>Ga0316604_10000200_pt1 | contig 90854 bp, 82 predicted proteins | sample OWC_soil_day20_C_FD_207650 | JGI IMG/M metagenome (GOLD analysis project Ga0316604, IMG submission 207650) | Wetland soil microbial communities from Old Woman Creek delta, Ohio, United States - OWC_soil_day20_CT | ecosystem: Environmental > Terrestrial > Soil > Wetlands | place: USA: Ohio... | reverse complement strand
ATTCGAGGGTTCGAGACCCTTCAGTCACCCCATTTATTTTTTTGTCACAGGGGCGTAGCCAAGTCGGTAAGGCAACGGACTTTGACTCCGTCATGCGTTGGTTCGAGTCCAGCCGCCCCTGCCATAAATAGAGAACCAAGTTTTTAGGAATGAAAGTGACGCGAAAACTTGAGTGAATCATTTAGTTCTGAGCGCAAGCGAAGAACATCTTTATTTTTTTGACCCACTAGCTCAGTCGGTAGAGCACCTGACTTTTAATCAGGGTGTCCCGCGTTCGAGTCGCGGGTGGGTCACCACCTTACTTCATAGTTTATCTTATTTACACGATGAGGTAGCTACTAACGTAGCTTTGAAGGGTCATCTATTGCGCCTATATTCAATGGGTGTACTCCTTCCATTTTATAGATAGACAGTATTGTAGTCTATCGTATTTATATGACGACCTACTAGCTCAGTCGGTAGAGCACCTGACTTTTAATCAGGGTGTCCCGCGTTCGAGTCGCGGGTGGGTCACCAACGAAAATTCCCAGGCATATGCTTGGGAATTTTTGTTATGCAATAGAAGGAGAATAAATAGTTTATGAACATAACATCTTTAATTTGGTTATTGACATGAAAAAATAACTATGGTATTATAACTTCTGCAGTGACAAACCAATATATGCGGGAGTGGCGGAACTGGCAGACGCACTAGACTTAGGATCTAGCGCCGTGAGGCGTGCAGGTTCAATTCCTGTCTCCCGCACCATGCAAAAAAACTTCTTAGATTTTATCTAAGAAGTTTTTTTGTTACCCTAACAGAAAGTGTAACTTTCTTAAAAGCAGGATAAGGGCAACATCGACTTCTGCCATCGCTAAAGCTCGGCACAAGCCGTGTTTTCTTTATCTATAGTTTCACAATAATTTAAGAGTTATCTTGATAAACTAAATAAGGTTGGCAGCGCAAGAAAGAAAGTTTTACAACACGCTGTTGTGAAGAAGTGGGGGTAATGTATTTGCAGGTGCAAAGGAAAATGATGCTGGTTCTGACAGGACTTTTTATAGTAATTTTATCAGCCATTGTTTTAGGGTTGATGCAGGAGGCACGGCCAGAGGATGCTCGGAATGTTACTATAAAGATAGTTGTTTGGCTGGTGTATTTCTGTTTTGAAGTAAAGTGGGACATTCAATTAAATAATATCCTGCGCACTAGCGTAATGTTAGTGCTTATTAGCGATAGTTTCTGGGGATTATACTGGAATCTGTATAATACATCTTCGATATTTGACAAGGTACAACATGTATTTGGTAATTACGCATTTTCGCTGTTTGCCTACAGTGTGATCTGTCAAGTTAGCCGCCCGTTGATAGGTCGGGGTTTCAGCTTTGTTTTCATTGTTTCCCTGGGCCTTGCGATAGGTGCGTTATATGAAATCGGGGAGTTTTTGGGAGATACTATAATGAAACCCAAGATGCTCAGTCAACCCAATTTGCTGGATACAGACCTTGACTTAATCGCTGATATGACAGGTGCGCTGATGGCAGCTATTCATGCTAAATATATTAGTAGGAAACTTTATCCGGGGGATGAGGATCTGGATAAGGGAGACTAATCCCAAAGCTTGGTTATAGTGGATTACACGGACGGTGCTTGACAGGCATACACATGCGCGGATAACACAGGCGAGGATTGCACTGCCGTGGGTAACAATGTTGCGGGAAACATTGCCGTGGGTAACAGTGGCGGGGATAGCACTGGCGAGGGAAGCAGGGTGGCCAGGAAGGCTGGCAGCCGATAGGATGAGTAGGGCGGCAGGGGCTCCAGGAGGGGCGGCACCCTACTGTGGTAACACGTTCGTCGACCTTGTCTTCTTCAAATTCATCTTCCCACTCGTTCATTTCTGGGGTATCCCATTTTGGGGTTTTGTATTTGTTATCAGACATTACGTAACATCCTCCCATTTTCCTGTATATGGATTATAAGAACAATCTGTTGGTGTTGCAAACCAGTTTTTCTGGGGATCTGTACCTTGTGCCAGTGGTCGGCAATCAGGACAAGCATAGCGGTATTCGCAATCCTGGCATTTTGCGATACAGTCCTTAGTGGTTTGCCAGCACGTGGTTAGCGGCTTCGCAGCAAGTACAGTTTGAAGCGGGGTGTTGATGATATTGCCGCAGATCTGATTGCGGGCAAAAATGCAGGGTATGACATCGCCGGAGGCTGTTATCGCCAAACGCCCGGCTAAACAACCGTGGAATTTCTGCGCCTTGGCAAAAGATTGTGGATCGGTAAAAAAAGGCGGTTTGATTGGTGGCTTTGCATAGGATGTAGGTAATAAATCCAGATCGTCACCACGTCCGGTGGGGCGTACAATATCCGGCGGCGTCGATTCTACACCAAGTGTACTGCAAAGTTTCATAATATTTTCGGCTTCGTGTTCATTGACTTTCATCAAAATAGAAGCAATACGGAGCGGAATATTATTCGCTAAAATCTTATTTATCGCTGCCATGGTTTTTTCAAAACTGCCGGGGTGGAGTGTGACTTTATCATGGATTGCGGCAGTGGCAGCATAAAGTGTTGTGGCAACACTGACCTCATGTTGTTTGAAAAAGTTGATGCAGTCATTATCAATCAGTGTGCCATTGGTGAAAACTTCAATGGTTTCATAGTTTTCCTGCCGCGCTTTTATTACTAGTTCTCGCCACTGGGGATAAAGCAGTGGTTCGCCGCCGATAAGCTGGAGAGTATGGGCGCCTGCACTGTGTGCTTCACTTATAAGTTCGAGCCAGCGGCTATGTGATACACAACCGCTGGGGACTTCCGGACTGCTAGCACAATAACAGTGCAAGCAACGATTGTTGCAAGTCGAAGTGAGTTCGAGCCATATATATTCTAAGTGTGGCTGTTGACAGGGAAAAACGCGGGTTGCCGCTTCGGTCTGAAGTGTAACATAAAAGGCACCTAGGTCTTTGGTTGTCAAGGTATCAAGGAAGGATAAGTAGGGTTTGCTGTCTTCGGCATCTATATCCAAAAGTGTTTCTATCGCTGCTGCCTGACAGGCTTTTAAGAGATCAATGGCTCCGCGATTAATAGAATATACCCGGCCAGAGTTTAAGTTATAAATGGCTCCGCGTGCGGCACCTTCGATGAGGATGCAATTTTCTTTCAGATTATAATACAATTAATCAGCCTCCCGTAGCGCAATCTTAGCGATTCGCCTGATACATAATATGCGGGAGTGCGGCCAGGTGTTAGTTTTCGGAAAAACCGATTACAAAGCTGAGTATAAAGAAAACACTGACATAAAAAGAATCTTGACAAAGAATTAAGTCATGGTATATAATCAAAATCGTTGTTGAAACATATGCGGAAGTAGCTCAGCGGTAGAGCATCGCCTTGCCAAGGCGAGGGTCGCGAGTTCGAATCTCGTTTTCCGCTCCATATCACCATAAACCCAGCATAATTATGCTGGGTTTTCTGCTCATATCTTGTCTTTGTTTTTTAAGTGTGGTATGATATTATGCATGACATTGCTACAAATTGTGGATACTGGCAATTAAATATTAACTAAACCAGGACCCCCATGAAATTTATGTCAATAATGGGAATACTGTAGTGAGAAACTATGTTGACAATATAAGCTGTGTCAGCAGTTAATTTCATAAGGAGGAAATACATAAATGAAGGTAACAGCGGAAAGAATAGACAATCATAAAACGGTGCTCAATTTTGAAATACCCCAAACTGAGGTAAGCAAGGCAATGGAGAAGGCTTACCGCAAATTGGCCAATCAAGTTAACATCCCCGGCTTCCGTAAAGGTAAGGCGCCACGCAAAGTTGTTGAAATGCGTATCGGCAAAGAAGCGTTGCTGGATGAAGCGTTTGAAATTTTGGCTCCTGAGGTTTACACTAAGGCTCTTGAAGAGCAAGAGATTACTCCGGTAGGTCGCCCTGAGATTGAGGTTGTTACTTTAGCGGAAGACCAGCCGTTAGTATTTAAAGCAACTGTTATTAAAATGCCTGAAGTTACTTTAGGACAATATAAAGAGTTGGCAGTAGAAAAAACGGCTGCTGAAATCACTGATGCCGATGTGGATGCTGAACTTGAAAAAAACCGCAATCGCAATGCCAAAATGATTGTGGCTGAAGGTGCTGAGCTTAAGCAAGGCGATTTGGCCATTATCGACTTTAAAGGTTTTATTGACGGCATTCCGTTTGAAGGCGGCGAAGGCAAAAGTTATCCGCTGGAAATCGGTTCCGGCAGCTTTATCCCTGGTTTTGAGGACCAATTAATTGGTGCTAAATCAGGCGAAGAGCGTGAAGTAACTGTTTCTTTCCCAGAAGATTATTTTGTTGCTGAATTAGCTGGTAAAGAAGCTAAATTTACCGTTAATATTCATGATGTAAAACGCAAAGAAGTACCTGAACTTGATGATGAATTTGCTAAAGAAACCAGCGATTTTGAGACTCTGGCGGAATTAAAAGCCGACATTAAGAATAAGTTAGAACAGGCTGCAACTGCTAAAGCTGAGCGCGAATTCCGTACTGCAGTTCTCAAAGCGGCAGTTGACAATGCACAGGTTGATGTACCTGAGATCATGATTGAAAACCAAATCAGCAATATGATTCAGGATTTCGACGTCAATCTCCAGCAGCGTGGTATGAAACTTGAGAAATATCTGGAATATACTAAAATGGATATAGCGGCTTTGCGTGATAATTACCGCGAGTCAGCATTATACAATGTTAAAACCGATCTGGTTTTAGAAGCCATTGTTAAAGCAGAAAAATTTACCGCTACTCCTGAAGAAATGCAGCAGGAAGTTGCCTTTATGGCGGCGAATTATCAGACCACAGTGGAAGAAATCGTGAAGGTGCTTCGCGAGACCAACCGCTTCCAAGATCTTCAGGACTCGGTGCTTCGCAAAAAAGCTGTCGAGTTTGTTGTTGAAAATGTAGCGAAATAGTTAAAATCTTAAAGTTTGAGGTGATTTGTAATGCCCTATGTGCCAATTGTAGTAGAACAGTCTAACCGTGGTGAGCGGGCGTATGATATCTACTCACGACTGTTAAAAGACCGTATTGTATTTATTGGTGGACCTATTGATGACAATGTAGCTAATTTATTTATTGCACAATTGTTATTTTTAGAATCAGAAGATCCAGACAAAGATATTCACGTATATATTAATAGCCCCGGTGGTGTTGTAACTGCTGCCATGGCTATGTATGATACTATGCAATATGTTAAACCTGATGTAACTACCACCTGCATGGGTCAAGCAGCCAGTGCCGGCGCACTGCTACTGGCTGCTGGAGCTAAAGGCAAGCGTTACGCATTGCCCAACTCCAGAATTATGATTCATCAGCCCCTTGGCGGTGCACAAGGTCAAGCTACCGATATTGAAATTCATGCGCGCGAGATTCTCCGCATGCGGGAACATCTAAACGGTATTCTTGTTCACCACACTGGACAGCCGCTGGAAAAGATTCAAAACGATACCGAAAGAGACTTTTTCATGTCCAGTGAGCAGGCCAAAGAATATGGTCTTATTGATGCAGTCGTGGTACGAGGTGACAGACACAAGGAGACTCCCAAGTAGAGAGGTGGTAATATGTTGAAGTTCGGTGATGACAGGGGTCAACTGAAGTGTTCCTTTTGTGGCAAACTGCAAGAGCAAGTAAAGAAACTTGTTGCTGGGCCAGGAGTATATATATGTGACGAATGTATTGAGCTTTGTAATGAAATTATTGAAGAAGAATTAAGCGAAGATATTGATGTTGAACTCAGAGATGTTCCTAAGCCCAAAGAAATAAAGGATATTCTTGATCAATACGTTATTGATCAAGAGGATGCTAAAAAATCACTGGCAGTAGCCGTGTACAATCATTATAAACGGATCAATCTTGGGGCAAAAATGGATGATGTGGAGTTGCAAAAATCCAATATCATCATGCTTGGGCCTACTGGCAGCGGTAAAACGCTGTTAGCGCAGACGCTGGCGAAAATTCTTAATGTTCCTTTTGCTGTAGCTGATGCTACTTCATTAACCGAAGCCGGCTATGTAGGCGAGGATGTGGAGAACATTCTCTTAAAACTCATTCAGGCTGCTGATTATGATGTGGAAAAAGCCGAAAAGGGCATAGTCTATATTGACGAGATTGATAAAATTGCGCGTAAGTCGGAAAACCCCTCGATTACTCGCGATGTTTCCGGTGAAGGTGTGCAGCAGGCTCTTCTCAAGATTTTGGAGGGTACTGTAGCCAGTGTGCCGCCACAAGGCGGTCGCAAACATCCTCATCAGGAGTTTATCCAAATTGACACAACCAATATTCTCTTTATTTGCGGTGGCGCTTTTGATGGTATTGACAAGATCATCAGTGCCAGAACAGGCAAGAAGTCTATGGGCTTTGGTGCCGAAGTACGCAGCAAAGAGAAAAAAGTAGTGGGCGAGATGCTGCGCAATATCCTGCCGGAAGATCTCCTCAAATTTGGTCTTATTCCTGAATTTGTGGGACGACTTCCTGTGATTGTTACCCTTGATGCTTTAGACGAAGACGCTCTTGTGCGTATTCTTATCGAGCCTAAGAATGCTTTGGTTAAACAGTACCAGAAGTTCTTGGAAATCGATAATGTTCAGCTTGAATTTAAAGAAGACGCGCTGAAAGCTATTGCTGCTGAAGCGTTAAAGCGTAACACCGGGGCCAGAGGCCTAAGAGCGATCATTGAAACCATCATGCGCAATGTCATGTATGATATACCATCCCGTACAGATGTTGCCAAATGCGTTGTTACCAAAGAAGCAATTCTTAATAAAGAAGAACCGATGTTGGTGGCTGCTGAACGCAAAAACAAGAAAAAAGAAGAATCTGCTTAAAAAGAAGCCAAATAGGCTTCTTTTTTTGCGCGTGACTTGCCGGGTTTTGCCAGGATAAAATGGTGGTCATTGATAATACTATTTTTAAAGTCATGACATCACTTTCATTTAGCCTGGGAAGGGGGTTCGTGGAATTTTGGATTATGCTGTCAATATTATCAGTGTGATTCAGTTGTTCTTTGCGATGGTTATCGGACTCTATTTCTGGAATTTGCTAAAGTCGCAGCAAGGTAATAAAATGGCGGTAGAACGCGAATCCAAGAAGGAAATGGACAAACTGCAAAAAATGCGGGGAATATCCTTAACAGAGCCCTTAGCTGAAAGAACCAGACCTTCCGACTTTTCGGAAATAGTAGGCCAGGAGGAAGGGCTAAAAGCTCTCCGGGCGGCGCTATGCGGCGGGAATCCGCAGCATGTATTGATTTATGGACCACCTGGTGTAGGCAAAACAGCAGCAGCGCGGCTGGTTTTAAAGGAAGCCAGGATCAACGCTTTTTCTCCTTTTCAGATGGCTGCTAAATTTGTGGAATTAGATGCAACAACAGCCCGCTTTGATGAGCGAGGAATTGCTGATCCACTTATTGGTACTGTGCATGATCCTATTTATCAGGGCGCAGGGCAAATGGGAATGGCGGGCATTCCTCAGCCTAAGGCGGGAGCGGTAACCAAAGCGCATGGCGGCGTCTTATTCATTGATGAAATCGGTGAACTTCACAACATTCAAATGCATAAACTATTAAAGGTTTTGGAAGACCGGAAAGTATTTTTGGACAGTTCGTATTATAACAGCGAAGATACTAATATACCGCAGCATATCCACGATATATTTCAAAATGGTCTGCCTGCAGATTTCCGCCTTATCGGTGCAACTACCCGTATGCCTCAGGATATTCCGCCGGCAATACGTTCACGGTGTGTTGAGATATTTTTTCGCCCGCTGTTACCTGATGAAATTGCGAAAGTAGCAGTAAATGCGGCAAAGAAAATTGAATACAGCCTTGATGCCGGCGCATTAGAAGTAATTAAACGTTATGCCACTAATGGTCGGGAAGCTGTTAACATCATCCAGATTGCCGCCGGGATTGTTCAAAGTGCAGGTAAACCCGAGCGTGTTATTACGCTGGCAGATACGGAATGGGTTATTAACTTTGGACAATACAGCCCACGACCGGAGAGAAAGATTCCAACAGTACCCCAGATCGGAGTAGTTAACGGTTTAGCCGTTTATGGCGCTAATATCGGAATGCTTATGGAACTTGAGGTAACCGCTGTTCCTAATCCTTATGGAACAGGAAAAGTTACGGTTACTGGTGTTGTTGACGAAGAAGAATTCGGTTCGCCGGGGCGCACGATGCGGCGCAAAAGTATGGCGAAAGGATCGTTAGATAATGTACTTACTGTTTTAGGTAAGGAATTTTCCGTCAAATATCAAAATTATGACATACATGTTAATTTCCCTGGTGGCATACCTATTGACGGACCATCAGCCGGGGTGACGGTTGCTACCGCTATTTACTCAGCGGTAAATAATATACCTATTGATAATACCGTTGCCATGACTGGTGAAATTTCTATCAGAGGTTTGGTAAGACCGGTTGGAGGAGTAAGTGCGAAAGTGACAGCTGCCAAACAGGCGGGAGCCAAAAGAATAATAATCCCCCGAGAAAATTGGCAGGAGTTGTATAGAAATATGGATATTGAAGTTATACCGGTAGAAACTCTTCAAGAAGTAATAAAAAATGCTGTAGTAAAAACCGGTGAGAGTTTGAAGCCGGAAACCCTGCCAACTATGCCTAAAGTCTTGGCTGCTGCAGGTGTTGATGTGGTGTAACCAGCTTACTTTTCTCAGCCGGGTAATTAACCCGGCTGTTATTATTGGGAGGATTTTTCATCAGGTACTCAGAATATTTTATATAACGGTGTTGAAACTACTGTTAATTGAGTTTAAAACTTGCATTGTTACCGAAGGGAGGAAGCAATATTGACTGAAAAACGGCGTACAATACCACTGTTGCCGCTTCGAGGCATTTTAGTTTTTCCATATATGATTATCCATCTTGATGTTGGCCGGGAAAAATCGATCAGTGCGCTAGAGGAAGCAATGGTGCAAGATAGAATGATTATGCTGGCTACCCAGAAAGATGCTCAAAATGATGCACCGGAGCCGGACGATATTTTTTCTGTAGGCACTGTTGCCGAAATTAAGCAACTCTTGAAATTGCCGGGAGGCACTATACGGGTACTGGTAGAGGGTTTGCATCGTGGGAAGATTGAGAACTTTACCAGCTTTGATCCTTATTATGAAGTGCAAATTTGTGAATTTTACGAGGATGAAACCAAGACTCCTGAGCTTGAAGCACTGACCCGTACGGCAATTAATCAATTTGAGCAATGGGTTAAACTGAGTAAAAAAATACCGCCTGAAACTTTAGTATCTGTTGTGGTGGTTGAGGAACCAGGCAGGTTGACCGATCTTATTGCCAGTCATTTATCGCTCAAGATTGAAGATAAGCAAATCTTGCTGGAGGCCGTGGGAATTACCGAGCGTTTGGAACGGTTATGCGAAATTCTTGGCCGTGAGATGGAAATTCTTGAACTTGAGAAAAAAATCCATATTCGCGTACGCAAGCAAATGGAAAAAACGCAAAAAGAGTATTATTTGCGTGAACAGCTTAAAGCTATCCAAAAAGAACTTGGCGAAAAAGACGAACGCATGGCTGAAGTGGAAGAATACCGCGAGCGCCTTAAGGAACAAAACCTTCCCAAGGAAGTGGCTGAAAAAGTCAGCAAAGAAATTGATCGTCTGGAAAAAATGCCATCGTCGGTTGCCGAGAGCGGCGTTATTCGAACCTATCTGGATTGGCTGCTGGCACTGCCGTGGAATGTTGAGACCGAAGACCGGCTGGATATTACTCTTGCGGAAGAGATTCTTAATGAAGATCACTATGGCTTAGAAAAAGTCAAGGAACGGATTTTAGAATACTTATCCATCAGGAAACTTACGCAAACGATGAAAGGGCCAATTCTGTGCCTTGTTGGGCCGCCTGGTGTCGGCAAAACCTCACTGGCCCGTTCCATTGCCCGTGCTATGGAACGTAAATTTGTCCGCATTTCGTTAGGCGGGGTTCGTGATGAAGCTGAAATCAGAGGGCATCGTCGCACTTATGTAGGCGCACTGCCAGGACGTATTATCCAAGGAATGCGCACAGTGGGCTCCAAAAATCCGGTTTTCCTTATGGATGAAATTGATAAAATGAGCGCCGATTTTCGGGGTGATCCGTCTTCGGCATTACTTGAAGTGCTTGATCCGGAACAAAACAATACCTTTAGCGATCACTATATTGAATTGCCCTACGATTTGTCCAGGGTACTCTGGGTAGTTACCGCCAATGTCAAGCACAATATCCCCCGTCCGCTCTTAGACCGGATGGAGGTTATTACGATTGCCGGCTATACCGAGGAAGAAAAGGCGGAAATTGCCAAACGTTACTTAATTCCCAAGCAGACCTCAGATCATGGTTTAACTGACAAACAAATCTCTTTTTCTGAGGGAACCATCCAGAAAATTATTCGCGAGTATACTCGCGAAGCCGGCGTAAGAAGCCTGGAACGTAATATTGCTAATCTATGCCGGAAAGCCGCTCGCAAAATTGTTCAAGACCAGGGACCTGTAATCAAAATTACCGCCCAGAATCTACATACTTTTTTGGGTGCTCCCAAATACCGTCATGCGCAGGCTGAAGAAATCAGCCAAATCGGCGTAGCCACCGGCCTGGCCTGGACAGAGGTTGGCGGTGAAGTTTTACCGGTAGAGATTTCTACTATGAAAGGTAAGGGAAAATTGACACTTACCGGTCAAATGGGTGATGTCATGCAAGAATCGGCTCAGGCTGGCTTCAGTTATATACGTTCCCGGGCGCAAGAGCTGGGGATAGAAGAAGACTTCCATGAAAAACTCGATATTCATATTCATTTGCCGGAGGGAGCTATTCCTAAAGACGGACCGTCGGCCGGTATCACCATGGCTGCCGCTATTGCCTCAGCTTTGACCGGCAAAGCCATTAAGAGTGAATTGGCAATGACCGGTGAGATCACTTTGCGCGGCAGGGTATTGCCTGTCGGTGGCATCAAAGAAAAAGTACTTGCTGCTCACCGGGCCGGAATTAAACAAGTAATGCTGCCAAAAGAAAATAAGCGGGACTTGGACGAGATTCCTGCAAATGTCAAACGCAACCTGGACTTTTTCCTGGTGGAACATATGGATGAAGTGCTGAAAAATGCATTGGTGGCAGAGTAATGGCAGACACGACTTCTTTTTCGATTATCAATGCCAGTTATGTTGCCACTGCGGTTAATTCCAGTCAATATCCGGAAGGTGACTTAACCGAGATTGCGTTCATCGGGCGTTCCAATGTCGGCAAATCCTCATTGATTAATTCTCTATGCCGTCATAACGGCCTTGCCCGTACCAGCGGTACTCCCGGAAAAACGCAGACCATTAATTATTTCCGGCTAACCGGTAAACTTTCGGATCAATCACGGTTAGAGTTCATGCTTGTGGATTTGCCAGGCTACGGATATGCCAAACGGGCGCAGACGGCAAGAGCCAGTTGGTCGAAATTTATTGAAGAATACTGGTTGAAATCGTCCAGATTAAAATTGGTGTGCCAATTGATAGATCTTCGCCACCCGCCGATGGAAAGTGATATTAATGTGTACCGGTGGCTTATTGAGCATGGACTTAGTGTTCAGGTGGTGGCCACCAAAGCCGATAAAATTTCCAAAAGCCGTATTCAGCAGCATCTGCAGGCTATATATAGGGGAATTGATATGCCAGGCCTTAATCCTGAAGGTTGCGTTATGGCCTATTCGGCAGCAAATGGCTATGGCAGAAATGAACTTCTTGACGTTATTAAGAATATTTTGTTAAAATAATTATATTATACGGAGGGAACAGTCGGCCGGCTGTTCCCTTTTGCATACTATGATCAAACCAGGAGGCACACATGCTAACCGACTTTGACAAAAAGCTGCTTAACATTATACAAACCAAACTCCCCCTAGAATTGCGTCCTTTTGCCATAGTGGCTGAGGAGTTGGGGGTTGATGAAGTCACTGTTATTGAGCGCTTATCCTGCCTTAAAGAACAAGGGTATATTAGACGGTTTGGGGCTTTTTTCGATTCGGCCTGCCTGGGTTATGTCAGTACACTGGCAGCCGCAAAAGTACAAACTGAACAAATGCAGACAGTTGCTCTGGCTGTCAATGAATACGCGGGTGTGACCCATAATTATGAGCGTGATGGAGAGTATAATCTCTGGTTTACTCTAATGGCTGCCGATCTAAAGGAACAGGAACAAATCCTGGCTGCTATTGGCAAGCTGCCAGGCGTAGATGGCCTTGTTAGCCTGCCGGCCATTGAAAAATATAAAGTGAATGTGGAATTTAATTTATAGAAAATAGAACCGATACAAGCTGTTATCAGCAGTTGATGAGGTGTTTTATGGTGGATAACCTGGACAAAAGGATTATAGCAGTTATGCAGGGCGAGTTTCCTCTGGTAGCCGAGCCATACAAAGAACTGGCTAAGCGCATCGGTATTACAGAACGCCAGCTTTTGGACAAATTAATGGAATACCGTCAGAAAGGACGGTTGCGGAAAATGGGGGGCGTACTGCGGCATCGTGAAATCGGGTATGCCGCTAATGCTCTTTGTACCTGGAAAGTTCCGGATGATCGACTTAAAGAAGTCGGACGCCTTATGTCGGCCTACAAAGCGGTTACCCATTGCTATGCACGTATTCCACAGCCGCAAATGCCATATAATTTTTATGCAATGCTGCATGCGCATTCCCGGGAAGAATGTCAGGCACTGGCTGCTGAATTGTCTCAGGCAACCGGCCTAAGTGACTACCAACTGCTTTTTAGCACACGGGAATGGAAAAAAACCAGTATGAACTATTTCCCTGAATATGCGCAAGGAGAGTGACGATGTTGCCTGAAAAAACGCTCAAAAGCTTTGAAGATATAGTAAATGCCGTCAAGGGAAAACCGCCGAAACGGGTGGCGGTTGCCGCCGCACAAGATGATGCTGTTCTGGAAGCTGTTCGGGGGGCTCGTGAACAACAGCTAGCGGAATTTACGCTGGTGGGAGATATTGATAAAATTAAAACCATTGCCGCCAATCTGGATGTTAATCTTGATGAGGTAGCACTTGTGCATGAACCTGATGACCGCATGGCCGCTTATCGGGCAGTGGCGTTAGTGTCAAGCGGCCAAGCTGATGTGTTGATGAAAGGACTAATCAACACGGCGGACTTGCTGCGGGCAGTGCTTGATAAAGATGTAGGGCTGAGAACCGGACGGGTATTAAGCCACACGGCTGTCTTTGAACTGCCAGGCTTTGAGCGTCTTTTGATGGTAACTGACGGTGGGATGAATATTGCGCCTACCTTGCAGCAAAAAGCCGATATTATTCAAAATAGCGTGTTGTTAGCTCAGGTACTGGGAATTAATCCGGCTAAAGTTGCCGTATTAGCTGCGGTTGAGGTGATTAATCCTGATATGCCGCCAACTCTGGAGGCGGCAGCGCTAACGCAGATGGCCAATCGTGGCCAAATTCGGGGAGCGATTGTCGATGGCCCTCTGGCGCTTGATAATGCCATTTGTCCGGAAGCTGCCCGTCATAAAGGTATCACAAGCCCTGTTGCCGGCGTAGCCGATATTTTGGTCACACCTGATATTGAGGCCGGCAATATATTGGGTAAATCGCTGGTATACATGGCCAAGGGAAAAATCGCCGGCCTGGTGTTAGGGGCAGCCAAACCGGTAATCGTAACATCAAGGGCTGACAGTTTTGAAGCAAAGATCATGTCAATTGCCTTAGGTGTGTTGCTTGGATAGGCAAAAGACTGTTAATCAAAACAACTTTATCAGGTGCTTGTTAGATAAAAGGAAGGTGGGAATTACCCCGCCTTCCTTTTATTTTGTATAAGTTGCGTGCATTTTTAAAAAACTATAGATATTCCATATCAACAATAGGATACATATTCAGGAGGTGTTCTTATGGCTGAAGTTTCACTGAAAGGTGAACAACGTGTCTTTATGACAGGCAACGAGGTGTGTGCTTGGGCTGCGGTTGCGGCTAAAGCTGATATTATGTATGGTTACCCCATCACACCGCAAAATGAGATCATGCATTACTGGACAAGGCTCGCGCCAAAACATGGCAAACGCTTTTTGCAGACAGAAGACGAAATATCGGCAGGTTTTACCACGCTTGGCGGTGTAATGTCAGGCAGAAAAGCATTTACCGCTACTGCCGGACCGGGAAATGTGCTCATGCAGGAATCGGCCGGCATGGCGGAAATGATGCGTATCCCCATTGTGTACATTATTCAGCAGCGGGGTGGGCCGTCAACAGCTACTGTTATTTACGCGCAACAGGAAACTACGCTGACTACTTTTGGCGGCAACGGCGAAGGACATCGCATTGTATATTCAACAGCCAACCATCAGGAGTTATTTGATTATACCATTAAGGCTTTTGATGCGGCCTGGACATACCGTTTTCCTACCTTTGTACTGGGAGATGGCTATCAAGCCAAAATGCGGGAACCGTTAACGTTGTATGATCCTGACGAAAGAGGCCTAGAGCTGGTAAAACCTCAAGCTATGCTTGGCGATACCGAAAAACCGGAACGGGAAAGTAAGCATTTGCGCAACACCTATAATACGGAAGATGAGCTTTACGAAGTAGTCATGAAAAATCAGCATGACTGGGATAAGATGGCGAAAGAAGTTGTAGAATGGGATGCAAAAGGTTGTGAGGATGCGGACATTATTTTGCTTACCCATGGAATCGTTTCGCGGGCGGCGTTAACCGCATATAACCAACTGCGGGCTCAAGGAAAGAAAGTTGGTTATTTCCGCCCGATCACAGTTCGGCCTTTCCCGGGAGAACAGCTGAAAGATGCCTGCAAAGGTGCTAAAAAATTGTTTGTGGCAGAATCAGCATATGGTCAGCTTATGAAGCTGGTTCAACACGAAATCTTTGGCAGCACAATCGAAATTGTGCCAATGCTGCGTCCTGGCGTAGGCATTACTACCGAAGAAATTATTGAAGAATATAACAAGCTGTAGGAACAGGAGGGAGGACTAGAATGCAAGAGCTAACTGAAAACAATGTGCTTCAACCGGCAATACCTTCTAGCTGGGATGAGGCGACTAAACCGCATAAGTTTTGTCCGGGATGTGGCCATGGCATAATCTTAAAATGTCTCGGTGAAGCAATTGACGAACTGGGCATTAAAGATAAAATGGTGTTTGGTTGTGATATTGGCTGCTCATTACTAGCCTGGGATTTTTTTGATGTTGATTCTGTGCAGACCCATCATGGACGGACAACTCCGGTGATTACCGGCATGAAACGGGCTAACACCGATATTATCGGCGTAGCCTACATGGGCGACGGCGGCGGGTATGCCATTGGTTCGCAGCATCTCTTTAATGCTGCGGTTCGCGGTGAAAAGATTACTATTATTTTGTGCAATAACTGTAATTATGGCATGACTGGCGGTCAAATGGCGCCGACCACGCTGCCTGGCATGAAAACCGAAACAACACCTTATGGCCGTGATGTAGAACAAACCGGTCACCCTACCAAAGGACCGGAAATGGTGGCAGCCGTTGCGCCTGAAGGCGCTTATATTGCCAGGGGTACAATTTCCAATCCGCGGCAACTAAAAGGTTTTATTAAAAAGGCGCTGCAAAACCAAATGGAAGGCAATGGCATTTCGTTTGTGGAGTGTTTGTCGTCCTGTCCGACTAACTGGCGCACCAATGCCAAGCAGACCTGGGAATTTGTTGAAAAAGATATGGCAGAGTATTTTAAAGTCGGCGAACTTAGGACGTCACAAGCAAAGGAGGGCTAAACTGGTGGACAAAGTTATAAAAATAGCCATTGCCGGTGAAGGTGGACAGGGGGTTCAGTCTATTGCCGAAATTTTGGCTGAGGCCGCTAATGAAGAAGGTAAAAATGCGTTATATATTCCTAACTTTGGTGTTGAACAACGGGGTGGGGTCTCAATTGCTTTTGTACAAATAAGCGGCGGCCAGATTGGTGCGCCTAAGTTTCAAAAAGCCGATATCCTCATTCCGGTAAGTCCGCGGGCAGTCCGGCGAACCACTATGTATGCCGGGAAGGAAACAATATATATTTACGACAATTCCCTCATCCAAGAAGGCGAGGTTAATGACAATATTGTTGGGTTGCAATACTTTGATGTAACGCCGCCTTGTCCAACATCACCTCATCCTAATGAAGATCAGCCGCAGGAAATGATTGCCGGCGAGCCTAAAACTTGTTCATTTAGTAAGCCTGGACCCGGGGTTGACCCAGGAGATATTCCGGAGGTGAAAAAGGTCTTGGCAATTCCGGCAAATGACATTGCTAAAAATGAATTACACCCGCGGGTCTTTAATATTATCATTCTTGGCGCGGTAATTGCTGCAACCGAAGTATTGCCAATTGAAGCGATAAAAAAGGCGCTTGAAAGCAAACTTGGCGATAAGTTTGCCAAAAATCCTGAACTTCGTGAGATGAATTTCAAGGCTCTTGAACGGGGTTACCAACTTATTAAAAGTGCAATGTAAGGAGGGGAGCAAATGGCTAAAGTTAATTGGGAATCCTCAAAGCTTACTGGTGAGAAAGGCTTTTGGGCGGGATTTGCCGGATTATGCAAGGGATGTGGCTTATGTATAGAAAAATGCCCGGTTAAATGCATAGACTGGTCTGAAGGCCTTGGAGTATATGGTACGCCAAGGGTTGAAGCTGATATGAAAAAATGCATATTGTGCGGCATTTGCCAGATGGTTTGTCCGGATTGTGCCATCCGCGTGGAAAAAAATAAATAAAAGCAACTCATATTGTAGACTAATACTGGTAAAATAGTGTATTATAGAAACAGATTTTGTCTTGTAGGTGATTAACTAGTGAATAAATTTCCGAATAATATATTTGGTATAGTCCAAGATGATCTTGTGGCTGTTGAAAAAGCACTGTATTCTACAATACAATCGCCAGTAGATTTGGTCAATGATATTGGGGGACATTTGGTACAGGCGGGCGGTAAGCGCTTGCGGCCCGCTTTGTATCTGTTATGCGCCAGGGGCGGCAAGCCGCCTGACCAGGAAGAGTTGCTTCCCATGGCTGTAGCTTTGGAGTTAATTCACATGGCGACGTTGGTGCATGATGATGTAATTGACAATGCTTCTATCCGGCGGGGGCGTCCGACTGCCAATGCTCGCTGGGGCAACCACAGCTCAGTATTGACAGGCGACTATTTATGGGCGAAAGCATTTTCGGTAATAGCGTCAGGGGCTAAGCGAAATATGCTGAAAATTTTGACTGATATTATAGCAAGTATGTGTGAAGGTGAAATAGTTCAATTGCGGGAAGCCTTTAATCCGGACCAGGATGAGGCAGATTATCGTTTGCGGGTTGCGCAAAAGACTGCGAACTTTATTGCTGCCAGCTGTGAATTGGGGGCGTTGTCTGGGGGGCTAAATGACAGCGATGTTGTCCAGGTTCGGGAATATGGTTATGCAATTGGTATGGCTTTTCAAATAACCGATGACATTCTTGACGTTACCGCATCGGCTGAACAATTAGGAAAACCGGTAGGCAATGATTTGCGTCAGGGAATTGTTACACTACCTACAATTTATGCATTAAAGACAAGTCCTTTTCGGGATGAGCTCAGACGCATTGTTATAAAACAAGATATGTCTGACGAGGATGTTCGGCGTGGTCTAACTATTCTTCGCGAAACCGATGCGATAGAATATAGTTACCGGCAAGTGGACAGCTACCTGCAACATGGCCGGAACAGTTTGCCGACAACGCTTAATGCGACTGTACGTGATGCGCTTTTGTCAGTGGCTGATTTCGTAGGGATGCGCAATTTTTAGCAGTAATATATAGTTGGCACAAATAATAAGAATAACGGTTTTCCTCGAGGTATTCGTACATTGCAGGAAACCGTTTTTGTCATTTTTTTACTGCATTGTTTTTTTCTGAACGTGCAGGTATAATAGAATAAGCATGTACATGGAGAATAGGAGAGGATATGATGTTTAGCTTTAGTATGCCGGAATTGGTTTTAATATTGGTTATTGCACTGGTTGTATTTGGGCCGGGCAAACTGCCGGAAGTTGGCAAGGCTATCGGAAAAGGTATTCAGGAATTTCGACGCGCGAGTAATGAAGTTATGAAAGAAGAACCGGTAAAGGTCGAAGCTAAAGCCGAAAAAGACATCACACCACCTGCGGAAAAAAAGTGAGGTTGTTCGATGTCAGAACATGATGAGATCAAATCGACGCTAACGGAATCATCAGAGACTCCTGGTGTTATCTATAGCGATAAAGTGATTCGAGAAGATGCTGATTCTGTGGATGAGCCCAGCCTGGAAGAATCGGCAGAAGAAGCGCAACCAGAGGGCGCAATGTCGTTAATTAACCATTTAGAAGAATTGCGTCGTCGCTTAATTGTTATGATTGTTGCCATTGCTGTGGGCAGTACTATTTGTTATTTTTATGCTGCGGAAATTTCGGGTTTTATAACAGCACCGGCTGGAAAACTGTATTATATGAATCCGTCAGAGGCTTTCTTTACCTATCTGAAAGTTTCTTTTTTTGCGGGATTTTTGCTGGCTCTGCCGGTGGTTATGTACCAATTGTGGGCGTTCATCGTGCCGGCCATGACTAACAAAGAACGCCAGGCCGGGATATTCTTAGTTCCGTCATCCATTATTTTGTTTTTTGTGGGCTTGGTTTTTTCTTATTACCTGGTTTTGCCGGCCGGGATTAAATTCTTTATGGGATTTGCGACCGACAACCTGCAGCCGATGTTTTCCATCGGACAATATCTTTCCTTTGTCATTTCTTTTTTAATGCCTTTTGGTTTTATTTTTGAATTGCCCTTATTCATATTTGTTATGGCCAGACTAGGAATTATCAGTTCGGCATTTCTAGCTGCCAAACGCAAAATGGTAATTTTTTTATCCTTTGTTATTGGCGCAGTTATTTCGCCGACACCTGATGTTTTTTCACAAACAATGGTTGCGGTGCCGATGCTTTTGTTATATGAAATTAGTATTCTGATTGTAAGATATATACTGCGGAAATAGATATACTGCTTCTCCATGAAAGGAGTATTGATTTGGCTTATAATGATCTGCGGGAATTTATTGATGCCCTGGAATCCAGGGGCTGGCTTAAAAGGATTGCTCAACCGGTTAGCTGCGAACTTGAAATAACCGAAATTACCGACCGGGTTTCCAAAATGAAAGGTGACAAAAACGTTGCCTTATTATTTGAAAATGTTATTGGTTATGATATGCCTGTGCTGATGAATGCGTTTGGCAGTATGGAACGCATGGCATTAGCCTTTGGTGTGGAGCAGGTTGACGATATTGCCCAGGAAATACGGCAAATTTTGAAATTACCGTACATATCGCTACAAAACAAGCTTGATCTGGTTAAAATTATTCCGACTGCCAAACGGGCGATAAATTTTCCCAAGTATGTTAAGAATGCGCCTTGTCAGGAGGTTATTATCAAGGATAAGCCCTCTCTGGACAAGTTTCCAATACTAAAATGCTGGCCTGGTGATGCCGGACAGTTTATTACGTTGCCGTTGGTGTTTACCAAAAACCCACTTAACGGCAAGCGGAATGTCGGCATGTACAGACTACAGGTCTTTGATGGGCAAACAACAGGAATGCACTGGCATATCCATAAAAATGGTGCCGAAAACTACCGGGCACACCGGGAACTAGGCAAAGATAAAATTGAGGTGGCTGTTGCTATCGGCGGTGACCCGGTTATTACCTATGCAGCTACTGCACCCTTGCCGCGCGATATTGATGAAATGGTATTTGCCGGCTTTTTGCGTAAAAAAGCCGTTGAAATGGTTAAATGCCAAACCGTTGATGTTGAAGTGCCGGCTGGTGCAGAGATCATCCTTGAAGGCTATGTAAATATGGATGAGCTTAGGCGGGAAGGGCCGTTTGGCGACCACACCGGCTACTATTCGCTGGCAGATGATTATCCGGTTTTTCATATTACCTGCATTACTCATCGCAAAAATCCTATTTATCCTGCAACTATTGTCGGAAAGCCTCCGATGGAAGATTGCTTTTTAGCTAAAGCAACTGAACGTATATTTTTGCCTTTGTTGCAAACGCAATTGCCGGAGATTGTCGATATCAATTTGCCGCTGGAAGGTGTCTTCCACAATTGTGCGGTTATTGCTATAAAGAAAAGCTATCCTCAGCAGGCCAAGAAAGTAATGCATGCTATCTGGGGTATGGGACAAATGATGTTTACCAAAATGATTATCATTGTTGACGAGCATGTTGATGTGCAGAATATGAATGAGGTCTGGTGGCGGGTATTTAACAATATTGATGCCAAACGTGACATTGTTATGGTGGATGGACCGCTGGATGTGCTGGATCATTCGTCGCCAATGCCTAACTGGGGGACAAAAGTGGGTATTGATGCGACCAAAAGTTGGGCGCAAGAAGGCCAAAGCCGTGAATGGCCTGACGAAATTGTTATGTCACCTGAGATTAAAAAGATGGTTGATGATAAGTGGAAGGACCTTGGCCTTGAGTAAGCTGAAAGCTCATCTTGACAATATTGCCTTGTCCCATTCTGTGTTTGCTCTGCCCTTTGCATATATGGGAGCTTTTTTGGCTGCCGGAGGTGTTCCCACCGGACATGATCTTTTATGGATTACGATAGCCATGATTGGAGCCCGTAGTGCGGCTTTGGCATTAAACAATTATATTGATCTTAAATATGATAAACTGCATCCGCGCTTTACCCAAAGACCGATGGTTACCGGGGCGGTTAAGCCGAGGGAAGCTGTTTTGTTGATCATTGTTTGTCTGGTGCTGTTTTGGGTGGCGGCCGCTCAATTGCAGCCACTCTGTTTGACGCTTTGGCCGCTGGCCTTAGTTCCGCTAGTTATGTATCCGTATATGAAGCGCTTTTCCTGGACATGCCATTTGGTTTTGGGGGTGGCTCTGGCAGCTGCGCCGGTGGGTGCATGGATTGCTGTTTTTGGGGAAATATCTGCTCCCGTCTTGTTTTTAGGGCTGGCGGTAGGCGTATGGATTGCCGGTTTTGATGTGATCTATGCTTGCCAAGATGTAGCTTTCGATAAAAAAAACAACCTGAATTCTATGCCGGTACGGTTTGGTGTTCAGGGAGCGCTCAGATTATCGCAACTTATGCATGTCATTAGTATTGCAGGTTTTGCCATCGTTGGTTGGCTTTTAAAATTACATTTTATCTATTATGGTGGTGTAATATTGGCCGCAGCGGTGCTTGTATACCAGCACCGTATTGTCAGTGCCGATGATTTAGGGAAAGTTACGCAGCGATATTTTATGCGCAATGGCTTGGTGGGAATTCTACTATTTTTATTTACAATTATTGCGCTTCTATATGAAGAATAAATAAGATTTTTGTAATATTTTGCGCTTCTTAATAAGAATAAGAAGCGCTTTTTTATGTGGTATTTTCTTCGACAAAAGTTGACAATAATATTTTTTTTGAATAATTAAAAACTAGCAGGAATTTCAGAAAATAAAGCGAATTTTTTCCAATGAAATGTATGTGAAATAACAAACTAATTTTAATTATGCCTGAGAATGTAGCAATGACGGGAGTTTTCACGCTGTTAACTCAAGAAGAAACGGGAGGAAAAAGAGTATGAGTATGCTTGATAAGTCTTGCTCCGATTTTCTGGAAGTGCTGGCATCCAAGGCTCCGGTACCGGGAGGCGGTGGCGCGGCAGCACTTGGCGGTGCTGTGGGAATGGCTCTGTCCAACATGGTTGGTAATCTGACTGTAGGCAAAAAGAAATATGCCGAAGTTGAAGGAGAAGTAAAAGAACTCATTGCCAAAGGAGAAGAAATTATTGAGGAGTTAAAAAGACTGGTAGATGAAGATGCTGCCGTTTTTGAGCCTCTCTCCAAAGCATATGGTTTGCCAAAAGACACTCCGGAGCAGATTGCCTATAAAGAACAAGTCATGGAAAAGTGCTCTAAAGATGCCTGTGAGGGACCGATGAAGATCATGCGTACCTGTTATGCTGGTATCAAAATTCATGAACGTATGGGGCAGATCGGAACCAATCTGGCAATATCTGATGTAGGATGCGGTGTAGTATTTTTGAAGTCTGCACTTATCAGCGGCATGTTAAATGTAGTAATCAATCTTAATACCATTAAAGACCAGGAATATGTCAGCAAAAATCGTGCGGAAATGGAACAATTATTAGCAGAAGGTTCCAAAATTGCTGATGAGACTCTGGAACTTGTACTTAACAAAATAAAGAAATAGGAGGAATTTGGACAATGGCCGAAAGATTAGCCGGTAAAGCGGTAGCCGATGCCATGAAAGTGGAATTGGCTCAAAAGGTAACTGCTATCAAAGCCAAAGGAATTACTCCCAAGCTAGGAATTATCAGGGTTGGCGCCCGCCCAGACGACCTTTTTTATGAAGGCGGTGCAAAAAAAACCTGTGAATCCATTGGAATGGAATACCAAGTGTTTGAGTACCCTGCCGACATTGATCAAGCTGCTTTTGAGAAAGCGGTAATTAGTGTTGGTGACAATAAAGAAATCAACGGTATCTTAATGTTTGCTCCTTTGCCGAAACAATTGGATGAAAAGAAAATCCGCAGCCTTATTCCGGTAGAAAAAGACGTAGACTGCATGACAATTGGCAGTGCGGCTAAAGTATATACCGATGATCCTACAGGATTTCCGCCTTGTACTCCGACGGCGTGCATGGATATTCTTAAATTTTACAATATTCCGTTAAAGGGCAAAAAAGCTGTTGTTCTGGGGCGTTCTCAGGTAGTTGGTAAACCAGTTGCAATGCTGCTTTTACGGGAACATGCCACTGTAACCATCTGCCATTCCCGGACAGATGATTTGCCAGGTGTATGTGCCGAGGCCGATGTGTTGATTGCCGCAGTAGGCCGGGCCAAGATGGTTAAAGCCAGCTTTGTTAAACCAGGTCAGGTAATTATCGATGTAGGTATCAATGAAGATCCTGAGAATCCGGGAAAATACTGTGGCGATGTTGACTATGAAGTAGTTGAGCCTATTGTTGCCAAAATTACTCCGGTTCCCGGCGGTGTCGGATCTGTTACCACTGTTGTGCTTTGCAAGCAGACCATTCAAGCCTGTGAAATGCAAAACGGCTTGGTTTAAGAATTGCCTATAGTTTTGGCATATCTGTAATTATTGCTTTATTGCACTAGGAGGCACATCTTATGCAAACAGATAAGACAAATTCTCAACATCTGCAGAACGGCTATCAGCTGGCATACGAAAAGGCTTGTACCAGCCTGGCTGCCAAAACACCGGCAGAAATGGCTGCAAATAGTGGCGCAACTTTTGATGAAACCCAAAACGTATTTTTAATTAAATATATCAATGAAGAGTACATGGTCAGTTATCCGGATGGTGAAGTAACCTTTGCCAATCGCCAGGATTCAGTTCCGGTGCCTGTAAAGGTTGTACTGCTGCATTATCTGCTTGCAGCAACCGGTCAGCCTTTATCCGGACAATGGATTTCGTTTAAAGAAATACCTGGTGGCATGATTTATCTTCAACCATTTAATGGGCGGGTTCTTGGTGCATTTAAGGCATTTTTCGGTAAAGATGCAAAGCGGTTGCTCAGCGCAGGCGAACAAGTTGGTGGCCGGCCTGCTAAATTTGGTGATGCCGCAGTTACTCTGGATATTCTTCCGCGAGTTCCGGTGACCTATGTCATCTGGCAGGGAGATGAAGAGTTTCCCACTAATGCTACGGCGTTATTTGACGCCTCAGCGCAATACTATCTGCCTACAGAAGACTTGGTGGTGGCAGCGGCTGCCGGAACCAGTCTGCTTAACAAAATAAGCCGGACTTTAGACTGAGCACAGTTAACAGGGAGTCTGTTCTGATTTAACAGAGTATTGTATATATATTACATAATACATAATTTTCGAAAATATCTATTTAAGGAGGTGAGGATTTGAAAATCGCAGTCTCCGGCAAAGGCGGCGTCGGTAAAACGTCTGTCTCTGCCAGTTTGGCTAAATTATTTGCCCGTGAAGGTCGTCGTGTATATGCAGTAGATGCTGATCCGGATGCAAGTTTAGGCCTTGCGTTGGGAATCCCTGATGATATCTTGGCTAAAGTAATTCCGCTAATTGACATGGAAGATGTGATTAAAGAAAAGAGTGCCGGTGGTGGCTTGCTCTATACCCTTAATCCCGATGTCGATGACATATTAGATGAGTATTCCATTAGCGTGGGTAACATCCGCTTTTTACGAATGGGAGCCATTAAACCAGGTGGTTCGGCATGTTACTGTCGTGAAAACTCATTTTTGTTCTCAGTGGTTGATTCCCTGATTCTAGATAAAGATGATGTGGTCATCCTTGATATGGGAGCAGGTATTGAGCATTTAACACGCGGCACGTCTAAGGGAATGGATCTTATGATCGTGGTCACTGAACCAAGCAAGACAAGTGTTCAGACAGCACGGGTTGTAATGCAGTTAGCTAAAGATTTAGGTATTGAAGTCACCAAAGTTATTGCGAACAAAATACACGCTCCCAAAGAAGAAGCATTCATCCAGGCACAGTTCACTGCAGAGGAACTGTTAGGTGTCATTCGTTTTGATGATGAACTGCTTGATGTCGCTCTCGGCAACGAGACAGACATACTTACCGGAGCCTTTAAAGCGAGCATGGAAGAAATTTTTGAACGTGTTGTTAAACAGTGGAAAGACAAGCAATAATGCGAAGTCTGGAAGCAATTTAAAAAAAGGGGGATTTAGATTTATGGCTTGGGATCCTACAGTATTGAAAGACTGGCAAATTGCCGAAGCAGCAGAGGGGAATATTCCTTCTACTGAACAGTATCAGGAAATGATGGGCCTGCAAAAAGACGAAATCATTCCTTACGGCAAGACTCCAAAAATTGACTTCTTGAAAGTAATTGATCGTCTGAAAGATAAACCGGACGGCAAATACATTGAGGTTACCGCCATTACTCCTACCCCGCTTGGTGAAGGTAAATCAACTACCTCCATCGGTATCATGGAAGGTCTCGGAAAACGCGGCATGAATGTCGGCGGCGCACTACGCCAGCCTTCAGGCGGCCCGACTATGAATGTTAAAGGTACTGCTGCTGGCGGCGGTAACGCACTCCTCATTCCTATGACCGAGTTTTCTCTTGGTTTAACAGGCGATATCAATGATATTATGAATGCTCACAATCTGGCCATGGTTGCCATGAATGCCAGAATGCAGCATGAGGCTAACTATACTGATGCAGAACTAGCCAAAAGAGGTCTGAAAAGACTTGACATCGATCCGAAAAACATTGAGATGGGCTGGGTTCTTGACTTTGCAGCACAAGGCCTGCGCAACATCATCATGGGTCTTGGCGGCAAAAAAGACGGTTTCATGATGCATTCCAAATTCGGTATTGCCGTTGGTTCCGAGCTTATGGCTATTTTGGCTGTTGCTAAAGACCTCGCAGACATGCGTGAACGCTTCAAACACGTTGTAGTTGGTTACAACAGGCAAGGTGATCCAGTGACCACTGGTGATCTTGAAGTTGACGGCGCTATGGCTGCTTGGATGCGTAATACCATCAATCCGACACTGTGTTCCACTGTTGAAGGCCAGCCTTGCTTTGTTCATGCCGGTCCGTTTGCTAACATTGCGATTGGTCAGTCCTCCATTATTGCCGACCGTATCGGCCTGAAATGTTTCGATTACCATGTAACCGAGTCCGGTTTTGCCGCTGACATCGGCTTCGAGAAATTCTGGAACGTTAAAGCCCGCCTGAGCGGTCTGACTCCGAACGTATCCATTCTTGTTGCAACTGTTCGCGCCCTCAAAATGCATGGTGGCGGACCTACTGTTGTACCAGGCCGTCCGTTGCCTGATGAGTACACCAAAGAAAACTTGGGTCTCCTCGAAAAAGGCTGCGAAAACATGGTTCACCTTATCAATGTTATCAAAAAGTCCGGTATCAAACCGGTTGTTTGTATCAACGCTTTCTACACTGATACTCCTGCAGAGCATGCCTTGGTTAAGCGGATTGCTGAACAGGCCGGCGCTCGCGCTGCTGTTTCTGAGCATTGGCTCAAAGGCGGCGATGGTGCTCTTGATTTGGCTGATGCCGTTATGGATGCTTGTAAAGAAAAAGTTGATATCAAATTCCTGTATCCACTGGAAATGCCTTTGCGTCAGCGTGTTGAAAAAATTGCTACCGAAGTATACGGTGCCGACGGCGTTGACTGGGCTCCAATGGCAGAAGAAAAAGCTAAGAAATTTGAATCTGATCCTAAATATGCCGACTTTAGCACAATGATGGTTAAGAGCCACTTGTCGCTTTCTCATGAGCCTACATGGAAAGGTGTTCCTAAAGGCTGGAGACTGCCGATCCGTGACGTACTTGTGTATGGCGGCGCCAAATTCCTCTGTCCGATGGCCGGCGCAATCAGCTTGATGCCGGGAACCAGTTCTGACCCTGCTTATCGTCGGATTGATATTGACGTTAAGACCGGTAAAGTCAGCGGCTTGTTCTAAGTTAATAACGGTAAAAAAACAGAAAATTAAGTACTGCGTGAATTTTTTTTCAAACTTGCAGGTATTCGCCCGCCTAAGGGCGAATACCTGTAAATAGAGTTTGTGAAAAAAAACTCATATTAACCCAACTGGTAGCTAATCTTCTTGTAAGTAGACTCGATTGAAAAACAACTATGACGAACATAGGGAGGAAAAGAAGAATGTCCGAACACAAAACAATCGACGTGGCAGCTACTCAAATGCTAGACAAAGCCAAAGAAATCGGCTTTTTAACAACATTTGATCGCGCCAAAGCACAAGAGCCTCGTTGTACCTTCGGTAATACCGGTATTTGCTGCCGTATTTGCCTGCAAGGCCCTTGCCGTATTCTGCCTAAGAAGCCAGGCGGTAACAAAGGTATTTGTGGTGCTATGGATTACACCATCGTTGCCCGTAATACTGTGCGTTACATTGCCGGTGGTGCTGCTGCCCACTCCGACCATGGCCGCGAAATTGCCCAAACAGTGCTTCATGTAGCTGAAGGCAAACTGAAAGACTATGAAATCACAGACACTAAAAAGCTAACTGCTGTTGCTAAAAAACTCGGTGTTGCCACCGAAGGCCGCGATGTATTGGCAGTTGCGAAAGACGTTGCCACTCTTGCCTTGCAAGAATTCGCTGAAACAGATGAAACCAAGGAACTAACTTGGATTAAAGCTGACTGTCCTGACGATATGCTCGACGTTTTCCGCAAGACCACTATAATGCCGGCTGGTATCAACCTCAGTCTTGCTAAATTGCTTCACCAAACTCATGCAGGTAATGACTCCGATCCTGTTAATATCATTTTTGGCGGCTTGAAAGCTGCTTTGTGCGACTATGACGGCATGGCTCTTGCTACCGACCTGTCGGATATTCTTTTTGGTACTGGTGTACCTGTAGTTACCGAAGCGAACCTTGGCGCCATTAAAGCCGACAAGGTTAACATTGCTCTCCATGGCCATAATCCGCTGCTTTCCCAAATGGTTGTTAAAGCAGCTAAGGAAATGCAGGCTGAAGCGAAAGCTGCCGGCGCTCAAGGTATCAACCTTGTTGGTATCTGTTGTACCGGTAATGAAGTCTTGATGCGTGAAGGTGTTGCTATTGCAACTAACTTTGCAACTCAAGAATTAGCTGTACTGACAGGTGCCATGGATGCTATGGTTGTTGACGTTCAGTGTATCATGCCATCGCTCCGCAGCTTGGCAGATTGCTTCCATACTAAAATTATTACCACTATGCCTATTATGAAGATTCCTGGATCTTATCATTTTGCATTTGATGAAGAGCATGCTCTTGACAGTGCAAAAGAAATTATCCGCATTGCAATTGATGCATACAAAAACCGTGATGTTGCCAAAGTAAGCATTCCGGATGTTAAACATTCTGTTGTTGCTGGTTTCTCCTTAGAGTCAATGATGAGTATCTTTGCTAAAATTAATCCGGAAAACCCAATCCGCGTTCTTGTTGACGCTATTGAAGCCGGTGAAATTAAAGGTGTCGCCCTGTTTGCCGGTTGTAACAACCTTAAAGGTACTCATGACGAAAACCACTTCACTATTGCTACTGAATTGGCTAAACAAGATGTATTCCTGGTTGGTACCGGTTGCGCCGCACAGTGCTTTGCAAAAGAAGGTTTGCTCAATGGTGAAGGCGTTAAAAAATATGCCGGCGAAGGCCTCAAAAAATTATATGCCCGCCTGAATGCAGCTGCCGGACTTACTGCTGAATTGCCGCTGGTATTCCATATGGGCTCCTGCGTTGACAACAGCCGTGCTCAACAACTTGCTGTAGCCCTGGGGAAAGAAATGGGTCTTGAGTACCGCGATGTACCTTATGTAGCTACTGCTCCTGAAGCTATGTCAGAAAAAGCCGTTTCCATCGGTTCCTGGAACGTAGCCATGGGTAATCCGACACATGTTGGTGTTGTAGCCCCGACTGTTGGCAGCCAACTTGTTAATGATGTTGTTACCAAGATTGCTGAAGACGTATTTGGCGGTTTCTTCTTCTGGGAAACTGATCCGGTAAAAGCTTCTGCAAGACTTGTAGAAATCTTGGAAGAACGCAACTGGAAGAACGCTATGCGTAAAAAAGCCCGTGATGCCAAAGCTGAGGCTAACTAATTAGCTAGCGTTAGGATCACGTATTAGCAACTCAATAGATAATAAGAATTGACTCTATGAAGGAGGAAGAAAAACAATATGTCTATGGAGCTTTTTAAAGGCGCCTATGAAGGTGCCGTCACAGCTACCAGCTATGCGGAAATTCTTCTGGCTAAAGCCATTAAGGAACACGGTGCTGACTGCCCGGTAAAATATCCTGATACTGCTTACAGACTTCCTGTAATCACTGCTTTAAGCGGTGAAGAAGTAAATACTATTGGTGATCTTGCCCCAATTCTTAACCGGGTTCGTACCACCAACATCAAAGAAGAGCTGACTTTAGAAAACGCTAAACTCAATGGTGAAGCTACATTATATGCAGCAGAAGTTATTGAGGCTCTGCGTTATCTTAAAGGTGCAAAACCTGATAAATTCCCGTACTGCGGTTTTATCGCCGACCCGATCCTGCGTAAATTCGGCGTACCTTTGGTTGACCAAACCATTCCTGGTGTTGCCGTTATTGTTGGTAAAGGTAAAGACAGCAAATCAACTGCCAAACTGGTAAAAGGTCTTCAAGCCAAAGGCATTATGATTTTCCTGGCTAACGAAGTAATTGAGCAATGTATTGAAGAAGGCGTGAAAATCGGTGCTGAATTCATTACTTTCCCGCTTGGTAACTTCACTCAGGTTATTCATGCTGTTAACTTTGCTTTCCGTGCCGGTCTTGCTTTCGGTGGTATTCCTGCCGGTCAGCGTGAACGGGCTATTGAATATCAGGCAAAACGTGTATTGGCCTTTGTTATTCAGCTTGGACCTAATGATATTGTTAAGTTTGCTGCCGAATTTGGTGCTATGTTCATGGGCTTCCCGACAGTTACCGACCAACCGCTAGCTGAAGAGATTCCTGACTGGTATCAATCCGAGCCAGATTATGAGAAAATTGCTAAACTTGGTCTGGAAATGCGCGGCATTAAAATCAAAATCGTAGATATCCCTGTACCGATTACTATCGGACCTGCTTTCGAAGGTGAAACCATTCGTAAGAAAGATGCCTGGGTTGAGTTCGGCGGCGGTCGTTCTACCAGCTTCGAGCTTGTCCGGATGCTTGGTGCTGACGAAGTTGAAGATGGTAAGATCGAAGTTATCGGACCAGAAATCGACGAAATGCCGGAAGGCAGCGTTTATCCGCTTGGTTTCATGGTTGATATCTATGGACGTAAAATGCAGGAAGACTTCGAAGGCGTACTTGAGCGCCGCGTTCACTACAACCTGAACTATGGCGAAGGTCTGTGGCACGTAGCACAACGTAACATGATGTGGGTTCGTATTGGTAAGAATGCTCATGCAGCCGGCTTTAAAATGAAAGACTTTGGTGAAATTCTTATCGCTAAATACAAATCCGATTTCCCTGCTATCGTTGACCGGGTACAAGTTACCATTATCACCGATAAAGACGTTATTGAAGACAAAATCAAACTCGCAATTGAGAAATACGCAGCCCGTGATGCCCGTCTCAAAGGCCTCACTGACGAAAGCGTTGAAACCTACTATTCCTGCACACTCTGTCAATCCTTCGCACCAAACCATGTGTGCGTAGTATCACCAGAACGCGTAGGCTTGTGCGGTGCTGTTTCGTGGCTTGATGCTAAAGCTTCCAATGAGATCAATCCGCTTGGACCTAACCAGCCAATTGAAAAAGGTGAATGTGTTGATACCGTAAAAGGTCAATGGAAAAACCTTAATGATTTCATCTATGCTAACTCCCATAGTACTGTTGAAGCCGTAAACTTCTACACACTTATGGAGGATCCGATGACTTCCTGCGGTTGCTTCGAGGCTATTGTTGCCTTGCTGCCGCTGTGTAACGGCATCATGATTACCACTCGTGAACATGGTGGCGAAACTCCTTGCGGTATGACCTTCTCCGGACTTGCTGGCACTTGCGGCGGTGGCGTACAAACTCCAGGCTTTATGGGTATCGGTCGTCGTTATGTATGCAGCTCCAAATTCATTCCTGCTGATGGCGGTCTTGCACGCATTGTATGGTTGCCAAAAGAAATGAAAGAATTTTTGGGTCAAGATTTAATTGACGCAGCAGTACGTGATGGTCTTGGCGCTGATTTCGTTGATAAGATTGCCGACGAAACTATAGGCACAACTGAAGAAGAAATTCTGCCGTTCTTGGAAGAAAAACAACATCCGGCTCTGAAAATGGATCCGATGATGTAAGTATTCCTCACACATCTATTTAGGGTAGAATTCGGGACACATTATGAAAAGATAATAAAATATTCAAATGTGTCCCGATTCTCATATTTAATTTTTAGAAGTTTTTATATTCGAAAGGAGAAGAGAAAATGGCATTAACAGGTTTGGATATTTTCAAACAACTGCCCAAAACAAACTGTAAAGACTGTGGTTCACCTACCTGCTTGGCTTTTGCAATGGCAATGGCTAACGGTAAAGCATCCCTTGACATGTGTCCTCATGCAAGCGAGGCTGCAAAAGAAACTTTAGGCGCTGCTACTGCACCACCTGTAAAAACTGTAAAAGTTGGTGTTGGCGAGCAAGAAGTTGTAATGGGTGACGAAACCGTCCTCTTCCGTCATGATAAAACTTTCTATCATCCTACAGCGTTAGCTATTCAAATATCTGATACATTGTCCGGAGCAGAACTGGACGCCAAAATTGCCAAAATTAACGGCTTAGTATTGGAGCGTGTTGGTCAACAAGTAGCTGTTCAAATGGTTGCTATTACTAACTGCTCTAAAGACGCCGCCAAATTTAAGGCTGCTGTTGAAGCTGTAGCTGCTAAAGCTAACTTTGCACTATTGTTAGCTGGCGATGTGGCTGCTCTGGAAGCTGCTGTTCCGGCTGTTGCTGCTAAGAAACCGCTTATTCATGCTGCTACTGCTGACAACTGGGAGAAAGTTGTAGCTTTGGCTAAAGCTAATAACTGCCCGGTAGTTGTAAAAGGTAACGGTCTTGATGATACTGCTGCTTTAGTAGAAAAAGTAGCTAAAGAATATAAAGAGCTTGTACTTGACTTTGGTAACACTGCTCAAGCCAAAACTCTTGCTGAGATGGTTAATGCTCGCCGTCTGGCTATTAAAAAGAAATTCCGTCCGTTTGGCTATCCGATGCTTGCTTGCACAATAGCAACCGATGCAAAAGAAGAAGTAATAGAAGCTACTACTTATGTTGCTAAATATGCCAGCATCATTTGCATGAAAGCTGACGAAAAACATCATTTACTGCCACTTATGGCATGGCGCATGAACATCTACACCGATCCGCAAAAACCAATGGCTGTTGAAGCTAAAGTTTATGAAATCGGTGATGTTGGTCCTGACTGTCCGGTATATGTTTGCACTAACTTTGCTCTTACTTACTTCGCAGTTGAGGGTGAAGTTGTTGGAAGTAAAATTCCGGGTTATATCGTAGCTGTTGATACTGATGGCGCTTCGGTTCTTACCGCTTGGGCTGCAGGCAAATTCGTTGCTGAGCCTATTAATGAAACCATTAAAGCCTGCGGTATTATGGACAAAGTTAACCATAAGAGCATCGTAATCCCTGGCTATGTTGCAATTATCAGCGGTAAACTGACAGAAATATCTGGTTTAGACATAATTGTCGGACCACAAGAAGCTGTTGGTATTCCTGCTTTTGCAAAAGCTCGTTACCCCCAACTCATGAAATAACATCAACGCAGAAATTTGTTATCTGATAAGAGATAACAGTAGCCTTGGTTTCACTAATCAGGAGGGTAATTAAGGATGAACAAACGGTTCGTAACATTTCTGCCCGCAGGAGTTAAAGTAGAGGTAGAGCCGGGCACTGACCTGCTTACCGCCGCAAGTAAAGCTAATATTGAAATTAAGGCCCCTTGTGGTGGAGACGGCACATGCGGTAAGTGTGCGGTTCAAATAAAGAGCGGCAGCATAAAAGCCAAAAGAGAAAGCCATTTGGCAGTGAGAGTTGCTGAAAAAGGATTTAATCTTGCTTGTCAAAGTTTAGTTCAAGACGAAGATTTAGTTGTAGAAATACCTAAAACTTCGATCATGAGTAAACATCAGGTGTTAGTTGAGCGAAGTACAGTAGGGGAAGGGATTTCTGACGCCTTAAGCAACTATTTGTTGCATGTATGGCAGCTGAAAGAACTGCTGCTGGAAAAGCAAGAGAGTCCTCTTAATGGCTATGCGCTCAATCCGCTCTGTAAGCGTATTTACTTAACTCTGCCTGAAGCTAATCTGCAGGATAACCGTGATGACCTTAACCGGTTGACCATGGCTTTGAAAAAAGAAATTAAATGTACGGATGTTAATGTTCCTCTTGCGATTGTTCGGAACTTAGGGCACATTCTTAGGGTTGATAAGTTTAAAGTAACAGTATTGCTAGCTGAAATTGACGGCAAGGCTGAAGTTATTGCTGTTGATCCAGGTCACAGGCATCAACCTTTGTATGGTTTAGCTATAGATATCGGTACTACTACCGTTGTTGCCTATTTGCTTGACCTTGAGAAAGGCTGGGTTGTTGATACGGCCGGGACACATAACCGCCAAGCGCGGTTTGGTGATGACGTTATTAGTCGTATTGTATACGCTGTCGAAGAAACCGATGGACTCAAAACCGTTCATCAAAGTATTATCGACACAATAAATACGCTGGTTATGGATTTGCTGGTTAAACAAAGACATATTAAGGAAACCGACATACGTGTTATGATGACTGCTGGAAATACTACCATGGCGCATTTATTCTTGGGGATTGATCCTAAGTTCATTCGCCTGGAGCCATATATCCCCACAGCTAACTTCTATCCGGTTGTTAAGGCGCGGGAATTAGGGCTGAGAGTGAATCCTGATGCTGTAGTCTTTACGTATCCGTCAGTAGCCAGTTATGTTGGCGGTGATATTGTTTCTGGAACTTTATTTACCCAAATGGGGAATGAGGATGCTCCGGTATCTCTCCTGATTGATATCGGTACAAACGGTGAAATGGTATTAGGTGCCGGCGATTGGCTGGTAACCTGTTCTTGCTCAGCTGGCCCGGCTTTTGAAGGGTCAGGCATAATGTTTGGTATGAGGGCCATGCATGGTGCGATTGAGCGTTTGGAGATAGATCCTCAAACCTATGAAGTAGCGTTTACAACTATTAACAACGGCAAAGCCATTGGCATCTGCGGTTCAGGCCTGATCGACTGCCTGGCAAAGCTGAAAAGTACAGGTGTCATTGACCGTGCAGGCAAATTTCAAACCAACCTGCCTACTGAGCGGATGCGTATTGGGGAGACAGGACCTGAGTTTGTACTTGTTTGGCGGGAAGATACCGACATCAATCGTGATGTTGTTATCTGCGAAGCCGATGTCAAAAACCTGCTAAGAGCTAAAGGCGCAGTTTTTGCCGGAATACGCACACTCTTAAATGTGGTCGGTTTTGAACTTGACGGTATCGAAAACATTTATGTGGCTGGCGGATTCGGTAATTATCTCAACATTCCTGATGCGATAGCCATTGGATTATTGCCTGATATACCTGTTGAAAAATATAAGTATGTTGGCAATACTTCGGCTAAAGGGGCCTGTATGGCTCTGTTGTCTCAGGATGCCTGGCATGAAGCAAATAACTTGGCAGGTAAAATGACCTACATTGAATTGTCGGTCGGAAATCTGTTTATGGACGAATTTATCTCATCCTTGTTTATCCCTCATACTGATTTAACTTTATTCCCTAATGTCAGTCTTTAATATGACTAAAACTGGTGTTTGGGCGTATTGAAAGGAGTTTCAAGACATGGCAAAACAAATAGCAGTGGCGGGAAAAGGCGGTACTGGAAAAACAACATTTACTGCACTACTTATCCGGTATCTGGTAAAAAACAATAAAGGCTCCATTCTGGCGGTTGATGCAGACGCAAATGCCAATTTGAATGAAGCACTAGGTATGGATGTAGAGCAGACAATCTCTGAGTTGTTAACCAGCACCAAAGATCCTAAAAGTATACCTGCCGGTATGACCCAGGAAACGTATATTGAGTATAAACTCCAAGCATCATTGGTTGAATCAGATCATGTTGATATGCTGGTGATGGGTGGGCCAGAGGGACCTGGTTGCTATTGCTTTCCTAATAACCTCTTAAAGGGTTATATGGATAAGCTTAGCAAAAACTATGGCTATGTTCTCATGGATAATGAGGCCGGTTTAGAGCACATCAGCCGTAGAGTAACACAGGATATTGATTACATGTTTGTAATCAGCGATGCTTCAGCTCGCAGCATCCGTTCTGCAGGCCGTGTGGGTCAGCTTGTGGATACACTCAAATCAAATGTAAAAAACATTTATTTGATTGTTACTAAAACGCAAAATGACGAGGATATTTCCTCACTACAAGGGGAAATTGACAAAACCGGTCTTAAGCTGATAGGTGTAATACCATATGATCCTCAGGTAGCCAAATATGATTTACTAAGTCAGCCGCTGTTTGATCTACCCGATAATTCGGTGGCTGTGCAGGCGGTCAACGCCATTTGTAAAGAAGCACAAATCTAAATGTTTGGAAGGAGCGTAACTATGGCAACTAATATACTGAAAGAAAGATATTCTGGTAAAATCAATACCGTTACCATCGGTGCAACCAAAGAACAAGGTGGCACTCGCACTAACACTGTAACAGTTGGTGGCGACTCTACTATGCCATTTCTCCATTTTGAAGGAGATATGCCGTTAAAACCAGTAGTAGCAATGGAAATTCAGGATATTAATCCCGGCTGGCATCCGGTACTGAATGAAGTATATGCTGATGTTTATGATAATCCTGTTGCTTGGGCAAAAAAATGCGTAGAATTTGGCGCCGACCTGATTTATATCAAACTTGCCGGTGCTCATCCGGACAATGGAAATAAGAGCCCCGAGGATTGCGCCAAAGTAGTTAAAGATGTACTGGCTGCTGTAGGTGTGCCTCTTATCGTTGTTGGCTGCGGCGATGACGAAAAAGATAGCGCTCTTCTGCCTGTTGTTGCAGAAGCTGCTACCGGCGAAAACCTGTTAATTGGTTTAGCTAAACAAGACAGCTACAAGTCAATTGCTGCTGCTGCTATGGTTCATAAGCATAAAGTGCTGGCTCAAAGCCCGCTTGATATCAACATTTGTAAACAGCTTAACATTCTTATTTCCGAGCTGGGCTTAGCTCCAGAGAATATTATTATTGACCCATCTACTGCTGCTCTTGGTTATGGTATTGAATATACCTACTCCATCCTTGAGCGTGGCCGTCTGGGCGCTCTTCAAGGCGACAAAATGCTGTCAATGCCGGTAATTTGCCAAGTTGGTTATGAAGCATGGCGGGCCAAAGAAGCTAACGCTTCTGAAGAAGATTTCCCTAACTGGGGTAACCAAGCAGAGCGCGCTATCCTTTGGGAAGCTATGACTGCTGCCGGCCTGTTACAAGGTGGCGCTCATATCATGGTTCTCCGTCATCCGGAAGCTGTTCGCCTGTTCAAGAAGAATTCTGAGCAGCTAATGACTGTTCCTGAAATTTAATCGTATTTATGCGAGGACTCCAGTAAAGCATCTTACGGGTATAACCAAAGGTTCCCATAAAAGATAATATTATTGAGGAGGAGTTTACTAATGCTTATTATTGGCGAGAGAATTAATGGTATGTTCAAAGATATTGGCAAGGCAATCCGGGAGCATGATCCGAAGCCGTTGCAAGAATGGGCTGCTAAACAAAAAGAAGGCGGCGCACACTACCTTGACATCAACACTGGACCTAACTCCGAAGATCAAACTATTGACCTTCCTTGGATGGTTAATGTTGTAAAAGAAGTTAGTGATTTGCCTTTCGCGATTGATACTACTAACTATGACGCTATGGAAGCCGCTCTTATTGCTTATGGCAAACCAGGCGCATTAATTAACTCCATTGGCTGCGAGCAAGAAAAAATTGACCGCGTTTTCCCGATGGCTGCTAAATATCAAGCTGATGTTGTATGCCTCTGCATCAACAAAGTTGGTATTCCTAAGAGCGCTGAAGACCGTGTAGCTATGGCTATGGAATTTGTTGCTAATGCTGAAGCTTATGGTTTACAACCTGACAACCTGTTTATTGACCCGATCATTCTGCCGGTTAACGTGGCTCAGGAACATGGCGTTGAAGCATTAGAAACTATTCGTCAAATTAAAATGATTTCTAATCCTCCTCCCAAAACCACTGTTGGCCTCTCCAATATTTCACAAAAAAGCCCGCATCGTCCGATCATTAACCGCACCTTTGCTATCATGGCTATGACTGCTGGTTTGGACTCGGCTATTTGTGACGCTAACGACGAAGCGTTGGTAGATGCTATTGCTACTGCCCGCTTAATCCTTAACCAAGATATTTACTGCGACTCCTACGCTAAGGTGTTCAGACAGCGGTAATACCGCTGGAGTTACGCCCAGGAAAGGAGGTCAATGATGTCGACGGTCAATCAACCTACTAAAGGAAAAGCTTCTTTCTGTCAGGAAATTGAGGAAAAATCCCACCAGCCCATTAGTGCTTGCTATCATTGCATGAAATGTGCTGGCGGATGCCCGATTAACTTTGTCATGGAGCATAACAATTACGAGATATTGCGCATGATTCAATTAGGAGAAAAGGATAAGGTTTATAAATCTAACACCCCTTGGCTCTGCGTTGGTTGTAAGACTTGTGCCGTAAGGTGTCCGAACGGTATTGACACCTCTAAAGTTATGGATACCATAAAAATGGAAACCATTGCTGAAGATAAAATTCCGGCCAGTCATTACAATATCAAGTTATTCTACGAATTGTTCCTTGACTCCATGAAAGGGTTTCCCGTTATTGGCGGTGAAGGCCGGGGTTATGAAGTTGGACTCATGGGGCTTTACAAATTCTGTACAGGCGATTTCTTGGCAGACATGGACCTTGGCAAGGAAATGACAAAACGTGGTAAAATGCCGTTTTTACCACACAATGCCCTCAAGCGGCGTAAGGGTGAAATCAAGAAAATATTCCAAAGAGCAAAGGAGAAAAAAGCGCCATGAAATTAGGCTATTATCCAGGATGTTCGCTTCACTCCACTGCAGCAGAGTATAATATGGCTACGGAGGCCGTATTTACTGCGCTGGGGGTGGAACTTGCCGAACTTCCAGAGTGGAATTGCTGTGGCGCTACAGCCGGTCACTCTACCGACCGTTTCCTTGCGCTTGCCTTGCCGCTCAGGAATCTTGTCATTGCCGAAGTCGAACAGCAAAAAGAACTTGTCTTGCCATGTGCTGCCTGCTACAACCTTGTGAAGGCTGCCGACCATTATGTACGGGAAGGGACACCGGAAGCCAAAGATGCTAACGAAGAACTGAAAAGCATAATGGGGGCACCTTACAATGGGACTGTTAATGTTACCCATCCGTTGGAAGTTATCATGCGAAAAGAGTTTATTGATAAAGTTCAGACCAATGTGAAAAATCCTCTACAAGGATTGAAAGTTGTTCCCTACTACGGTTGTCTGCTCACAAGGCCGACCTATGTTGCCTTTGATGATGTTGAGCAACCGCAAGCGATGGATCAACTGATGAGATTGGCTGGAGCCGACGTGAAAAAGTGGTCGTACAAAACCGACTGCTGTGGTGGCAGCTTGACTGTACCTCGTACAGATGTAGTTTATGAGATAACCAAAAACCTGGTATCAGCGGCACAACGCGCAGGTGCGGACGCAATTGTCACTGCGTGTCCCTTATGCCAGATGACCCTGGAAACCCGGCAGAAAGAAATTGAAAAACCAATACCTATATTTTTCTTCACTGAATTGCTAGGGATTAGTTTTGGGCATCCTGAAGCAAAAAAATGGATGAAGAAACATATAACTGATCCTATACCGCTCTTGACATCATTGCACCTGTTGTAACCATTTTAGAGAAACCGGCAGAACTATTATATAGCTATGTCCGGTTTCTCTATGGTTATGCTGCTGTGTGGTGATGCAAAGTATGATATTTTAGCGAAAGGCAGTGAGAGCCATGCAAAAGGATGTGCTCGTTATTGGCGGTGGCATTGCCGGTCTGCAGGCGGCTCTGGAATTAGCTGGGGCAGGATACCCCGTTCATTTGATTACAGATGAAGCAAATCTTGGTGGAAAATTAGTTGACTCTTCAGAAAAAGGCAGTCAGTCTGCTTGCATTTGGGGGGATCAGGTAAACATTTCCGCTTTGTATTTAGGTGGCAATCTTCATGCATCCAGTACGGTGCTGGGTTCACTTATTACCCGCGCCACTAATAATCCACTTGTAACTATTTATACCAGCAGCAAGTTGGTTGAATTGCAAGGGGATGTAGGTCACTTCCAGGCTACCATCAGCGATGTCCAAGCCGGCAAGCTCACCCAAAAACTTGTCGTCGGAGCGGTTATTCTGGCAGCCGGTTTCAGCATGTATGACGTCTCCCAAAAAGGTGAATTAGGATACGGGTATTACAAAAATGTTGTTACCAGCTTAGAATTTGAACATCTTCTATCTGAAAGCCGCTATCGCTCAGATTGTATTAGACGTCCGTCAGACGGAAACTGTGCGGAAAAAATTGCTTTTATCCAGTGTGTGGGCTCAAGGGACGTGGTGTCCAAAGGTGAATATTGCTCAGCAATTTGCTGTATGTTTACCGCTAAAGAAGCTATACTGGCTAAAGAATTTGCTCCGAAAACTGACGTCACCGTCTTTTATCTTGATTTGAGGGCTTGCGGCAAAAATTTTGATACCTTTTTATCCCGGGCCCAGGAGCTAGGTACGAAATATGTACGTACCATGATTTCAGAAGTTAAAGAAGATCCGGTAACTGAAAAATTATCAATTAACTATGCTGCTGCTACTAAACCGGTGCAAGAAGAGTTTGACCTGGTTGTGTTGGCTGCAGGCATTCGTCCGTCTAGCCGCCTGAAAGAAACTGCGGGAATTTTAGAGTTGCCATTAAATGAATTTGGTTTTGTACAGGCAGATCCACTTGATCCTGTAATGACCAAACGTGCAGGTGTCTTTTCGGTGGGCGGCAGCCAGGGACCGCTTGATGTTCCTGAAACCATGGCACTAGCAAGTGCAGCGGCTGCGGCTACGACCAAAGCTCTTGGTAAAGGCGAAGGACGTCCAGAACGCAAACCGGTGCCGGAACGCGACATTAGTCAAGAACCACTCCGGGTTGGCGTATTTCTCTGCCAAAGTGGTTTAGCTGCCATGGGGGCTGATAGCAATGCGGTAATTGCTGCTGCCAAACAACAAGCCGATGTAACGGTTGTTGAATGTGATCAGGCAGCCTGTCAGCCTGAGGCAATAGCCAAAATAAAGAACCAGATTGCGACCCAGGGGCTTAATCGCATTGTTGTTGCTCCGTGCGTATTGAAGCATAACTTAAATCTGTTTCAGGAAACAGTACAGGCTGCGGGCTTAAACCGGATGCTTGTGGAAATGGCGGCTGTACCGGTTAAAGACTGGGCAAACAATGTCGATAAGGCTACCGGTGCGGCGACTCAGATTACTGCGCGGGCAATCAGCGATGTTAAAACATATAAGCCGCTTAAATGGCATGCTGAGCCGGTAGTACCGCACGCGCTTATTGTCGGCGGCGGTGTCAGCGGTATGTCGGCTGCACTTGCATTAGCCGATCGCGGTTTTGGCTGCACTCTTGTTGAAAAAGATTCTGTACTGGGCGGTTATATCCGCGAGATTACCGGCAGTTTAGAAACTGAGGATCTTAAGCAAACCGTTGCGGAACTTGAAAAGCAAGTTCAAAACAGTGATAAGATAGAGGTCTTGCTCAATTCAGAGGTTGTCGCCTTTAATGGACGTCAGGGTCATTTTGTTACCACCGTCCAAACCGGTCCGGCAAACATCCAGAAAAATGTTGAGCACGGGGTAGTTATTTTGGCTACCGGGACAACAGACTATGCTCCTACTGATTACTTATATGGTCAGGAACAACGGGTTATTACCGGCACCGAAGCTATGCGGCGTTTGGCAGAAGGTCGCCTGAGCGCTAAAGGTGATGCTACTTATGTATTTATACAATGTGTTGGTTCCCGTAATGAGGAGCATAAATACTGTAGCCGTACCTGCTGTGGTGAAACGGTATATGCCGCAACCAAGGTAAAAGAGCAGAATCCAAGTGCCAAAGTGTATGTATTATCCCGCGATATCCGTACACCCGGTTATCTTGAACTGAAATACCGTGAAGCGCGGAAAGCCGGTGTAGTGTTTATTCACTACGAAGAAGACAATAAACCGTTGCTGCAAAAAGACAGTGCCGGCACCCTCACCATGAAAGTCAATGATCCCCAATCAGGTCTTGAGTTAAACTTAAAACCTGATCAGGTTATTTTGGCTGTTGCGCAGACTGCTTCAACAGAAGCTGCCAAACTTGCCGATACCTTCAAAATCCAGGTAAATGATGATGGGTTCCTGTCAGAGACCCACTCTAACTTTGGTACGATAGCATTCCCTGGTGGTGGCATCTTTATTACCGGTGCGGCCCATGGGCCAAAATCGGTTGTGGAATGTCTGACTCAGGCCAAAGGGGTGGCCGGTCGGGCGGCACGTATTCTGGCGCAGCCTGCTCTCATGATGGGTGGTATGGTCGCTGAAGTCGAATGGGAAAAATGTGCGGCTTGCTTAACTTGTGTACGGACTTGTCCTTACACCATTCCGCAAATTACCCGTGAGAAAAAAGAAATGGGTGCAGCATATATTCCGCCTGCTGATTGCCGTGGTTGTGGTATGTGTGCATCAGAATGTCCGAATAAGGCTATATTTGTACATCATTACCAGGATGATGAAGTACTGGCCCGGGTTAAGACCGCGTTAACGGAGGTGGGTTAGTTATGAGTGAAACTAAAGTTGTAGGCTTTGTTTGCCGCATGTGCGCGCTTATCAGCTCTGATCTTGGCCCACCAGCCGATGTTAACATTGCTGTCGAGACCGTCGAATTACCTTGTGCAGGCAAAGTAGACGGCAGATTGCTGCTAGAAGCGTTTGAAAAAGGCGCTGACGCGGTATTTGTCGCCGGTTGCCCTGAGCATGAGTGCATGAATGTAAAAGGCAGTTCCCGTGCGCGCAAGCGTTTAGATCATATCAAAGAAATACTGGACCAAGTGGGAGTTGGCGGAGAACGTTTGGTTATGTACAACGTTTCCGGCACACAGGGTCCGCGTTTCGCCCATATCGCCCGGGATATGGCCGGACTGCTTGAAAAGTTAGGTCCGAGTCCGCTTAAGGCCCGGAAGGCCTAGAAAGGAGACGAGTCAAGCGATATGATAGTTGCAGAAATCAAGCCGATTGAAGAAATTGCCGAGTCTATAAAAGGCGCGAAAAAAGTGCTTGTCGCCGGTTGTGGCGGCTGTGTTACTGTATGTCTGTCCGGCGGCCAAAAAGAAACCGATATTTTGGCCAGTGCCCTTCGTATGAAGATGGAAGTTGACGGTCAGCCTACGCAAATCGAAACCGCTACCTATGAACGCCAGTGTGATCCTGAATATGCAGTTAGGTTTAAAGAGCATCTCCAGGACGTAGATGTTGTTGTGTCCATGGCCTGTGGTGTTGGTGTGCAGTTTATGGCCGAGAATTATCCGGAAATTATCTTTGTTCCTGGGCAAAATACCAAATTTGCCGGTGCTGCCATTGAGCATGGCATCTGGGAAGAACGCTGTATGCTTTGCGGTGAATGTGTTCTGGCAAAAACCGGTGGTGTTTGTCCGGTTATCCGCTGTTCCAAGAGTCTAATGAACGGACCATGTGGTGGTTCGCAAAACGGAGTATGTGAAATCAGCAAAGATACTCCCTGCGCATGGCAGCTAATTTATGACCGCCTCAAAGGCCAAGGACGTCTGGATATGATGACAGCGGTAATTCCTGCTAAAGACTGGTCGAAAAACAGAGACGGCGGTCCCCGCAAAATTGTGAGGGAGGATGTACGGTTATGAGCGAAGTAGCTAATGATAAACAAGCTGTTTTAAAAACAGACAGCAACCTGGAAAAACTGTACTCTCTGGGTCATTTTGTGGTGACAGGCGAGCTTGGCCCGCCCCAGCATTCTAACGGTCATGAATTAGAACATCATGCCCATGAGCTAAAAGATATTGTGGATGGTTTTAACCTTACTGATAATCAAACTGCGATTGTGCGGTTATCCAGTATTGCTGCCGGCGTGCATGTAATGAAGGGGGGCGGCACTCCCATTATCCAGATGACTTGTCGTGACCGCAACCGCATTGCCATGCAAAGCGATTTGCTGGGTGCCTATAGCTTAGGTATTCGCGATGTTTTGTGCTTAAGCGGTGACCATCAGTCTTTTGGCAATCACCCAACAAGTAAAAATGTGTATGATGTTGACTCTGTGCAGTTGATTAACATGGTCAAAAAAATGCGCGATGATAAAAAACTGCTATCAGATGCACCGATTAAGACTGATGAGCCGAAATTTTTCATTGGTGCCGTAGAAAATCCTTTCGGCGATCCGTTTGAATTTAGGGCCATTCGTCTTGAAAAGAAAGTAAATGCAGGTGCCGATTTCATTCAAACCCAGGCGATTTTTGATGTTGAGAAATTTGCCCGGTTTATGGAAATGGTAGTAGCCCGGGGTATTCATGAAAGAACCAAGATTACTGCTGGCATTCTGCCGGTCCGTTCGGTAAAAGCATTGCAGTACATGAAGAAGGACGTTGCCGGTATGGAAATACCCGACTCCTTAGTTGAACGTATGCAAAAGTGCGAGGATCCGAAAAAAGAAGGTATTCAAGTAGCTATTGAATTGTGCAATCAGCTCAAGAAAATCCCGGGGGTAGCCGGTATTCATATTATGCCTGTCGGCTGGGAAGCTGCCTTGCCGGAAATTGTTAAAGGCGCCGGTTTCTTGCCGCGCCCGAAAGTTTAATAATAAAACATCCCCATCATCTGGCTAAGCATTGGTTTATTGAAGGATTAGCTCAGGGAGAAGCATAGGGTCAGTCTGGCAGTATGTCACTGACCCTAAGTTCTATCTTATTGACACAACCAAAATTGAGCAAATTTTCACAAATATACTGTGTTCAATGACATACCATTCGTCACGATCCTTTAGTGTGCTATGCTTTCTTGATAATGCAAGATGGCAAAGAAAGGGTGAGATAACAAGAATGTGTTGTTCAAAAGTCACAAAAGACCAGGCATTAGAAACCATTCAACAATATGAGCAAGTAAAGGCGATTATCAACAAATATAACAAAGAAAAAGAACAGCTGTTATCGATATTGCTGGATATCCAATGTGCGTCTGGCGAAAATTATGTAGCCGAAGAATGGGCGGAAATCGTAGCGAAAGAATTGGATTTGCCTGTTAGTAAAGTGCATGATGTATTAACCTTCTATGCAATGTTCAGCATTAAACCACAAGGTAAATATGTAATTGAGATTTGTAAGAGTACTCCCTGCCATGTCACCAAAGCAGACGCAGTAGTAAAAATGTTTGAAGAAGTATTAGGAATAGGCCTAGGCCAGACCACACCAGACAAACTATTTACCTTGATGCACACCAACTGTGTTGGCGCTTGTGATATTGGCCCGGTAGCCAAGATTGGCGAAGAGGTCTATGGTAACCTGACAGCAGCTAAGGTAGCTGAAATTGTTACTAGTTACCGGGGGGTGTCCTCATGTCAAAAATAAAGACATTAATATCAGCCAACTGTGGCGTAAATAGACCTGATTCCGTAGAAGAATACGTGAAAGCAGGCGGCTACCAGGGTCTTAGAAAAGCTTTCACCATGAAACCCGAAGAGATCATCGAAGAAGTAAAGAAAGCTAAACTGCTGGGACGCGGCGGTGCGGCCTATCCGGCAGGTTCCAAATGGGAACAACTCTTGGAAATCCCTGAATTCCCTAAATATATCGTAATCAACGCCGATGAAGGCGAGCCAGGAACCTTCAAAGACAAAATCCTGCTCGGACAGGACCCACTCCGGGTAATCGAAGGCATGACAATAGCCGGTTATGTATTTAATTCCCATGACGGCTATATCTACATCCGCGGCGAATACCGTGCCATCCAAAAAGTATTCCAAAGTGCCATCGATAATGCCGTAAAAGCCGGCTATCTTGGCAAAAACATCCAAGGTACCAACTTCGAATTTAATATTCATATCATGACAGGTGCCGGTGCTTATGTTTGCGGCGAAAACTCGGCGCTCCTTAACTCCATTGAAGGAAAAGCCGGCCGTCCGCGGATCAAACCGCCTCATTTGGCAGAAGTCGGCTTATTCTTAATGCCGACACTGGTAAACAATGTCGAAACCATAGCGACAATCCCCACCATCGTACTGGAAGGCGGCGACCAATACCTAAGCTATGGTACTAAAGACAGCGGCGGTACCAAGCTTATTTGTTTGTCCGGTAACGTCGTAAACCGCGGTGTCTACGAAATTCCTTTTGGCGTAAGCTTAAAAGACTGTATTTATGACCCCGAATTAGGCGGCGGCATCCCCAACGGCAAAAAACTCAAATTCGTTCACTTAGGCGGTCAATCCGGTCCTATCGGCGCTCCGGCTCAGCTTGATACCGAATACTGCTACAAAGCCCTCAGAAATGCCGGTTTGACTGTTGGTTCAGGCGCTATTGTTGTTATGGACGAAGATGTTTGCGTCATCGACTACCTTAAAGGTGTAACCGAATTCTTTATTCACGAATCCTGCGGTAAATGCACTCCCTGCCGGGAAGGCAACAAGCAGATCTATACCATACTGTGCAAACTCTCCGATGGCGAAGCCACCGAAGAAGACATGGCTGTCTTAAAGCAGCTCATCAACACCATGACCAATGCATCTTTCTGCGGTCTGGGGCAATCGGCAGCCGTAGCACTAAACACCTGCTGGAAACTCTTCAAAGATGAATTTAACGATCACCTAAACAAGAAATGTCTGGCAAAAGTCTGCTTTACTGAACAGGAAAGAGGTGAGTAGTAATGGGTCATCATGCATCAGATCCCAATAAAATTGTCAACATTACCATCGACGGCATTCCCGTATCATGCCCGGAAACCACACTTATCCTAGATGCCGCGAAAATGGTAGGCATAGACATTCCCGTACTATGCTACCATCCTGACTTAAAAGTACGGGCAACCTGTAGGCTCTGCGTAGTAGAAGTAAAAGGCCAGAGAAAACTCAAAACCGCCTGCGGCAACGAAGTCTGGGATGGAGCCGAATTCATCACCAACAGCCAGACTGTCCGCCAGGCCAGAAAAGATGTGCTGGAACTCATCCTGGCTGAACATCCGCAGGATTGCCTCAAATGCGTAAGAAGCACCAACTGTGAACTGCAGCAGCTCACCCGTGACTTTGGCATTACCAAGCCTCTCTTTAAAAACGAGGCCAAAGAACTTCCCATCGAAGACTCCAATGGCGCCATCGTCCGCGACATGGCTAAATGCGTAAAATGCGGGCGCTGTGTAGAGATGTGCCAGGAAGTACAGACTGTTGGCGCCATCAACACTGCCCATCGGTCGGTAGAATACGAAATCACCACCGCTTTTGACCGGCCGCTGCAAGAAACCACTTGCGTATACTGTGGCCAATGCATCTCGGTCTGTCCGGTAGGCGCGTTATATGAAAAAGATGAAACCGCTGAGGTTTGGCAGGCGCTAGGAAACAAAGAAAAACACGTAGTTGTCCAGGTCGCCCCGGCAGTACGGGTAGCCTTAGGGGAAGAATTCGGTCTGGCTCCCGGTACCATAACCACCGGAAAAATGGTAGCCGCTCTTCGGCGGTTAGGCTTTGACAAAGTATTTGATACCGACTTCTCGGCTGACGTAACCATCCTGGAAGAAGGCAGCGAACTGTTAGAGAGAATGAGTACCGGCGGAGCCTTGCCACTCATAACCTCCTGCAGCCCAGGCTGGATCAACTTTGTCGAAACCTTCTATCCTGAACTCTTACCTAACGTATCAAGCTGCAAATCGCCGCAGCAAATGTTTGGTGCGTTAGTCAAAACCTACTATCCGCAAAAAGCCGGCATTGATCCGAGCTCCATCGTATCAGTATCTGTCATGCCATGCGTAGCCAAAAAACGTGAGAGTGCCCGTCCGGAAATGAATGACAGCGGCTACCGCGATGTTGATGTAGTGCTGACCACCCGGGAACTGGCCCGGATGATCAAAGAATCCGGTTTTGACTTCAATAAACTGGAAGAAGAAGACTTTGACAACCCTATGGGTATTTCGACCGGCGCAGCCGTTATCTTCGGGACCTCCGGCGGCGTAATGGAAGCAGCCCTTAGAACCGTGTACGAAGTCGTGACAGGAAAAGACCTGGTAAACCTTGACTTTAAAGATATCCGCGGATTGACAGGCGTAAAAGAAGCCGAAGTCGACCTCGACGGTACCAAAGTCAAAGTCGCCATTGCCAATGGCCTCAAAAATGCCCGCGTTATCCTGGAAAAAATTAAGGCAGGCGAATGTGACTACAAATTTGTAGAAATCATGTGCTGCCCTGGCGGCTGTATTGGCGGCGGCGGCCAACCGTGGGGAACCACAACAGCAACCAAAGAAGCCCGAATGGCTGGTCTTTATCAGGCAGATAGCGACAAGGCTATTCGCCAGTCTCATAAGAATCCGGCAGTCAAAGCCTTATATGATGAGTTTTTGGGTAAACCGCTTGGGCATAAATCCCATGAACTCTTGCATACCCATTATCATCCCCAGCATAAATAGAAGTAAGCTGGTAGTAACAACAATGAGGACGGCTTCCAAGCATAGCCGTCCTCATTCTTAAATTGGAATAGAATAGCAGTTTGTACGTAAAGGACAGGCTGTGTTAAAATAATGCCGAGGGGGCATCGCTTTGCTAGTAATGATCGATAACTACGATTCTTTTGTATATAATCTTGTCCAGTACCTTGGCGAAATGGGCGAAGATATCCGGGTTTTCCGCAACGACAAACTGACAATTGCCCAAATTGAGGATATGCGTCCTAATCATATTATTATTTCTCCGGGGCCGTGCACTCCTAATGAAGCCGGCATCAGTCTGGAACTTATTCAACATTTTAAGGGAAAAGTACCGATACTTGGTGTTTGTCTGGGTCATCAAGCCATGGGACAAGCCTTTGGCGGGGACGTTGTCCGGGCACCTCGTATGATGCATGGCAAGACTTCCCTTGTGTATCACGATGGTAAAGGCGTTTTTGCCGGTCTAGAGAGTCCGCTTACGGCAGCAAGATATCATTCGCTAATTGTTAAGAAAGAAACCTTGCCTGATTGTTTTACGATTAGTGCCGAAACCGACCAAGGAGAGGTTATGGGAATTCGCCATAAGGACTATGATATTGAAGGTGTTCAATTTCATCCGGAATCCATTCTTACTGAGCATGGTCATGATATGTTAAGAAACTTTCTGGCACAAAAATCAAATTGGACCTGCCTAGGGAAAGGGGATAGCCGGTAATGAAGCCAACACCGACAATTCGCGAAATAACGCTGGCTTTGCCGCCGGCTGAGGTATTTGGGTTATTTGCCCAGCAACCGTACAGTGTGTTTTTAGACAGCGGTAAGGATATTAATGGGATGGGGCGCTATTCTTTTATCGCCCGTGACCCGTTTTTAGTATTTTCGAGTAAAGGTAAGAACATACATATTCTGGAAGATGGCGAAAGCAGGACTTATGAGGCCAATCCTTTTACTGAGTTAAAACGCCTGCTGGCAATATACAAGACCCAAAAAGTCGATGGTCTGCCGCCGCTGACAGGTGGCATTATCGGTTATTTTGGCTATGATATGGGGTATTTACTCGAAATTATACCTGATGTAAGCAGCGATGATTTGAATAATCCTGACTGTGTCCTGGGTTTTTATGATACCGTACTGATTTTTGATCATCACACCAATAAAGCCTATATAGCATCTAACGGCTTTCCTGAGCAGGACGAACTCTGCCAGAGGAAGCGGGCTGAAGAGCGTACCCAGGAATTAATAAAGCTGATAGAACAGGCGAAACCTTTACCTGAACCGCAGCCGCAAATACCAGATGGCAACTACGAGTCAAACTTTACTTGCGCAGGTCATTGCTCCATGGTGCAGAAAGGCATTGACTATATTGCAGCCGGCGACATTTTTCAAGTTAACCTGACACAGCGTTTTAATGCCAAAGTAACGGTTCCGCCTTATGAATTATACCGGTATCTTAGACATATTAATCCGGCACCCTTTGCGTCTTATTTGAATTTTGATGAAGTTATTGTGGCCAGTGCATCACCAGAACGGTATTTGTTAGTTACTGACAAAATGGTAGAGACCAGGCCGATAAAAGGGACAAGGCCGCGGGGAAAAGATCCCGAATCTGACCGGCTGTTGCGGGAAGAATTGCTGAACAGTCAGAAAGACCGGGCCGAATTAGTTATGATTGTCGATCTGGAGCGTAATGATTTGGGTCGGGTGTGTAAATATGGCAGTGTCCGGGTGCCAGACTTAATCCGGTTGGAAGAATATGCGACCGTGTTTCATCTGGTATCAACCGTTGTCGGTGAACTGGCTGATGATAAAGATGTTATCGATTTAATTGCGGCTTCTTTTCCGGGAGGTTCGATTACCGGCGCTCCCAAGGTAAGGGCCATGGAAATTATTGATGAGCTTGAGAAAGTTCGACGCGGCATTTATACCGGCTCTATCGGTTATATTGATTTTAACGGCGATACCGATCTAAATATAGTAATCCGTACCTTTGTCATTAAGGGTGACCGGGCTTACTATCAGGTAGGTGGCGGGATTGTTGCCGATTCTATACCTGAACTTGAATATGAGGAAAGTGTGGATAAAGCGCGGGCACTGATGCGGGCATTGGGTTACCAAGTGTAGCGGAAAGGCTGCTGATACAATGATGATTTATTGCAATGGCCGGCTTATTTCAGCTGACCAGCCGGTTATTTCACCACTTGACCATAGTTTTCTGTATGGGCATGGTTTGTTTGAAACTATGCGCGCCTATAATGGCAAAGTATTTAGGCTAAAGCAGCACTTACAGCGTCTTGAGGCGTCGTCGGCTTTTTTGCGTTGGCCTGAACTTCCTTCACAGGAGGAAATCAGTCAGGCAATTGTAAGCGTGTTAGACAGTAATCAATTACCCAATGCATCTGTACGCTTGACGTTATCAAGAGGGATGGGGGCGCCGCGCCCTGATCCGGGGTGCTGCGGGCAGCCGTCGGTACTTGTATATGCGTCGCCGCTACCGCCACCATTGCCGGCAGAAGGCTGGCAGGTTGCAACTGTTACTTTGCGGCGCAACCTATCTTCGCCGCTGGTAACCATTAAATCGGCCAACTATCTTGACAATATGCTGGCGAAAACCGAGGCCAAAGCCAAAGGGGCGCAGGAAGCGCTCATGCTTAATACCGATGGCTTTGTGGCCGAAGGTTCTATGAGCAATTTGTTTTTGGTTGCCAAGGGGCGTCTGATTACGCCAGATGAAAATAGCGGGATTTTACCAGGTATTACCCGCTCATGTATTATTGAGCTGGCAAATCTAAACGGGATTCCGGTCGAAGTAAGGCGGGTGAGGCCGGAAGAACTTACAAAAGCAGAGGAAATCTTTTTGACAAGTTCTGTTATGGAAGTTATCCCGGTCAATATGCTTGATGGCTGCCTAATTGGCAAAAACCATACAGAAGCCGGCGGCATTACAGCTCGGCTGGTAAATTTGTACCGGGAGCTTACCGAAAAGGAGTGATACTGTGGATGCACTCAAGGGAACCAGTAATTATCCGGTTATTAAAATTCGCGGACAAGAGATTATCAATACAGAAGAACCGGTTGTCGAAGAAATACCACTAACTATCTACTTGAACGGCAAAGAGCTCGTTACTATGTTAGCTGCGGCAGGTGAGGAAAACTACCTGGCAATAGGTTTTTTGGCAACCGAGGGTATTATCCAGAAGGTTGAAGATATAAAGACACTGGAAGTTGACCCTGGCAAGGGCGTAATCCAGGTTACTACCGTTTCTGGTGAGATTGCCGCCGAAAAAATGTTTTTGAAACGTTATCTAACAGCTTGCTGTGGTAAGGGACGGAGTGCTTTTTATTTTGTCAATGATGTTCTGACAGCCAAAACTGTGGCAACAGAGCTGATAATTACACCAGATGAGGTTATGCAATACTCGGGATTATTAGAGGAGGCTTCAGAAACCTTTCGGCTTACTGGCGGTGTGCATGGTGGAGCTTTAGCTGCCGATGGACAACTCATCTGTTGGAGTCAGGATATTGGCCGACACAATGTGTTTGATAAATTATACGGACGGTGTCTGATGGACGGAATTAGTACAGTTGACAAGGTACTAATCTTTTCCGGACGAGTATCTTCTGAGATCGTGCTAAAAGTCAGTAAGATGAATATCTCGGTTATTATTGCCCGGTCGGCGCCTACTACTTTGGCGCTGGATATGGCGGAAGAACTTGGTATAACCGTGATTGGTTTTGCCAGAGGACAGCGCTTAAACATTTATAGCCATCCTGAGCGGGTTGTAGGAAGCTAAGTATGTAAAAAACAGGGAATTTTGCGGCTGGAGGCAAGTCAATGGCATTCAAAAAAGTACGCATCAAAGATGCGGTGGGCATGGTGTTAGGTCATGACATGACCAAAATTATTCCGGGCGAATATAAAGGACCGGCCTTTACCAAAGGACACATTATTCAGGAAGAGGATATTCCGCACCTGCTTAATATAGGGAAAGAGCATATTTACTTATTGGAACTAAGTGATGATCAACTTCATGAAAATGAGGCCGCACAGCGGTTAGCGCAGGCAGTAAGCGGAGAAAATACCTGTTTTGCGCCACCTTCAGAAGGTAAAATCCATATTATCGCTAAGCAACCAGGTCTTTTAAAAATAAACCGTGAGGCCATTATCAAAATAAATTCAGTTGATTATGCTGTTGTATCTACTTTGCATGGCAATAAAACAGTAAAAGCCGGTGAGACGCTTGCCGGCGTTAAAGTAGTACCTTTAGTAGTAAATGTTGGTACCATTGAGACTGTAGAAAAGATAGCAGGCCAATACCGAGAAATTATCGCGGTAAAACCGCTACAATCTTTAAAGACCGGGATAATTACAACAGGCAATGAGGTTTTTTACGGACGTATTCAGGACAGGTTTGGGCCGGTACTAAAGGAAAAAATAGAAACCTATCAGGCAAGCTTTGTTGGCATTACCTATCAGCCTGACGATACCGCAGCTATTACCCAAGCTATTTTAGAACAGATTAAAGTCGGTGCTCAGGTGATTGTTGTTACCGGCGGTATGTCGGTTGATCCTGATGATGTAACGCCAGATGCCATCCGGGCAACCGGAGCCGAAGTAATTACTTATGGTACACCGGTGCTGCCGGGAGCTATGTTTATGCTGGCCTATCTGGATGGGGTTGCAATTCTCGGTTTGCCGGCTTGTGGCATGTTTTCCAAAATAACGGTATTTGATTTGGTTTTCCCCCGGATTCTTGCCGGGGAACGTTTAAGTAAACAGGATTTTGCCGAAATGGGATATGGCGGTCTCTGCCTGGGGTGTAAAGAATGTTCATATCCTTGCTGCCCGTTTGGAAAGTAAAGGAGGAATGAACTGATGTCGGTTAAACTGGAGATTGCCCAGGAAATATTACTGAACTTAGTCACTGTAATGCCCACGGAACGGGTGGCACTACATGAATGTTGGCGGCGTATCCTAGGGGAGACAGTAATTTCAGATATGGATTTTCCGCCGTTTGACCGTTCGCCGCTTGATGGTTATGCGCTTATTGCTGAAGAAGTGGGCACGGCTACTGCCGAAAGCCCGGTAACACTGGAGCAGATTGACTATATTCCGGCAGGTGGCAATCCCAGCAAAGCAATTAATGCCGGAACAGCCAGCCGCATTATGACTGGTGCGCCAATCCCGCAGGCTGCTACCGGGGTAGTACGACTGGAGGATTGCAGTGTACAGGGAAATCAGGTGCATATCTTAGATGGCCGGGGGGCGGAAAAAAATATATGCCGCAGGGGTGAAGACCTCTCCCAGGGAGAAGAGGTTGTAAAGCCGGGGACAATTATTAATGCCGGGGTAATGGGGATGCTCGCGGTTCTTGGCAAAAGCCGGCCCTGTGTTTTTTGTAAACCACGGGTTGCGCTTATCGCTACAGGCAGTGAGATTGTACCTGTTGACTTTCCACTCACCCCGGGAAAAATCCGCAACTCAAACAGTTATATGCTGAGTGCTCAGGTAGCTGAAGCCGGTGGCGAGACCGTCCTGGTAGGCAATGTTTCCGATAACCTTGATGAAATTGCGCATTTGCTGGAAAATGCGTCTGATTGTGATGTAGTGATAACTACCGGCGGAGCTTCGGTCGGGGACTATGACCTTATTGGTGAGGTATATAAAAAGCTAGGTATTACGCTATTGTTTGACCGCGTGAGCATTAAGCCGGGAATGCCGGTATTGGCCGGAACACGCGATGGTAAACTGTATATTGGCTTATCAGGCAATCCGGCTGCTGCCGCCATTTCCTTTGAACAATTAGTGCGGCCGGTATTAATGAAAATGGCAGGGCGTAAAATCTGGTGGCGTCCCCGAGTTAAGGGAATACTGGCATCACCTTTTAAGAAAAAAACGGGTGCCAAACGGTTTGTTTGGGCTCGCTGCTGGCAGGCCGGCACAGACATTCTTGTCGAGCCTTCAGGCGGACAGGGTAACGGTATGCTAAAATCGGCGATGGCCGCGAATTCCCTAATTGTAATTCCGGAAAATTCGCCCCCATTAGCCGTAGGCACCGAAGTAGAAATTATCTTACTGGCCGATGCTTAACTTGACCGTCTAATCAAAGGAGGGGTACGATGTTTGCGTTTATTACAAGATTGTTTACCAAACAGAAAAATCTTGCCGAATACCAAGAGAGGCAATTAGCAATGTCTGGCAGCAACAACAGCGCAGGCCTGGAGGAGCCGGAATCCCCCACGGCAATTGCCCGGCGTGCCAGGATAGAATATGTAAAAATCGCCAGGTGTTGTTTTAAATAAGGTCATCTTTTATAAGTTTTGAGAGTCGTGGAGGCCTTACAAGGCAAGGGTTGTCAAATACAAAACCCAGCACAGACGATCGTCATACAACGCTTCGCCGCTGGCGCTTAACCTCCGCTTTTGCATAACGACCGCCTGTGCCTCCGTACTATTTACGCCTGTTCTGGAAAATAGTGTAGTTTTGTCCTGCAAAGCAATCCTAAGATGGTACCTCGACCCACTGCTTTAAAGAAGTTGTGCCCACATACGATGGTGTGCCCGGAAGATTTCGTAACTTCGTAACCCCGCGGCCTTTGCCGGAAAAAGCGTTCCGAAGGAGAAAATCCGGGTGGTATTCCGTTAAGCAATCCGTACTGTTTGAGCGTAGCGAGTTTGCGGATTGTAGGAATATCGCCCGGATTTTCAGCTTTTGGAGGCTTCAGGCCTAGACTTTTTGGTCCTTTTGTGTCATGACAAAAGGACAACTCGATCTTTGTATCATTGACTAAATTCAGTGAAAATATATGGATTATATTAATAAGCGGGATTGGTTTTTCTATAAATGGGGCTGTCGCCAGCGATAATTTAATCGCAAGTGCGACAGCCCATTATATTGCTTAAAACTGGTTTTTATTATGTCATTACTCTATCTGGTTTGAAGTAACTGGCGTTGCTCCAAAAAGTCAGCCATAGGAATCGGATCATCAACAGAAAAACTGGGAATATCTTCATAGATGACAGTATCAGTAGCCATTGCCAACAGTTCATCTTTCATGCACAAGGGACTATCGGCGGCTTCCTTACGAAATACTTCAATTCTAACTTTGCTTTCACGTTTATATCCTTCTGTAAAAATAATATCAACACCGTCAATATGTGCGGCTACTTCTTCAAGCAATAATTCTTGATCCACTTTCTTAATCATAGCCATTTTTGCCGGTGAGGATATGCAAACAATATCGGCACCTGCCTGCGCATGACGCCAGGTATCTTTGCCAGGCTTATCAATATCAAAGCCGTGAACATCATGCTTAATTGTTGCTACTTTGTAACCGCGCCGTTTAATTTCCCGGATTAGTTTTTCCAAATAGGTAGTTTTACCGCAATCAGAACGTCCAACAATTGATATTACTGGTATCATACGATAATACCTCTTTTCTATTTTCTTACCTTTTCCGATGACTAACTCGTTCTAATACTCCCGTCCTTTTTAAGCGGGAGTATTAACGGGTTAGTCCCTGGATAGTTCGACTAAGCTTCAGGTAGGGTTAAAACCCCATCTGAAGCAAGTCTCATTTATATACATATTTTATTATACTGGTAATGAGAAGCTTGGTGCAAGCAGATAAGCAGAGTAATTGCGGCCTGAATACTTTGTGAAATTTTTTTCAAAAGCAGGCAGGAATTTTTTGAGAGAGATGGAATAAAGTCAGAAGATTGACAATTTACTCCCAATGGCAATATTCCCATACTGAACTGCGGGAAAAGCTTACTCAAGTGTTTACAAATTTTAGTTAGGAGGGGAAATTTTGGAGAAAGTTCTAACGGTTTGTCCATATTGTGGCGCTGGCTGCCAGATGAATTTACTGGTAGAAAACGACAGAGTAGTCGGTGCAGAACCGGCTAATGGACACATCAACGAAGGTGAGCTCTGTTTAAAGGGTCATTATGGCTGGGATTTTTTAAACGATACTAAAATTTTGAGCAAACGTCTAACTAAACCATTACTTAGGTACAGCAGAAGTTCGGATTTTAAAGAAGTAGAATGGGATGAAGCACTGGATTTTGTAGCCGACAAATTAAAGGCGATAAAAGAGAAATACGGATCTGACGCCATTATGGGTACAGGTTCGGCACGTGGTATGGGTAATGAGCCCAATTATCTTATGCAAAAGTTTATGCGCGCGGTGATCGGCACCAATAATGTCGACCATTGCGCCCGTGTTTGACACGCTCCCTCTGTAGCCGGTCTGGCTGCATCATTTGGTAGTGGAGCAATGACTAACTCGATTCCGGAAATTGAGGATGCCACCTGTTTATTTATTTTTGGGTATAATGGGGCGGATTCTCATCCGCTGGTGGCTCGGCGTATTGTAAAAGCTAAAGAAAAAGGGGCCAAAATTATTGTTGTTGATCCCCGCAAAACAGAGGCGGCCCGGATTGCCGACATTTGGCTGCCTATCAGAAACGGTTCCAATATGGCGGCTGTCAACAGTTTTGCCAATGTTATTTTAGCCAAAGGCTGGGAAAACAAAGAGTATATTGAAAAATATACTGACGGTTTTGACGAATACAAGAAAACCATAGCTAAGTACACCCCGGAATATGCGCAAAAAATCACCGGACTTGATCCCAAACTTGTGGAACAGGCGCTAGAAATTTACGCAAAATCAGAACGGTCATTTATTCTGTATGGCATGGGTGTATGTCAATACAATCAGGCAGTTGATGTAGTTAAGGGATTAGGTAGCCTATGTCTCTTAACCGGGCAGATTGCCAAACCCAGTTCTGGTATCGGACCGGTACGCGGACAGAACAATGTGCAGGGAGCCTGCGACATGGGAGCGCTTCCCAATGTTTATTCCGGGTACCAGTCTGTTACCGATCCGGCCAATCGCAAAAAGTTTGCTGAGGCGTGGGGCGTAGAAAGCCTGCCGGAAAAAGTCGGGTATATGTTGACCGATGTTCCTCATTGCGCCCAAGAAGGAAAACTAAAAGCCTTTTATATTATTGGTGAAGATCCGGTTCAAAGCGATCCAGATGCTGCCGGTGTACGAAAAGCCTTGGATGAACTGGAATTAGTCGTACTCCAGGACATCTTCATGAACAAAACAGCTCTGCATGCCGATGTCATTTTGCCTGCTACCTCCTGGGGTGAGCATGGCGGGGTATTTAGCGGTGCCGACCGCAGATTCCAACGCTTCCGTAAAGCGGTGAATGCCAAAGGTGATGTTAAGGACGACTGGGTAATTATTTGTGAATTAGCAAAACGTTTCGGTTATGAAATGAATTATAAAAATACTGAGGAAATTTGGAATGAGATGATTAGTCTGACCCCGAGCTTTGCCGGGGCGACTTATGAAAGACTTGAACAGCTCGGCAGCATTCAGTGGCCATGTCGTTCCATTGAGGAAACAGGAACGCCTTATCTGTTCAAGGGAAATATCTTCCAAACTCCGAGCAAAAAAGGCAATTTCTTTGCAGCAGAATGGCGGCCGCCTGTTGAACAGCCTGATGCTGAATATCCGCTGGTACTGTCGACTGTGCGTGAGGTAGGTCATTATTCTTCCCGTACCATGACAGGTAACTGTTGGGGTCTTGCCAAACTTGCCGATGAACCGGGCTATCTTCAGATTAATCCGGAAGATGCCAATAAACTTGGTATTGTGGAGGAAGAGCTTGTACGGGTGACCACACGGCGCGGTTCGGTTATCACCAGAGCGCTGGTAACAGAACGGGTGCAAGCAGGCGTTGTTTACATGACATATCAATGGTGGGTAGGTGCTTGTAATGAGCTGACCATCCATGTTGTTGATCCGATTTCCAAAACGCCTGAATACAAATATTGTGCAGTTAAAGTGGAAGCCATTAACGATCAGAAAAAAGCTGAAGAAGAACTTATTGCAGCATATAATGAGCTTAAACGCAAGCTAGGCGGTAATGTTTCTTAATAGTATTTCTAAGCCTACTTCATGTGAAGCATGCGTTATAGTGAATGGATGAGTAGTAGATTTCATAGTAAGGCGATTGGCGCTTTTAATGAATCGTGACATCAATAGTATGGTAATGCAAAGATGTTAGCCTTCCTGAAATGTTTTTGTTTGCTTATTTCACTAAATAATTCTCCCGGCGTTTTATATAAATTGCGAATTTGTATAGAGGGGGAATATTAGTTGGAAAAAGTATTAACCGTATGTCCTTATTGTGGTTCAGGCTGTCAAATGTACCTTTGTGTTGAGAACAGCAAGGTGGTTGGGGCTGAACCGGCAAATGGACCTATCAATGAAGGCGAATTATGTTTAAAAGGTCATTATGGTTGGGATTTTCTAAATGACACAAAAATCCTGAGCAAACGTCTTACAAAACCCATGCTTCGCTATGATCGAAGTGAACCTTTGCATGAAGTTGAGTGGGATGAAGCATTAGATTATGTTGCTGATAAGCTTAAAGCCATAAAAGAAAAATATGGTCCTGATGCTATTATGGGTACAGGATCGTCCCGGGGCACTGGTAATGAAACCAACTATGTCATGCAAAAATTTATGCGTGCTGTTATCGGTACTAATAATGTTGATAATTGTGCCCGGGTGTGTCACGGACCTTCGGTTGCCGGTTTGTCATTAATTTTCGGTAGCGGGGCTATGTCAAATACAATACCCGAGATTGAAGACGCTGACTGTTTACTGATTTTTGGTTATAATGCGGCAGATGCGCATCCGCTGGTGGCGAAACGGATTATACGAGCAAAACAAAAGGGTGCAAAAATTATTGTTGTAGATCCGCGCAGAACAGAGTCGGCTCGTATTTCGGATTTATGGCTTCAGCTAAATAATGGTTCCAATATGGCTTTGGTCAATAGTTTTGCCAATGTTATTTTGGAAAAGGGCTGGCAAAATGAACATTTTATCAACAACTTTACCGAAGGATTTGCTGAGTATCGTAAAACAGTAGAACGCTATACCCCGGAATATGCTCAAGGAATTACCGGAATTTCCCCGGCCTTACTGGAAGAGGCAATGAAGATATATACTCATTCCAAGAATTCTTTCATCTTGTGGGGGATGGGTGTAACCCAATTTGGACAGGCGGTTGATGTGGTAAGAGGTCTTGGCTCGCTTTGTCTTTTGACAGGGCAGATTGGCAAGCCGAGCTCCGGAGTAGGGCCTGTACGCGGTCAGAATAATGTGCAGGGAGCTTGCGATATGGGGGCCTTGCCTAATGTCTATCCAGGATATCAGGCAGTCACAGATGCGGCTAACCGCAAAAAATTTGCAAAGGCATGGGGCGTAGAGAACTTGCCAGATAAAATTGGGTTTACCATTACTCAGGTTCCGCATGCTGTTGCTGACGGTAAATTAAAAGCCTTCTATATTATTGGCGAAGATCCTGCGCAAACCGATCCTGATTCTTCCGGGTTGCGCAAAGCGCTTACTGAGTTAGAATTTGTGGTAGTCCAGGATATTTTCATGAACAAAACAGCGCACTTTGCCGATGTCTTATTGCCAGCCACTTCCTGGGGAGAACATGGTGGGGTATACAGTGGGGCTGACCGTCGGTTCCAAATCTTTAGGAAAGCAGTTGATGCCAAAGGCGACGTAAAGGTCGACTGGGTTATTATCGGCGAATTAGCCAAACGGTTTGGGTATGATTTGACTTATAAAGACACGGAAGAAATTTGGAACGAAATGATTAGCTTGTGCCCAAGTTTTGCCGGGGCAACTTATGAAAAAATGGAACGACAGGGCAGTGTGGTATGGCCTTGCCGTACACCGGAAGACCCAGGAACCGATTATTTGTTTAAAGGCAACATCTTTCAGACACCTAGCAAGAAAGGAATCTTTTTTGCTGCTGAATGGCGCGCGCCGGCAGAACAGACTGATGCAGAATATCCGACAATACTTTGCACAGTGCGCGAAATTGGGCACTATTCATCGCGGACAATGACCGGCAACTGCTGGGGCTTGGCAAAACTAGCCGACGAACCTGGTTATATTCAAATTAGTGTTGAAGATGCTGCTCGCCTGGGAATTGAAGATGAAGAATTAATGCGTATTTCTTCGCGGCGTGGATCGGTAATGTCTAGAGCTAAAATCAGCGACAGGGTAAAAGTGGGAACTGTATATATGACCTATCAGTGGTGGATTGGTGCTTGTAATGAGCTTACTATCGATAATCTTGATCCTATTTCTAAAACGCCTGAGTATAAGTATTGCGCAGTAAAGCTTGAGGCAATTGCCGATCAGGTTCAAGCCGAGCAGCAGCTTACCGCTTTGTATGACAATTTGAAACGCAGGATGGGTGCTACAGTATCATAAATAAAGGCAAGGAGTTTTAACTTCTTGAAAGGGAGGTAAATATGGAAAAGTTAAGCCCGTTTGTACTTGGGGACGGGAAAAAATGTATTGGCTGTAAAGCCTGCGAGATCGCCTGCCATGTATCCCACAATGTCGAGGGGATTACGGCAGGAAATATTGACACTCCAGTATTCCCTAAACTATTTGTTACCCGGGTTGAGGAAGTCACTATGCCAGTGCAGTGTCATCACTGTGAAGATGCCCCCTGTGCGCAGGCTTGTCTTGAGAAAGCCATCTATTTTGAGGGCGATAAAGTGCTTATCCAGACGGAAAAGTGCAAAGGCTGTAAAGACTGTCTGGTTGCCTGTCCGTTTGGAGCAGTCGAACTGGTGCCGCGTTTTACCAAAGGCGAGGTTGTTATCCAGGAAAATCTCGGCAAGCCGCTATTATACGGTAATAAATGTGATCTATGCAACACCCGCAAACAGGGACCAATCTGTATTGAAGTTTGTCCGGAAAAAGCGCTTCGATTGGTTGAGCCGCATAAAGAAAAAAAGGATAAAAATATAAAAGCCGTCGCTACAATTGCCGGCATGTTTAAAAAATAGGAGGTGAGGACGATGCAATATACAATTGAGATTGACCAGGAATTATGTACCGGATGCCGTAGGTGCACAGACGTGTGCCCGGTTGGTGCCATTGGCGGGCCGGAAGGAATGCCTGTTGAGATTAATTATGATAAGTGCTGTTTCTGCGGTCAGTGTGTACAGATTTGCAGCGCATATCAGGAATACAAATCCGACACCAGTAAACCCCGGGAAATCAAAATAAAGGAGCGCGGCTTACTGGAAAGTGTGAAAGAACCGCTGTTTGCCGCACATAATATGGGACATGGGCGTGAGGTGTGGCAAGCGCTCCATAATCCTGATGTAGTGACCATGGTTCAGTGTGCGCCGGCAGTTCGAGTTGGTTTGGCTGAAGACTTTGGCATGGAATCAGGCGAACTGGTTGCCGGTAAAATGATTACTGCCCTTAGGAAACTGGGTTTTGACAAGGTTTATGACACCAATTTTACTGCTGACCTGACAATTATGGAGGAAGGCAGTGAGTTAATCAAAAGGATACAGGAAAATGGCGTGCTGCCGATGTTTACTTCCTGTTGTCCGGCTTGGGTCAAGTATGTGGAACAAGAGCACTTTGATATTCAGGCCAATCTGTCTACCTGTAAATCGCCGCAGCAAATGGCCGGAGCTTTATTTAAGACTTATGGTACACAGGTAGACAAAATTGATCCTAAAAAAGTAGTCAGCGTATCGGTTATGCCTTGTACGGCCAAAAAGTTTGAAGCTTCCCGTTCGGAAATGAAAGCAAGCGGGTGTCAGGATGTTGATCTTGTTTTAACAACAAGGGAATTGGCCAATTTAATTAAACACGCGGGTATTGATTTTAAAAAACTGGAACCAAGCCAGCCTGACTCAGTACTCGGGGCCTACACCGGTGCCGGACATATCTTCGGTGTTACCGGCGGGGTTATGGAAGCTGCCTTGCGTACCGGTTATGAATTGATTACCGGCAAAGCACTTGATGACATTAATATCCTTGATGTGCGGTACAGCGAAGGCGTAAAGCGTGCGACCATTCAGGTTGGCGACCTGGCAGTTAAAACAGTGGTGGTTGCTGGTCTTGCCAATGTAGCGCCTATTCTTGAAGAAATCAAGAACGGTACTGCCGATTTCCACTTTGTTGAAGTTATGGCTTGTCCGCAAGGTTGCATCAGTGGCGGCGGCCAGCCCAAGGTTTTGCTGGAAAATGAACGGAAAGAAGTTTATGCCAGCCGCAGTCAGTCGATGTACAAACATGATGAGGAACTGCCACTTAGAAAATCGCATGACAATCCCGAGGTGGCCAAACTGTATAAAGACTTCTTGGGCAAGCCACTGGGGCACAAGTCGCATGAACTCTTGCACACCCATTATGTAAGGAGGGGATAACAGCATGCTTGAGACTGCTTTTGTGATCGGAAATCCCGACTTATGTATAGGTTGCCGGACTTGTGAACTGGCTTGTGTGCTGGCCCATACTGAAAAACAGCTGGGGACAGAAGAAATTAAAAGTGTACCGTTTTTACCCCGGTTATCGGTGGTAAAAACCGAAGATATCAGTGTTCCTGTGCAGTGCCGTCAATGTGAAGACGCCCCTTGCGCTGAAGCCTGCCCAGAAAAAGCCATTGTGCATCGTGGCCAGGCCATTTATGTGCTTGCTGACAAGTGTGTTGGCTGCAAGAATTGTTTGATGGCCTGTCCGATAGGTGCTGTTTATTTAACCCGCGAAGCAGAAGGGGCTTGTCAAAAAACAGCTTACAAATGTGATTTGTGCGCAGAAGTGACAGCGGGGCCGCAATGCATACAAAAATGTCCGACCAAAGCATTGTCAGTAATGCTGCCGGCGGACATTGAAACCAGTATTAAAGCCAAACGTACCAGTGTAGTGAAAAATACGTAACGCAGTTTATTTAATAAAATTTAATAGAAAGAAGTGAAATAGGGCCGTCGCGCTAAGTAATTAGTGCGATGGCTTTTCACTCATTATTAGAATGTATAGGTTTTGAGAATTGAGGCAGACATATAGAACAAGAGTCTCAAACTCAAAGCCCGGCACAGGCGTCCGTCATACAACGCTTCGCCGCTGGCGCTTAACCTCCGCTTATGCATGACGGACGCCTGCGCCCCAATGCTGTCTACGTTTGTCACCTCTCGTGCCCAGTGGCCATTGCCGGAAAAAGCGTTCCGTAGGAGAAAAATAGGGTGGTATTCCGTTAAGAAATTCGTACTGTTCACGCAGCGAGTTTACGAATTTTAGGAATACCACCCTATTTTTCAGCTTTTGGAGGCTTCAGGCCTAGACCTTTTGGTACTTGGGTCATGCCAAAAGTACACCCCACGTACTTGGCTCCAAGCAGAGATTGGATTCTAAAAAAGGAGCCGTCGCCAGCGATACTTCTATCACTTGCGACAGCCCCCATGTTACTTTTGAAAGGATATTAAATTTTTTCAACCTTAACGGCAGCTACTTTATATTCATACGTTTTGGTCGTTTTATCCAGGTTGCTGCTGGTAAGCTCGTTAGTTGGAGTTTCCAGGTAATGGAAGGACATCCATACAACTCCTGGCGGCACACGGTCAGTAACCCAGGCTTTGGTTTGTACTGTGCCGCGTCGTGAAGAAACACGGATAACTTCCTGATTTTCAATACCCAGACGCTTGGCATCATCAGGATGAACCATAGCTTGTTCTTCAGAACGGAAGTCGGTCAGTGTTTTAGAATAGCCCGGAGTAGTGATGTTGTAATGATAGAGAATGCGGCCTGTGCTCAACAGGAACGGATACTCGGCATCAGGTTCTTCACCAGGAGGTTGATGATCAATCGGCATAAAACGGGCAATGCCGCAGGTGAACTTACCTTTGTCATGCAGATATTTGGTGCCAGGGTGGTTTCGGTCAGGAACCGGCCACTGCAGACCGCTTTCGTCCAGACGGTCAAAGGAAACACCGCCGTAGATAGGACTGAGTGATGCCATTTCATCCATGATCTCACTGGGATGACTATAAGACATCTGGTAACCCATCCGGGTGGATAAATCCATCAGAATCTGCCAGTCAGGGCGGCTGTTGCCGATCGGGTTAATAGCCTGACGAACCCGTTGAACGCGACGCTCGGTATTGGTAAAAGTACCATCTTTTTCAGCGAAGGAAGCGCCTGGCAGAACAACATCAGCTAATTTAGCCGTTTCAGTCAGGAACAGATTTTGTACAATCAGGAAATCCAAGTGTTTGAGTCCTTTGCGGACATGATTGGCATCGCCGTCAGTCAGCACGGGATCTTCGCCCATAACATACATGGCCTTGAGCTCGCCGCTAATAGCTTTATCGAACATATCGGGAATCATAAGTCCCACTTTATTCGATAATTTTACGCCCCAAGCCTTTTCAAATTTATCTTGAACCATTGGGAAATCAACTTTTTGATAACCAGGGTAGACATTGGGTAATGCACCCATATCACAGGCACCCTGTACGTTGTTTTGACCACGCATTGGGTTAAGGCCGGTATTGGGTCTGCCAATGTTGCCTGTCAGCAAAGTAAGATTGGCTAAACTCATAACATTATCTGTACCGCATACATGCTCGGTGATTCCCAATGTGTAAAAAACTTGAGCCGCTTCGGCAGTACCATAAATTTTAGCTGCTTCAAACAGTAAATATTTTGGTACGCCGGTGATAGTTTCTACATATTCCGGGGTATATTTTTCCACGGTTTCTGCAACCTGCTCATAACCGCTGGTGCAGGCTTCAATAAAGGTTTTATCCTGCCAGCCTGATTTAATAATAATATGCATCAGGCCGTTGATTAGAGCAATGTCGGTGCCGGGTTTCAAGCGCAGCCAAACATGGGCTTTGCCTGCCAGTTCGGTTTTGCGAGGATCAGCCACTATGAGAGTAGCGCCGTTGCGCAGGGCTTGACGCATTTTTGCTCCGATAACAGGGTGGGCTTCTGTTGGGTTAGCCCCAATTACAAATAGAACTTTACTTTGGGGAATTTCGTTAATCGAGTTAGTCATGGCTCCAGAGCCGAATGAAGTGGCCAGACCGGCCACGGTGGGAGCGTGTCAGGTACGTGCGCAGTGATCAACATTATTGGTACCGATCACTGCGCGCATAAATTTTTGCATGAGGTAATTATCTTCATTAACGCACCGGGCAGAACTGAGTGCTGCAACAGCATCGCCGCCATAGGTGGTTTTTATTTCACCGAGTTTGCCGGCAATGAGATCAAGAGCTTCATCCCAGCTAGCCTCGACAAATTCGCCATCTTTTTTAATTAATGGTGTGGTTAGACGTTCAGGACTATGAATATAGTCAATGCCAAAGCGGCCTTTTACGCAGGTAAGACGGCCGTTAACCGGACTGGTTAGGTTGGAAGTAACACCAATTACCTTGTCATTTTTTACATTTAGATCGAAGTTGCAGCCCACTCCGCAGAAGGGGCAGGTAGTTTTTACTTTTTTATCAGGTATGCCGGCATTATGCATAGGCTTTTCGGTCAAGGCGCCTACCGGGCAAGCCGATACACAAGTCCCGCAGAACACACAACTGGATGAGTCGACCATTGGCTGGTCAAAAGCCGGTGCTACTTTGGTATCAAAGCCACGGTTAGTCCATTCAAGCGTATCGCAGCATTGTATTTCGCGGCAGACCCGAACGCAACGACCGCAGAGAATACATTTATTATTGTCGCGGATAATGAAAGGATTGTTATCATCAATTGCATATTGACGGCGTTCGCCATCAAACCGGATTTCGCGGACACCAAGCTGGCTGGCAAGTGTTTGAAGTTCGCAGTCGAGGTTGCGCTGGCAGGACAAGCAATCCTGAGGATGATTGGCAAGCATAAGCTCAACAACACTTTTACGGGCTTCACGAATAACTGCTGATGTGGTGCGTACAACCAGACCTTCTGTTGCCGGATAGGTACAGGCGGTAACTAGCCCTCGGGCACCTTCTACCTCCACGACACAGACCCGGCAGGCACCTTCTGGGGTTAAATCAGCAAGATGGCACAAAGTAGGGATATTTACTCCTGCTAGCTTGGCAGCCTCTAATACAGTACTTCCTTCAGGGGCTTCAATGATTTGGCTGTCAATCGTTAACTTGACCATTACCTGTGTTCACACTCCTTATGGTAGTATCGGGTATACTAAGAGGAACTGCAAAAAAATTCGTACATTTAAAATAAAAAATTCGACGAAATTTTATGTTATCCTCCTTCCTGGAATCGGGATTTGCAAGCAGTTATGTATTTGCAGAATACCTCATTATATATATTGTAAGAATTAATTGACAATAGAGCCAACTTATTATTCTGAATGGCAAGAATATTGTGCCGAAACAACCTGGACACCAACCGGATTGTAATAAAGTGGAATTTACAAACAAATGTTGGTAAAAGAAAGGGGGGCAAGAACACACTGCGTTGACATTAATAATACCATTTATTATAATTAAACCAAATGTCTATTGGAGATGGAGCGCTGGTTTAGTTGAGTGATTTCAAACAGAACCCCAGGTGGCGGAATACGATTACTCCGTTCATATTGTCTGGAGGGAAAAGCCGGCGAATGGGGCAAAACAAGTCATTTGTATTACTGGATGGCAAACCACTGATTGAGATTGTTTTGGAAAAGATCTCTAATATATTTGAAAGAAAACCGGTTATTATCACTAATCATATGGAAGAATATGAGTATCTGGGCTGCGAAATGGTTAGTGATCTTATTAAAGACAAGGGACCGCTGGGTGGCATACATACAGCTTTGCTTCATTCGCCTACACCCTATGTGTTTATTATTGCCTGTGATATGCCGTTTATTGCCCGGTTTTTTATTGAGTATATGGCAAAAAGGCTTGGGCAGGAAGATGTCCTTATTCCTCATAATGGTGAAAATGTGGAGCCTTTGCATGCCCTCTATTCAAAAGATTGTCTGCCGGCTATTGAAAGGCATCTTCATGAAGAACATCGCTGTGTACAGGCTTTTTTTCAGGATATAACCATTAAGTATATTGTCCAAGCTGAGATGGCAAGCCTACAGCTGCCAGATTACTATTTTTTGAATGTAAATACTTCATCAGATTTAGCGAAAGCGAAAGCTTGGCTAGAACAAGGGCTCACTGATGCAAAATATTGACATCACTTACTGGGAAAAGTATAATAAAACTAATTTGACATACTAAATGGCGAAGAATGGAAGAGTAGGCTAACGTGTCTGCATAGAGAGGGGGTCCTTGGCTGAAAGACTCCTCAGAACGTAAGTTGAAGGTCATCCAGGAGCTGCCGCGCTGAACAGTGAGTAGGCGTGGACGGATTGCCCCGTTACGGCAGTGCGAGTGTCCAGTTTTTTTAGCTGGAAAACAAGGTGGTATCGCGGAAGTTAAGCTCTTTCGTCCTTAGAGGGATGAAAGGCTTTTTTATTTTCTTACTAAGAGAAGTGCTTTAAGGAGGCATTATGGAACAAGAACAAACCAACACGATTTCAACTGTGTATGATCCGCAGGCGGTAGAAGCCAAATGGTATAAATTCTGGGAAGACAATAAGCTGTTTCATGCTGAAGTAGATAAGGATAAACAGCCTTTCAGTATTGTAATCCCGCCGCCTAATGTTACAGGTCAACTGCATATGGGACATGCGCTTGATAATACACTGCAAGACATTCTGATTCGTTTTAAGCGACTGCAAGGCTATAATACTTTGTGGATGCCGGGAACAGACCATGCTGGTATTGCCACTCAGATTAAAGTGGAAGAAGTGCTGGCCGGAGAGGGCAAGACTCGCTATGACTTGGGGCGTGAACCCTTTATTGACAAGGTCTGGGAATGGAAAGAGCAATATGGCAGCCGGATCTTAAATCAGCTTAAACGTCTGGGCGCTTCCTGTGACTGGGAGCGCGAACGCTTTACCATGGATGACGGCTGTTCTAAAGCTGTGCGTGAGGTTTTCGTAAGCTTGTATGAGCAGGGACTTATTTATCAAGGACACCGTATCACTAACTGGTGTCCGCGCTGCAATACGGCATTAAGTGATATCGAAGTAGAACATGAGGAAAAACCGGGTCATCTTTATCATGTCCGCTATTTAGTTGAAGGGACTGAGGATGAGTATGTTACTGTTGCTACTACTCGGCCTGAGACCATTTTAGGCGACAGCGGCGTTGCTGTTCATCCAGAGGATGCGCGCTACAAACAACTTGTCGGCAAGAATTTAATCCTGCCAATTGTTGGCCGGCGCCTGCCGCTGGTAGCCGATGAATATGTTGATCCTTCTTTTGGTACAGGGGCAGTAAAAGTTACTCCGGCCCATGATCCCAATGACTTTGATATGGGTCTAAGACATAAACTTCCTGAAATTATTGTTATAAATCCGGATGGTACAATGGCAGCCGATACCGGCAAGTATGCAGGGCTGGATCGTTATGAATGCCGTAAAGCGTTAGTTGCCGATTTAAAAGAAGCGGGTTATCTTGTTAAAATTGACGAACATAATCATGCTGTCGGCCATTGTCAGCGCTGTAGCACCGTAGTGGAGCCATTAGTGTCCAAACAATGGTTTGTCAAAATGGAACCGCTGGCTAAACCGGCAATTGAAGCGGTAACTTCCAGCCAAATTCAATTTGTGCCTGAGCGCTTTACCAAAATCTATACCAACTGGCTGGAAAACATCCGTGACTGGTGTATTTCCCGGCAAATCTGGTGGGGACATCGTATTCCTGCCTGGTATTGTGAGTGTGGTGAAGTTACTGTATCACGTGAGGACATTACAGTTTGCCCTAAGTGCGGCGGCACGGTTGAACAGGATTCAGATGTGCTTGATACTTGGTTTAGCTCGGGATTATGGCCATTTTCCACCATGGGCTGGCCTAGTGATACCGCTGAACTTAAGCAGTTCTATCCGACAAGCGTGCTGGTAACCGGTTATGATATCATTTTCTTCTGGGTAGCCAGAATGATTATGATGGGACTTAAGTTCCAGGAGGATATTCCGTTTAAGCATGTATTTATCCATGGCTTAGTCCGGGACAGCCAGGGGCGGAAGATGAGCAAGTCGCTAGGCAACGGTATTGATCCTTTGGACGTAATTGATAAGTATGGTGCTGACACGCTGCGGTTCATGCTGATAACCGGCAATACCCCGGGTAATGACATGCGCTTTTACTGGGAACGAGTTGAGTCCAGCCGGAACTTTGCAAATAAAATATGGAATGCTTCACGATTTGTGCTGATGAATTTGGAGGACTTCGATCCAGAGTTTACGCCTGACCAAAGCGCATTTACGTTGGCTGACCGCTGGATCCTAAGCCGCTATAATGCAACAGTTGCAGATGTTACGCGCAACCTGGAACGTTTTGAGCTTGGGGAAGCCGCTCGCATGGTATATGAATTCATCTGGGATGAATTCTGTGACTGGTACATTGAGTTGGCCAAGAGCCGGCTTTACAATAAAGAAGATGTTGAAAGCCGTAAAGTTGCCCAGTATCTATTGAACTATGTACTTAGCAACACACTGGTACTGCTGCATCCCTTTATGCCATTTATTACCGAAGCGATTTGGCAGAGTTTGCCGCACAAAGGGCTTAGCATAATGACTGCCGGCTGGCCGACAGAAGACAAGAAGCTTGCCAAACCGGAAGATGAACAGTTGATGAACGTCATTATGGAAACTATTAAGTCAGTGCGCAATATGCGGGCTGAAGTTAATGTTCACCCTGGTAAGAAGAGCCAGGTAATTTTGAAAATGGCTTCTAATGAACTCAAAGCGCAAATGGAAGCAAACATCAGCTATCTGGCAACCTTGGCGGCTGCCGAGCCGATAAGCATCCTTGCTGCCAGTGAAGCAACACCCGAAAATGCTATGACGGCAGTGGCCAGCGGTGTTGAAATTTATCTACCGCTCAAAGGACTTATTGACGTCGAAAAAGAAACAGCCCGCCTGAACAAAGAACTTGGCAATCTGGAAAAAGAACTCTCCCGGATTAGCGGAAAACTCAATAATGCAGGCTTTACGGCCAAAGCTCCGGCTGACGTTATTGAAAAGGAAAAAGCTAAACAGGCAGAATATGTGGAAAAACAGACTGCCATTAAAGAACGTTTGGTGTATTTGGCTCAGTTATAATCATTTAGTACCTAAAAAACGGAGGTGCAGTAGATGAATTATGAACAAACCCTGGCCTATCTTGAAAATTTGAGTAAATTTGGTATTAACCTGGGAATGGCTCGTATTGAGCGGCTGCTTGAGCTCATGCAGCATCCAGAACGCCGGTTTAAAACCATTCATGTTACCGGCACAAATGGTAAAGGTTCTACAACAGCCATGTTATCTGCTATTTTGACTGCCAGCGGCATCAAAAACGGAATGTATACCTCACCCCATCTTCATGATTATCCGGAACGGATGGTTGTCAATGGACAGCAAATAACCAGGGAAGAATTTGCCCGGTCAATTACTTATACCAATCAGTTTGTTGAGCAAATGCTACAAGAAGGTTTTGAGCAGCCAACAGAATTTGAGGTAATTACTGCCGCCGCGTTTTATTATTTCGCGGCAGTTGGGGTTGAGTATGCCGTTATCGAAGTCGGCTTGGGCGGACTTTTGGACTCGACCAATGTTATTATTCCGCAAGTATCGATAATTACCAATGTTACGCTGGAACATACTGATCGCTGCGGCTCTACTATTGCCGATGTCGCCCGGCATAAAGCCGGCATCATTAAAGACGGTGTACCGGTAGTAACGGCTGCTAAAGGGGAACCGCTTGACATAATCAAGAAAACGGCGGCTGAAAAAGGTGCCAGAGTCTATGTTAAAGAGGAACAGTTTACCAGCAAATTTATGGGGATGGACAATGGTAAGCAACAAATATTTGTTGATGCCGGCGAACTTGGTCAAGTCGAAAGTGTATTGAATCTTATTGGCTGTCATCAATTGGAAAATAGCTCGGTTGCGATTGCGACTGCATTACTGTTGAAAAATGATGAGCGGCGTATTACGGTGGAGGCTATTAAGAGCGCATTGGCGGTGGTACGTTGGCCTGGACGCTTTGAAATGGTTCCTGGCAGCCCGATGATTGTAATTGACGGTGCGCATAATCCAGATGGTGCTCGAGTGCTGCGGCAAAACCTGGATCAGGTCTTTGCGGGACGTGAAATAACCTTTGCGTTGGGTATTCTTCGCGATAAGGACGTTTCCGGGATTATTCGTGAACTTATCCGAACCACTGATACGGTTGTTACAGTGCAGCCTTTATCATACCGGGCGGCAACTCCGGAAGAAATTGCCAGGGAAATTGAAGCCAAACATGTTGAGGCAGCAGCCTCTATTGAAAGCGGTATTGAGAGAGCCAAACAATTGGCTAGTACTGACGGGGTGGTTTGTGTTGCTGGTTCGCTTTACTTAATCGGTGAGGCGCGGCAGGTTATTTTTAATAAGTAGACAAGTTAACGTTAATTGTATATAATAAAGACTGGCGCTTGGGGATTCGTTCAAGCGCCAGTTTCTTTGTTCTATTTTTTTTATAGGGTAAAGCATACCCTAAATATGTAAATAATAAACTATAGTAAACTAAACGAAAATGAAAAACCGTAGGTGAAAGTGTGTACACAGCATATTCAATTAACCGCCAACCCCAATATCGTCTCGACTATTTGATAGAATGTAGTATTTTGGCGGTTGCCTTTTTTTTACCGTTATCACTGGATGCCACCACTATATTTTTAGGTGTGGGGACAGCCTTATGGGCAACCAAAATGATAGTTGCCCGAAAACTCTTGTTAAAACGCACGCCGTTTGATGCGATTATTGCTGTTTTGGTTATTTTATCAGCTGCTTCTATTACTGCGTCACCGGACAGGGGCTTTAGCTTTTATAATTATTATCATCATATGGGGCGGTACATAGTATTATATTACCTTGTTGTCAATAATCTTAATTCCTTGCAGCAAGTGCGTCGGTTAGTGTGGTCGGTGATGGCATCGGCCGTGCTGGTATCTATGTATGGTTTTTATCAATATGTGCATGGTGTAGATATATCAAATTTTCAATGGGTAGACGGAGAGCAGTTTCCTGATCTTAAAGTCCGGGTTTTTTCCACACTACAAAACCCTAATTTATTAGCCGGTTTTTTAGTGGCGGTCATGTCATTGGCTGTTGGTCAGGGACTGTATGCGGAAAGCGTAAAAAGCAAACTGGCGCTCTTGGGGCTGTTTGCTGTCCTTGGAACCTGCCTAGTGCTTACCTATTCGCGTGGGGCATGGCTTAGTCTCGTAATCGTTGCAGCTATTTGCGGACGCTTTTATAATCGGAAAGTTTTGTGGCTGCTGCTGGTGGTTCCTCTGGTTGTCTTCTTCTCTCAGGATGCAGTTATGGGTCGTATTATATCTATTTTTAACCCTACAGACACTTCCTCAACCTTGCGGATTGCTTTGTGGGAAAGCACAATTGCCATGATTATGGATAATCCGCTCTTCGGAATCGGTTGGGGTGCGTACTGGTTGGTATATCCTGAATATGATTTCTTCTTGAATAATCCTGATGCCCGGATTGTGCATGCCCATAACATGTACCTGCATATTGCCGCTGAAATTGGCATACCTGGGCTGGTTGCATTTTTAGCCATTCTTTATGGACATACTAAGAAAGCTGTAGATGTGTTAAGCCAAACCAACAATCGTCGGGTGGCAGGCTTACTGCTCGGGATTGTAGCTGCGGTGCTTGGGCTGGCAGTCAATGGTTTTACGGATTATATTATGTTTAATGTGCAAATGTCGATGCTCTTTTGGCTGCTTAATGCTATTATTATTGCGATATGGCAGGGCCTGCACCATCACAATTAAAAGGGATAGCTGGCTAACCTGAGCAATTGGCTGAGTGCGGTAGATGTACATTTGATAGCAATAAATTACCATGTATTTTTTTGGAAAAAAAACTAAATTATTTTGCGCGCAGCAGCAGGATTTAAAAATAATTGCGCGAATATACAAAAATATTAGGGCTATTTTTTATACTCTGAGGGGATTACCCCTTTAATTTTTATGCGAAATTTTGTGAAATTTCGAACAAGCGCAAATTTTGGCTCATGGAGGTGCCCTAGTGAAACTGGCACAAATAAGAATTATGTTGGATGCCGAGGTACTCTGCGGGGTGGAATGGCTTGATAAAGACGTTAGGAGTGCATGCGGTTCAGACCTGATGAGTGACGTTTTGGCCTTTACTAAAGAACAGGCACTTTTACTGACCGGTCTGACTAATATTCAAGTGATTCGTACTGCGGAAATGAGTGACCTAGTTGCCATTATGTTTGTACGCGGTAAACGGCCAGGGGCAGATGTTATTGAAATGGCGCGGAAAATGCAAATTCCGTTACTGACTACCAACAAGCCAATGTATGAAGCTTGCGGGGTGCTATATGAAGATGGTCTGGCGGGTTGTTCGCTAAAGGAGGAACCTTGTTGTTGCCAGAGCAGGGAATAGAATTGGAATTTGCGTTAGAATCGGCAGATTTTAACGGTGCAGGGGAAGCCTCCAGTAGAATTAAACGAACTTTGCAGCAGCTCGGCGTACGTCCTGATATTATCAGACGCATTGCCATCAGCGCCTATGAAGCCGAGATGAATGTAATTATTCATGCATATCGCGGTGTAATGAGAGCCGAAATATATTCTGACCGTACTGAACTAGTTGTGGATGATGAAGGTCCGGGAATTTCTGATGTTAGTTTGGCCATGCAGGTTGGATATTCTACTGCTCCCGACCATATCCGCGAAATGGGTTTTGGTGCCGGCATGGGATTACCCAATATGGTGCGGTGTACAGATAAGTTTGATATAAAAAGTGTTAAGGATGTTGGCACAAAGCTTAGTATGATCATTTATCACTAAACATAAATATAAATGTAGGATATTTGTATAGATTGTGTGGTGAAAGTGGTGGAAGAACGATTTCACTCAGTACGATTAATGTCAGAGCGCTGTCAGGGCTGTGTGAATTGTACCAAACGCTGCCCAACAGAAGCTATCCGGATTCGCGGCGGCAAAGCCTATATTACCTCATCTCGCTGTATTGACTGTGGTGAATGTATCCGGAATTGTCCCGGTCATGCGAAAACAGCGGTTACCGATGAAATTGCCGATCTTAAAAAGTACAAATATAATATTGCCCTGCCGGCGCCGTCACTATATGGTCAGTTTAATGCTGAGACTCCGGTTCGTGCCATATTATCAGGTCTGCTAAAACTGGGTTTTGATGAAGTCTTTGAGGTGGCTCATGGGGCGGAAATTGTTTCGCTGGCAATTAAAGATTATCTGAAGCGTTCCGATATCCCCCGGCCGGCTATTTCTTCCGCTTGCCCGGCTGTTGTCAGACTTATTCAGGTTAAGTTTCCCGAACTTATTAATCACATTGTGCCGTTTGACGCTCCGGTTGAAGTAGCTGCCCGCCTGGCGAGAGCGGAGGCCGAGCAAGTGACTGACCTTAAACCAGATGATATTGGTGTATGGTTTATTACGCCTTGTCCGGCAAAAATGACGGCAGTATACCAGCCTTTAGGAACGGAGAAATCAAGTATTAGCGGCGCTATTGCTATTAATAAAATATATCATGATTTATTTAAAGTGGTTACTGCAGAGAGTCAAGATGCCCGCAGACAGGCTTCTTGGGTCGGAGTCGGCTGGGCGATACCTGGTGGCGAAACGGCTGCCATTGGTGTTGATAATATGTTGGTTGTGCATGATATTAATCATGTTGCTAGTGCTTTGGAACAAGTTGCCTTAGGAAAGCTTAAAGATGTTGACTATATTGAGGTTTTGGCTTGCGCCGGCGGTTGTGTGGGGGGCGCTTTAAATGTCGAAAACCATTATGTCGCCGGATATCGGATGAAACAGCGAATCACCAAGAAAAAAACACTAGATCCCAAGTATGGTATAATGCCGCGCTCGGATTATTCGGAATTTGAACTTGGTGTGGCGGGACGCCGGGCTATTGAACCCAAACCGGCTTTGCGTCTTGATGCCGATATATCAAAAGCCATGTCTAAGATTGAAATAATGGATGCAACCCTAAAAAGTTTACCAGGGCTTGACTGTGGATCATGCGGTTCGCCTAATTGCAAGGCCTTGGCTGAAGATATTGCTCAGGGAAGGGCCAGTTTGACTGACTGTGTATTTATTTTGCGTAACAAAGTGAGGGATCTGGCGTATGAAATGGTTAATTTGGCCGCTAAGATGCCGCCGCCGCTTGATAAAGAGAAAGAAGAATAGCGGATTTTTATTCCAGCTATAATAGGGAGGAGTATCTGTGACTGTTCAAGAGCTAGTAAAAGCATTGCCTCTAAAAGTGATATCAGGCCAGTCCAACCTCGAAAAAGAAATAAAAGGTGGATATGTGTCAGATCTGCTGAGTAATGTAATGGGACAAGCGCATGTTGGCAATCTATGGGTTACTATGCAAGGTCATCAGAACATTGTCGCTGTGGCACTACTGGCCGGCCTGACTGGCATTATTATTGCGGGCAATGTAGAACCCGACCCCGAAGCCATTCGTAAAGCAGCATCAGAAGATATCATTATGCTGACTACGCCGCTGTCTGCGTATGAAGTGGTTGGCCGCTTGTATCAGTTAGGTATTACCGGAGAATGATGATGCGGCGGTATGTGGCCGATCTTCATGTGCACTCTCTGCTGTCACCTTGCGCTGAAATTGAAATGACGCCAAGTAATATTGTCTGGCATGCAGTACAGCACAAAATTGATATTGTGGCCATTACCGATCACAATGCCTGCGATAATGTTGTTGCAGCCCTAGAGGCGGCAAAAGGTACTGAGGTTACCATTCTTCCGGGGATGGAAGTGGAAAGTAAAGAAGAAGTTCATCTAATTGTATTATTCGAAAAAATGCGACAACTAAAGGAGTGGGAACAATTTATCAAACGGTATATGTCAGGACGCCTCAATGATGCAGAACGTTTTGGCGCTCAATTCATCGTTGATGCCGATGATAATTTTGTAGCGGAGAAACCCGAAATGTTGTTAGCCTCTTTGACTGTTGGTATTGCGGAAATTACCGAGCAAGTAAAAAAAATTGGCGGTCTTTGTATTGCCAGCCATGTCGACAGGCCAACCTATAGTATTATTTCACAACTAGGCTTTATTCCGGCCGATGTCGAATTGGCAGCTGTCGAGGTATCAAGAAATATGAGTATAGAGCAGGCGGCAAAGCGCATTCCCGCTATTGGTCGTTTGCCTGTAATAACAGCCTCGGATGCCCATGTAATGGATGATTTTATAAATGGACCGAAGACGGTATTTTATATGGAGCAACCTACTTTATCAGAAATCCGCCAGGCATTATTAGCTCAAAATTTACGAAAGGTGGTGGTATAGCCACTGTTTGGGATTTTTTTGGAAGACAAATGTGATTTTTTTCATAAGGAGGAGTTAACATGAACAGCAACAAAGAAACTAAAAGCTGCTGCTGTGGTGGCGGTGAAGCAGGCAAGCTGGCTTTAGATCAGCTGGAAGCAGTTTTAGCTAAGTACCAGGGTGTAAAAGGTGCTCTTATTCCGGTTCTGCAAGAAGCACAGCATGCTTATGGCTATCTTCCACGAGAAATTATTCAGGCTATCGCTGAGAAACTGGGAATCCCGGTTAGCCAGATTTATGGTGTGGTAACTTTTTATTCTCAATTCCACCTTAATCCCCGTGGCAAAAATATTGTTCGCGTTTGTCAAGGAACTGCTTGCCATGTGCGCGGCGCCAAGGCTATTCTTACAGCTCTGGAAGAAAACCTTCAGGTTAAAGCCGGTGGTACCACTCCTGATCTGAAATTCACCTTGGAAACAGTGGCTTGTATCGGTGCCTGTGGTCTGGCTCCGGTATTGATGGTCAATGACGATACTCATGGTCGCCTAACACCTGAAGTAATTCCCGAGTTATTGGCTCAATACGCCTAAGAACAGCTTATGAGGGAAATATCACTTCATATTCTTGACTTGGTTCAGAACTCGAATGAAGCTGGGGCGACGGCAGTAAAATTAGAGATCATTGAAGATCTAAGCAAGGATAGTATGATTATTCGAGTATCTGATAATGGCCGAGGTATGAATAAGCAATTACGGCAATTAGTGATAGACCCTTTCATAACCACACGGACTACTCGGCGGATTGGTTTAGGGTTACCACTAATGGATATGTCTACAAAACGTTGTGGTGGGTATTTAAACATTGATTCAACGCCAGGAGAAGGTACAGTAATTGAGGCTATGTACCAACACAGCCACTTTGACAGGCCGCCAATGGGAAATTTGGTGGAAACCATAAAGAGCATACTTGTTGCTAATGCGGCATTGCAATTTTCCTATTATCATACCGTTAATAACAAGACGCTTACAGTTTCTTCCCAGGAAATATCCGATATCTTGGATGGTGTACCATTAACACAGCCGGATGTTTTGATCTGGCTACATGGATACTTGTCTGATAACATAGCCAATTTGTACGGAGGTGCTAAAGATGAAAACAATTGAAGATTTAAAACGGTTGCGCGAAGAGCTTAAAACAAAAAACAACCTGCGCCATGAAGGTGGCACACAGATAATTGTTGGCATGGGTACTTGCGGTATTGCTGCTGGAGCTAGGCAAGTAATGACTGCCGTTTTGGAAGAAGTTGCTAAACGGAAGCTTGAAGATGTTAAAGTCTGCCAGACAGGCTGTATCGGCATGTGTGAAAAAGAGGTATTGCTTGATGTTGTGCGTCCGGGTGAGCCTCGGATAACCTATGGAAGAGTTACTCCGGCGGATGTCCCCAAAATTATTGCCGAGCATGTAGTTAACGGACGCATTATAGCAGAACTTGCTGTCGGTAAAATAACGGAATAATTCTTTTATAGAGTAACAGGAGGGGATAGTATGGAACATATCAGAGCGCATGTGCTCATTTGTGCTGGTACTGGTTGTGTGTCTTCAGGCTCAAAAAAAGTGGAAGCCGCATTCCAGACAGAACTGGTCAAAAAAGGTTTAGATAAAGAAGTAAAAATTATTGAGACCGGCTGTCATGGCTTCTGTGAAATGGGGCCGTTGGTTATTATCTACCCCGAAGGGACCTTCTATGTTCGTGTACAGGAAGCCGATGTGGCCGATCTGGTAGAAACCCATCTTTATAAAGGTCGCATTGTTGAGCGATTATTATATAAAGAACCGATTTCTCATGAAAGTATTCCAAGCTACAATGAAATTTCTTTCTACAAAAAGCAGATGCGCTATGTGTTAGCCAACTGCGGTCATATCAATCCGGAAGAAATCAATGAATATATTACTGAGGGCGGTTATGAAGCCTTAGGTAAAGCTATAACGCAAATGAAGCCGGACCAAGTGGTGGAAGAAGTCAAAAAATCCGGCCTGAGAGGTCGGGGAGGCGGCGGGTTCCCGACTGGTATGAAATGGGGCTTTACTGCTGGCGCAGCAGGCACCAAGAAATATGTTGTCTGTAACGCCGACGAGGGTGACCCCGGTGCATTTATGGATCGCAGCGTACTTGAAGGCGACCCCCATCGTATCATTGAAGGTATGGCTATCTGCGGTTATGCAATTGGTGCTGACGAAGGCTATGTCTATGTCCGGGCCGAATATCCGCTGGCTATCAAACGCTTACGAGTTGCGATACAACAAGCGGAAGAACTAGGACTTTTAGGTGAAAATATTTTGGGTTCCGGCTTTAATTTCAAATTAAAAATTAAAGAAGGTGCCGGTGCCTTTGTATGTGGTGAAGAAACTGCGCTACTGGCTTCTATCGAAGGCAAACGCGGTATGCCGCGTCCGCGCCCGCCATTCCCGGCTATTTCCGGTTTGTGGGGCAAACCTACCAATATCAATAATGTTGAAACCTTTGCCAATGTGCCGCAAATCATCACTAAAGGTGCTGACTGGTATGCGTCCATCGGCACTGAGCGCAGTAAAGGCACCAAAGTATTTGCGCTCACCGGCCGTATTAACAATACCGGTTTGGCTGAAGTTCCAATGGGCATTACCATGCGCGAAATCATTTATGATATCGGCGGCGGCATTCAGGGCGGCAAAAAATTCAAGGCCGTTCAAATTGGCGGCCCGTCAGGCGGCTGTCTGCCTGAGAATAAGCTTGATCTATCGGTTGATTATGACTCGCTGATTCAAGCTGGTGCCATGATGGGTTCAGGCGGCCTTGTCGTAATGGACGAGACTACTTGTATGGTTGATGTCGCTAAATTCTTCTTAAACTTTACCCAGGCTGAGTCTTGCGGCAAATGTACTCCTTGCCGCGAAGGTACAAAACGCATGCTCGAAATCCTCACACGGATTACCGAAGGTGAAGGCCGTGAAGGCGATATCGAACTTTTGGAATCCATGGCAAAAAATATTAAGACAACTGCTCTTTGTGGTTTGGGGCAAACCGCTCCTAATCCGGTCTTGTCCACCTTGCATTATTTCCGTGACGAATATGAAGCCCATATTAAAGAGAAACGTTGTCCGGCCGGTGCATGTAACAACCTGCTGCAATATGCGATTATCGATTCCTGCAAAGGATGCGGTTTGTGCAAAAAAGTATGTCCTGCCGAGGCAATCAGTGGTGAGAAGAAAGAAAAACATGAAATTGACTTGATTAAATGTATTAAATGCGGAGCTTGTTTTGGCAAATGTCCGTTCAAATCAATTGTTAAAAGCTAAACTTGCCAGTTAACGCACGGAAATATATCCCAACCTTGATTGGGAGAAGAGAGGGTGACACGACGATGGAAATGGTTAATATAACAATCGATGGCCAGAAACTAGCTGTGCCGAAGACATCGACTGTTTTGGAAGCGGCAGCTTCAATTGGAATAAAAATTCCTACTTTATGCTATCATCCTGAATTGCGTCTGGAAGGGGCATGCAGGGTATGTATGGTACAGGTGGAAGGCGCTCGCAGTCTGGTTGCGTCTTGCGTCTATCCGGTAAATGAGGGAATGGTTGTCCGTACTAACACTGCGGATGTCAGGGAAGCGCGTAAGATGGTTGTAGAACTCTTGTTGGCCAACCATCCGACTGACTGCTTATCTTGCCAACGCAATTTAAGCTGCGAACTGCAAAATATTGCGGCTGATGTCGGTGTTAGGGAAATTCGTTTTGACGGGGAAAAGAAAAACTATCCGCTTGATAATAATAACCCGTCCTTGGTTCGTGATCAAAGCAAGTGTATCTTGTGCGGCCGCTGCATTCGTGCCTGCAGCGAGCGGCAGGGCGTACATGTTTACAGCTTTGCTAACCGGGGGTTTGATACCACAGTCGTTCCTGCCTTTGATCTGGGCTTGGATCAAGTTGCCTGTACCTATTGCGGTCAATGCGCAGCTGTTTGTCCGACAGGCGCCATTGTTGAAAAAGACGATACTCAGGCTGTATGGGATGCCCTCAGTGATTCGACAAAACATGTAATTGTTCAGACCGCGCCGGCTGTGCGGGTAGCTCTTGGCGAAGCACTTGATTTACCCAATGGCTCCATTGTTACCGGTAAAATGGTAGCTGCTTTAAAACGGTTAGGTTTTGATAGGGTTTTTGATACAAACTTCTCGGCTGACCTTACTATTTGGGAAGAAGGATCAGAACTTATTGAGCGACTGACTAATGGCGGTACACTGCCGATGATTACTTCCTGCAGCCCAGGCTGGGTTAATTTTATTGAATTAAAATACCCGGATTTGTTAGATCATTTGTCAACTGCCAAGTCGCCGCAACAGATGTTTGGCGCTGTGGCCAAAACTTATTATGCGGAAAAAGTCGGTATTGATCCGAAAGATATTGTTTCAGTATCGATTATGCCGTGCACAGCTAAAAAAGCCGAGGCAGCCCGTCCTGAAATGAATTCCAGCGGCTACCAGGATGTCGATTATGTGTTGACAACCCGGGAATTAGGTCGGATGATTCGTGAAGCAGGTATTTCCTTTGGTAATTTGGAGGAAGCCCAGTTTGATAATCCGCTTGGTATTGGTTCTGGTGCCGGCGTTATCTTTGGTGCTACCGGCGGTGTAACTGAAGCGGCTCTTCGAACAGTTGCCAAACTGGTGTCAGGCAAAGAACTTGAGAATATCGAGTTTGAGGCAGTTCGTGGGATGAATGGTATCAAAGAAGCGACAGTTCAGTTAAAAGAAGGATTGAGCGTTAAGGTTGCAATTGCGCATACCTTGGCTAATGCGCGCGTTATGCTGGATAAAATCCGCGCCGGTGAAGCCGATTATCAATTCATCGAAATTATGGCTTGTCCTGGTGGATGTTCAGGTGGCGGCGGCCAGCCGATAATTACCTCACCGGAAAAGCGGCAGAATCGTATGAATGCTATTTATGAGTGCGATAGATGTTCGGAAATTAGAAAATCGCATGATAATCCGGCAGTTAAAGAACTATATGATACTTGGCTTGGAAAACCGCTTGGTGAGAAATCTCACCACCTTCTCCATACTCACTATCACAAACAAGATAAGTGCTAAAAGACAAAGAGCCGTGCTGGAACTTTTACGTTTCAGTACGGCTCCTTTTTTCTGATTTGTATTTACTTTTCACATAAAATAAGATAATATGTGAAAGGATATACAAATTAGGCGGATTTGAAATAAGTTAGCAGGAAATTTGCCTGCAAGTGAGAATGTAACACTTATAACTAAACATGGGCTGCTTTTTTTGAGCGGTGACTAATGCTAGGGAGAGTTGTTGATGAAAGAAAGTAAAGAGAATGCGGTAATTTCAAAAGCAACTATTGACCGGTTGCCATTATACTATCGTACACTTAAGCTCAGCCAAGAAGAAGGCATAGAAATCATATCTTCTGATGAACTTGGCAGGAAGATTGGCGTCACTCCTGAACAAATACGTAAAGACTTATCGGCGTTCGGTGAGTTCGGCAAAAAAGGTGTAGGTTATTATGTTCGGGAACTTATGCGTAATATTGGTGAAATACTTGGCTTAAACCGCCAGTGGAATATTGCTATCGTTGGTGTCGGGCATATGGGCTGGGCTTTGGCGAATTATGCGAATTTTTCGTCGCAGGGTTTTGTGCTGCAGGCGATTTTCGACATTGATCCTGATAAGATTGGTCGCTATATTAATGAAATTGAAATCTTCCATATTGATAAGATCAAAGAGGTTGTTGCAAGCCGTGATATCCAGATCGGCATCATAACCGTGCCGGCTGAACATGCTCAAAGTACTGCAACCAACTTAGTTGAAGCCGGAATTAAAGGCATTTGGAATTTTGCGCCGATGAAAGTTAACGTTCCGCCAAATGTGCATATTGTGAGTGAAGATTTATCGGTGGGCTTAAGCAGCATTTCCTACTATCTTTCGCGACAAAACGGATAATTTGAAAAAAAATTAAAATTTTGAAAAAAATAAGCAGGATTTTAATATTTGATGTTGAATATTGGAACTAAGTAAGGTTGAAAAATGTAATAATAGCAGAATTTGTACTATATAGATAGGCTGCGGTTATTACCGCTAACTAAAAGTATAGTTCGTATTACGCTCTTATGATCTGTTGCCTGAACCGTAATGGATGTCTAGTAAGTGCGCACCTAGGTTTATTTTGTCATATCGAAATAAGCCCATAGGTGCTTTTTTATTGTGAATATGCAGAATAAGAATATTTTCTGTCATAATTCTAACAATAACAACTAGGTGGGCATGCTATGTTACATTACATAGTGAATTCGAAGGGAGAGTACGCAATGATTGACATTAAAGATCGTGTCAGGAACAAGGCTCTGCAAGCAAAAATTGCAAGTGCAGAAGAAGCGGCTGCCAGCATTAAGCCGGGGATGAATATTGGTACTAGCGGATTTACACCTGCAGGCTATCCCAAGGCAGTACCAATGGCTTTGGCTGAGAGAATGAAGCAGGAAAATTTCAAAGTAAACCTTTGGACAGGTGCTTCCGTAGGAAAAGAACTCGACGGTGCACTGGCTTCAGCAAATGGCATTAACAAAAGGCTACCATATCAAACAAACAATGATATTAGAAAAGCCATTAATGCCGGTGCTATCCAGTATACTGACCTTCATCTAAGCCATGTGGCGCAAATGTCTCGTTATGGTTATCTCGGTGGTAAAGTGGATGTGGCTATTGTTGAGGCTTGTGCGATAACAGAAGAAGGTCATATCGTACCTACCACATCGCTGGGCAATTCAGCTTCCTTTATTCAAAGCGCTGATTTTGTTATTGTTGAAATCAATACAACTCAACCGCTTGAACTTGAAGGCATGCATGATGTGTATGTTCCACTTGATCCTCCCAATCGTCAGCCAATTCCGCTTGTAAAAGCAGATGACCGTATTGGTACTCCTTATATTCCGTGCAGCCCTGAAAAAATTGCTTATATAGTTCCTTGTGATATAAAAGATGATGTGCGTCCGCTGGCTGCTATTGATGATGATGCTAAAGCTATGACCGGTCATTTAATTAACTTCTTAAAAGAAGAAATCAAAGCTGGTCGCATGCCTGAAAATCTGTTGCCGCTGCAATCAGGTGTAGGTTCGGTAGCTAATGCTGTTGTTGCCGGCCTGGCTGACTCTGAATTCGAAAACCTGACCGTTTATACCGAAGTAATTCAAGACGGCATGTTTGATTTGATTGATGCCGGTAAATTAACCTTTGCATCAGGTACTTCCATTACTCCTTCACCAGATGGATTAAAACGGTTATATGACAATATCGGTGAATACCGCAAAAAGATTATCCTGCGGCCACAAGAAATTGCCAACAGCCCGGAAGTTGCCCGTCGTCTTGGGGTAATTGCCATGAATACTGCTATAGAACTTGATATTTATGGACATGTAAACTCCACTCATATCATGGGTACCAAGATGATGAACGGTATTGGCGGCTCAGGCGACTTTGCCCGCAATGCTTATCTGACCTTCTTCTTCTCTAATTCTGTTGCTAAAAATGGCGACATTTCCTCAATTGTTCCGATGTGCTCGCATTTTGACCACACCGAACATGATATTGACGTATTTATTACCGAACGCGGTGTGGCTGATGTCCGCGGTTTAAGCCCCAAAGAGCGGGCACGCGTTATTATCAAAAATTGTGCGCATCCTGATTACCAGCCAATGCTTATGGATTATCTTGAGCGGGCTGAAAAAGCTACAGGCAATGCTCATACTCCGCATATTATCAATGAAGCCCTCTCGTGGCATACTCGCTTCCTGGAAACAGGCAGTATGAAAATAAAATAGAAAAACGGCCTTGTGCTAGTTTTTCGCACGTACTTCTACTACATACTTAAAAGGAGGAATTAGAACAATGTGCACAGCTAATACCGATAGCTTGAAACAAAAAATGGCTGAGTACACCGGCAAGGTGGAAAAATCTCTGGCCAAATTCCCAGAGCGCAAAAACCTTCCTTACAACAGGCTTTACACTCCGCTTGATATCGAAGGTGTTGACTATGAGAAGGATCTAGGTTTCCCTGGTCAATATCCATTTACCCGCGGTGTACAACCTACCATGTATCGCAGCCGTTTCTGGACCATGCGTATGTATGCTGGTTTCTCAACTGCCGAAGAGTCCAACAAACGTTATCGTTATCTCTTAGAGTCAGGCGGCACCGGCTTATCCTGCGCGTTTGACTTACCAACACAAATTGGTTATGACTCTGATGATCCCATTTCTGAAGGTGAAGTTGGTAAAGTAGGCGTGGCCATCGACTCCTTGGCTGATATGGAAATCCTGTTCGACAGCATTGATCTTGGTAAAGTATCTACTTCCATGACTATCAATGCACCGGCTTCTGTACTGCTTGCCATGTACATTGCGGTTGCTGAAAAGCAAGGCGTTAGCCCGGATAAACTTAACGGTACTATCCAGAACGATATTCTTAAAGAATATGCTGCTCGTGGTACTTACATTTTCCCGCCTAAGCCTTCCATGCGTCTTATCACCAATATTTTCGAATATTGCTCCAAAAATGTTCCTAACTGGAACACAATTTCAATCTCGGGTTATCATATCCGTGAAGCTGGTTCTACCGCTTCGCAGGAAATCGCATTCACTATCGCTGACGGTATTGCCTATGTTGATGCCGCAATTAAAGCTGGCCTGAATGTTGACGATTTCGCCGGACGTTTATCCTTCTTCTGGAACGCTCACAACAACGTACTTGAAGAAGTAGCCAAATTCCGTGCTTCCCGTCGCGTATGGGCAAAAGTAATGAAAGAGCGTTTTGGCGCTACCAACCCGAAATCATGGATGCTGCGTGTGCACACCCAGACTGCAGGTTCGATGCTCACTGCTCAACAGCCTGAGAACAACGTTGTTCGTGTTGCTCTGCAGACTGCAGCTGCCGTACTTGGTGGAACCCAGTCTCTGCATACTAACTCCAAAGACGAAGCTTTGGCTCTGCCTACTGAAGACTCAGTACGCGTTGCTCTTCGTACCCAACAAATCGTGGCTTATGAAAGCGGCTTAGCTGATGTTGTTGACCCACTTGCTGGTTCTTACTACATTGAAGCCATGACTAACCAAATTGAGAAAGAAGCCTGGGAATATATCAGCAAAATTGATGATATGGGCGGCGCTGTTGTTGCTATCGAAAAAGGCTACATTCAGCGTGAAATTCAAGAAAGTGCCTATAAATGGCAAATGGATGTGGAAAACAAACAACGTGTTATCGTTGGTGTTAACCAATTCCAAATCGAAGAGAAACCAGTTGAAGGCTTGCTGCGCGTTGACGCTTCTGTTGGCGAACTGCAAAAGAAAAAGCTGGCTGATCTGCGTGCACGCCGTGACAACGCTGCAGTACAAGCAAAACTTGCTGCACTGGAAACTGGCTGCAAAGACGAAAATGCTAACCTTATGCCGCTCATTCTTGATGCGGTTAAGGCCTATGCAACCCTTGGTGAAATCTGCGGCGTAATGCGCAAAGTATTCGGCGAATACGAAGCGCATGTAAGCCTATAAGCTGAGAAGGAGGGACAACGATGGAAAAACGTATTAGAGTATTGGTAGCAAAGCCTGGCCTGGACGGTCATGACCGCGGCGCCAAAGTCGTAGCCCGCGCTCTCCGCGATGCCGGTTTTGAGGTAATTTATACTGGCCTTCGCCAGACTCCGGAGCAAATTGTGGAAGCTGCTCTTCAAGAAGACGTAAATGTTGTAGCATTAAGCTTATTATCAGGTGCTCATAATCACCTGTTCCCGAAAATCGTTGAATTATCCAAACAAAAAGGTATGAGTGATGTACTGATTGTTGGCGGCGGTGTTATTCCTGATGCCGACATTCCTGGCCTGAAAGCAGCCGGCGTATCTGAAGTATTTACTCCTGGTACACCGACAAGCAGCATTGTTGAATTCATTAAAGCTAACGTAAAATAATAGCTTGCCATTGTGTAATATGTAGGTGAAAAAAATGGATATCGTTGAACAAGTGCTGGCAGGGTCCAAACGGGCCCTTGCCCGCGCCATCACCGCAGTGGAAAATGAATATGAGGAAGCTGCTGCAATTATGCAGCAGCTCTATCCTCACACCGGCAGAGCTCATGTTATTGGTATAACCGGCCCCCCGGGTGCCGGCAAAAGTACCCTTACTGACAAGCTGGCCAAAGAGTACCGCAGTCAAGGTAAGACTGTAGGAATTATTGCTGTAGACCCGACAAGCCCTTTTTCTGGTGGTGCCATACTGGGTGACCGGATTCGGATGAATGAACTTACTTTAGATGAAGGCGTGTTCATTCGCAGCATGGGAACCAGAGGCAGCTTGGGCGGATTATCCAGAAAAACGGCAGAAACAGTCAAAATCCTGGATGCTGCGGGAAAAGACGTTATATTTATTGAAACCGTAGGTGTGGGGCAGTCTGAAGTTGATGTTATCAAAGCAGCAGATACTACTATTGTTGTATTAGTGCCAGGTCTTGGCGATGATATCCAGGCCATTAAGGCCGGTATCTTAGAAATAGCTGATATATTTGCCATCAACAAAGCTGACCGCGAGGGCGTAGATCGTCTAAATACCGAGATTGAAATGATGCTTGAATTAAATCAAACTATGGTTGACTGGCGGCCCCCGGTAAAGCGTACTGTCGCAAGTAAGGGAGAAGGCATTACCGAGTTAATTGATGCCATTGAAGAACATATCAGTTATTTGCAAAAATCTGGTCAACTTTCTATTCGACGCACTGAACGCACTAAAAACGAACTACTGGCTTTGCTTGACGAACGAATTGGCCGCTATATATTAGAACATGTTACCCGCGGCGGAGAGTTTGATGCTATTGTAGCAGCGGTTGAGAAACGGGAAAAAGATCCTTATACCGTTGTTACCGATATGCTGCGCCAAGTATTACGCTAAAAAGATTCCTAAAATCATTAGGAATTTATAGTACCTGATATTGAAGTGTGATATCATATATGAGGATTGGCTTAATCAATCAAATTTGTAACAGGAGGTATAACTATGAGTGTGAATGCTCGTAAATTCCAGGTTCTTCGTGTCGATCATATCGGAATTGCCGTAAAAGACATGGAACAAGCCAAAAAGTTTTACACTGATGTCCTTGGAATGACAGCTATGGGTGAAGAAGTTGTTGAACAACAAAAAGTTAAAGTTTGCTTCATCCCTTGCGGCGACAGCGAAGTAGAACTATTGGAATCAACTTCCCCAGATGGCCCGGTTGCTAAATTCATTGAAAAAAATGGCGAAGGCATCCAACACGTGGCTCTGCGGGTTGACAACATTGAGGCTGCACTTGCTGATCTCAAAGAACAAGGCGTTCGTTTAATTGACGAAACTCCTCGTTATGGTGCCGGCGGTGCCAGCATTGCTTTTGTTCATCCGAAAGCTACCGGTGGTATTTTATTAGAACTGTCTGAACGCAAGTAATCCCCAAGTAACGGAGGTGTTTTTCTAAATGGCTACAATCCAGGAAAAAATTGCTGACCTGAAAAAACGCCAAGAGAAAGTTTTATTAGGTGGCGGTCAAAAGCGTATTGACAAGCAACATGAAAGCGGTAAACTTACTGCTCGTGAGCGCATTGAAAAGCTTTTGGATCAGGGAACTTTTGTTGAATTAGATCAATTTGTTGCTCACCGTTGCACCAACTTTGGCATGGAGAAAGTAGAATCTCCGGGCGAAGGTGTTGTAACTGGTTATGGTACGGTTGACGGTCGTTTGGTATATGTATTTGCACAAGATTTCACTGTAATTGGTGGTTCTCTGGGCGAAATGCATGCCAACAAAATCGTTAAAGTACAAAAACTGGCTCTGAAAATGGGTGCGCCGTTAATTGGTATTAACGATTCCGGTGGTGCTCGTATTCAAGAAGCGGTAGATGCATTGTCCGGCTACGGCAAAATCTTCTATGAGAATACCCTGGCATCAGGTGTTATTCCTCAGATTTCCGTAATCATGGGACCATGCGCCGGCGGTGCCGTTTATTCTCCGGCACTTACCGACTTTATCTACATGGTTCAAAACACCAGCCAAATGTTTATTACCGGTCCGGCTGTTATCAAATCAGTTACGGCTGAAGAAGTAACTGCTGAGCAATTGGGCGGCGCTATGACTCATAACTCGACTTCGGGTGTGGCTCATTTCGCTACTGCAAATGATGATGAGTGCATGCAGCAAGTACGTTATCTGTTAGGCTTCCTGCCAAGCAATAATCTGGATGATGCTCCGATTGTTGATACTGGTGATGATGCTAACCGTATGGATGATGGTCTTAACACACTGTTACCTGACAACCCCAATCAGCCATACAACATGAAGGACGTCATCAAGTCAGTTGTTGACAATGGTGAGTTCTATGAAGTACATGCCCATTACGCACAAAACATCATCACTTGTTTTGCACGTTTTGACGGACAACCAGTAGGTATTATTGCCAATCAGCCGAATGTAATGGCCGGTTGCCTTGATATCAATGCTTCTGACAAGTCTTCCCGCTTTATCCGTTTCTGCGATGCATTCAACCTGCCATTAGTTAACCTTGTTGACGTTCCTGGCTTCTTGCCTGGCACTGACCAAGAATATGGCGGCATTATTCGTCATGGTGCGAAAATGCTGTATGCATACTCGGAAGCTACTGTTCCTAAGATTACTGTCATTACACGTAAAGCCTATGGCGGTTCTTATCTGGCTATGTGCTCCCAAGACTTGGGTGCCGATCAGGTATTGGCTTGGCCAAGTGCTGAAATTGCGGTTATGGGACCTGCTGGCGCTGCTAATATCATCTTCCGTGGTGATGAAGACGCTGCAGCCAAAACTGCAAAATACGTGGAAGATTTTGCAACCCCGTATAAAGCGGCAGAACGTGGTTTCGTTGATCAGGTTATCGAACCGAAAGAAACCCGTCCGCGGATTATTACTGCGCTCAACATGTTAGCCAGCAAGCGCGAACAGCGTCCGGCTAAAAAGCACGGCAATATTCCGTTATAATTCTCTCGCTGATACTTTCATAGGGAAAGAAAGGGGATAGTTAACGTGGGCTTTTTAGATTCCTTATTCGGTAAGCCCGAACCGCCTAAAGCTAAGAAGAAAAAAAGACCTGTTGCGGTTGCAACTGAAACAGCAGATGCTGGGGTTGTCGAAGCAGAAGGCATTAGTCCGGAAGTTATTGCTGCCATTACTGCCAGCATTTATGCAATGATGGGAACAGGCGCTTTAGCTGTCAGGATTAGTCGTACCAGTAATCAATGGGCAAATGTTGGACGCCAGAAAGTAATGGATAATCGTCAGTTTGCCTAATCGAAATATGAACACCATCAATGAATGGAGGTCCGTTAGAATGAAAAAATTTAATGTTACCGTTAATGGCAATACTTATGAGGTAGAAGTTGAAGAAGTAGGCGGCGCCGTTGCCGCTCAACCACGTGCCGCCGCTCCGGCTGCTGCACCTGCTGCCGCACCTGCTGCTGCACCTGCTCCTAAAGCCGCTGCTCCTGCACCGGCAGCTGTTGCCGCTGGTGATACCCCGATAACTGCTCCAATGCCTGGCAAAGTAAGCAAAGTTGTAGCTAAAGCCGGCGACAAAGTTAAAAAGGGTGACGTTATCCTTATTCTTGAAGCTATGAAAATGCAAAACGAAATCGGTGCTCCTGCCGACGGTACTGTAAAGTCCGTTAATGTAGCTGCCGGACAAAACGTTAAACCAGGCGAAGTTATGGCTGTTCTTGGCTAATTTTAGTAAGCAGAAATTAGTGCGGTTACAAATAGCTGCACTAATTTCTCCTTCACCTTGTATGATATATCATTAGGTAAGTAACTTGATGATTTTTTCTACCATATAAATAGGAGGTAAAAACACACATGGAAGCTTTGATTCACCAGTATCCTTGGCTTGACGAACTGCTGATGGGATTCATTGGTCTTACCTGGAAGCATGTGGTCATGTGGGCCGTTGGTGCGCTCTTAATTTATCTTGCTGCAAAGCATGACTATGAGCCAGCACTTCTTCTCCCAATCGGTTTTGGCGCAGTTCTGGCCAATATTCCGCATTCTTCCGCAGTATCCACTCACCCCGGCGAAGAAGGATTCCTGATTGTACTGTATAATGCCGGTATTGCAAACGAACTGTTCCCTGTACTCATCTTTATTGCCATCGGTGCAATGTGCGATTTCGCACCGCTCATTCGCCGTCCGTCGGTTATGCTGTTCGCAGCTGCCGCTCAGTTTGGTATTTTTGCTACTGCAATTGGTGCAACTCTTGTAGGTTTCTCCTTTGAACATGCTGCTTCAATCGGTATCATTGGTGCTGCTGACGGGCCTACTACTATTTATGTAGCCAGCCGTTTTGCCCAAGAATTATTAGGACCTCTGTCTGTTGCTGCTTATTGCTACATGTCACTGGTTCCGGTAATTCAACCGCCGGTTATTAACGCAATTACCACTTCTAGCGAACGTAAAATTAAAATGGGCTTTGAAGGTGAAGAGCCTGTTTCCCAAACCACTAAATTCCTGTTCCCAATTATGATTGTAATTATTGCAGGTATTGTGGCTCCGATCTCAGTTGCCCTTATTGGCAGCTTGATGTTTGGTAACATCCTGAAAGAAAGCGGCGTTGTAGACAACCTCTCCAACTGCGCACAAAACGAACTTGCTAACCTGGTTACTTTGGTATTAGGTATCACTATCGGCGGTACCATGACTGCTGAACGCTTCCTGACTTTCGACGTTCTGCTCATTATGTGCCTTGGCGCGGTAGCTTTCGTATTTGACACAGTTGGCGGCGTACTGTTTGCTAAACTCTTAAATATGTTCAGCCCGACTAAGATTAACCCGATGATTGGTGCTTGCGGTATTTCCGCATTCCCGATGTCTGGCCGTGTAATCGCTAAAATGGCTCTTAAAGAAGATCCCACTAACTTCATTATCCAGCATGCTATTGGGGTAAACGTTGCCGGACAGGTTGCTTCTGTTGTGGCCGGCGGTTTAGTACTTGCCCTGATTCCGGCGCTGGCGAAATAGGGGAGGAAAATATAAATGGAAAGTGCAACTTCTAAAGCTGTAACATTGATGATTATTGCTCTGCCAACTATGTTTGCCGTTATCGGCGTATTCATAGCGGCAACCAAAGCTCTTCA
>Ga0316604_10000198_pt1 | contig 91150 bp, 81 predicted proteins | sample OWC_soil_day20_C_FD_207650 | JGI IMG/M metagenome (GOLD analysis project Ga0316604, IMG submission 207650) | Wetland soil microbial communities from Old Woman Creek delta, Ohio, United States - OWC_soil_day20_CT | ecosystem: Environmental > Terrestrial > Soil > Wetlands | place: USA: Ohio... | reverse complement strand
AGCCAAGGAACAAGCGGCAGAAAAGGACAAGCGGGATAACTGTGAAAACTCCCGTCGCAACCTGGCTGCGCTGGAAGCCAACCAGCCGATGGCAACCTACGATGATAAAGGTCAACAGACACAGATGGATAGCGCTCAGCGCGAACAGGAATTGGACCGTGCCCGCAGGGCGGTCGCCGAGTACTGCAAATAAGGAAGTCTCCGTTAACTCTCGGAGGCGTCGGAATCACCGGCGCCTTTTTTCATGACCTTCCCCTCGGCCGCACGTTGCTTGCGGACTTCTTTGGGATCAGCAATCAGTGGCCGATAGATTTCGACGCGATCCTTGTCGCGTAACACCGAATCGACTTTGGAAAGTTTGTTCCAGATACCAAACTTGTTCTTTTTGAGATCGATCTCAGGGTACTTATCCAACAGACCGGAAGCCTCAAGCGCTTGTTGCACCAATGCACCTTCCGGCAATTTCACACGAACGAGCTCCTGCTTGTTGGGCAGGGCGTAGCAAACTTCAATATTCAGCATTTCAGCCATGGCTGACTCCATAGACCTGTGCAGCACGACGCACAAAAGCGTCGACAAACGTGTTCGCGATATGGCTAAAAACAGGGCCAATCACTTTCTCGAACAACTTGCTGGAAAACTCATAGTGCAACTGGAATTCAATCTTGCAGGCATTTTCGGCCAAAGCCTTGAAATGCCATGATCCCTCCAAGCGGCGAAACGGACCATCGACCAGCCGGATCTTCATTAGGCGAGGATATTCCTTGTCATTTTCCGTGGTAAAGCAGGATTTGACCGAATGGTAGTTGATGTGAAGCGTCGCGACTGTCCTGGACGCGTCACGAAATTTCACCTCGGTATGGCTGCACCAGGGCAGAAACACCGGGTAATCCTCGCAGCGATCCACCAACTCGAACATGCGTTCGGCAGATTGCTCGATCAAGACTGTCTTTTCAACCAGAGCCATGCGGCAGCAGCATTCCTGTATCCTGTAGAATTAGTGATTTTAATGGATCACCCGGCAGCATGAGCATTACCGTCAACAAAAAAGCCTTTCACGACTACTTTGTCGAAGAAAAGTACGAGGCCGGCATTTCCCTCGAAGGTTGGGAGGTCAAAGCCATTCGCGCCGGACGGATGAACATCAAGGAATCCTACGTCATCATCAAGGGCGGCGAGCTTTTCCTGATTGGCATGCATATATCACCGCTGGCCACCGCCTCGACCCATGTCAGCCACGATCCGACACGCACGCGCAAGCTGTTGTTGCACGCCAAGGAAATCAGCAAACTGATCGGCAAAGTCGAGCGCGCCGGATACGCCTTGGTACCGCTTGATTTGCATTTCGTACGGGGTCGAATCAAACTTGAAATTGGCTTGGCCAAGGGCAAAAAGCAGCACGACAAACGTGCCGACGAACTGGACAAGGATTCAAAGCGCGAAGCACAGCGCGCCATGAAAGAACGCCAGAGATAGTCACGCCAGACCAAGACGATTGTGTAAAAATCACCGATACACAATCAAAGATGGCCTAACGGGCAATCAAAAAAACAGGGATAACTGAACCATACTCAATTCCGGCATGAAAAAGACTCGCATCATTCTCGCTGACGACCAGTTACTGATAAGGGCTGGGATTCGGGCGATCGTTGAAACCTTGCCCGGTTTTCAGATCGAAGCAGAATGCACCGATGGCTACGAAGCCATTTCTGCAATACAACGTCTGCAGCCTGATGTTGTATTGCTCGACATTGCGATGCCCGGACCTTCCGGCATCGAGGTGGCACGCACCATCCGACAGTTTGACCCGAACACGAAGATTTTGGTGCTATCCAGCGTTGATCGTCCGGAAATAATCGAACAAGCGCTGGCAGCCGGCGTCAATGGTTATCTGCTGAAAGACTTTGTCCTGGCCGAACTACTCCAGGCGCTTGAAATGGTGCTGCATGGAGAGCGTTTTCTTTCGCCAAAAATCCGTGAGATGTCGCGAATTAGTGACGCAGAGGGCACCTCCGGAAGCGGCACCCAGCTGACCGCTCGACAAACTGAAATTCTCCGCCTGGTTGCCTCCGGGAGAACCACCAAGGAAATTGCCCGGGATTTGGGAATCAGTCCAAAAACAGTGGAATTTCACCGCAGCAGACTGATGGAGCGCATCGGCGTTCACGATGTCACCGGCCTTACCCGCTTTGCGTTACAAACAGGCGTAGTCTGCTGACATTCAGCAGTCAGCTCACAAATCTTTTTCCAGATAGGAAGCCAGTTCGCCGGCCATGCACAGCATGCACTGACTTAGAGAGTCGGCCATCGAATTCCAATCGCCCTCCCCCTCATGTACTGCCTGCTCAAACTCCCTGGCCAGATCGACGCATCGATGGCCCGAGAACAACACACAACTGCTGCGAATGTCGTGCAGCGCATCCTTCAGGACAGGAATATCCGCAGATTTGAGCGCATCCTGCATCCGCTGTATCAAAACCAGATGGCTTTCCAGAAAGAGTTTGATCAAGCGCTCTGCAGTCGCGTGATTACGACCAAGGTTGACCAACAGGTACTCTAGATTGCAGAGGCTATCGCCCTGCAGATTGCTGATTCTCTCCGCCATTACCGGGCACCCAGACTTTTTTGTATTGTTTGGTCACAGCTTAGAACCAATGGCGCAAGGCCGTGAACTCGGCATTACCCTAGGGAGAGATTGATAATTCAGCGGCCGTCGACAATTGCCAGAAACGAGCAGCCAGAAAAAGGAAAAGCCCGAAAAGCGGGGCTTTCGGGCTCTAACAATTATTCTGGCGGAGTGGACGGGACTCGAACCCGCGACCCCCGGCGTGACAGGCCGGTATTCTAACCAACTGAACTACCACTCCGCGTTGGACCACGCAGATATCCTGGTGGCAAAGAACGGGGCGAATAATAGCACGCTCCGAGCAGGCGGCAACGACTACAATTTCGCTTTTCAAAACCCGCAGATGATGTAATGACCGATATCGGCACGCTCAATTTCACTTGGTCGCAAGCCATCATTGGCGGTTTCGTCGCTGCCGGCATTACTGACGCGGTCATCTCGCCAGGATCACGCTCAACACCTCTGGCGCTTGCCATGCTCAGACAAGCTGGTCTGCGCTGCCATATCGCGATTGACGAGCGTAGCGCCGCATTTTTTGGATTGGGCCTAGCCAAGAGCAGGCATTGCCCGGTGCTATTGTTGGCAACATCGGGGACCGCACCGGCGAATTGGTTGCCGGCCGTGATTGAAGCCAGCCAGTCCGGCATCCCACTGATCCTGATTTCCGCCGATCGCCCACCGGAGCTTCAAGACTGCGGCGCCAACCAGACCGTCAGCCAGCCAGGCCTGTTCGGTTCTCACACGCGAGCCAGCCACACATTGGGCACACCGGAGCCGGGCTTTAACCCTGGCTACTTGCATCGCGTGGCCAGACAGGCCTGCGAGCAGGCAAGCTGGCCACACCCCGGCCCCGTCCATATCAATCAGCCATTCCGTGAGCCAATGCTGCCATCGGAGCCAGTACTCTCTGGGGAAATGCCGGAAAAAATAAGCATCTCCCATCCCGACCTCCAGCCGGACCTGAATGCACTAGGCGATCTGACCCGACGTATCTCCGGCCGGCCTGGCATCATCGTTTGTGGCGAGATGCAGTCCCGCGATGGACAAAACGAAGCACTCGTCGCACTGGCGGCTCGACTGCGCTGCCCAATTTTCGCTGAACCCCTGTCCGGTCTTCGTTTCGGGCCACATGACCGCTCGCACCTTTGCGTCCGCTACAACGACTGGCTAGGCAAAACCGATCTTGTGAGTCAGTACAGGCCGGAATGGGTCATTCGTTTTGGCGCCTATCCAGTTACCCGAAACTTGCAGAAGCTCGTCTCCGAGATCACGGAGACACACGCGCTCGTCGATCCATGGCCACGCTGGATCGATCCGGCACGCAGACTGACTCACTTGCTGCGCTCGGAACCTGCGGCTATTTGCAAAGCACTGCTGGATCTTTCTCTTGTGCCGTTTTCCGAGACATGGCTTTCCGCCTTGGGCAAGTTTGAAGGGAACGCCGAAGCGGACGAGAAAAGGAACCATATTCACGTACTGCTCGAAGAAGTGCCGGACGATACGGATCTATTCGTCGGCAACTCCCTGGCCATTCGGCAAATGGACACCCATTCCGGCAGTGCCGACAAGACACTTCGCATTTACGCCAATCGTGGCGCCAGCGGCATCGACGGCAATATTTCCACTGCAGCAGGAATTGCGGCCAGCCGTGGGCGGGCGGTTGCCCTGATTGGGGATTTGACCTGCCAGCACGACCTTGGAGGCCTGGCCCTGGCTCAGGGACAGAACATAGTCATCATCGTGGTCAACAACGGCGGCGGCGGTATTTTTGATCACCTGCCCCAACGCGATCTGCCCGAATTCACCCAAGGCTGGCGTACGCCACAAAATGTAAACTTCGAGCACGCAGCACTGGCCTTCGGTTTAGGCTATGCCGCGGCCGATTCCGATGACGATTTACGGCCGGCCCTGCGCCACGCATTTGCTGCTGGCGGCCCGCACCTGATCGAACTCAGGCAATGCTGATGCAAGCGGCTTGCAAACAGCCTTGCAGGTAAAATTCGCCCCCATGACCTTGACCACAACGCACCTCGCCGATCCCAGCCACGCCTCCCCTCTGGGCAAGGCGACCGAATATCAGAGCCACTATGCGCCTGAGCTGCTCTACCCGATCCCGCGCCAACTCAAGCGCAGCGAACTCGGCATCACGGATGCCAATTTGCCATTTGTCGGCGAGGATCTGTGGAACGCTTACGAACTATCGTGGCTGAATCCCAAGGGGAAGCCAGTGGTCGCCGTAGGCACTTTCCGGGTACCGGCCAATAGCCCGAATCTGATTGAATCCAAATCATTCAAGCTCTATCTGAACTCGTTCAACCAATCCTCTTTCGACAACATCGCAGCCGTCAGCGCGACGATGAGCCGCGACCTTTCTGCTGCAGCCGGCAGCCCGGTTGTTGTGGCACTGGAGCCGCTATCGGCATCACCAGTGGCTTCGATCGGCACTCCCGACGGCATCCTGCTTGACGAACTCGATATCACCTGTGACCGCTATCAACCGGAACCGGCACTGTTGACCACCCTGCCGGGTGAAAACGTCGAGGAAACACTGTATTCCCATCTCCTCAAATCAAACTGCCTGGTCACTGGCCAGCCGGACTGGGCAATGGTCGTCATCCGCTACCGCGGCAAGCCCATCGACCGCGCCGGCTTGCTGCGCTATATCGTCTCCTTTCGCAATCACAACGAATTCCACGAGCAATGTGTCGAGCGGATCTTCTCGGACATCCGAGCGCACTGCCAGCCTGAAGTGCTGGCCGTCCATGCCCGCTATACCCGGCGCGGCGGACTCGACATCAACCCATTCCGCAGCACTGGCGACTACGCGCCCCCCGACAACACCCGCGAAATCCGCCAGTAATCAGGCAAGACAGAAGAACAATCTATAGAACAATGGTTAAAGACAAAGCCCCCGACCTGTCCAAGCACACGCCGATGATGCGCCAATATCTGGCGCTCAAAGCCAACCATCCGAACACTCTGCTGTTTTACCGGATGGGCGATTTTTATGAGCTGTTCCATGAGGATGCCGAAAAGGCTGCACGCCTGCTCGACATCACACTAACGACGCGCGGCCAGTCAGCCGGCGTGCCGATCAAGATGTGCGGCATTCCCTTCCACTCGCTGGAGCCTTATCTGGCCCGTCTGGTCAAGCTGGGCGAATCGGCGGTCATCTGCGAGCAGATCGGCGATCCGGCGACCAGCAAGGGCCCGGTCGAGCGCGCCGTGGCGCGCATCGTGACGCCGGGAACGCTGACCGATGCGGCATTGATCGACGACAAGCAGGATCTTTGGCTGCTGGCAGTCACGACGCACCGCAACACGGCCGGTATCGCCCGCCTGAATCTGGCCAGTGGCGAATTTATCCTGATCGAGGTACCCACCGAGCAAATACCGGCGACGCTGGAGCGCATCCGGCCGGCTGAAATTCTTTATCCCGAAAGCTGGACGCCAAATTTCGGCGTTGACGTTGCCCGCACTCGCCAGCCGGACTGGTATTTCGAATTCGACTCGGCGCGCCGCCTGCTTTGCGACCAGTTCGAGGTCGCTTCGCTCGCCGGTTTTGGTGCCGAGGGCCTGAAGCCGGCCATTGCCGCTGCCGGGGCCCTGCTGCAATACGCCCAGGCGACGCAGTCCGGCAAGTTGCCGCATCTGCGCGGCTTGACCGTGGAAATCGAGGGCGCCTATCTTGGCCTCGATCTCGCCACCCGGCGTAACCTGGAGCTGACCGAGACCCTGCGCGGCCAGCCGTCGCCGACCCTGTTCTCTCTGCTCGACAACTGCGTGACCAGCATGGGATCTCGCCTCTTGCGCCACACGCTGCACCATCCTCTGCGCGAGCGCGATATTCCCGCTGCCCGTCATGGGGCAGTCGAAGCCTTGCTAGAAGACTACGGCCGACTGGGCAACGAGGTCAGAAAAGCCCTGCGCGGCATCGCTGACATCGAGCGCATTGCCGGCCGTGTCGCGCTGCGCAACGCCCGCCCGCGCGACCTGGCCAGCCTGCGCGAATCGGTGGCGCGCCTTGAGGGCCTGCGGGCGCCATTGGCTGACAGCCCCGCACCGCTGATTGCCCTGCTCTTTGCCGAACTCGAAACGCCCTACCCGGCCCTCGAACTTCTGGTTCGTGCCATCGCGGCTGAACCTGGCGCCCAAGTGCGCGACGGCGGCGTCATTGCCCCGGGCTACGACGCGGATCTCGACGAACTGCGCTCGCTGAACGACAACTGTGGCGCCTTCCTGGTTGATATGGAAGCCCGAGAGCGCGAGCGCAGTGGCATTGCCAGCCTCAAGGTCGAATACAACAAGGTGCATGGCTTCTACATTGAGGTCACCCATGCCAATGTCGACAAGATTCCCGACGACTACCGCCGCCGGCAGACGCTGAAGAATGCAGAGCGTTACATCACGCCGGAACTGAAGGCCTTCGAGGACAAGGCGCTGTCGGCCCAGGAACGCTCGCTGGCCCGTGAGAAGCTGCTCTATGAGGCCATTCTCGATGCGCTGCTACCAGTTGTCCCAACCCTGCAGACAATCGCTCGCGCCATCGCCCAACTCGACCTGCTGGCCGGCTTCGCCGAGTCGGCGCTGAAGCGCAACTGGTGCAAACCGGAATTCGCCGCCGAAACCCAGTTAAGCATCACCGGCGGCCGTCATCCGGTGGTCGAGGGCGAATTGACCAACCAAGCTGAAACCTTCATCGCCAACGACTGCCTGCTCGCCGAAAACCGCCGCCTGCTGCTGATCACCGGCCCGAACATGGGCGGTAAATCGACCTATATGCGCCAGGTGGCGCTGATCGCCCTGCTTGCCCACATTGGCTGCTACGTGCCGGCCGACCGCTGCGTGCTCGGCCCGCTCGACCGCATCTTCACTCGCATCGGCGCTTCCGACGATCTGGCTTCCGGCCGTTCGACCTTCATGGTCGAGATGACCGAGGCGGCCGCCATCCTGCACCACGCGACGAATCAGAGCCTGGTGCTGATGGACGAAATCGGACGCGGCACATCCACGTTTGACGGCATGGCGCTGGCTTTCGCCATCCTGCGCCACCTGATCGAGAAAAACCAAAGCCTGACGCTATTCGCCACGCACTATTTCGAATTGACGCGGCTGTCGCACGAGTACTCCGAACTGGCCAACGTCCATCTCGGCGCCGTCGAGCATAATGACCGCATCGTCTTCATGCATGCCGTCGAAGAAGGCCCGGCCAACCAGAGTTACGGTATCCAGGTCGCCGCACTGGCCGGCATCCCAACCGCCGTCGTCCGCGCTGCACGCAAGCAACTGCGCGAGTTCGAACAGCGGGCGGCCGTCGATCCGCTGCAGCCCGACCTCTTCGCTCAGGGCGCACCCGAGCCGGCCGAACCGGAGCCGCATCCAGTCGTCGAGCAACTCGCCGCCATCGATCCGGACAGCCTGACGCCGCGCGAAGCGCTCGATGCCCTGTATGCCTTGAAAGGCCTTTTGCGGTGACAGGCTGGTGGTCGGTCGCCATATCGCGCAGCATCCTGCTCCGCAAGCTGCTACCGGCCCTCGCACTTGCTGCCGCAGCCGTCTCGGCAGAGGCGGAAAGCTGGCGCTTTGCGCTGATTGGCGACACCCCCTACAGCAGCCATGAGCGCTCCGAACTGCCAAAGATGCTGTCCGCTATCGCCGACAGCCAGGTGGATGTCATCACGCATATCGGTGACATCAAGTCCGGCGCCAGCCGCTGCGATGACGAGGTCTATGCCGATCGCTACGCCCTGTTCAATGCCAGCCGGGCGCCCTTTGTCTTCGTCCCGGGCGATAACGAATGGACCGATTGCGAGCGCCTCAATAACGGGGCTTACGAACCGCTTGAGCGACTGGAAAAGCTGCGCAGCCTGTTCTGGAACAGCAACCAATCGCTCGGTCAAAAGACACTGACCGTCGAGCGCCAACCGGGAAGCTACCCCGAGCACGCCCGGTTTCGCCTCGGTCCGGTGCTGTTCGTCACGCTCAATCTTCCCGGTGGCAACAATAACTGGGGGCTGACCGGAGAACCAAGGGCCGAGTATGCTGCCCGGAATCCCGTCACACTCGCCTGGCTGAAGGAAAATTTCGCCCTGGCCCGCCGCGAAAAACTGTCGGGCATAGTCCTGCTGTTCCAGGCAAATCCGGGTTTCTCTCACCATGCCCAGGGATTGGCTCACCGCGGTTATCGCGATTTTCTCGACGCCCTGAGCGCAGAAATCCTGCGTTTTCAGGGTCAGGTCGTCGCGGTTCACGGCGATACCCACATGAACCGGATCGACCACCCCATGCGTGATCAGGCCGGCCGTCCGCTACAGAACTTCATCCGGATTGAAACCTTCGGCTATCCGTTCATGGGCTGGACCACCGGCACGATCGATACGACCTCGCCTGCCCTGTTCCGCTTCGAAAATCACCCCTGGCCGCCAAAGTCTGATTGACGCAGCACAGCAGGAAACAGAATAAATCGGGGGCAAAAAAAATACCCGCCGCAGCGGGTATCTTTCCATCCGGCTGAAACCGGAATCAGTGGCAGGTTTCGCCATCTTCATCCGGGTGATGGACGTGGCCGTGTTCGACTTCTTCCTCGCTGGCCGGGCGAATCGACGTCACCGTGCAGGTAAACACCAGTGCCATGCCGGCCAAGGGGTGATTGCCGTCGAGGACAACCTTGTCGTCGGCGATATCGGTGACGCGATAGATGATGAAGTCATCCTCGCCGCCATCTTCCGGGCCGCCTTCAAACTGCATGCCGACCTGGAGTTCCTTCGGAAAATCCTTGCGCGGCTCAATCTGCACCATCTCGGCATCGTAGTCACCAAAGGCTTCGTCGGGCTGCAGCTTGACCTGGATCGATTCGCCAATCTTCTTGCCCTGCATGGCTTCTTCGATTTTCGGGAAGATGTCTTCATAACCACCATGCAGGTAGACCAACGGCTCACGGCCTTCATCGACCACTTCGCCATCCGGATCGGTGACGTGGTAGTCGAGGGTAACGACGGTATTCTTGGCGACTTGCATGTTCATTCTGTGGCATTCCTAGTATTGATGGGCTTTTTCAGCAAACTACGGATATTGCCGCCAGCACGTGGCACATCCTGAGTCCGCCAGATTGGCGAATTCTACCACCACACCCTCTCTACCCTATCCGGTAGCGCCAACGAACACTAGCGACCTTGGCGCCCCGGATCATCCCCCAAGAGAAGGCTAGCCCACTGTATCTCCTGGGGAGTTTGCCGTTCGCTCAGTCAATAGAACTGCGCGCCCGAAGCCGCCATGGTCCGTATTTTTTCGGTTACCCGATATTGTGGCCCCAGATGGCCGTGCTTCTCGCCGAGCGCAACGACCTTCGGAAGCCCAAGCCAGTCGGCGTATTTCAGCGGGCCACCGAGGTATTGCGGGTAGCCGATACCGAGCAGCATGGCGACATCGAGTTCCCCCGCCGTGGCGACAACACCATCTTCCAATGCCCGGGCCGCTTCGAGGATGGAACTCAACATCATGCGCTCGACAATCTCTTCATCCGAGACCTCTCTTGGCGGCGAAAGCTGAATAGGTTTCAGCAGGGGATAGCTGTCCTCGGCAACCGTTTTCTTCGGCTTGCCGGCAGGATCGTTCTCGTAGCGATAGAAGCCAATACCGTTTTTCTGGCCATAGCGTTGGTTGGCGACCATCACGGCCAGCGCATTGTTTTCCTGGATCGGCATCACGGCGGGATAACCGGCCGAAATGACGTCGAAGACATGGCAACCAGTGTCAATGCCCACCACGTCCATCAGATAAGCCGGCCCCATTGGCCACCCGAAGGCTTCCATCACGCGATCGATACGCACGAAATCGACCCCATCGGCCACCAGGTCGAGAAAAGCCCGAACATAAGGGGTCAGGATACGGTTAACGAGAAACCCCGGGCAGTCCTGCACGACAATCGGTGTCTTGCCCATGGTTACTGCATAGTCGACTGCAGTCGAAACCGCGACATCGCTGGTCCTGCTGCCCTTGATGACCTCGACCAGCGCCATCACTGGGACAGGGTTGAAGAAATGCATGCCCACGAAATTTTCCGGGCGCTGCAAGGGCATGGCGATTTCATCGATACGCAGGCTGGACGTATTGGAAGCGATGACGGTATCCGGCGCGACCGCCTGTTCCAGTTCGCTCAGTACCGCATGCTTGACTTTCAGGTTCTCGATTATGGCCTCGACCACAAGGTCACAATCGGAAAAGCCGGCGTAATCGAGCTGCGGCTGGATGGAGGCCAGTACCTGCTGCCCCTTTGCCTCGCTGACCCGACCACTCTTGATCTGGCGAGCAATCTGCTTTTTCGCCTCGGCCATACCCAGATCAAGCTGCTGCCGGGAAATATCCTTGAGCCGGACCGGCACGCCCTTCAGGGCGCTGGTGAAGGCTATCCCGCCCCCCATGATACCGGCGCCAAGCACCGCGGCCGAGCGGACCCGACGGGCATTGGCACGGTGCCGACCGAACAGCTTCTTCAAGGCTTGCTGGTTATGGAACCCCTGGATCATCGCGCCTGCCGCCTGGGTTTTGACAACCTTGAGCAAAGCGTGGCGTTCTTCATCGAGCGCCAGATCCCGGCCTTTACCCGCACCGCGCGCCATCGACGCGATGGCCATCGCTGCGGCCGGCAAATGGACAGCAAGTGCCTTTACCTGCCTGGTCAAGGCGTCGGCGAAGACGGCATCATGGTGACCGGGAATCGCGCCCTGCTTCTTCCGGCGAATTGCCGCAACATCGATCTCGCCCGCCATTGCCCTGCCCAGAAGACTCAGGGCTTGCTCCTGCAGTTGCTCGGCCGGACTGACGGCATCGACCACCCCGGCGACCAGCGCCTCGGCAGCACGCCGCGGTTTTCCGGAGGCCACCCAATCGACGGCGACCTGCGCCCCGGCCAGACGCCCCAGGCGAACCGTGCCACCGTAGCCGGGAAAAATTCCCAAAGTAACCTCGGGTAGGCCAATCTGGGCGTTCTCGGCCATCACGCGCAGGGTAGCGCCCAGCGCAAATTCAAGACCGCCACCCAGCGCCATACCGTTGATGGCGACGACACTTGGAATCGGCAAATCCTCGAAGGCACAGAATATCTGATTGGCCCAGCGCATATGGACATCAAGCGCTGCTTCGTCCCGGCCAAAGAGTTCGCCGAACTCCTTGATATCCGCACCGACGATAAAATTATCCTTGGCGCTGCTGACCAGCAAGCCGCGCAGGCTGGCATCGCCTGCCACCAGCTTGACTGCAATTTCGATTTCTTCCAGCGTGGCACGATCCAGCTTGTTGATCGCACTCTCCTGGCGGTCGAAAACGAGGTGTGCAACATCATTGTCGAGACGATGGACTGCCATGCATTTCCCTGAAAACATCAGGTTCTCCTTTATCTTATCTAGACCGAATATTCCCGACGCAACTCGCGTTTCAACAGTTTGCCGGCGGTGTTACGGGGCAACTCCTGTTTGAAGAAGATGCTTTTCGGCACCTTGAAAGGGGCAATCCGGCCTTTGGCAAAATCGATCAACTCCGCTTCGCTGACCTGAGCCCCGGCCTTCAAGCTGACAACTGCACTCACCGCTTCGACCCATTTTTCATCGGGCAGCGCAATCACTGCCACTTCGGCGACGGCCGGATGGGTGTAGAGACACTCCTCGACCTCACGGCTGGAAACCACCACGCCGCCAGTGTTGATCACGTCCTTGATGCGATCGCAAATGAACAGGAAGCCGTTTTCGTCGAAGTAACCGACGTCGCCGGAATGAAACCAGCCGCCCAGGAAAGCCTCTTCGGTCTGATCCGGCTTGTCCCAGTAGCCGATCATCGCCTGCGGCGAGCGATGGATGATTTCCCCCATCTCGCCCGGCGCCATGTCTTCCATTTGTTCATTGACGACGCGGGTCTCGACGTTCATCACCGGCCGCCCGGCCGAAGCCGGCGCAATCAGATGATCCTCGGGCGACAACACCGTAGCCAGCGGCGCGATCTCGCTTTGACCGTAGCAGTTGAACACGCGCATCGAAGGCAGGCGGTGGCGCAGCTCTTCAAGCACCGGCACGGGCATGATCGACGCCCCGTAATAGCCACGGCGTAGACAGGACAGGTCATGCGTATCGAAACCCGGGTGGCGGAGCAGAGAAATCCAGACCGTCGGCGGCGCGAAGAACGAGGTAATGCCCTCCCGCGCGATCACGTCGAAACAGATATCGGGCACCGGCGCCGCGATGATCAGCGTCGTCGCCCCCATCAGCAATTGCGGCATCAGGAAGGCATGCATCTGCGCCGAGTGGTAGAGCGGAAGCGAAGCCAGCGAGCGGTCGGAGGCGCTGATCTCAAGCGCAACAATGGCACTGCCGTATTCGGCCAGCAGGGCCCGGTGGGTCATCATGGCCCCCTTGGGGTTGGCCGTCGTGCCAGAGGTATAAAGAATCTGCGCAACGCAGTTTTCGTCGATGGTAACCGCCGGCATTTGCTCGTTTCCGCGCGCCTGCGCCATGGCCAGGACATCGAGATCGCCGCCGTCGTAGAAGGTACCGTAAAGGGCACATTGCAACTCAGGCTTCAGATGTTCGACATGTCCGGCAATGGCTACATCGTGAAATACCGCCTTGGCACCCGACTGGTCTAGGATGTACTTCAACTCCCCTTCGGTCAGGGCGTAATTGATCGGCACGTGAATCAGGCCGGCCCGGTTGCACGCCAGCCAGAGCAGCACGTAGGCATCCGAGTTCTTGCCGTAAGCGGCCACCCGGTCGCCCGGCTGCAGGCCCCTGGCCAGCAAGCCGTTGGCCACGCGATTGGCCGCCTGCGCCAGTTGCTGAAATGTCCAGCGCCGAGCGCCGTAGAGCAATGCTTCCTTGCTGGGCCAGCGGCGAACCGAGCGCTGCAGGGCGTCGCCCAGCGTGTTGCGAATGCTTTGTTTGATTTCCGGTGTCAATTTGTGCTCCATGAGAATGCTCCGCAATCAGGCCAGACGTTCGATGATGGTGGCGGTCGCCATGCCGTGGCCGATGCACATGACCTGCAGGCCGAAACGGCCGTTGCACGACTCCAGCCCGGAGAGCATCTTGGCCATCAGGCCGGCGCCGGTGCCACCCAGCGGATGCCCGTGGGCAATCGCCCCACCCCACGGGTTAAGTTTATCCATATTGGGTGAAAACTCGCGCGCCCAGGCAATCGCCACCGTGGCGAAGGCTTCATTGACTTCGATCCAGTCCAGATCGGCAATACTCAGGCCGGCCTTCTTCAGTGCCAGATGAGTCGCCGGGATGACGCCGGTCAACTGCATGACCGGATCGGAGCCGACCACGATCCGCGCCTTGAAGCGGGCCTTCGGTTTCAGGCCCAGGCGCGCCGCTGCCTCGGCGCTGCCGAGCACGACCGCTGCCGCGCCGTCGGACATCTGGCTGGCGTTGGCGGCCGTCACGACACCGGTTTCAGGCGTGCGGAACACCGGCAGCATGGCCGACATCTTGTCGACATCGATCACCGGGCGAACGCCCTCGTCGTAATCGAGGGTAATCGCGTTGCCCTCCTTGTCGACGCCGGCCGTCGCCACGATTTCCTTATGCACGCCGGCCAGACGGGCGGCATGGGCGCGACGATGGCTTTCGCGGGCAAATTCGTCGGACTCGGCGCGGCTGATCTGCCAGTGGTCGCCGATCAGTTCGGCGCTCTCGACCTGATGCGGAATGGCGTAGCGGGCCGTGATACCCGGGTGCAGGTTGTCGAAGCCCTTGAAATCGCCTTTGCCCAAGGTCAGGTCGAGAAACATTGGCACCCGGCTCATGTTCTCGACGCCGCAGCCTACCGAAAATTCCGCATCGCCCGCCAGAATCGACTGGGCAGCCGCATGCACGGCGTACTGGCTCGAACCGCACATCCGGTTCAGGCTGACGCCGGGAATCTCGGCTGGCAGGCCGGCCAGCAGCACCGCCTGGCGGGCAATGTTGGCACCCTGCTCGCCAGCCTGGCTGACGCAGCCGGCAATCACGTCGGCAATACCAGCAACTGGCACGCCGGAACGTTTGACGGCTTCACTGACAATGCCGGCCAACAGTTCATCGGGACGGGTCTGGCGGAAGGCCCCATTGCGGCGGCCAAACGGGGTACGGACGGCGGCCAGGATGACCGGATCTTGAGAATTCTGCATGTTGATTCCTTTGCGATGAATACGGGAGGAACTGGCTCAGGCCCGTTCCATGTCCCGGGCGATGATGTTGCGTTGAATTTCACTGGTGCCTTCGTAGATTTGCAGCACCTTGGCGTCGCGGAAGAGTTTTTCGACGGGGTACTCGGTGCTGTAGCCCATGCCGCCGAAAATCTGGATGGCCTCGGTGGCGGCCCACATCGCGGCATCCGAGGTAAATGCCTTGGCAATCGAGGCCTGGCTGGTATTGCGCAAACCCTGGTCAGCCAGCCAGGCCGACTGGTAGGTCAGCAGGCGTGAGGCTTCGAGACGAATGCGCATGTCGGCCAGACGGTGCGCGATGACCTGATGGTCGATCAGGCGTTTGCCCATCGACTGGCGCTCGCAGGCATAGGCCAGAGATTCGTCGATGCAGCGCTGGGTCAGGCCCAGACCAAAAGCAGCGACCATCGGCCGCGACTGGTCGAAGGTGCGCATGGCGATCGAGAAGCCCTCGCCTTCGGCACCGAGACGGTTCTCTTCCGGTACGAACACCTGGTCGAAAAACACTTCGCAGGTCGGCGCTGCCCGCTGGCCCAGCTTGCCCAGCGGCTCGCCAACGGAAAGACCAGCCGATTCACGTTCGACGATGAAGGCGCTGATTCCCTTGTGCCCGGCGGCCGGATCGGTCTTGGCAAAGACCACCATGAAGCTGGCCAGCGAGGCATTGGAAATCCAGATTTTGCTGCCGGTCAGCTCGTAGCCACCGGCGACCCGTTTGGCCGAAGTACGAATCGCCGCGGAGTCGGAACCTGCTGCCGGCTCGGTCAGCGCAAAGCTGGCAAATTCGCCGGCTGCCAGACGTGAAAAATACTTGCGCTTTTGCGCTTCGTTGCCAGCCAGCACGATGGGTTCGGCAGCCAGGGCATTGATGCACAGCGTCGTTCCAATGCCCAGGCAGGCCCGACAAAACTGCTCGGTAATCAGGGCAACCTCCAGACAACCGAGGCCGGCACCACCGTATTCGGTGGGCAGGACGATGTTCAGCAAGCCCAGTTCCAGCGCCTTTTGCTGGACAGCGAGCGGAAATACTTTGTCCACATCGGCCTGGGCCGCCAGGGGCACGATTTCGCGATCGGCGAACTCCCGGGCCAAGTCCTGGATCATGCGTTGCTCTTCAGTGAGGGAAAAATCCATCTGTGTTTCTCCGAATTTTTGGGCGAACAAGCCCCATTGACCCCATTCAGGTCATGTTTTCGCGGTAGGTAATAACTTGCCGAAGCGCCTCTCGGCAGCGGCAAAGGAAGGGGACGGGCCTAGCGCCCGTGGAATTCAGGCATACGCTTCTCCACGAAAGCGCGAACGCCTTCGGCAAAATCCCCGGTCAGTGAAGATTCAAGAAAACCCCGCTCCTCGGCCTGCAACTGCTCGGCCAGGCTGTGTTCGAGGGATTCGTTGATCAGGCGCTTGGTTCGGGCAAAGGCCAGCGTCGGGCCGGTGGCAAGTCGTGTGGCCAGGTCAGCCACCGTCGCATCGAGATCGGCTGCCTCGACAACCCGGTTGATCAGGCCAAGCGCCTGAGCCTTGTGAGCATCCATGCGTTCATTGAGCAAGGCCATTTCCATGGCGCGCTTCGGTCCGAGCAGGCGCGGCAGGCTGTAGGTGGAACCGCCATCCGGCGAGGCCCCCAGGCCACTGTAGGCCAGCGTGAAGAAGGCCGTCCGGTCAGCCACCACCAGATCACAGGCGGCCATCAGCGAAAAGCCGAAGCCGGCCGCAGCGCCACGCACGGCACACAACACCGGTTTGTCCATGCTGCGGATGCGGCCGATGGCACCATGCACCTCGTCGATCATCCGGTTGAGCTGGGTCCGGCGCTCGGTCGGTGCGGCATCAAGCAACCCGTGAAACCAGTTCACATCGCCGCCGACCATGAAGTGCTTGCCGGCCGCCTGCAACACGACGGCACGCACCGAGGCATCGATCGCCACTTCGTCGAGACAGGCACGCAGGGCCAACGCCATCTCCATGTCGAGCAGGTTGCGGCTGGCCGGGCGATTGAGGGTCAGTGTGGCGATGCCTCCCTCCCGGCTGATCAGAATTGCGCCATCAGGCATTGGCCAGCCCTCCCTTGCCGTACATCGCCTCGATTTCCTTCTCGTAGGTCTTGTAGATGCTGCTGCGGCGGACCTTCATGGTCGCAGTGACTTCGCCATCGTCGTGATCCAGCTCCTTGGTCAACAAATGGAATTTCCGGATTTGCGAAACCTGGGCCAGCTTGGCATTGGCCTTGTTGATCTCCTCGGCAACCAGCTCCCGGACCTGCGGGCTTTCGACCAGTGAGCGGAAATGCGTGAATGCCATGCGATTGCGCTCGGCCCATTTGCCGACCGTTTCGAAGTCGATCTGGATCAGCGCCGCGACGAAATTCCGGCCGTCGGCGACGACGATGCACTCCTTGATGTACGGACTGGCCTTCATGCCATTCTCGATCTCCGACGGCGTCAGGTTCTTGCCGCCGGCCGTGATCATGATGTCCTTCAGGCGATCGATGATCTTGATATCGCCATCGAGTTCCCTGACCACGTCGCCGGTGTGCAGCCAGCCATCGCGGATCGACGCGGCAGTGGCCTCGGCATTCTTGTAGTAGCCGGCAAACACGGCCCCGCCCCTGACCTGCAGTTCGCCGGTCTCGGCAATGCGGTAATCGATACCGCTGATCGCCGCGCCGACCGTGCCGAGTTGCACATGGTCGAGACGCTGGCCAAAGATCATGCCGCTCGATTCGGTCAGGCCATAGACCTCGACCAGCGGTACGCCAAGCGCCCGGAAGAAGCTGATGATCGCTGGTGAAATCGGCGCCGCACCGGTCAGCGCGACCTTGGCGTTGCGCAGGCCGATGTAGTTCTGCAGGGCGCGCAGGATAAGCACATAGTAGAAACCAAAGGTCAGCTTTTCGCCCAGCGTGCGCTGGTGTGCCGCCTTGCAGGCAAAGGTCTCGCAGGCCGCCAGGGCCTTGTCGAACAGCCAGCGGCGGAAACGCCCGGTTTCATGGATGCGGATGCTGATCGAGGCATGCAGCTTCTCCCAGATGCGCGGCACGCCGAGGAATAGCGTCGGCGCCACTTCGCGCAGGTCTTCCTGCACGGTACGCAGCGATTCGCCGAAATTGACCTGCGAGCCGAGATAGATCGGCGTGAAGGTCGTCAGCATCTGCTCCGCCACGTGGCACAACGGCAGGTAGGACAGATGCCGGGAATGGTCATCGAGACCGAGGCGTTCGATGATGCCTGGCGCCACGGCGCGAATGTTGCCGTAGCTGATCATCGCCCCCTTCGGCTTGCCGGTCGAACCGGAGGTGTAGATCATCAGGCCGATGTCGTCGAGCGACTGTTTGGCCAGCACGTCGTCGATCAAGGTGCGATGCACCGCTTCGTAATCGACGCCCAGGGCCTCGACTTCGGAAAACGCCAGCACCTTGTCGCGGAATTCGGCCGGCGTGTTGCGCAGCCCCTTCTCTTCCATGACCACGATCTTGCGCAGACGCGGCAGGCTGTCGATGGCCGCCAGCACCTTGTCGCTCTGCTCCTGGTCCTCGCAGATCACGACATCGATGTCGGCATGTTCCAAAACGTAGGAGACTTCATTGGTCGGACTGGTCGGATAAACACCGACCGTCACCGCGCCGACCAGGCCGGCACCCATCTGGGCCAGCACCCATTCGACACGGTTCTCCGAAATCACGCCGATGTGGCCGCCTGGCTGGACACCGAGAGCGCACAGGCCGAGACCAAAATGGCCGGCGCGGCGATAGTAGTCGTCCCAAGTGATCGGGTTCCAGATACCGAAATCCTTTTGCCGGATGGCAACCCGGTTCGGCTGCTGCTGGGCGCGCTGGCGCAACATCTGCGGCAGCGTCAGGTTTTCCAGTTCCATGCTCATGACAGCCACCGTTTACGCCGTTTGTAATGCTTGATATCGCGAAAACTCTTCATTTCGCCGCCATGCCCCATGCCAAGGTAGAACTCGCGAACGTCCTGATCAGCGGCCAGCTTCTCGGCCGGACCATCGATGACCACTTTGCCGGTTTCCATGATGTAACCGGTATGGGCCACCGCCAGCGCCACCGAAGCATTCTGTTCGACCAGCAGCATCGAAACGCCTTGCTCGGCATTGATGCGGGCGATGATCGAGAAGATGTTCTCGACCAGCAGCGGCGCCAGACCAAGCGAGGGTTCGTCGAGCAGGATCAGGGTCGGCCGGGCAATCAGCGCCCGGCCGATGGCCAGCATCTGCTGCTCGCCGCCGGAAAGGTAGCCGGCCAGGCCGCGCCGCCGTTCGAACAGGCGTGGGAAGTATTCATAGACCAGGTCGAAATCCGGCTTCGCACCACCCCGCCCGTTCAGCGCATAGGTGGCGGCGACCAGATTTTCCTCGACCGTCAGGTCTTCGAACACCCGCCTGCCTTCCATGACATGAAAGAGACCGGCCCGAACCAGTTCGTGCGGTGCCAGACCGGCCGTATCGCGGTCATTGAAGCGAATGGTGCCCCCGGTCAACTCGCCATTTTCCAGAGAAAGCAGCTTCGAGATGGCCTTCAGCGTGGTGCTCTTGCCGGCCCCATTGGAGCCGAGCAGCGCGACGATCTCTCCCCGCGGCACTTGCAGGGAGAGACCGCGCAGCACCTGGACTGCGTTGTTGTAGATGACCTCGATATTGTTGAGGTCGAGAACCAGGGGCTTGCTCATGCCGGTATCAGTCCAGGTGGATCCAGTCGGAAGCCGGCAGCATCTTCTGCTGCTTGGCATCGAAGCGGTAGATGCGACCGACCGGGATGGAATTGCCGCGAATGGTGATCGGCACACCAACCACGCCACCAGTGTCGAAATTCTTGATGGTGTTCAGCGAGGCCTTCAGGTTCTTGCCATCGAGCGGCTTGCCGGCATCGAGGGTGCGCTTGGCGGCCTCGGTGAACAGCATGGCCGTCAGGAAGCCCTGCATGTAGGCGTTGGACTGGTACTCCGGCCGCATCTTGCGGATTTTGTCCAGCATCGGGGCCTTGGCATCGCTCTCGTAGTAGTAGCGGAAAGGCATGACCCCCATGAAGCCTTCGGCCGCCTCGCCCATCTTCATCACCATCGAGTTGTCCATCGACCAGAAGGTGCCCATGAACTGGCTGGTCATGCCCATCTTGCGCGCCTGCGAGATGAACTCGGGAATCGGGGCCAGTACGTAGCCATGGAAGATCGTGTAGTCAGGGGCGGCACGGCGGAGCTTGACGATCTCGGTCGACACATCGACGCTGCCCGGCGGCGTCATGATCTTGCCGGTCACATTGAGGCCGAGCTTCTTGGCCAGCGCCTCGCCTTCATCGATCGGGTCGCGCCCGAACTCGGTGTCGGAATACACCAGTGCCACCTTGGCGCCCGGCTTTTCCTTGGCAATGTGGCGCATCAGGATGCCCATCATTTCCGTGTAATCGGGGCCGACCAGGAACTGGTTCGGATACTTCTTGGGATCGTTGATCTCGGTGGCAAAAGAGGCGCCGGCCATCATGATGCTGCCCATGCGTTCCAGTTCCGGATTGATCGTCTTGGCGAAGGCGGTCGAATCGCCGTAGTACAGGTTCACCTTGTTCTGGCTGGTAATCTTCTTGAACGCGGCGACCGAAGCATCGACCTTGTAGCCGGTATCCTCGGGCACATACTTGATCTTGCGTCCCTTGATACCACCGGCGTCATTGACCATCTTGACGTAGTCGGTGATGCCGGCGTGGATGCCGATGCCGGCGAAGGCAAAGACGCCAGTCATCGGGATCGAACCGCCGATGACGATTTCCTCCTCGGCCTGCGCCAGCGGTGCAGCGATCAGGCTGGCAGCAGCAGCCAGCGAACCCAGCCATTTGATGATTTTCTTTTGTTCCACGGTGTCTCCTCCGTTGTTATCCCTGGGCCCGGAAAGGCCACAGGTGAAAGAAGCGGCGCACACGGCGCCACAGTTCCTGGAGCCCAAGGGGCTCGAAGATCAGGAATCCGACGATGAGCAGACCAAACACGATGGTCCGCACCGGCGAAAGAATCACGGCGCCCTCACTGCCCAGCGGCAGCCAGCCAACGATCAGCTTGAGGACTTCGGGCACCATGGTCATGAAGATGGCACCGAGGATGCCGCCGAGGATGGTGCCCATGCCGCCGACGATGACGGCGGCGAGGAAGAAGATGGACATCATCAGCGGGAAGCTTTCCGGCGTAACGACCCGGAAGAAGTAGGCCCACAGCCCACCGGCCACACCGGCGTAGAACGACGACAGGGCAAACGAAGTCAGCTTGTAGCGCAACAGTGGAATGCCCAGCACCTCGGCCGAGATGTCGCGATCACGGATGGCAATGAAGGCCCGGCCGATCCGCGTGCGGAACAGGTTGGCGGCACAGACCAGCATGGTCAGCGCCACCGGCACGATCAGCCAGTAGAGGCGGAACGAAGTATCCAGTGGAATGCCGAAGAAATTGGCCGGCGGCACTGTCATCCCGCCTGTGCCACCGGTCAGGCTGCTCCAGTTGGCAAAGACGAAGTGCAGGATGAACGATGCGGCAATGGTCGAGATCGCCAGATACAGTCCCTTGACCCGCAAGGATGGAATGCCGACGACAACGCCGACCAGCATGGCAACAGCGCCGCCGGCCACCAGATTGAGCACGGCCGGCGTGCCGAAACGCTGTTCCAGAATGGCCACCGTGTAGGCGCCTAGCCCCATGAAAGCAGCCTGACCAAGGCTGACCAGGCCGGTATAGCCGGTCAGGATGTTCAGCCCGGTGGCGCTGGCGATGTTGATCGCGACCAGACAGGCCAGATAGAGCCAGTAATCATCGACGACGAAGGGGAAGAGCAGCAGGCTGACGCCGAGGAGGCCCAGCCAGACCCATTGCGTTCTGGTGTCGAACAGTGACTCGTCGTGGGCGTAGCTTTGCTTGGCGGTACCGATACGCATCAGAGCCTCTCAATTTCATGGGTGCCGAACAGACCGTATGGACGGATCATCAGCACCAGGATCAGGGTGGAAAAGGTAGCAAGCAGTTTGAATTCGCCACCGAGATAGCCGCCAGCCAGGGATTCCAGCAGGCCGATACCGAGGCCGGCGACCAGCGCGCCCAGTACGGAATCCAGCCCGCCGACAATGACGACGACCAGCACCGACAGGCCGAAAACGCCCATGCTCGATGAGAGGCCGCCAATCGAGCCGACGACGATGCCGGCGATGGCGGCGATCATGGCAGCGGCAATCCAGGCCAGCGAGAAGACGCGTGGCACATTGATGCCGACCGAGTAGGCTGCCGCCTGGTCGGAAGCCGTGGCCCGCAGCGCCACACCGCCGCGCCAGAAGCGGAAGACCACCAGCGCGATGATGATCAGCGCCGCCGCCACCAGGAAACCGTAAAACAGCTTGGGCGAAATGAAGGCTTCACCCAGCATGATTGGATCGGAGGGCATGAATTCCGGCAGGCGCTGCTGGTCGGCCGTCCAGATCAATTCCACCAGGCCGATCATCACCGACGACAGGCCGACCGTGACCATGAAGACCGAGATCGGCGATTCGCCCAGCATCGGCCGGATGGCCAGCCGCTCGACGATGGCGCCGCCAATGCCGCTGCCGATGATGGCGGCAACGATGGCCACCCAGATCGGCCAGCCAAGGTTGGAGGCCATGCCGAACATCAGGTAGGCGCCGAGCATCAGCATTTCGCCAATGGCCAGATTCACCACCTTGGTTGCCTTGTAGATCATCACAAAAGCCAGCGCCGTCAGGGCGTACAGACCGCCGCTGCCGATGCCGGCCAGGGAAATTTCGAGTAGATAGAGCCAATCCATGTCAGGCAGCCTTTGCCACAACGGGTTGATGCAAACGGGCGCGCAACTCACTGACATCACCCGAGCCGAGATAGGCACGGATCACCTCCGGGTTTTCCTGCACTTCCTTGGGCAGGCCATCGGCAATCACCTGGCCGAAATTGAGCACCACCACATGATCGGAAATGTCCATCACCATCCCCATGTCGTGCTCGACCATCAGCACCGTCACGCCCCACTCCTCGCGCACATCGAGGATGAAACGCGCCATGTCCTCGGTTTCCTCGCGATTCATGCCGGCCACCGGCTCGTCGAGCATCAGCACCCGTGGTTTCATGGCTAGGGCGCGGGCCATCTCGACCCGCTTCTGCAGCCCGTAGGACAAGGCAGCCACCGGTTGATGGCGGATATGGTCGATTTCGAGGAAGTCGATCACCTTTTCCTCGATCTCGCGGCGCAGTTCGCTTTCTTCCCGACGGGCCTTGCCGAAATAGAGCAGCGCATCGAGTACGCCGGTCTCAAGATGACAATGTCTGCCAAGCTTGATGTTGTCGAGAACGGTCATGCCACGAAACAGGGCGATGTTCTGGAAGCTGCGCGCCAGCCCCAACCTGGCCCGCTCAGGAGGGCGCAACTTCGAAATATCGTTGCCGTCGAAACGGATACTGCCGGCACTCGGGCGGTAGAAACCCGAGATCGTGTTGAACAGCGAGGTCTTCCCGGCGCCATTGGGACCGATGACCGAAGTAATGGAACCCGGCGCCACTTCAAAGCTGACGCCATTCAGGGCCTTGACCCCGCCAAAAGCCAATCCTAGCCCGGATAATTCAAGTATCGGATTGGATAAATTCGTTTTCACGCCGGCCTCCTCCTGTGCTTGTTACCGGATGCTCCCGATCGCCCTGAAGTCGTTGCATGAACGTGACTTTCAGGCCAGCCGGAACACCTTTCCCATTCAGTCTCCAAGCCTCCAACAGAGGCCGCCAAACGCCCGAAACCTTCTGGTTTTCTGCTTGCCTTGGCAATTGGTAAAATGGATTGTACTAATCAGAAACTTGCCGCGCTTGCCGGTCACGCCGAAAACATTGCATAATCGGCCAAAATATTTGCATCCGGTTATGCAAAGGCGAATCGTTCCCGGCACCCACTACAATGAACAAATCGGCAACGACAGTCCCCATCGATTTCATCAAGAACCTGCTCGGCGGACTAAGCCTGAGCCTCGAACAGCGCGCCAGATACATGCAGCAAATCGGCATTTCGATGGATTTGCTGGATGAAGGCAGCGCCCGCGTCACGACAGACCAGTTTGCCGGCCTTTACCGTCTGCTGGCCCGGGAAATCGATGACGAAACGCCGGGCATGTTCTCTCGTCCGCTGCGGGGCGGCACCCTGAAATTCCTGTGCCTCAGCATGCTCGAATCGGCCAACCTGATCGCCGCGCTGTATCGCTTTACCCAGTTCTTCCGGCTAATCCTTGATGACCTGGAGTTCGAACTGGCGAACAAGGAAAACCTGGTACGGATTGCACTGATTCCCAAAACCAGTGAAGTCAGCCAGAATTATTTTGCGCAGGAGATGATGCTCAAACTGGTGCACGGGATCGCCTCCTGGCTGGCCGGGCGCAAGATTCCGCTAGCCCGGATCGACTTCACCTATTCGCGTCCGGCGCACGTCTCCGAATATGTTTTTTTATACCCTGGCCCAGCCTATTTCGATCAGGCACTGACTGCGCTCTACTTTGAGGGATCGCAGTTGCAAACCCCGATTCGCCAGGACAAGCATTCACTGAGCGAATTTCTGGCCCACGCCCCGGCCGACTGGATCTTCGTTTCCTTTGCCGAACGCATCGTCAGTCACCGCGTTCGCGAGCATCTTGAAAAACGACTGGACCAGACTACCAATATCGAGGAAGTCGCCAAGGCCCTGCATTTCTCGCTACGCACCCTCTCCCGCCGCCTCGGCGAAGAAGGAACCAGCTTTCAGGCAATCAAGGATGAACTAAGGCGCGACGTGGCCATTCAGCGACTTACAAAAACCAGGTTGCCGGTCGCCGTCATTGGCAATCAGATCGGCTTTGACGACCCGACCACTTTTCATCGTGCCTTTAAAAAATGGACCGGCAGTTCTCCCGGCGTGTATCGACGGCGAACGAAATAAAGCCAGGGCGATCAGAAACAAGACCACCACCAACCCAACCCCTGATGAAGAATGGGGCATAACAAAAAGGGGCCGCCCGGCCCCTTGTATGCTTGATAGAAGTTATTGCCGCCCGGTTTATGAATTCAGCTCCTTGACCAAACGGAGTACTTCAAGGGCATGCCCCTTGTAATTGACGCCATAGAGCGCATGGCGGATGGTGCCCGTGCGATCGATCACGAAGGTGGATCGGCAAACGCCGAATTTCCGGTGACCATCGACATCCTTGGCCTGCCAGACGCCGTACTGCTTACAGACGACACCTTCAGTATCGGACAGCAACTCGATGCCGATACCTTCCTTGTCGCGGAATTCCGCATGCTTCAGACAATCGTCACGGCTGATGCCGAGCAAGACACAGTTATGGCGGAGAAATTCGTCTTCGTGATCCGAGAAATCGGTCACTTCCTTGGTGCAACACGGCGTGCCATCCTTCGGGTAGAAGAAGATCACGATATGCTTGCCTTGGTACCTGGCCAGATCGACAGTCTCCATGTCGGCATCCGGCAGTGAAAACACAGGGGCTTTTTCGCCAACCTTGAGCAGCATCTAGTTCTCCTCGGGGGGACTGCTGAGAACGATTCTAGCGGAGGTAAATCCGGGTGACTACTACGTTTGGCAGAGTTTCGAGATTTATTTTCCGGGAACTTTTTCCGGGATCTGGACGAAAGTTTCGTCCTGCTTGACCATACCCAGCTCGAAACGGGCACGTTCTTCAATCGCATCATAGCCTTGTTTCAAGTCGCGGACTTCGGCATCGAGGCCCGCGTTCCTGATTTCCAGCTTGCGCGTCACTTCTTTCTGTTGCTGCAACTGACGGTCGTACTCCCATACCTTCAGCCAGCCGCCCTTACCCACCCACAGGGGGTACTGGAGCAGGCCGATGGCTGCGAGGAGGCCGACCGTCAGCCAACGCATGCGTGATTAACGCAGGTTGTAGAAGGTTTCGCGGCCCGGGTAGGAAGCGGTATCGCCCAGATCTTCCTCGATACGGATCAGCTGGTTGTACTTGGCAATGCGGTCGGAACGCGACAGCGAACCGGTCTTGATCTGACCGGCGTTCAGGCCAACGGCGATGTCGGCGATGGTGCTGTCTTCGGTTTCACCGGAGCGATGCGAGATAACGGCGGTGTAGCCGGCACGCTTGGCCATTTCAACGGCAGCAAAGGTTTCGGACAGGGTGCCGATCTGGTTGATCTTGATCAGGATCGAATTGCCGATCCCCTTCTTGATACCTTCCTTGAAGATCTTGGTGTTGGTGACGAAGATGTCATCGCCAACGATCTGTACCTTGTCGCCGAGGCGATCGGTCAGCAGCTTCCAGCCATCCCAGTCGGCTTCGGACATGCCGTCTTCGATCGAAACGATCGGGAACTGGTCAGCCAGGTTGGCCAGGTAATCGACGAACTGGGCCGAAGTCAGCTCCAGGCCCTCACCAGCCAACTTGTACTTGCCATCCTTGTAGAACTCGGAAGCAGCGCAGTCGAGCGCCAGCAGCACATCCTGGCCCGGCACATAACCGGCAATTTCGATGGCTTCCATGATGATCTGCAGGGCTTCGGCATGGCTACCCAGATTCGGGGCAAAGCCACCTTCATCGCCGACGGCGGTCGAATGACCCTTCTTGTTCAGCAGCTTCTTCAGCGCATGAAAAATTTCTGCACCGCAACGGATGGCTTCACGAATATTTGCAGCACCAACCGGCATCACCATGAATTCCTGAATATCCAGGCTGTTGTTGGCGTGCTCACCACCGTTGATGATGTTCATCATCGGCACCGGCATCTGCATCGGGCTCATGCCACCGAAGTAGCGATAGAGCGGCAGACCGGATTCTTCGGCAGCAGCCTTGGCGACAGCCATTGACACGGCCAGAATGGCGTTGGCACCGAGGCGGGACTTGTTGTCCGTACCGTCGAGGTCAATCATGGTCTGATCGATGAAAGCCTGCTCTTGTGCGTCAAGGCCGATGATGGCTTCGGATATCTCGGTGTTGACGTTCTCGACAGCCTGCATGACGCCCTTGCCGAGATAACGGCTGGCATCACCATCACGCAGTTCGATGGCTTCGCGGGTACCGGTCGAGGCGCCGGACGGGACGGCAGCACGGCCCATGACGCCGGATTCGAGCAGAACGTCAGCTTCGACAGTGGGATTGCCACGGGAGTCCAGAATTTCACGGGCAATAACATCAACGATAGAACTCATGTTTCTTCCTTATTATCAGAAGGTTAAATAGACAACTTAAATTAAAATATTATTATCAGAATTAAGCGGCGGCTTATTTCAACTCTTCAAAACCAGCAGTTTTTACGGCCCTGTCCAGCGCAACCAGTGTTGCCAAAAGGCTTTCCATGCGATCGAGCGGCCAACTGTTCGGGCCATCCGACCACGCCTTTTCAGGACAAGGGTGGGTTTCCATGAACAGACCCGAAATACCGACCGCCACTGCGGCTCGCGCCAGCACCGGCACAAACTCGCGCTGACCACCTGAAGTCGTCCCTTGCCCCCCCGGCAACTGCACGCTGTGCGTGGCATCGAATACGACCGGACAACCTGTCTCGCGCATGATCGCCAAGCTACGCATGTCGGAAACCAGATTGTTGTAGCCGAAAGAGGCGCCGCGCTCACAAACCATGATGTTGTCGGCACCGTTGTTCACTTCACGCGCCTTGTCGACCACGTTCTTCATGTCACCCGGCGCCAGAAACTGCCCCTTCTTGATATTCACCGGCTTGCCGCAGGTAGCAACCGCGTGAATGAAATCGGTCTGGCGACACAGGAATGCCGGGGTTTGCAGCACATCGACGACACCAGCAACGGCAGGAATGTCTTCGATAGTATGGACATCGGTCAGGACCGGAACACCGATCTGGCGTTGCACTTCCGCAAAGATACGCAGCCCTTCGTCGAGACCGAGGCCGCGTACCGACTTGCCGGAGCTGCGATTGGCCTTGTCGTAGGACGCCTTGAAAATGTAGTTGATGCCAAGGCGAGCGCAAACCTCTTTCATGTGGCCAGCCACATCGAGGCACAGCTGCTCGGATTCAGCCGTACATGGCCCGGCAATCAGGAAAAAAGGCTGGTCAAGACCAGCCTCGAAACCGCAGAGCTTCATTTGCCTTTGGCCTTTTGATTGGCCAGCGCCGCCTTCACATAAGAAGAGAAGAGCGGATGACCTTGACGCGGATTGGAGGTGAATTCCGGGTGGAACTGACAACCGACGAACCACGGATGCACATCGGCCGGCAACTCGACCATTTCGCACAGATCGGTACCAGGGGCACGACCGGCGACGATCAGGCCCTTTTCTTCCAGCTTGGCGAGTAGCGTGTTGTTCACTTCGTAGCGGTGACGATGGCGTTCGGTGATTTCCGGCGCGCCATAGATGCTACGAGCCAGCGTACCCTCACCCAGCTTGCAGACCTGAGCGCCAAGGCGCATCGTGCCGCCAATATCGGAATCCTCGCTGCGCTTCTCGATCTTGCCGGAAGCGTCCAGCCACTCGGTAATCAGGCCGATCACCGGGTATGGCGTGTCCTGCACGAATTCGGTGGAATGTGCACCGGGCATACCAGCCACATCACGAGCGAATTCAACGACGGCCAGTTGCATGCCGAGACAGATACCGAGATAGGGCACCTTGTTCTCGCGGGCATAGCGGATCGCGGCAATCTTGCCTTCCGTACCGCGACGACCGAAACCGCCGGGAACGAGGATGGCATCGAGGTCTTCAAGGACGCCGGTGCCGTTCTTCTCGATATCTTCGGAATCGAGATAAACGATGTTGACCTGGCTGCGGGTATGGATACCGGCATGCTTGATGGCTTCGATCAAGGACTTGTAGGACTCGGTCAGATCAACGTACTTGCCGACAAAAGCGATCTTGACCTGGTGCAGCGGGTGCTCCAGCGCCACGATCAGATTTTCCCAGACCGTCAGGTCGGCTGCCTTGGCCAGGATATTCAGCTTGTGGCAGACGATTTCATCGAGCATCTGTTCGTGCAGCATGCCCGGAATCTTGTAGATCGAATCGGCATCGAGACACTCGATGACGGCTTCCGGCATCACGTTGCAGAACAGTGCGATCTTGCGGCGCTCTTCGACGGGAATCGAACGATCGGCGCGACACAGCAGGATGTCCGGCTGGATACCGATTTCGCGCAGCTCCTTGACGGAATGCTGAGTCGGCTTGGTCTTCAACTCACCGGCAGTCGGGATGTAGGGCAACAGCGTCAGGTGCATGAAGCAGACGTTGTTGCGGCCTTCCTGAATACCCATCTGGCGGATGGCTTCGAGGAACGGCAGCGACTCGATGTCGCCAACCGTGCCACCGACTTCGACGATGGCCACGTCGGCACCTTCGGCGCCGGCCTTGATGCGATCCTTGATCTCGTCGGTAATGTGCGGGATGACTTGCACGGTCTTGCCGAGATATTCGCCACGACGCTCTTTCTTGAGCACCGAATCGTAAATCTGGCCGGTCGTGAAGTTGTTGCGCTTGGCCATCTTGGCGCTGGTAAAGCGCTCGTAATGCCCCAAATCCAGATCAGTCTCGGCGCCGTCATCGGTGACGAAAACCTCTCCATGCTGGAAAGGACTCATCGTGCCGGGGTCGACGTTGATGTAGGGGTCAAGCTTGAGGTGGGTGACTTTGATGCCGCGGGATTCCAGAATGGCCCCGAGCGACGCGGCGGCGATGCCTTTGCCCAGAGAGGACACGACACCACCCGTAACGAAAACATATTTGGTCATGGAAAGACAGGCTGCGGGAAAGCAGAATGATAGCCGATAAGCTGACATTTTCCCAAGCCCGTCGACACAAGCCCTCATTCAAAGTGACTAGTGCCGTAGCAGCGGCAGCACACAGGCATTTGGTAGAATCGCTTGTTAATCAATCACCAGAAACCTCCTTGAAGCGAATTCTCGTCGTCAATTTTTCGCAAACCGGCCAACTATCGGACATCACCGCGCAGTTGATTGGCCCGCTGCGCAATGCCGGACATCAGGTACATCTGGAAACGCTGCAGCCAGAGACTTCATTCCCTTTTCCGTGGCCGATTATCGATTTTGTCGACGCCATGCCCGAGTGCATCCAGCTTGATGCGCCCCCGCTAAAACCATTGAGCATTCCTTTGGATGCCGACTTCGATCTGGTCATACTCAGTTATCAGGTCTGGTTTCTGTCTCCAGGCCTGCCCATGACAGCTTTTCTGAAAAGCCCCGAAGGCCAGCGCCTGATCCACGGCAAACCGGTCATCACGCTCGTCGCTTGTCGCAACATGTGGCTTTCGGCACAGGAAACAATGCAGCGATTGATTGCCGCGGCTGGCGGCCAATTGCGCGACCATCTCGCCTTCACCGACCGCGGGCACCCGCTGGCCACCTTCATCACCACGCCCCGCTGGGTACTGACGGGAAAACGTGATTGCTTTCTCGGCATGCCACCGGCCGGCGTCGCCCCCGACGAAATCATTGCCGCCAGTCGTTTCGGCCGGGCGCTGGCCGATGCATTGAACAATGACCAAGAAAAGACTGGCCACCCGATGCTGACCGGACTACGCGCCGTCACCGTCAACCCGCGGCTGGCCATCAGCGAACGCGCCGGTCGGCGGGCCTTTGGCGTCTGGTCCCGGCTGATCCGCGCCTTCGGCAAACGTGGGCAATGGCAGCGCCGCCCTATCCTGCTCGTATTCGCCATTTATCTAATTACGATGGTATTGACGGTCGTTCCGACAAGCCTATTGTTACAATGGTTGTTTTCCCCGCTGCTGAAATCGCGCCTGGAGGGGTTGCGCACTCAGCTGGAACTGCCGAGCGGGTCCCAAGAATTCAATCTAGAAAAATATGACCAGTCGCGGTAGTGCTTACATCACAGGCACGTCTTCCTTTCTGCCCAACGCTCCGGTAGCCAACGACGATATCGAACAAGTGCTCGGCGTGATCGGTGGCAAGCCCTCGCGTGCCCGGCGCATCGTGCTGCGCAACAACGGTATCCGTAGCCGGCACTACGCCATCGACCCGGTAAGTGGCGAATTTACGCATTCCAATGCCCAACTGACGGCCGAAGCCATTCGCGGCCTCGAGGCTGGCGGAATCGATGTCCTGGCTTGCGGCACGTCCTGCCCCGACCAGCTGATGCCCAGCCATGCCGTCATGGTGCATGGCGAACTGGCTATTCCGCCTTGCGAAGTAGTGTCGACCGCCGGCATTTGCGCCGCCGGGATCGGCGCACTGAAATATGCTTACATGACCGTATTGACCGGCCTGGCTGACAAAGCGGTGGCCAGCGGTTCGGAACGGGCCTCCGGCGGCCTCCTGGCGCGCCATTACGAACCGGAATCGGCACATCGCGTGGCCGAACTGGAAGACAATCCGGAAATCGCCTTCGAGAAGGACTTCCTGCGCTGGATGCTGTCAGATGGCGCTGGCGCCTTTCTTCTGCAACCGGCACCACGCAGCGAAGGGCTGTCGTTGCGCATCGACTGGATCGACATCCAGTCGCAGGCCGACAGCATGCCGGTTTGCATGTATGCCGGCGGCGACAAGGCGGACGATGGATCCTTGAAGGGTTGGCAGGAATACGCGGCCAGCCAGTGGGGCGAACGCTCAATTTTCTCCGTCAAGCAGGACGTTCGCCTGCTCAACGAAGCCATTGTCGAGCAGACCTTCGGCAAGCCACTGGCCAAAGCACAAGCCAGCCGCGGCTTGACGGCGGAAGCCGTCGACTGGTTCCTGCCGCACATGTCTTCCGAATATTTCCGCCAGCCATTGGCCGACTACATGACGCAGGCTGGCTTTGCGCTGCCGCAGGCCAAATGGTTCACCAACCTGCAAAGCAAGGGCAATACAGGCTCGGCGTCGATCTTCATCATGCTCGATGAGCTGTTTCGCAGCAACCGGTTAAAAGCAGGCGATCGCCTGCTCTGCTTTGTTCCGGAAAGTGGCCGCTTCACCGGTTCGTTGATGCACCTGACAGCGGTCGACCATGCTGGATAGCGAAGTACCCCAGGAAGGCAACAGCACACTGGGCGGGCACCGCAAAGCGCTTTACGCCCGTGGCGACGATGGCAAGCTGCACATCGTCCAGTCGGCTGGCTGGGAAGTCGAGGAAATCGTCACCCGCCAGGCCATCGATGACCTGCTGCGGCTGACCGAAGAGGCCCGTCAGCGCGTGCTTGCCGGCCAAACCTCGCCACTCGAATACCACATGTACCGGGTGCGAATGGACGTCCCGCTGCTCTCGCAGGCCAGCGGCGTCTGGCAATGGCGCATTCGCCGGCATTTTCGCCCGGCGGTTTTCGCCAGCCTTTCGCCTGCCCTGCTCGCCCGCTACGCCGACGCCATGGGCCTCAGTATCGAACAACTGAAAAAGGCCGACTGATGGACTTCCAGCACAGCCAGGCCTCCCATTGTGAAAGCGGCGTCATGTCGTCGATGCTGCGCCATCACGGCCTGCCGCTTTCCGAGCCGATGACCTTCGGCCTGTCATCTGCCCTCTCCTTCGCCTACCTGCCGATCATCAAGATCAACGGGCTGCCGCTGGTGGCTTACCGGATGCCACCCAAGGCCATCATCAAGGGCTTGCAGAAACCGCTCGGCCTGAAAATGCGTTTCGAGACCTTCCGCAACCCAGCTGCCGGTGTCGCTCGTCTCAATGAGCTGCTGGCTGATGGCAAGATCGTCGGCCTGCAAACCTCGGTATTCTGGCTCCCTTACCTGCCGGAAGACCTGCGCTTCCATTTCAACGCCCATAACGTGTTGGCCTTCGGCCGCGATCAGACCTCCGGCGACTACCTGCTGTCCGACCCGGTAGCCGAAACCACCGTCAGTTGCCCTGCCCCCGATTTGCAACGGGCCCGTTTCGCCAAGGGCGCACTGGCCCCGAAAGGCCTGCTCTACTACCCGGTCGGCCAGCCGCAGACACCGGACTGGCAGAAGGTGCTGCCCGCCGCCATCAAGAAGACGACGCGGATCATGCTCGACGCGCCACTGCCGATTATTGGTGTGCGCGGCATCCGGCATCTGGCCAAGGCCATCGAAAAGCTCGACGCCAGCGGCGACCCGGCCCGTACCAAGATGTTCATCGGCCAGGTGGTGCGCATGCAGGAAGAAATCGGCACTGGTGGCGGTGGCTTCCGCTTCATTTACGCCTCGTTCCTGCAGGAAGCGGCCGAACTGCTGGTGCGTCCAGCCCTCAACGAACTCTCCGAAACCCTGATCGACATCGGCGACGAATGGCGTGAATTCGCGCTGGCCACTGCCCGCCAGATCCGCGACCGCGACCCGCTCGCCCCCAAGGCGCTGGCCGACAAGCTGCGCCAGATCGCCGACCGCGAACAGGGTTTCTTCCGCGACCTGCGCCGCGCCGTCTGATGCTGCATATCGAGGGTGTCTCGTACCGCTACCGTGATGCGACGAGCCCGGCGCTGACTGACCTCACGCTGAATATCCCGGCCGGTGGCGTCTATGGCCTGCTCGGCCCAAACGGTGCCGGCAAGACAACATTGATTTCGCTGCTGGCCGGGTTGCTGAAAACGCCCACCGGAAAAATCTCGCTGCATGACCAGCCTCTGGCCGATGCCCGTGCCGCCAACCCGCGCGCCATTGCCCTGGTGCCGCAGGATTATGCGTTCTACCCGATGCTGACCGTCGCCGAAAACCTGCGTTTCTTCGGCGGCGCGCTCGGCCTGAGCAGCGCCGACCTGAAGGCGCAGACCGATGCCGCCATCACCTTCGCCCGGCTCGAGCAGGTCACTGCCAAGCGGGCTGAACAGCTTTCCGGCGGCCTGCGCCGGCGCCTGAACCTAGCCATCGGCCTGCTCGGCCAGCCGCAACTGCTGCTGCTCGACGAGCCGACCGTCGGTGTCGACCCGCAATCTCGCCACTTCCTACTCGACGCCATTGCTGCCCTGCCGGAGGCGGGCACGACGGTGATCTACACCAGCCACTACATGGAAGAAGTCGAGGCCATCTGCCAGCGCATCGCCATCATCGATCAGGGCAAACTGCTGGCCGAAGGTGCGCTGACCGACATTCTGCACAGCCCCGAACCTCAGCTCGAGCTCCAACTCGACCAAGCCTTGCCCGAGGATATCGCCAAGCGCTACGCCGCCAGCCCGCTCGGCCATCTGCAATATCGCCTGAGCCTGACTTCAACCGCTGCCTTGTCCAAGCTGCTCGACGAACTGGCGGCGGCGAACTGCACGGTCCGTCATCTGAACCTCGGCCAACATGATCTGGAGCAGTTCTTCATGCGCCTGACCAAACGCTCGCTGCGGGACTAAACCATGTCGCCTCGCCTGCTCGCCCTCTGGCTCAAGGAATCGATCGCCCTGCTGCGCGACCGGCACGGCCTGCTCGCGCTGTTCATCATGCCGACCATTTTCATCCTGGTCATGACCATGGCCCTGCGCGACGCCTTTTCGCCGGGCGTCAGCATCGACGCCGCCTATGTCGTGGTCGACCTCGACCACAGCCAGCATTCCAGAGCATTGATCAAGCGGCTCGACAAGAGTGTTTCCTTCAAGCGCCTGCCAGCCGCCGACGATGCCGAAAACGCCCGCCAAGGCATCCTCGATGGCCATCACGTGCTGGCCCTGGTCCTGCCCAAGGGATTTGGCGAGCGCCTGCTGGCGCCGGCCGGCGCCGATGGCCAGCCGACCGAGGCCCTGCAATTGCTGCTCGACCCGGCCCTCAGCCCGGCCCTGCAACTCGCTTTCCGCAATCAGGTCATGGCCGCGCTCGGCGCAGTGCGGGCCGATGAACTGACGCGCAGCGCCGGCAAGCTGTTCGGCCTGCCCATCGCTCCCGGTGCAGATACCGAACGCGAATGGCCGGACGAAATCCACAGCGTCGCCGTGCGCAACGACCGCAGCGTTCGCCCGCCTTCATCGGTTCAGCAGAACGTACCAGCCTGGCTGATCTTCGCGATGTTCTTCGTGGTCATTCCAGTCTCGTCGATCTTCATCATCGAACGCCAGCAAGGCACGCTACAGCGCCTGCGCGCCATGGGCCTGCCTTTCCACCTGATCCTGGCCGGCAAGCTGCTGCCTTTCTTCATCGTCAACCAGTTGCAGGCAGTGCTGATGGTGCTGGTCGGCATTTACCTCGTGCCGCTGTTCGGCAGCGAAGCACTGGAGCTGCCGGGCAGCCTGCCGCTGTTGCTGAACCTGTGGGCCGTCGCTGCTGCCGTCAGCCTGGCCGCCGTCTCGCTGGCTTTGCTCGTCGCCAGCCTGGCGCGCACCTCGGAACAGGCCACGGTCATCGGCGGCGTCGGCAATATCCTGATGGGCGCCATCGGCGGCATCATGGTGCCGAAATTCATCATGCCGGCCGCCATGCAAAAACTCGCTACCCTGTCACCGATGGCCTGGGGCCTCGAAGGCTTCCATATCGTGATGCTGCGTCACGGCAGTTTCGCCGACATCCTGCCCTGCCTGGCCCAGTTGCTCGTCTTTGCTGCCGCTGCATTGGCCGCTGCCGTCTGGCTCAACCACCGTTCTCTTGCCGCCCAATCATGACTGCCGAACTCCGCCTCGAACTCAAGGCCCTGATCATCGAAGCCTGCGATAAGGACTGCGAACCAGCCAGTATTTCCGACGACGAAGTACTGTTCGGCCCGGAAGCCCCGCTGCAACTCGATTCGCTCGACGCCTTGCAGGTCTCGATGGCGATCAAGAAAAAATACGGCCTGCGCCTGCCGGACAGCAAGGAAACCCGCCGCATCCTGTCCAGTGTCGCCAACATGGCCGAGCACCTCGAAGCCTGGCTGGCCAGTCGCGCATGAAACGGCCGGTTTATATCGCCGACAGCGGACTACTCTGTGCGCGTGGCGAGACGAAGGCGGCCGTGGCCGCAGCCTTGTGGCGGGGAGAATCCGGCACCGGAAAGCGCCACTTGGGCGAACGTGAATTCCCCTACTTTGCGCTGCCGCTGACCGAAGAAGACTGGTTGCAACGGGCCGAGCAGGCCATTGACCAAGTTGCTTGCCAACTGGAAGCAATCGTCCCGGCAACACCGCTGTTCATCGCCTCCTCCTCGTTCCAGATCGGCCATTTCGAGCAACAGGGAGCGCCGTTCGACCTCCCTTTGGCGACAGCCTCGCTCAGCCGGAAAATCGCCGAATGGATGGGGCTTTCCGGCCCGCGTTACAGCTTCTCGAATGCCTGCATTTCGGGTTTTTCGGCCATCGATGCCGCCACCACACTGATCGCGGCCGGACAGATCGATGAAGCCGTCGTGCTCGGTTTCGAACTGGACAATGACACCACGCTGGCTGGCTTTGCATCGATGGAACTGCTGTCGCGGACGAGCTGCCGCCCCTTCGATCTCCGACGCGACGGGCTAGTCCTTGGCGAAGCGGTCGCCGCCGTTCGTCTGAGCGCAAAACCTGGCCGCTGGAAAATAACCGGACTGCGTACCGGGCTGGATGGCTACTCGACGACCGGCCCGGACCCGAATGGCGGGCCGATTGCCAACACGGCTATCGCCAGCCTGAAAGCCGCTAATGTCGGTCCGGCCGAAATCGATCTGGTCAAATTGCAGGCCGCCGGCTCGCCCGGTACCGACCTCGCCGAAGCCAATGCGCTGCACAAGATCTTCGGTACGGAGATACCGCCGCTACTGTCGCTGAAACCGGCCCTTGGCCACACGCTGGGCGCCAGCGGTATTGCCGAACTGGCGGCCCTGCTGGCCTGCCTCGATGCAGGAATCATCCCGGCAACAGCCGGTTTCGCCGAAGCAGACTCCGAACTTGGCTTGATGCCGATCACTCACCGCAACCATGATCCGGTTCGCCGAGCCATGCTTAACCTGATTGGCTTCGGCGGGGGACTGGCCACCATGATTGTGGAGCGCACCTGATGGTCTATCTTCACACCGCACTCAACCAACAATTCCCCCCGGCCGACCTTCCGGGCGCAGTCCGTGCCGTGCTTGGCAAACCGCTGCGCCGCGCCGCCGGCCTGACCCAGCTCGCCCTGCTCGGCGCCTTCGCCTGCCTGCCGGAAGAGCGTCGGCACCTGCCAACCGCCCTGCTCTGGCAATCGACCAGCGGCCCGCGGCTCGAAACGATCACCCTGCTGGAGGAAATCTGCACCAGCGCCGCCGAGCCGATGCCCTACGATTTTCTGGCCACCCAGCCAGCGATTGCTGCAGCCCAGATTCAGCCCATGCTGCCCGGACTGCACTCTGCCATGCATATCCCGCTCGATAGTGAGAAGGTCGCCAACTGGTCGCTGCTACTCAATCTGGCCATCGAATGGCTGAACGAGGAGCGTTATGCCCAAGTCCTCTGCGCCCAACTCGACCTTTGGCCCGACAGCGCCAGTGGCCACTGGCTGTGCGTGGGCGCGGAGCCCCTTGAAAACTCGCTTGCCAGCCTTCAAATAGCAACAGAGCCGTCACAAGAAGCACAGGCCGACACGCCGGATGTCCCGGCACGGCTGGCCGATTGGCTGAATCATGGCAAAACCGCCAGCCTTTCCCTGCATTCCCCCGCGGCGCCACGGCTGGCGGTAGAATTCACCCGACTCTAATTTCCACAGGCACCCACCATGTCCGAATTTTCCTTTGACGTTACCCTCGAAGAATTTGAAACCAAGGTTCTCCTGCCAGCCCAGGAAGTACCGGTGGTCGTCGACTTCTGGGCGCCGTGGTGCGAGCCCTGCAAGGTACTGAAGCCCATGCTGGAAAAGCTGGCCGAGGAATATAAGGGCCGCTTCCTGCTCGCCAAGGTCAATTCTGATGAATTCCCGGAACTCGCCCAGCACTTCGGCGTGCGCAGCATTCCATCGGTCAAGGTACTGTTCCAGGGCCAATTGGTGGACGAATTCAACGGCGCCATCCCGGAAAGCCAGATCCGCGAATTTCTCGACCGCATCGCCCTGCCGGAAGGCCCGGAGCAGATCAACCTGCGCGAGCAGGCCGCTGCCCTGGTCGCCGAAGGCAAGCTGGACGAAGCGCTGGCCGTGCTGGTCCAGGCCAGCCAGGCCAATCCGCAGGACCAGGCGATCCAGCTTGATGCCGTCGATGTGCTGCTGCAACTCGGCCGCATCGATGAAGCCAAGCAGCTGCTGGCCGGCGAATACGTCAATGAAGCGGACCGTGCCAACGCCCTGCGTGCTCGTCTGGCGCTGGCCGGCGGCGCTGCCGACACGGCAGAAATCGAAGCCAGGCTCGCCGCCAACCCGGCCGACCACGGTGCTCGCCTCGAACTGTCCCGCGCCTACGCCGCGCAAAGCCGTTTCCGCGAAGCGATGGAAGCGGCGCTCGAAGTCGTCATCCGCGACCGTGCCTTCGACGAAGGTGCCGGCCGCAAGGCATTGCTGCAACTGTTCGAAGCACTGGGCGGCAGCGAACAGTACGACGACCTGATCCGCGAATTCCGCCGCAAGATGTCCGCCGCGCTGAACTAATCGCCATCCGGAAACATCGGCCGTGCGCCTGTTCTACACCGATGTTTTCGTTCTCCCCCTGCCGGCCGGGCATCGCTTTCCAATGGAAAAGTATTCCCGACTGCGCCAGGCTTTGCTCGCCAGCGGCGACTTCAGCGAAAGCGATTTCCAGCTTCCCCACGCCGCCACCGACGAAGAGTTGGGCCGGGCCCACGATCTCGACTACATCCAGGCCATTTCCACGGGCGAGCTCTCCGAAGCAGCCCAGAAAGCCATCGGCTTTCCGTGGAGCCAAGGCATGGTCGAACGCTCGCGGCGCTCGGCCGGAGCCACCATCTGCGCCTGTCGCGCCGCATTGGCAGAAGACGTTTCTGCCAACCTGGCCGGCGGCACCCACCACGCCTTTCGCGACCACGGCGAGGGCTTCTGCATCTTCAACGATGCCGCCGTCGCCGCCCGCGCCATGCAGGCTGAAGGCCTTGCCGAGCGGGTATTGATTGTCGATTGCGACGTTCATCAGGGCAACGGCACCGCCAGCATCCTGCGCGGCGATGACAGCATTTTCACCTTCTCCATCCACGGCGCCCGCAATTTTCCGTTCGACAAGGAACAAAGCGATCTCGACATCGAATTGCCCGATGGCTGCTCCGACGACGCTTACCTCGCCCGTCTTGAGGAAGGCTTGGGTATCGCTTTTGACGCCTCCCGGCCCGATCTCGTCATTTATCTGGCCGGCGCCGACCCATATCACGACGATCGCCTGGGCCGCCTTGGCCTGAGCTTCGATGGACTGGCCGAAAGGGACCGGCTGGTCCTTGCCCGATGCAAAGCCAACCGGATCCCCGTCGCCATTGCGATGGCAGGGGGATATGCCCGTCAGATCAACGATACGGTAAGCATCCACAGCACGACGATTCACCTCGCCAAAGCGCTGCTGGGCAGTTAGAGTTACGCTTAGGCACGAACTGCTGGTCCGATCAAAAAAATAGCGACTAAAAAATGATGCCAGGTTCCCATGAAGACTGAACCATTCAAACGTATTGCGATGGACTCAGGAGAGAGTTGAAAACGATGTTCGGCCTGTTCAACTGGCGTTCGCTTCAGACTCGCATTGCGGTCGGCACATTGATCGTGGTGCTGGGGATACTCTGGACAACGGTCATTGCGCTCGGCCAGTGGTTGCATCGCGACATGGAGGAAACCATTTCGGCACAACAATTTTCAACGGTTTCGTTAATCGCCAATGAAATTGACCGTTCCATCCTTGAACGCCAGAGCATCGCCGAATCCATCGCCAGCAGCCTTACCGCCACCATCCTTGCCTCCCCTGCAGCCACGCAGCGCCTCGTGGAAGAACGCAAGATTCCACAGCGGATTTTCAACTGGGGGATCATTGTCACCGACAGCCAGGGCACAGCCATTGCCAGTACGCCGCTTGAACTGGATCGCAAAGGTACGAACTACGCCAATTATGATTTCATCGCAAAAGCCCTGAGCACGGGCATTCCGCAGATCGCCGATCCTGTTTTCAGCCCGAACAGCGGTTTGCCGGTCTTCACGATAGTTGTTCCCATTCAGAATCCGGACGGCAAGACCATAGGCCTGGTCATCGGCGTCACCAATCTCGCCCTGCCCAACTTTCTTGACGAAATCGGCTCCGCCAAATACGGCAACACCGGCGACTTTCTCATCACCGCTCCGGCCAAGCGGCTCTTTGTGGCCTCCTCGGACAAGCGACGCGTCATGAAGGCCGGGCCACCACCCGGCCTTAACCCGGTCTATGACCGCTATATCGGCGGCTACGAAGGCTCAGGCGTGGCCATGAGCTCCCGCGGCGTTGTCGAACTATCTTCAAATAAACGAATCGCCAGCACCGGCTGGCTGATGCAAGCCGTACTCCCGACAGACGAGGCTTTCGCGCCGATCCATGCCATGGAGCGCCACCTGATTGTCATTTCGCTGATCTTGACGCTCATCGCGACTTTCGCCAGTTGGTGGTGGCTGCGCCTGCAATTCCGCCCCCTCTCCGAAATATCCTCCTTGCTGCGCCAGATGCGGGATGGCGAAATCCCCAGGCAGGCACTGCCGGTGATACGGCAGGATGAAATCGGATTGCTGACTGAAGCGCTGAACGGCCTGCAGGAAGTCATCGTCACCGAAGAAGCGATGGCCGCTGAACATGCCGCCAATAACCGCTTGCGGCACATCGTTTCCTACATACCAGGCATCGTCTTTCAATACCGCCTCTTTCCGGATGGCCATAGCGCCTTCCCCTTTGCCAGCGACGGCATCCGGGAAATCTACGGTTTGGCCCCCGATCAAGTCGAGAACGACGTCCGCCCACTAAGCGACATGATGCATCCGGATGATGCAGAACACTTTCTGGCAACAATGCACGAGTCGGCAAAAACGCTTTCCCCATGGCACGTCGATTACCGCATCTGCCTGCCGGATGGCAAAACCAAGTGGTTGATGATCAACGCTCAACCAGAGAGCAGCAAGGATGGCAGCACGCTCTGGCACGGTTTTATTGCCGACATCTCTGAAATGAAGGCCATGTCGGCCGAACTTGAACACTATCGCGACCACCTCGAACAACTGGTCAAGGTCAGAACCGCCGACCTTGAAGCCTCTCGTGCCGAAGCCGAGCGGCTGGCCCAGGCCAAGAGCGAGTTTCTGGCCAAGATGAGCCACGAAATACGTACCCCCTTGCATGGTGTGCTCGGCATGGCCCATATTGGTGGCCGTAACACGAGCGAAGGCAGCAAGGCACATGAAGCCTTTGCCAAGATCACCCACTCTGGCAACCTCCTCCTCGGCATCATCAACGACATTCTCGATTTTTCGAAAATGGAAGCCGGCATGCTCAAGATCGAATCGACCGATATCGATTTGCCGGCTATCCTCGCCGAGTCGATGGAGTTGATGCAGGAACGTGCGAATGCCAAAAAACTGTCCTTGCAACTCCGGGTGGCAGAAAACCTGCCGGCCCACTGCCGAAGCGACTCACTACGCCTGCGCCAGATACTCCTGAACCTGCTTTCCAATGCCGTGAAATTTACCGTGAGCGGCTCGGTAACGCTCGATGCCTCTTTTGACGGTCATCAACTCATATTCAAGGTCAGCGATACCGGAATTGGCATCACCCACGAACAATCCAGCAAAATATTCAACCCCTTCGAGCAAGGTGACAATTCAACCACCCGCCGTTTCGGCGGCACAGGTCTCGGGCTGGCCATCACCTCGCATCTGGTCAAATTGATGGATGGCACCATCCATCTCGAAAGCACCCCGGATAACGGCAGCAGCTTTGAAATCCGACTTCCCTACCGCCCCGTCGTTGCGGAGTCCGCCGCAATTCCACTGGCAGCCCCTGCCTTGGCAGCCAAGCCACTGTCCGGACTGCGCATCCTGGTGGCTGAAGATATTGATATCAACCAGGAAATCATGGAGGCCATACTGCATGACTTCGGCGCCGAGGTCAGCATGGTCGGCAACGGCCTGGAAGCCGTCAAAAAAATTCAGCAGCACGGCGATAGCGGCTTCGACGTGGTGCTGATGGATATCCAGATGCCGGTCATGAATGGCCATGACGCCGCGCTTCAAATATCGCGCATCGCTCCCGGTTTGCCGATCATCGGGCAAACTGCCCACGCGCTGACCGAAGAAAGGGAAGCCTGCTTTGCCTCAGGCATGGTTGACCATATTGCCAAGCCCATCGAGCCGGACAAGCTGCTAGGCGTTATTCTCAAGCATGTTCGCAACAATAAACCTTGAGCCTGGTAAAAACGTCACATACGACTCACCATGAATCCATCCAGCCTCTACCTGAGCACCACGCTGCGTCGCGTTGAAACCCGGCACGCCGCTGAGCCACTGATGCAACGCGCCGGGGCCGCCGCAGCCGAATGGGCGGCAACCCTGGCCGGCGACCAGAATCATCCGGTCCTTATCCTGGCTGGCCCCGGCAACAATGGAGGCGACACATTCGAAGTGGCGCGCCTGTTGCAGAAACGGTTTTTCGATGTCTGCGTCGTGTTTGCCGCGCCACCAGACAAGCTCCCCGCTGACGCCGCTTCAGCCCGCCAGCGCTACGTGGCCGCCGGTGGCGCCACAACCCATGCGATCCCGGAAGAGACTCGCTGGTCGCTGATCGTCGACGGTCTGTTTGGCATCGGACTGACCCGCGCACCGGAAGGCGACTACGCCCAATGGATTACAGCCGCCAATCGGCTCGCCGAACGCGACCACTGTCCCTTGCTCGCCCTCGACTGCCCGTCCGGTCTCAATGCCGATACCGGCATCGCCCAGGCGCCGAGTATCCATGCCACTCACACGATCACCTTCATTGCCGCCAAACCTGGCCTATTCACGGCCGACGGGCCAGACCACTGCGGTGAAATCCGTGTCGCCAGCCTTGATCTCGACCCCGTCAGTGAAACCCCGCCAGATGGACAACGGCTCAGCCTGGCCAACTTTGATTCGCGCCTGAAACCCCGCCGCAACAATACGCACAAGGGCAGTTTTGGCAGCGCCGGCATCCTCGGTGGCGCCAAGTCCATGGTCGGCGCCGCCTTCCTGGCTGGCCGGGCTGCGCTCAAGATGGGCGCCGGACGCGTCTATCTCGGCATGCTCGACCCTGAAGCGCCGTCAGTCGATCTCCTTCAGCCCGAACTGATGATGCGCCGGGCTGATGCCCTGCTCCAGGCCGACTTGCAAGCGCTGGCCTGCGGTCCCGGCCTCGGTCGTTCAGCCGAAGCCCTCCGCCTCCTTGAACAGTCGCTGAAGGCCCCCGTCCAGCTGGTTCTAGATGCCGATGCGCTGAATCTGCTGGCCGAAGACAGCCGCCTCGAAGGCAAGCTCTACAATCGCGTCGGGCCAGCCATCCTGACCCCGCATCCGGCCGAAGCCGCCCGCCTGCTCGGCTGTTCGGTCCGCGACATTCAGAACGACAGGGTCAAGGCCGCCTGCGAACTGGCCGAGCGCTATCGCAGCCACATTGCCCTCAAGGGGTGTGGCACCCTCATTGCGACGGTCGATGGTCGCTGGTGGATCAACACCACCGGCAACCCCGGCATGGCCACTGCCGGCATGGGCGATGTACTAAGCGGCCTGATCGTCGCCCTGCTTGCCCAGAACTGGCCGCCGGAAATGGCCCTGCTCGCCGCCGTCCATCTGCATGGTGCGGCGGCTGATCGCCTGGTTGCCCATGGCTGCGGTCCGATCGGCCTGACGGCTGGCGAAATCATCGACACCTCACGAGATATCTTCAACGAGTGGGTAGCCGTTCCCCCTGCCTGTAAAATACTCACCTCAAACGCTGCCTGAAAACTGAAATGACCATCGAATTCGATTACCCACTCGCTGCCGAGATTTCCCGCAACGTGGATGCCGCCCTGAGCGAAGACGTCGGGGCCGGCGATCTGACAGCCAGTCTTGTTCCCGCTGAACGCCAGGTCAGAGCCACCGTCATCTCCCGCGAAGCCGGCGTCCTGTGCGGCACCGACTGGTTTGCCGAATGTGTCGCCCGCCTTGATCCGACTGCCCGCATCACGTGGTATGGCGCCGATGGCGACCGGATCACGCCCAACCAGTTGCTATGCGAAATCGACGGCAATGGCCGTGCCCTGCTCACCGCCGAAAGGAGTGCGCTGAATTTCCTGCAACTGCTCTCGGCCGTGGCCAGCAAGGCTCGCATCTACGCCGATGCCATCACCGGCACCAAGGCACAGGTCGTCGATACCCGAAAAACCCTCCCAGGCCTGCGCATTGCGCAAAAATACGCCGTCCGGGCGGGTGGCGGTGGCAACCATCGCCTGGCGCTCTGGGATGCCATCCTGATCAAGGAAAACCACATCCATGCAGCCGGCGGCATCGCCCAGGCAATGGCCGCAGCCAAGCAGGTGGCAGAGCAGGCAAAAGGTCGTTGCAAGTTTATCCAGATCGAAGTCGAAAGCATCGACGAACTGAATCAGGCCCTGACGGCTGGTGCCACGATGATTCTGCTCGACAACTTCAGCCTCGACATGATGCGCGAGGCTGCTCAAATCAACGCCGGCCGGGCCATTCTGGAAGCATCGGGAAATGTCACCCTGGAAACCATTCGCGGCATTGCCGAAACCGGGGTCGATAGAATCTCGGTCGGCGCGCTGACCAAGGACGTCAAGGCGCTCGACCTGTCGATGCGCTTTGTTGGCTAGGCTTTTTGGTCGATTGTCTTCATAATCGACCGCCAGAAGGCCAAAAACGAGAAACAAGGGGAGCCCAAAATGTTGTTCGCGTTGTTCTACATCGTCGCCATTTCGATCCTGGTGATGCATTTTACGGGCTACCTGGCCCGGCATAACCTCGAATGGCTCGTTCTGGTTCTGGCTGTTGCCGTCTTTCCTGCGGTTATTTACCTGTAGGTTTGCGCACCACCAGGTCGATCAAGGCAGATCGGCCAACGTGTGCCACTCCCTCGCCGATCATATCTTCGTGCTCGCGGAGCAGAACAATCTCCCAATCGGCAAACAATTCGCGCAGCATCGCCTCGGTGTAGAGGTTTTCAACGGCTGACGGACCACCCGTCCGATATTCCAGTTGTTTCGGCGTGTAGCCCTGCAACAGCAGCAAGCCTCCCGGTTTCACCGCTTGCTTCATCCCCGCCAGTTGGCGTGGACGCTCGGCAGGAGTAGCAAACTGGATGAAGATGCCGACTACGGCGTCGTAGGCCTCCTCCGGCCAATTCCAACTCAGGATATCCGCCCGGATGAATTCGACGGCCACATGCCGGGCTCGCGCCAGCTTGGCCGCTTTCTCCTGGGCGACTGGAGAAATTTCAGCCGCGGTTACCTGACAACCCTGCTCGGCCAGCCAGACAGCGTTGCGCCCCTCGCCGTCGGCCACCGAAAGCACGCACATGCCGTTCCCGAAGTGCTCCGCCTGAGAAGCCAGGAACTTGTTCGGCGCCGTGCCGAACAAGTATTCGTCCCCCACATCACGATAGCGGGCAGACCAGTGTGCTTCGTGGTCGAAACTCACACTCGCTCGACGAGGAACCGCTTGATGGCCTCCACATCCGGCGCCATGACCACGACGCGCTGTGGCAGGTTCTCGATACCCGCTAGATCAGCTGGACGAACCGGCTCGGTGCCCAGTGCCTCACGAATCGTTTCCTCGAACTTGGCCGGCTGAGCAGTTTCCAGAACAATCATCGGCACATTCGGCAGACGATGCTCAAGCGCCACCTTCAGGCCATCGGCGGTATGGGTGTCGAGCATCACGTTATAGCGGCCTTGCGCAAAACGGATCGTGTTGATGCGGTCGATGTGTGTGCTCTTGCCAGACACAAACCCGAATTTCGGCATGTTTTTCCAGAAGGCCGTTGCCGACAGATCGAAAGCCTGCCCCTTGTCCACTTTGGCCCACAACTCCTTGACGACAGCCGGATCACGGCCGACCAGGTCGAACACAAAGCGCTCGAAATTGGAGGCCTTGGAAATATCCATCGACGGGCTGGAAGTAATGCTGGTTTCAGCCGAGGTACGCGGGCGATAAACACCGGTGCGGAAAAACTCGTCGAGCACGTCGTTTTCATTGGTGGCCAAAACGAGACGGGCAATTGGCAAGCCCATCTGGCGAGCGATGTGGCCGGCGCAGATATTGCCGAAATTACCCGACGGCACGGCGAAAGCGACCTGCTCGTCGTTCGACTTGGTGGCCAGGAAGTAGCCTTGGAAGTAATAGACGATCTGTGCAGCGACCCGTGCCCAATTGATCGAATTGACAGCACCAATCTTGTACTTGGCCTTGAAAGCAGCGTCATTCGAGACAGCCTTCACAATATCCTGCGCGTCGTCGAACATGCCGGTGACGGCGATGTTGAAGATGTTGGCATCCTGCAGCGAATACATCTGGGCGCGCTGGAAGGCGCTCATCTTGCCATCCGGCGAGAGCATAAAAACCTTGACGTTGTGCTTGCCGCGCATGGCGTACTCGGCGGCCGAACCGGTATCTCCGGAAGTCGCGCCAAGGATGTTGATCGACTCACCACGCTTGTCGAGCACGTACTCGAACAGGTTGCCAAGCAACTGCATGGCCATGTCCTTGAAGGCCAGCGTCGGACCGTTGGACAGTTCCTGAGTGTAGAGGCCGTCTTCCAGCTTGGTCAGCGGCGTGATCTGGGCAGCATCGCCCCCATTGCGGGTATGGCAATAAACCTTGGCAGTGTAGGTCTTGGCGACCAGCGCCTTCAGATCTGCTGCCGGAATATCGGTGATGAACTTGGACAGGATCTCATAAGCCAGATCGGCATACGACAATTGGCGCCAGGCATCAAGTTCAGCTCGGCTGATCTGCGGGTAGCTTTCCGGGAGATAGAGACCACCATCCGGGGCCAGGCCACCAAGGAGAATGTCGCAGAAAGCCTGGGGCGCGGCGTGACCGCGGGTCGAGAGATAGCGCATGGCGGAAACCTGGAAAGCGAAAAGCTGCGATTTTACCGCGTCGAGCGATGCATGCGCACGGCTTGGACGAGCGCAACGATAAAGAGTGCCAATCCGCAGGCCACCAAAGCCCCGCCCAAGCGTTCACGACCGGAGAGCAAAGCCATCGCTGAGGCGAGGAACAACAAGCCGCGCCAAGCACCGCTTGCCGCCAGCTTCTGGCGCATCAGGTTGCGGGCTGGAATCGTCGGCCCCGGCCAGCGCCATACTGGCAACAACTGACTGAGCGCACCGGTCACCAAGGGCAGCAAAAACCCGGCCCCCCAGGCCAGCAAAGACGGGCGAGTCGGTAATATTCCGGCACCATGCAGCAACCCGGCGACCAAGGTGATCAGCAAGCCGACGACCGCCGCCAGCAATGAAGCTGCCACACCGTCCCGCAGCAGGCTCCACACCCCGAAGCGGCGCACCCATTGCCCAGCCAGCCCGAGCGCCGCGACGACAAGAAGCGCTGTTCCCGGCGCGGCAAATGGCCACGCAATGACCGCCCCGGTCGCTATCACCAGCGCACCGGAAGCAACCAGCCATAAACGCCGCTGTAACCAGCCAGCGGCTTCCGGGTCGGGCTTGCCGAGCGCCGTCGGCAAAAGGACCGGCAAGGTACCCAAGGCTGACAATCCAACCAAACCCAGGGTATTGAGATGCAGATGAAAAACTCGAAGGCTTCGCCAATAGGATGGCCAAACCGGAATAAGCAGAATGGCCAGCAAAGCCAGCAGCAGACAACCCAGCGCTGTACCGTACCAGCGCCAGCCCGGATGTGGCGAACCAAGCGTTGATCGGGCGCGCAGGGCAATCCAGTTAAGCAGAATGGCTGCCAGGGTAAGATCAAGCGCAGCCGCCAGATAAACCAGTGGATAGGGCAACCAGCCCTGCATCCCGCCAACAGCGATCAAACCAGTGGCCTGTGCTGCCATCGGCAAGCGCCCCAAACGCTCACCGGGATCACCGGTACGCGTCAGCACCGGCACAAAATGCATCATCGCCGCAAAGATCAGCGGCACGATGCCGACGGCAAACGCCAGATGCGCCACCGCCAATGGCGAACCCCAGCCACGCAACGCCAGCATGGCGCTGGCGATCAATGAAAACAGGCTGAGGCTCGCGGTGGGTATCACTCAGCCAACGACGGTAAAGTCGATCACGATGGCACCTGGCTCACGCTGCTTGTATTCGATGCTCAGATGGGGGCCGTAACGATGCTGCAACTGGGCCAACAGCGGCAAAGGATCGTGGTCATTGCAAAAACGCATGGTCTCACCAGGCTGAAGTGAATCAAGTGCACCGAAGATGGCCGCATGACGGAAGCGCTTGGCGATACCGCGGGCATCAAAGGGATAGAGTGCTTCAGCAGTCGGACGGTCACAGGAATGTACGGGGTGAATGGTTTGCATCTTAGCTCCTAAATTGGCTTGCCGGGATGGCAATTGGTAGCGATTTTGCCGGCCCTCCCAGTTCATTTCCTTGATCAGGATTGGAATACCCCCACCCCCATCAGGCCATCTGAAGAAAATGGCGCCTCCCCGTTAATTGACTTTCCCGGACTGGCGCGCCTGATCCAGCGCTTTCTTGATCTTTGTTTTATCCCGGGCCCGCAATCCTTCGACCATCGCCCGCGATGCGTCACGCCGCTGTTCTGCATAGAGCTTCAAATGTTCAACCGTCGGCGCAGACGGCAAATTTCCATCGATCGGTAAGGCCAAAAGCTCCTCAAAACTTTGGTCGTATCGCTCGGCCACCATGCGCTCAATCGCATCGGCCAGTTCGTCGGCGGACACACCCTTTTTACCGCCTTGCCACAAAAGATTGTCCCAATTTCGAGTGATCGCCGCATCTTCCTGAAGAAACTCGAAGACCTCCCCGCGAATCTGCTTTTCTTCGCTCCAGCGATAGGCTGGCTTTGGAATCTGGCCCACGATAACCGCGACGAGAAAGAGAAAAAACAGCCCCGACACCCATCTACCAAGTTGAGGCCCAGCCACAATGCCAGGTTCGGACCTGATCAGCAGCACGCCCATCAGAACACCGGCAATCCATCCACCAACGTGGGCGGCATTGTCGATGCCGGGAACCAGCAATCCGAAAATAATAGTCGCCCCGGAAAAACCCATCGCTGCCCAGAACAACCAGCGGAATTCACCGGGATGGATACTCGAACGTTCCAGCCACAGATAACTGAGTAGCGCGCCGTAAATGCCGAAAATGGCGCCGGATGCTCCTCCGGACACAGCTGCCCCGGCATTCGCCACCAGCGACAGTAGATTTCCGGTCAGACCGGCAGTCAGGTAGATCACCGCGAATCGCAAGGTGCCGTACATGCGCTCGACCCACTGACCGACATCCCACAAAGCCGCCATGTTCAGGAGCAGGTGCAAGATGCCGAAATGCAGAAAGAGCGCACTACCCAGGCGCCACCATTCTCCATCCTGTGTTGCAGGCCCGAAATTGGCGCCCCAGGCTAGCTGGATGGTGTTTTGTGCATGCCACAGACTCGCACCATTGAGCAGCATCGCCGCGAAAATCAGGACGTTAGCCGCGATCAGTAGCGGCGTCAGGCGCAATTGCGGCATGGCATGGCGAAGCTGATCGTGAAGTGAAGGCATGGTCTCTGCAGAAATCAATGAGCACCCAAACTTGAATTATGCGCGTCTGTTGGCCCAAGAGGCTGACCAACAAAGCTCGCATCAATAAAAACGGGAGCCCGTAGCTCCCGTTTCAGTGCCTTGGAGAAACCTGGCTTATTGCAGCTCTTCCAGGCGAATACGCTTGACCTTGCCCTTTTGTGCAGACAAGCCTTCGATCTTGGCAATCGCCGCATCGGCCGCACTTTCCTTGCAGATATGGGTCAGGATGATAATGTCAGTCTCGCCCTCCCCCTCTTCCGGCTCGCGCTGCAGCATGGCATCGATAGAAATACCCTGATCAGCCAGGATGCGGGTGATATCTGCCAGTACCCCCGGCTTGTCTTCAACGCGCAAACGCAGGTAATAGCCAGTCTCGACTTCGCTCATTGGCAGGATCGGCAGATTGGACATGGCGTCAGGCTGGAAGGCCAGGTGCGGCACGCGATGTGCAGCATCAGCGGTGGCCAGGCGGGCAACATCAACCAGATCAGCCACCACTGCGGAAGCGGTCGGCTCAGCACCAGCACCCTTGCCGTAATACAGGGTGATGCCAACCGCGTCGCCCTTGACCATGACGGCATTCATCGCACCTTCGACATTGGCCAGCAGGCGCTTTGCCGGGATCAGGGTCGGATGGACGCGCAACTCGATACCCTTCTCGCGACGCTTGGCGATGCCAAGCAGCTTGATGCGGTAACCGAGCTGTTCGGCATACTTGATATCGGAGGCTTCCAGCTTGGTGATGCCTTCGATGTAAGCCTTGTCGAACTGGACCGGAATGCCATAGGCAATCGAAGCAATCAATGTCGCCTTGTGGGCCGCATCGACACCTTCGATGTCGAAAGTCGGATCTGCTTCGGCATAACCAAGACGCTGAGCTTCTTTCAGCACATCGCCAAAGGACAGGCCCTTGTCGCGCATTTCAGACAGGATGAAGTTGGTCGTACCATTGATAATGCCGGCCGCCCACTCGATGCGATTGGCCGTCAGGCCCTCGCGCAATGCCTTGATGATGGGAATGCCGCCGGCTACTGCCGCTTCGAAAGCGACCATCACGCCCTTTTGTTGAGCGGCCGTAAAGATTTCAGTGCCATGCACGGCAAGCAGTGCCTTGTTGGCCGTCACGACATGTTTGCCGTTGGCGATGGCCTGCATAACCACTTCCTTGGCAACACCATAACCGCCGATCAGTTCGACGATGATATCGATTTCCGGGTCATTGACCAACGAAAAGGCATCGTCGGTAACACGGGCTGCACCACCAGTAATCTGCTTGGCGAGTTCAACGTTCTTGTCGGCCACAGCGGTGATGCGAATCGGCCGACCGGCACGACGGGTAATCTCTTCCTCGTTGCGCTTAAGAACGGTCCAGGTGCCACCGCCGACGGTGCCGATGCCGATAAGGCCAACATTGATGGGTTTCATGTTCAGTCTTTGATAAGTTGGTTGGTGTTGTGACGTTTGCGATAATTTTCAAGAAAGCGGGCAATACGTGCGACTGCTTCCCGCAGGTCATCCTCGTGCGGCAGGAAGACAAGACGGAAATGGTCGGGATGCGGCCAGTTGAAGCCAGTCCCCTGAACCAGTAACACTTTCTCTTCCTGCAACAGCTCGGAAATGAACTGTTGATCGTTCTTGATCGGGTAAATCTTCGGGTCAAGCCTTGGGAACATGTACAACGCGGCCTTCGGCTTGACGCAGGTGACGCCAGGAATGGCTGTAATCAGCTCGTGGGCGATGTCGCGCTGACGACGTAGGCGACCGCCGTCCTTGATTAGATCATTGATACTCTGATAACCACCCAAGGCCGTCTGGATACCGTGCTGCCCCGGTGCGTTAGCACACAGACGCATCGAGGCCAGCATGTCGAGGCCTTCGATATAGTCCTTGGCATGGCGCTTGTCGCCGGAAACCACCATCCAGCCGGCACGATAACCGCAAGAACGATAGTTCTTCGACAGACCATTGAACGTGATCATCAGCACATCCTCGGCCAGCGAGGCAATCGACGTGTGCTTCACATCGTCGTAGAGCACCTTGTCGTACACCTCGTCGGCGTAGATAGTCAGGTGATGCTGACGGGCGATGTCAATGATCTCGTACAGCAGATCATCCGGATACAGCGCGCCGGTCGGATTATTCGGGTTGATCAGCACGATCGCCTTGGTGTGCGCGTTGATCTTGCTGCGGATATCGTCGAGATCCGGTAGCCAGCCCTTGCTCTCGTCGCACAGGTAATGCTTTGGCGTTCCGCCGGACAGGCTGATCGCTGCCGTCCACAGCGGGTAATCCGGCGCCGGGACCAGTACTTCATCACCGGCATCGAGCAAGGCGTTCATGGCCATGACGATCAGTTCGGACACGCCGTTACCGACGTAGATATCCTCCAGCGTCACCCCCTTGATGCCCTTCTGCTGGGTGTAATGCATGATCGCCTTACGCGCCGCGAAAATACCCTTGGAATCCGTATAACCAGCCGCATTCGGCAGGTTGCGGATCATGTCCTGCTGGATTTCCTCGGGCGAATCAAAACCGAACGCGGCCAGGTTGCCGATGTTCAGCTTGATGATCTTGTGACCCTCTTCCTCCATCTGCTTGGCTTTTTGCAGCACGGGGCCGCGAATGTCGTAGCAGACGTTGGCGAGTTTGGCGGATTTCTTGACGTGTTTCATGCGAATCTTCCGGCGTGGCGGCTTGGCCAACAAAGGCCAAAGGTATAATCCTACTTTAACGAATGGTGCACCGCAATTTTGCGCGGACTTTTTGGAACGATCCCGCAGTGAAACTTCACATTCCCAACACCGCTGGCCTCAACCTGTTCACCGCTTACGGCGACGACTACATTGCGGTCAATCAGGAAAAATACAGCACCAACCTGATCCTGTTGCCAGAGTCGATCATTCCCGACTGGACCTCGGCAAAGCTTGAATCGCTGACCGAAGCAGACATGCAACGATTGCTTGAACTGGGGACGGAAATAATCCTCCTCGGCACCGGTAGCCGACTACGCTTCCCTCCCGGCGCCCTGCTCCGCCCATTTGCCGTAGCCGGCATTGGGCTGGATGTCATGGACCTGCAAGCCGCCTGTCGCACTTACAACATCCTTGCTGCCGAGGGCCGCAAAGTGGCTGCAGCCCTCCTCTTCGACTGATCAGTTGCGCCCGTAGGTATCTTCAAAGCGGACAATATCGTCCTCGCCAAGATAGCTTCCAGACTGCACCTCGATCATTTCGAGCGGCACGATCCCCGGATTTTCCAGGCGATGCTTGGTACCGAGCGGGATATAGGTCGACTGGTTCTCGGAAACCAGAAACGCCTCGTCGCCCTTGGTTACTTTCGCTGTACCGGTAACAACGATCCAGTGCTCGGCACGATGATGGTGCATCTGCAGGGATAACGAAGCCCCCGGCTTCACACAGATCCGTTTCACCTGAAAACGCTGGCCAGAATCAACTCCGTCATACCACCCCCACGGCCGATGAATCTTGCGATGCCACTGCGCCACTGAACGCTTGTCGGCCTTCAGACGATCAACAATCTTTTTGACGTCCTGCGTCGCATTTTGGTGAGCGACCAGGACAGCATCGTTAGTCTCAACCACAACCAGATCCTTGAGACCAATACAGGTCACCAGACGACTCTCTGAAAACACCAGGGTGTTGCTGCAGGATTCGAGCATGACATCACCACGGATGGCATTTCCCGCCTCACACTTCGGCAACACCTTCCACAGCGCATCCCAGGCACCGACATCAGACCAGCCAGCGGAGAGCGGAATAACCGCACTTTTCGGCAAGTTTGCCTCCCCTCCGGAAAGGCGCTCCATGACTGCGTAATCAATGGAATCCGATGGACAACGCTCAAACTCGGCACGATCGAGTCGCACAAAATCGCCGTCCTGACTGACGCAGTTCAAGGCTTTGCCACAAGCCGCCAAGATGTCAGGCCGGCAAATCTCCAACGCAGACAGCCAAGTCGACACGCGCAGCACGAAAATACCGCTATTCCACAGGTAATCGCCTGAATCCAGATAAGCTTGAGCGGTACCACGATCCGGCTTCTCGACGAAACGGCGAAGCAAAAAGGCGTCTTCTTCGCATGCAATAACGGCACCACGCTGGATGTAACCATAGCCAGTCTCTGGGCAATCCGGAGTAATCCCGAAAGTAACGGCAAATCCTTGCTCAGCGAGTTTCACCGCGTTGGCAACCGCCGTCCGGAAAACATCCCCCTCAAGAATCACATGATCCGCAGGCATGACCACCAGAACAGGGTCATCACCATTCCGTCGCGCCAACAAGGCAGCCAGCGTTAGCGCCGGTGCGGTATTGCGGCCAAATGGCTCAAGCAGTATCTGGCCATGCTTACCCAGCACCCGAAGCTGTTCGGCCACGACAAAACGATGCTCTTCGTTACAGACCAGCAAAGGCTCAGACAACCCGGCCAGCCCATCCAGCCGCACTACGGTTTCTTGCAACATAGATTTGTCGCCAACCAGCGGCAGCAACTGCTTGGGATACTTTTCGCGGGACAAGGGCCACAAACGAGTTCCAGAACCTCCGGAGAGCACAACGGGTATCACTTGCGTCATTTTCAAAAACTTTCAACCAAATAGAAGAATAACCAAAAAGCATACTAATCCAGTTTCTTCAGATACTCCTTGGTAAAAATCTTGTCCGGCAAATCACGTAACTTCATCTCGCTATACTCAAGCACTGACTTTTCTCCATTGCGCAGCGCATCCTCCATTACCAGCCGCGTCGGACGCACTCGCCCAGCCATGGTCTGGAAATTTTCATAAGTGCATTTTTTCAACAGCCGGTTGGATAGCGAATAAAACTCAGCTTTCAAGGGCCAACCTGACTTTTCATTAACCCAATAAACCACACGTTGATAAGTCACACTACGATCAACAGCAATTAACTCCAGTACGTGATAGCTTTCACCACCAATTTTCTCGGTGCTGATAATTTTCGGATTGTAATCCCCCGAAAAATTAGCCCGTGCCAGATCGCCGTTTGCCACCTGCCCAGTCAGGCGCTGGGCCAAGGAAATCCGCACCGGCTGTGAAACTTCCGGCATAAAGACCCACAGGTCACGGCCCTTCATCAACATGATCTGACCACGCTCCGAAGCGGGCTCAGTAACCATCACTACTGCGTTCTCATTTCCCTTGGAGAGAACGCGATATTTGTGGAGATCAGCCTCCTTGTCCGGACGCACACTGTTTATGACCACGTCAACCTGAAATGCCTCGGCTGGAAATCGAACTTTGTCTGCCTTTTCAACTATACTGCGCGCTAAAGCATCACTAGCCGACGTTGCTCCTGCCTCCTCTGCGTGCAAAGGAAATGATAGGACTGCCATGTATATAGCACCGACCAAAACCAATGCAGAATGTATCGAAAAACGCCTTTCGATTGTCGATTGCATGAGTAGCTCCATCCAGTTCAGAACCTTCAATTAGTTGCCCACCTAATGCCATGAGCGTCGTTCGTATTGAACATGTTTACAAGGACTATCAGCTTGGCGATCAAACCGTTCAAGCCCTGCATGATATTACATGGTCAATTGACGCCGGAGTATTCCTGGCGATCTCCGGACCATCGGGGAGCGGCAAAACGACCCTGCTCAACCTGATCGGTTGCATCGACAAACCGACCAGCGGAAAAATCTTCATCAACGAAGAAGACGTCTCCGAAAAATCTGCCAACGAACTGGCTGACATCCGCTCCCATTCCATTGGATTTATTTTCCAGACCTTTAATCTGTTGCCTGTACTTTCTGCGGCAGAAAATGTCGAATACCCGCTTCTCAGACGTTCAGACATCTCAGCAGAGGAGCGCAAAAAGCGGGTTGCCTATTTCCTGGATATCGTCGGCCTGACCAAATTTGCCGACCATCGCCCAAACCAACTAAGCGGCGGCCAAAGGCAGCGGGTCGCTATCGCTCGCGCCCTGGCCATCAAGCCAAGCATCATTCTTGCCGATGAACCAACCGCCAACTTGGACAAGGCAACAGGCCGCGAGATTCTGCGGCTCATGAAACAGATCAATCGCCACCTGAAAACCACCTTTATTTTCTCGACCCACGACCAAAAAGTCATCGACCATGCCGACCGTCTGGTTCAGGTCGAAGATGGTTACATCACTGCCTTTGGCATACGCACTCAAGGCGAAAAAATCTGGAATATTGCCCGCGTTCGCCCCATGCCGGACGCCGATGACGAAGCTGACTCCGACTAACGTCCTTTGCCTGCACACATCGTGATTACCAAAAAACACAAATTATTGAAGCTCTCTTTGGCCATTTCGGCCTGCTTCTCACTGAATTGCCCCGCTGCAGATGATGACCCACTCGGTCGAGATGCACTTTTTGGCGACGATATCAAACCGGTAGCCACCAGCCCATCCGGATCAGGCGGAGGCGTAAAAGGTTTTGTCCAGTTCGAAGGAGCCAGAACCACGTCATCTCCGGATCACTGGTCAAAACTTAGAACTCGTGCTGATCTCAATAGCAACGGAAAACTCGGAGAAGGCCTGAAATGGAAGCTGGGCGTTAGACTCGACTACGATTTCGTCTACGGCATCAACGACTTTTACAACAGTGCCGTCGAGCAGAACCAGCGTTTCGATGTTGCGCTACGCGAGAACTATCTGGATTACAGCGCCGGCAATTGGGATTTCCGTATCGGACGACAGCACGTTGTCTGGGGCGAAATGGTTGGACTATTCTTTGCGGATGTTGTTTCCGCCCGTGACCAGCGCGAGTTTATCCTGCCAGAATTCGACCAGATGCGCACCCCACAGTGGGCAGCGCGCGCCGAATACTTCATCGATGACACACACGCCGAATTGCTCTGGATTCCCGTCGCCACCTACGACAATATCGGCAAGCCGGGAGCAGAGTATTTCCCCTACCAGCCGCTCCCGCCCGGCGCCAACGTTCAATATCTTCCCGAACAACGCCCCGACCGGAACGCCAATAATATGAACTACGGGGCCCGCCTCTCAACACTCAAGAACGGCTGGGATGTCTCCGGTTTCTATTACCGCAGTTCAGACACCAACCCCACGTTCTATCGAGAGATCGTGCTCGGCCCAACACCAACGTATATCTACCAGGCTCGCCACGATCGAATTCACCAGTTTGGTGGAACGCTCGCCAAGGATTTTGGAGATATCGTTCTCAAGGCGGAAGGGGTTTACACTCGCGACCGCCAATTCGCAGTGCTGAACATGACCGACCCGGATGGCCTGGCAAAACAGAACACACTGGATTGGGCCGTCGGACTCGACTTCACACTTCCGGCCGAAAGCCGGCTCAACATCCAGTTCTTCCAACGCCAGCACTTTGATCACAACCCAGACCTCATTGCGGACCGCCTGGAAAATGGTTACAGCCTTTTTGCCAGCACAAAGCTCACCAACAACTGGGAAGCACAGGCGACATTCATCTCCAGCCTGAACCGCTCCGACTGGCTACTTCGCCCCCGCGTCACCTGGAACCTCCAGCGCAACTGGCGTCTGTTATTGGGCGCTGACATCTTCAACGGCCCCCCGATGGGGATGTTTGGGCGATATGATCAACACGATCGCATTTATTCTGAAATGCGCTATAGCTTTTGAGCGCACTAGTTTTGTAATAGAGCAAAATTAATTTCAGGCCTCACAGCGGCTCAAGCTACAGAGCGCTCACTTTAGAAAACCGAACTCCAGTCGAACAGCGCGGGGCTACCTCTACCCAACAACTGGCAGGCACGGTGCTCAGAAATCGTTGTTAACTCCTGCGTCACCATGACTGCCTTACGCTTTTGCTAGGGTTTCAACCCAAGGCAGCCATGAGCGCCCCGGCATCGAGGATGAATTCTGCCTGTAGTCGCTTGCACGCCGCTCCCGGCTTCCAACTATTGCAGGCGCCTGGCATCTGGAACCCCGGCGCCTCAGAGAAAGCAACACTTCCCAAGATCAATGCCGACGAGGGTGAATGGCGTTCACGGGCTGGCCTCCAAAAAGAATCCCCACTCAGCTTACCGCTGGCGGGGATCAGGCTGACCCATCTTATAAACCCCCACGCAGGGCGTGAGGGGGTTTAAGGCTCATGGACTTAACCGACTAAAGCAAAGCCATTTAAGCAGATTTACGGCGACGGCTCATACCTGCTGCGAACAACCCAAACCCAACCAATGCCAGAGATGCAGGTTCAGGCACCACGAAAACAGCACTGACGTCCCCTGTGAGACCCGTACCTTGGGATCCCTTATAGGTCGTTGTTGTGAAGGTTCCAGCTGCGATACGCGAATTCACATCATTCACAACATCATTAAAGGCATCGAAATCGCCATTCACATCCACTACGGCATGGAATGGGCTAGGTGCAATAAAGTAACTACCACCGGCAGCCGTCAATACCAAATCCTTAAAGATAAAATCGTATGCCCCAGGCGTACCAGGCAAACCGAGCAACTTGGTAGGATCGATGGAGAACAAAATCTCATAATCATCAGCGGTCCCAGTCAGAGCGACTGAAGCAACATTACCGCTTTCCGTTAAAGTTTTGGTGGTATCCGAATTCGGATCAATCCACAGGTGGAAATTACCAGCCGTCCCCACGAACCCGCCCGGCGTCAAGAGACCCGACGAGTCAAACAAGGCATACATACCATACTGATTCGGGGTAAAAGAACCAAGCTGGGAAGATACCGTAGATGATCCCTCATTCTTATAGAATTGACCAATATCCCCGTAGGCAACACTAGAAAAAGTAAGATCCGTATTGATGGTCAAATACTCTGCATAACCGCCATTGAGCTTGTCAGCAACAAAGGTGTTAGCAAGAGCGCCTGCAACGCTACCTTCCGCAACCGTGAATTCCTGAAAAACATTTGCCGCTTGAACGGAAGAAGCAGCTGCAACGAAAGCCAAAGCTGCAACGGCCTTCGAAAGTTTAGACTTGGTGTTCATAACAACCTCCATGAACGAATTAATCAAATGTGCTACTCGCGAAGTTCTAAGCACATCACGTGCCACATATATATTTCAATTTAAAATCATCGGCTTAAAAAAATAACAAGATTAATTTCCCAGCCAAGTGTAAAGAAATCCGACGCCTCCTCATCGGGCCAACTAAATAGCATTTAGTAGAAGTAGGCACGCGATTCGTAGTAGTCTTCCCCTACACCATATCGCCCCCCCCCCTTGGATGATGACAACGCTCTCACTAGCCTTTTTGAGCATTTTCAGGCAGTTTCGTCGCTCGACGACAGCTGTATTGGCAATCACATCCGGAATCGCAGCACTGCTCTTGGCCAGCGGCTTTATCGAATGGAATCTGCGCTACGGTCGCGAATCAACCATCCACTCCGAACTCGGTCATATTCGCATTTTCAAACCGGGTTATTTGCAATCAGGTTTAGCTGATCCATTTGAGTTTCTGCTCGATGCGGATGCCAGTCGTGAAAAAGCAGTCCTACAATTACCTCATGTAGAGCTACTGACCCCTCGACTATCTTTCAATGGCTTGGCTAGCTACGGAGAATCAACAATCTCTTTCATCGGAGAAGGCGTAGACCCCACTCTCGAGGAGCATTTGAGCAAATCCTTGACCATTGTCTCAGGCCGCCCCCTGTCACCTGAGCAGCAAAAAGGAATTATCATTGGCCAAGGCTTGGCAAACAACTTAGGGGTAAAGCCTGGCGATACTCTAGTTCTGATGGCAAATAGTGCGACAGGAGGGGTAAACGCAGCAGAGGTGACTGTACTTGGGCTTTTCGCGACCATCACGAAAGCCTACGACGATGCTGCATTGCGAGTCCCAATCACCCTCGCTCGCCAGTTGCTACGCGTCAAGGGGGCTCACACCTACGCGATCCTCCTGGACAAGACTGAAAACACATCTGAAACCTTGAGCGATCTAAAAAAGCATTTTTCCGGGAAAAATCTTGAGTTCATACCATGGTATGACATGGCTGATTTTTACAACAAGACGGCAGAACTATTCTCACGCCAGGTAAGCATCGTTCGACTGATCATTGCCGTCATCATCGTACTAAGCATATCGAATACGCTAATGATGAACGTTATGGAGCGAACGGGTGAGATAGGGACGATTATGGCCACTGGCGTCAAGCGCAAAGAAGTGCTTAGTCAGTTTTTAGCAGAAGGAGTCATACTGGGACTTATCGGAGGAGCGCTAGGGCTTGTACTTGCATACGCTTTTGGTGCACTGATCTCTGCCGTTGGCATACCCATGCCAGCCCCGCCAGGCATGTCCTTTGGCTATACCGCGGAAATTCTCATTACTTGGCAGATGGCATTGGATGCATATTTGCTTGCCATCATTACAACGCTGCTGGCCAGCGTGATCCCTGCAGTTAAGGCATCGCGCATGGAAATCGTCAATGCGTTACGTCACAATCGCTAAGCAGCAATGATCAAACTTGCATTCCGCAACATTTTCCGCCAGTACATTCGTACAGCAATCACGCTAGCCGCAATTGTATTTGGCGTTGTCGGACTGATCCTGGGAGGCGGCTTTGTCCGGGACATTTTTTTTCAACTCGGCGAAGCCTTGATCCATTCCCAATCTGGCCACTTGCAAGTAGTCAAGACCGGTTACTTCACTTATGGCTCAAGGTCTCCGGAAAAATTTCTGATCACCGACTCCTCGTCGCTGAAGCGTGAATTGGCAAAGATTCCTGAAATACAGGAAGTACTCGAACGAGTCAGTTTCACAGGGCTACTCAACAACGAAAAAACGGATTGGCCAATCGTCGCTGATGGTGTCGAACCCGATGGTGAAGCACGACTTGGCAGCTTCATGCAGATCGTCGAAGGGCGACAGCTTACCCACAAAGACAATTTCGGAGTAACGGTTGGGCAAGGAATTGCCAAGGCACTTAATCTCAAACCGGGCGACAGGGTGTCTCTGCTAGTCAATACACCAGAAGGCGCCCTGAATACGATGGAACTCAACATCGTAGGTATTTTTCAGAGCTTCTCGAAAGACTACGACGCCCGTTTCATTCGCTTACCCTTACCAGCAGCTCAAGAGCTACTTGGATCGAATGGCATAAATAGTCTGGTCATCTCCCTAAAGCAGACGTCCGACACAGAAACAGTGTCACTTAAACTGAAGGCCATACTCAACCCTGATCAATATGAAAGCCGAACCTGGATTCAGCTTAATGACTTCTACGAAAAGACTGTTGCCCTTTATGAACAGCAATTCGGCTTTCTGCAATTGATCATCCTGACCATGGTTCTTTTGAGTGTAGCCAACAGTGTCAGCATGAGCATTTTTGAGCGCACAGGTGAGTTCGGAACAATTATGGCCATAGGAAGTCGCCCAATAGATGTCATTAAAATGTTGATAACTGAAAGCGCACTGCTAGGTTTGATCGGGTCAGGATTAGGCGTTGTACTCGGCATCGCTGCCGCTCTGTTGATATCCAGTATAGGGATTCCTATGCCACCGCCTCCAAACGCAAACCTCGGTTACATGGCTACGATACAACTCACTCCGATCGACATTCTTATTTCGTTCGCAATTGGCTTTTTGGCAACAACGCTCGCCTGTCTCTGGCCTGGAATCCGTGTAACCAAGCTGCCAGTCATCGATGCATTGCGACAGAATCAGATCTAAAACCGACTCACCTCTCTTGCTAATCCGGGGATAACCACCAATAAACCAGGAGACCGACAATGCGCACCTTTGACTACAACACCGCATTTTCCCGAAATATAGGCTGGGTTACCGAAGACGAACAAGCACGCCTAAGAAATTGCCGTGTTGCTATTGCTGGACTGGGTGGGGTTGGCGGCGTGCATCTGCTAACCCTCGCTCGCTTGGGCATTGGAAAATTCAACGTTGCTGACTTCGACAAATTCGATTTCGTCAATTTCAACCGACAGGTTGGCGCAACCATGAGTTCGATTGACCGCCCCAAGATTGACGTCCTTGAAGAAATGGCGCGGGATATCAACCCGGAACTGGAACTCCGCCTCTTCCCCGACGGTATTTCCACGAAAAATCTGGACGAATTTCTGGATGGCGTTGACGTTTATGTCGACGGCTTGGATTTTTTCGTATTCGATATTAGACGAAAGACCTTTGCCGCCTGTCAGGCCAAGGGAATTCCGGTCGTTACAGCAGCGCCTTTAGGTCTAGGCACAGCAGTACTTGTCTTCAGCCCAACTGGTATGTCCAGTGAAGACTACTTTGGTTTCGAGGGATGCGACGAACTAGAAATGGCTATTCGCTTTCTTGTCGGTCTCTCGCCGGCAGTTTTGCAACGCGGCTATGTTGCGGACATGAGCCGCATTAGCCTCCCCGAACGACGAGGTCCATCCTCCATCGCATCATGCCAGCTATGCGCCGGCGTCGCTGCCGTTGAGACGCTTAAACTTCTTCTAGGCCGTGGAGAAATTCGGTACGCCCCTTGGGGCAGCCAGTTTGATGCCTACCGCATGAAATATGTCCACACCTGGCGACCGGGTGGCTACCGAAACCCATTGCAACGCCTCATGCGTTTTCTTCTGCGCAAACAATTGGAGAAAATCAGCAAATCTATGTAACCATCGGGCAAAATGACTCTATTCTGAAAGCATCCATTTCCGTGAAATAGTTCCATGCCACCGGCTTTGAAAGCACGGTATTCTTGAAACGTTTCCGTTATCATTATGCCCTGACCATTTACCGGCCGCAGCTTCCTGTGGCCAGATCGAGGGAAAAGAGGACAATCATGTTTCGTTCGACCGTTAGATCCACTAAGCATTGGCTAACCTTGAGTGTTGCCGTTCTAATTATTACCTCCGGATGTGCCAGCAACCGCCCGGCCGCTCCCGCAGAAGCAGCATCGGCCGAATACAGCTATAAAATTGGCCCAGGAGACAATCTAAATATTGTCGTTTGGCGAAATCCAGAGCTTTCAATGGTTGTACCGGTTCGTCCCGATGGAAAGATTTCCTCTCCGCTGATTGACGACCTGAATGCCATGGGCAAGGATTCGACCTCACTTGCTCGTGATATTGAAAAAGAACTGGCAAAATACATTCGAGACCCAGTCGTCACTGTGATCGTAACGGGCTTTGTTGGACCATATAGCGAGCAGATCAGAGTCATTGGCGCGGCGACCAAACCACAAATTCTCGCGTACAAACAAAAGATGACCCTGCTTGACGTCATGATTGCAGTAGGCGGCATTACCGACTTTGCAGATGGCAATGGAGCTACGATTCTACGCACCTCCGAAAACAATGCTCAATATAGTGTGCGCATCAAGGATCTGGTCAAACGCGGTGACGTTTCGGCCAACGTTGAGATGAAACCTGGCGATGTGTTGATCATCCCCCAAAGCTGGTTCTGATCTTAAGTCGTTACTCAATACCATCCGCTCGGCCATTTGGCCGAGCGTGTGTTTGTCTGGACTTCTAAATGGAAGAAATTCTTCGTCAGGCCCTGTCAATTCTCCGAGCGACCTGGAAATACCGTCGCCTTGGCATGCTCGTCGCGTGGGTCGTTGGAGCAGTTGCCGCAGGCATCGTGCTTAAGATGCCTGATCGCTACGAAGCCTCAGCCCGTATCTACGTGGATACGCAATCCATTCTCAAGCCGTTGATGTCCGGACTGACCGTTCAGCCGAACATAGAACAACAAGTGATGATGCTCAGTCGAACGCTAATCAGCCGACCCAATATCGAAAAATTGATTCGGATGGCTGATCTTGACCTAAAGATTCAGGGGAAACGCGAACAAGAAGCACTGATTGACGAGTTAATGAAGACTCTCGTGATTCAAAGTTTGGGCCGCGACAACCTGTACACCATCGCCTACCGCGACACAGATCCTTCAAAGGCGCAACGGGTCGTACAGGCTCTGGTGTCGATTTTTGTTGAATCAAGCTTAGGGGACAAGCGGCAGGACAGTGACTCCGCACTAAAATTCATTGATGAACAAATAAGGAACTACGAAAAGAAACTCGAAGATGCAGAAAGCCGCCTGAAGGATTTCAAGCTTCGCAACGTTGAGCTGAATACCGGCGAAGGCAGAAGCGGCATTGATAAACTCTCCGAATTGACCAATGTTTTGAATAGTTCAAGACTTGCACTTCGCGAAGCCGAGAATTCACGTGATGCACTGCGCAGGCAAATCCTCGGTGAAGAGCCGGTGTTGTTGCCAGAATCATCTAGCGGCGACTCAGGTGTTTCATTACCCGAGATTGATGGCAGACTGGATGTACAGAAGCGCAACCTTGACAATTTATTACAGCGCTACACTGATCAACACCCCGATGTCATTGGAACACGTCGACTGATCAAGGATATTGAAGAGCAGAAACGTCAGGAGCTCTTGGCTCGCAAAAAATTTGCAGCGGCCAATCCTGGAGCCTCCGTCAGCAACAACCCCGTGTATCAACAACTAAAGGTGTCGTTAGCCGAGTCCGAAGCCAATGTAGCCTCGTTGCGCGCCCGTGTCAGCGAGTACGAAACTCGTTACAAGCGCACTACTGACTTGCTCAAGACACAACCGCAACTCGAAGCAGAATATACCCAACTTAATCGCGACTACGACATTCACAAGAAAAACTACGAACAGCTGGTTACCCGCCGAGAAGCCGCCGAACTGTCCGGCGATCTTGAGTCAACAGGTTCTGGCGCCGACTTTCGGCTAATCGACCCGCCACGGGCTTCGTCAAAGCCTGTAGCCCCCAACCGCCTCTTGCTCCTTCCTGGCGGACTTGCCTTGGCTTTGGCTGCGGGCTTGTTTGTTGCATTTGTCGCTAGCCAGATTCGCCCGGTATTCTTTGATGGCAAGACCCTTCGCGAAGTATCAGGCTTGCCTCTTCTTGGCACGGTTTCACTACTGCCAAACCCCGTTCGAAAACAGAAGGAACGAGCAAGTCTGAAGAGATTTCTCATCGCCACGTTTGGCCTAATTTCAGCGTATGGCTTTGGCATAGCCGCGCTTTTTATACTCACCCAACGCGCAGCCTGAGGAATTTTGATGAGTCTGATTGAACAAGCTGCCAAGCGTTTAGAGCAACTGCGCCAAGCTGGGGTCGAGCTCCCCAATAGCGAACCGGAACAGGGGTTGGAGTTATCAGCTTCCAATTCGCCCCAAAAACGAGAAGCAGTTGCGCCTGCGATAGCACCAAACCGCCACCAAGCAACTCAGCCCCCCCGCTCGCCGACACTCGACGCTGAAAAGGCTTCATCCAATTCAGGGAATCGCGTTGAATTGAACCTTGAGGCCATCTCTGCGTCCGGCTTGCTGGTACCTAATGCGGCCCGCAGCGAACTGGCTGACGAATATCGTGTGATCAAACGTCCCTTAATCGCCAACGCAATGGGCCGCAGTGGTGCGCAGATCGATTACGGCAATTTGATCATGGTGACAAGCGCGCTTCCCGGTGAGGGGAAGAGTTTTTCTGCTATCAACCTCGCCATCAGTATTGCCATGGAACTCGACAACACGGTCATGCTGGTCGATGCAGATGTTGCACGTCCATCAATACTCAACATGCTGGGGCTTTCGCCTGCTCCAGGCCTGCTGGATGTGGTTGACCGTGGCTCAGTAGACATTTCCGGTGTTCTGCTACGCACTAACATCGACAAGCTATCCATTCTGCCGAGCGGGACCCAACATCCAAGAGCAACTGAGTTGCTGGCCAGTGATGCAATGATCAAACTCCTTGATGATATGTCAAGGCGCTACAGCGATCGGATCATCATATTCGACTCCCCTCCCCTGTTGTTAACGACCGAAGCGCGGGCATTGGCAACCCACATGGGGCAGATTGTCATTGTGGTCAATGCCGAGAACACAACTCAAGCGGCGGTCAAAGAGGCGATCGCCACCATTGAGGCTTGTCCAGTCAAGATGATGCTCCTCAATCAGGCGCGTCAGGCAGGATCCGGCACATACGGCTACGGTTATGGCTACGGGTATGGAAACAGGTACGGAAATGAGAAATAATCTCTCCAGAATCTGTCATTTTTCCAGCCTGATGCTGCTTGTAATGGGCAACGCGTTGGCGCAGCAAACTGCAACCGATCCAAGCCAAGTATCAGACCAGAATAAATTGGAAGCAACCCTGCAACCAACTTGGGTCATCAAGCCCCGTATTTCGCTGACTGAAACGTGGACAGATAACGCCAACCTTAATCAAGGCACAAACTCGAAGCAAAGTGACTTGATCACAGAGGTAGCGCCAGGCATCCAAATCCAAGCTAGAACCGCTCGCTTGAAAGGCTACCTCGACTATTCTCTACGTGGTCAGCAATATGCACAAAACACCAATTCCGCTCGCACTCAAAACTCACTGAATGCCTTCGGAACCCTGGAAGCCATCGACAACTGGCTCTTTCTTGATTTCAGTGGAGTAATTGCCCAGCAATCTATCTCAGCATTCGGCGCACAATCTCCGGCCAGCACCTCTGTCAATAGCAACAGTACCGAAACATCGACCTATCGACTCTCGCCCTATGTTCGTGGCCAATTCGGTGGCATTGCCGAATACATGCTTCGTTATAACGTATCGACCACGCGCTCTGACTCTAGTACTGCCGCTGGGATTGATATCTCCCAACTTAGCGGTCAGTTGAAGGGAAGCACACCATTTCAACGTTTGAAATGGACGATAGATGGAAATCAACAAACTACCGATTACAGTACCGGGCGCACCACGGATGCAGAAACCTATCGAGGAATGTTGACCTATTCTCTATTCCCACAATTTCGGATATCAGCCAGTGGTGGCTGGGAGTCAAACAATTACGCATCCGCTACCCAGGAAAGCCGTACTACCCATGGATATGGTTTCGACTGGAATCCGACAGAGCGGACACAGTTGTCAGTCTTTAAGGAGCGGCGTTTTTTTGGTGATGGCCACAATATTTCCTTCAGCCACCGTTTCCCAATGAGCAGTATCCAGTACACCAATACCCGCGATGTATCGGTGCTGCCAGATCAATTTGGATATGTTGGCAGGGGAACAGTTTACGACCAGTACTACCAATTATTCAGTGGCATTTCCGACCCAGTTCTGCGGGCCAATTTTGTCAATGCTTTTCTCGCCGCATTCGGTATCAACCCCAAAAGCCAAATCGTTAGCAGCTTTATCTCATCGCAGGCCAGCATCCAACGTCGCCAGCAACTCTCTTATGTAATATATGGGGCACGAAACTCCATAACGCTGCTGGCCAATCGCAGCGAAAACCAATCACTTCTGGCGACGAGCATAGGAAATGATGATTTTTCCAAGAGCACCACAATTCGCCAGAGCGGACTCAGTGTCAATTTTGCCCACCGCCTGAGCGAGATTTCCAATTTGAATTTGTTGCTATCGCGCCAGGAGAACACCGGCGGCACTGGCAGTTCGCTGAAGGCGACGACGACAATCTATCAACTCAATGTATCGACACAACTGGGTGCAAAAACGACAGGCTCTCTGAGCGTTCGCCGCTCAGAATTCGACAATTCGACCACACCCTTCATCGAGAACGCATTGATCGGCATGGTTACTTACATTTATTAAACACATGTACGAAGCGTTCTATGGCTTGACCAGCAAGCCTTTCCAACTAAATCCAGACCCCTCCTTCTACTTCGGTAGCAAGCAGCACCGGCGCGCCGCGGCCTATCTCGAATATGGCCTACACCAAAATGAAGGATTTATTGTCATCACTGGAGAAGTCGGTGCCGGCAAGACAACCATTGTCCGAGGCATGCTTGACAGTCTGGACCAGGACAAGGTGATTGCCGCCCATCTAGTCAGCACCCAGCTTGATGCCGACGATACCCTTCGCCTGGTTGGCGCGGCCTTTGGCTTGCGTACCAAAGATGTATCGAAGGCTGATGTCCTGATGACCTTGGAGGCCTTCCTGATCAGCATGACCGGCAAGGGCAAGCGCTGCCTTCTGGTTGTCGATGAGGCCCAGAATCTGACGCAACGTGCGGTCGAAGAACTGCGCATGCTTTCAAACTTTCAATTTGGCAATCACGCACTTCTGCAAAGCTTCCTCGTTGGTCAGCCAGAATTCCGCCATATCCTGCAGAGCCCGAATTTGATGCAGTTTCGGCAACGAGTAATTGCTGCCTGCCATATTGGACCACTTGATGTCGATGAAACCAAGTCTTATATCGATCATCGTCTCAAATGCGCTGGAGCCAATGACAGCATCGTTATTTCCCCTGACGCACACGAAGCTATCTTCAAAGCCAGTAGCGGTATTCCCAGGAGAATTAACTCTGTCTGCGACCGACTATTGCTCTTCGGTTTCCTGAGCAACAAGAAAGAATTCAAGGCAGAAGATGTTGAAGAAGTTGCCAGAGAAATCTACGAAGAAACAATGGGTGGCTCCACATTGATATCAGCGCCCAACGGATTATCTGATGTTGATAACAGCCAATTCTCCCTTGCCGACGGTTCCATTTGTCATCCTGCAGATTTCCTGGCCTCATTGAACGTTCAGCAATTCGGCGACCGCCTTGCGCGCCTTGAACACGGATTGACTCAGCTCCAGAAAACCAATAGTGCTACGCTTGCCCTGCTTCAGCAGGTACTTGGCAATCGTACTCAAACCCCAATTCCTGAAATCGAGAAAACAAATGCCTAGTACGTGGCCGAAGAACCTGGGACCGGTTATTTGTGTCGTCGGTGCCCGCCCCAATTTCATGAAGATGGCTCCGGTTCTTCGTGCTTTCTCTGACAACCAGCCCGCGATTCCCACATTGTTAGTGCATACCGGCCAGCACTATGACCGCGACATGAACGACAAGCTATTCGAGGACCTGCGCCTGCCTCATCCGGACATCAACCTTGAAGTTGGTTCCGGCACCCACGCCGTACAGACCGCAGAAGTAATGCGTCGTTTTGAACCAGTGCTGGACGAAAAAAAGCCCTCATGCGTTCTTGTCGTTGGCGATGTCAATTCAACACTTGCCTGCACTTTGGTCGCTGTAAAAAAGGGAATTCCTGTTGTTCACGTGGAAGCTGGACTACGTAGTTACGACCGAGCAATGCCCGAAGAAATCAACCGCATCTTGACCGACCAGGTTGCCGATCTTCTCTACACAACCGAACGTAGTGCGACAGCCAACCTGACTCGTGAGGGCATCTCAGAAGAACGTATTCGTTTTGTCGGCAATGTAATGATCGACTCGCTTCTGAGCAACCGTGAAAAGGCGCGTGACCCTCAAGATACCCTTCGTAGCTGCGGTGCTGATCCTGCTGCAATCACAGGTACCCAAGGTTTTGGTGTGGTAACAATGCACAGGCCATCAAACGTCGACCATCCAGAGGTTCTGCGCTCCTTGCTTGCCGTATTACGGGAAATTTCCGAATCGCTGCCACTGGTCTTCGCGCTTCATCCACGAACCAAAGGAAATATCGAGCGTTTCGGTCTAGGTGACCTGATCGATACACCGCGCATGATCATGTTGCCCCCTCAGGGGTATCTGGAAATACTGGGCCTCATGGCGCACGCCCGTATTGTGCTGACAGATTCCGGCGGGTTGCAGGAAGAGACTACTGCACTTGGCATTCCCTGTCTTACCATGCGCGAAAATACCGAACGACCAATTACTGTCGAGCAAGGCACCAATACCATGGTGGGCAGGGATATTGAAGCCATTCGCCGGCACACTCACGAAACATTGGCTGGCCACGGCAAATCAGGCCGTGTTCCGGAACTTTGGGATGGTCATGCCGCCCAGCGTATAGCAGCCGATCTCGGCAGATGGCTTGTCGATCGTCATCAGTCTCAGTCGTCCATTCAGTGACAATGGAACCCAGCGTCATCCGCAATGCTTTTACCATTGATGTCGAAGACTATTTTCAGGTTTCGGCATTCGCTCCTCACATTCCTCGTATTGAATGGCCGGACCGTGAATGTCGCGTTGAACGAAATGTCGACTGCATCCTTGCGATGCTTGATGAGCACGCGACCAAGGCAACCTTTTTCACCCTTGGCTGGATTGCCGAGCGCTATCCCAATCTCGTTCGAAATATTGTAGATAACGGACACGAAGTTGCCAGCCACGGCTATGGTCACGAGCGTGCCAGCGACCAGACCCCTGAAAACTTCTTCGCTGATATCAATCTGGCCAAGTTACTCCTTGAAGACATTACCGGAGTAAAAGTCAGTGGCTACCGAGCTCCCAGTTTCTCCATTGGAAAAATGAACCTGTGGGCATTTGAATGCCTTGAGCGAGCTGGCTACCGTTACAGTTCCAGCGTCTATCCCATTCACCACGACCATTACGGAATGCCAGATGCCCCGCGGCATGCGCACCAAATCGGCCAATTACTGGAAATACCGCCGACCACGTTGCGGCTCCTGAGCCGAAACTGGCCAGCAAGCGGTGGTGGTTATTTTCGTTTAATGCCCTACAAGCTGTCATCCTGGATGATCCGCCGAGTCAATGAAATCGATAAATTGCCGGCGGTTTTTTACTTTCATCCATGGGAAGTTGACCCCGGTCAGCCGCGTATCGCTGGCATTAGCACCAAAACACGTTTTCGCCACTATCTGAATCTCCATCGCATGGAACTCCGTCTGCGCTGCCTTCTCAAGGATTTCTCATGGGGTCGCATGGACAAGCTTTTTCTCGATAATCACTAGCCCATGCAGATCAGGCAACTAAATCCTTCAGACAAGGAAGGCGCTGCGCGCTGGGATGCTTTTGTTTACGCCAGCCCAGAAGCCACCTTTTTTCATCGCGCGGACTGGCAAGGCATTATTCGGGAAGTTTTTAAACACCCCACCTGGTATCTTTATGCCGAAGAAAATGGCGAAATCGTCGGCGTTTTGCCACTGGCGCAGATCAATAGTTTGCTTTTCGGCAATTCACTGACCTCCCTACCCTTTGCTGTCTATGGTGGAGTCGTGGCCAGCCGTCCAGATGTCGTCTCCATGCTGGAGCAAGAAGCCCAAAAGCTCGCACAGGAACTCAAGGTAGACCACCTCGAATTCCGGAACCTCACACCACGCCATAGCGAGTGGCCAATCCAGGATCTCTACGTAACTTTCCGCAAGGAAATTCTGCCCGATGTCGAAGCCAACATGCTGGCTATTCCTCGCAAACAGCGCGCGATGGTCCGAAAAGGCATCAAGAACGGATTGATCAGTACGGTTGACCCTACCTGTGACAGATTCTTCTCGCTCTTTGCCGACAATGTCCATCGCCATGGCACACCAGCCCTGCCAAAGCGCTATTTCGACAGTCTGCTCAGGACTTTTGGTAACGACTGCGAAATCCTTACGGTGACAGGCTCGGATGGACGGCTCTTAAGTAGCGTACTTTCATTTTATTTCCGCGATGAAGTCCTACCCTATTACGCCGGTGACGATGAAGCGGCTCGTGACCAGGCTGCCAACGATTTCAAATACTGGGAACTGATGCGTCGTGCTTGCGAGCGCGGACTTAAGATTTTCGATTACGGCCGCAGCAAGGTAGGTACAGGTCCCTACGCATTCAAGAAAAACTGGGGCTTTGAGCCGCGGCCTTTGTCTTATGAATATTGCCTGTACAAGGGCAACGATATCCCTCAAAACAATCCCAGCAACGCCAAATACAAATTGTTCATCGCAGCTTGGCGACGCCTGCCAATCGGACTCGCCAACCTGCTCGGACCGCACATTGTCCGCAACCTGGGCTGAGATCGAATGGCTAACATTCTCTACCTCGTCCACCGACTGCCATATCCGCCGAACAAAGGCGACAAGGTACGTTCGTTCCACCTGCTTAAACACTTGGTCAAAGAGCACAAGGTCTTCCTCGGCACCTTCGTTGATGATCCGGAAGACGAGGTGCATATTGAAACCGTACGAGGCCTTTGCACTGAATTGTATGTCGCCCGCCTTGATCCACGTTTCGCCAAGATTCGCAGCCTCAATGGCCTGCTTGCCGGCGAACCTTTGACTCTTCGCTACTACCGTGATGCTGGCTTACAGGCATGGGTGGACAACATCTGCAAGCATCACCAGATCGATGCGATCGTGATCTTTAGTTCAGCGATGGCGCAATACATCGAAGACAAACGACGAGTGCCGGTATTGATCGACTTTGTCGACGTTGATTCGGCCAAATGGACTCAGTATGCCGATAAGCATCGCTGGCCCATGTCCTGGATTTATCGTCGTGAAGGCGAGTTACTGCTTGCCTACGAACGACTGATGGCCTCCTTGGCAATCCGATCTTTTTTTGTCACCGACGCAGAAGTCGCCCTGTTCAAGCGACTTGCACCAGAATGTGGCGTCCGTATCGATGCGATGTGCAATGGCGTAGATGCCGACTTCTTCTCGCCCGATCCTGAGCGACCAAACCCGTTTGGCGATAAAGAAACTCCTGTTGTATTCACCGGTGCAATGGACTACTGGCCGAACATTGACGCTGCCATTTGGTTTGTGAACGAAATATTGCCAAGAGTGAGGCAGCAGCGTCCTGAAGTTCGCTTCTATATCGTTGGCCGTAGCCCCACCCCTGAAGTACTTGCGCTGGCAAATGAGCATGTCGTTGTGACGGGAACCGTTCCAGACGTCCGCCCCTATTTGCAACACGCGAGTATCGTCGTCGCCCCGCTACGCGTCGCGAGAGGCATCCAAAACAAGATTCTGGAGGCCATGGCCATGGGACGCCCCGTCATTGCCACGACAGAATGTGCCGCTGCAGTCGACGCCAAAATCGATGCAGAATTGCTCGCAGCAGCAACAGCCAGCGAGTTCATTGCTGCGATCGACAAGCAACTGGCGAACCCGACGATCGGCAACGCCATCGGCCAGGCAGCCCGCACACGGGTCGTGGGCCGATACAGCTGGGAGGCACACCTGAGCGGTATCAACCCCTATCTCCATTTCCCTGAACAGCCAGAATTGACATGTTCCTAGTCACTAGACTCCCTACGGCCTGGCTACGCACTTTACCGCTACTGCTGGCTCTGATCGGCTGGATCCTCTTCTGGTATTGGGGAACAATGTCGGCGATGCTGGAAATCTGGGCGCGCTCAGACACTTACGCCCATGCGTTTATCGTGCCGCCTATCGCCCTGTGGTTGATCTGGCGCAAGCGCGATGAACTTCTTGCTATCCAACCAACAGCCTCCGGCTGGCTGGCTCTACCGCTGGCAGTAGCAACTTTCGCTTGGCTCCTGGGCCAATTGACGGCAGTCAATGCACTGACCCAGTTTGCACTTGTGATTACGTTGATTCTTTCCATCATGTCCCTCCTGGGACTGAGGATCAGCCGCCACATCGCCTTTCCGCTCGCCTTCCTACTCTTCTCTGTCCCAATCGGTGATTTCATGATGCCGAAATTGATGGACTGGACAGCGGCCTTCACGGTTACCGCGCTACGCGCGACCGGCATTCCGGTTTACCAAGAAGGCAACCAATTTGTTATTCCATCCGGCAATTGGTCGGTAGTCGAAGCATGCAGCGGCATCCGCTACATCATCGCGTCAGTAACGGTCGGTACCCTTTTCGCCTATCTCAATTTTGTCACGTTACGCCGTCGCTTGATTTTCATTCTGGTTTCGATGCTGGTTCCAGTGGTCGCCAACTGGTTGCGCGCCTACATGATCGTCATGCTCGGCCACTTTTCCGGCAACAAACTCGCGGCCGGTGTCGATCACCTGATCTATGGATGGCTGTTCTTTGGCGTGGTAATCATGGCAATGTTCATGATCGGGACCCGGTGGGCCGAGTCCCCCGCCGCCTCGCAACCAGCTCTCTTTACCTCGCCCACTACGGCTAAATCAGGCTGGCTAGCCAGCCTGATTATCGCCTTGCTTGCAGCAGCTGGACCACTTGCTTTCGCCGCCATCGACAAGTTGGACAAGGCCAGCGAACCGAAACTTCCAACACTATCCATAGAGAATGGCTGGCAGAACCGGCCCCTTTTTGCCAGTTGGCAACCTGCCTACGATTCCCCGCCTGCAAAACTTCAGACTGCGTTCAGTCAAGATGCTAAAACTGTTGGTCTGTACGTGGCCTATTACCGGAACCAGGACTATCAACGCAAGCTGGTCACATCAACCAATATGCTGGCCAAGTCCAACGACACTGTGTGGTCTGTTCTATCCCGGGACACTGCAAGTATCAATATCGACGGCCTCCCCCCGGTGGTTCGTACCGCCCACATTCTAGGGAAAGACACCAGCCCACCAAGCAATCTCATTGTTTGGCAGTGGTACTGGGTCAACGGCAAGCTCGTTACTTCCGAAGCCGAGGCAAAACTACAGACAGCCCTGTCTCGTCTGCGTGGCGCCGGTGATGATTCTGCCGTCATCATGATTTATGCACCAAGCGAATCAGCTGCCGACACATTGCCCGCTTTCTCAACCCAGGCTGCGGGAACCATCAACCAATGGCTTGCGGCGACTCGCGACGCTCGATGAACGACGATCCACGCCCGCTCATTGCGCATGTGGTGTACCGTTTCGACACGGGGGGGCTGGAAAATGGTGTCATCAACCTGATCAACCATATGCCGCCGGATCGATACCGACATGCCGTTATCGCACTCACCGAGATCACTGATTTTCGTAAGCGCATCCAGCGAAACGATGTTCAGTTTTTCTCGTTGAGAAAACAACCAGGGCAAACTTTCTGGATTTTTCCGCAGCTGTTTCGTTTATTCCGCCAATTACGTCCGGCCATTGTCCATAGTCGCAACCTCGCAGCGCTAGAAGCCCAATTGCCAGCCTGGCTGGCCGGAGTTCCCATACGTATTCACGGCGAACATGGCCGTGACGTAGGCGATCTGGATGGCAGCAATATCACCTATCAACGTATCCGCCGATTTTACCGTCCCTTCGTGAGTTATTACCTCGCCCTGTCCAGGGATCTTGCCCAGTATCTAAATGGTATTATTCATGTCCCGGAAAGCAAGATGTTGCAGGTATATAACGGTGTCGACACTGAACGTTTTACCCCATCAGGCACTCGCTCACCAATATCGAATTCCCCGTTTTCAGCCGATGATCACTGGGTGATCGGTACCGTTGGGCGTATGCAAACAGTAAAAGATCAGGTGACGCTTGCCAGAGCATTTGTTCGAGCTCTCGAAATTGCACCAGAACTTCAGTCCCGCATTCGCCTGCTACTCGTCGGCGATGGCCCGCTCAGGGCCGAATGCCAGCAAGTTCTGGACGCAGCGGGAATTGGACGCTTGGCTTGGCTGCCAGGCGAGCGCACCGATATTCCCGAGATCATGCGAACTCTGGACTGTTTCGTTCTGCCTTCGCTGGCTGAAGGCATTTCCAATACTATTCTCGAAGCGATGGCTTCGGGCTTACCCGTAATTGCCACCGATGTCGGTGGTAATTCAGACTTGGTGGATTCTGGCATTACCGGGGAAATCATTCCTCCGGCAGATCATGAAACCATGGCTCAAAGCATTGTGCGCTTTGCGAGTGACCCTGGCGCCGCGAAGGCTATTGGCCGCGCAGGAAGGCAACGCGTTGAGAAAAAATTCAGCATGAATGTCATGGTTGCGGCCTACCAAGGCATCTACGACCAATTACTGCACCGTAGCGGTGCACTCCCCAAGCACTGACAGGACACAGCATGTGCGGCATCACTGGCATTTTCGACACCCGAAGCAAACGCGATATTGATCGTGCCGTTCTGCACCGCATGAACGAATCGCAGATCCATCGCGGTCCAGACGAAGGCGGTACCCATGTCGAACCCGGCGTCGGGCTCGGCCATCGCCGGCTGTCTATCATTGACCTGTCCACCGGCCAGCAGCCGCTTTACAACGAGGACAATAGTGTTTGCGTCGTCTTCAACGGCGAAATCTACAACTATCAGGAACTGATTCCGGAATTGCAGGCGCTCGGCCACGTTTTCCACACCCGTAGCGATACCGAAGTCATCGTGCACGCTTGGGAAGCCTGGGGCGAAAGCTGCGTCGACCGATTCCGTGGGATGTTTGCCTTCGCACTGTGGGACCGCAATAGGGAAACGCTCTTCTTGGCCCGCGACCGCCTCGGCGTCAAGCCACTGTTTTATGCCCTCCTCGACGACGGCACCTTTCTTTTCGGTTCCGAACTCAAATCCCTGCTCGCCCACGGCGGCCTCAAGCGCGACATCGATCCTTGTGCCGTCGAGGAATACTTCGCCCTTGGCTACGTAGCCGAACCGCGGTCCATCTTCAAGCAGGCATTGAAGCTTCCCCCCGCCAGTACCCTGCTGGTGCGCCGTGGCCAGCCGGTCGGCACTCCCCGCGAGTACTGGGACGTCCGTTTCACCCTCGACAATCCGATCAGCGATGCAGATGCCCAAGCCGAGCTGACGCACCGTCTGGAAGAATCAATCAAACTTCGCATGATCTCGGAAGTGCCACTCGGCGCCTTTCTTTCCGGCGGAGTCGATTCCAGCGCTGTTGTCGCGCTCATGGCCGGCCTCTCGCAGAAACCGGTCAATACCTGCTCCATCGGATTCTCCGATCCAGCCTTCAACGAATCCGAGTTCGCCAAGATGGTGGCCGACCGCTACCAGACCAACCATCACCTCGACATCGTCGAAAGTGACGACTTCGACCTGATCGACACACTGGCCCGACTCTACGACGAGCCCTACGCCGACAGCTCGGCCATCCCCACCTATCGCGTCTGCCAGCTCGCCCGCAAGCACGTGACCGTTGCCCTCTCCGGCGATGGCGGCGACGAGAGTTTCGGCGGCTATCGCCGCTACCGGCTACACATGATGGAAGAGAAGATGCGCTCGGCACTGCCGCTTGGCCTGCGCCGTCCGCTCTTCGGTGCGCTGGGCAAGCTCTATCCGAAAGCCGACTGGGCGCCGCGCATCTTCCGCGCCAAGACGACCTTTGAAGGCATGGCTCGCAACTCTGTGGAAGCCTATTTCCACTCTGTCTCAATCCTGCGCGCCCCGATGCGCGACCTGCTGTTCAGTACCCAGTTCAAGTCTGCGCTCGGTGGTTATGATGCCCTCACTGTATTCACCGACCATGCAGCAAAGGCAGACACCACTGACCCGCTGGCGCTAATCCAGTATCTCGATCTAAAAACCTACCTGATCGGCGACATCAACACCAAGGTCGACCGTGCCAGCATGGCCCATTCACTGGAAGTACGCGAACCGCTGATGGACCACAAGCTGGTCGAATGGCTCGCCACCCTGCCCTCGACGCTGAAAATCCGAGGCCAGGAAGGAAAATATCTGCTGAAGAAGAGCATGGAACCGCATCTGCCGAACGACGTCCTCTATCGTCCCAAGATGGGCTTTAGCGTGCCGCTCGCTCGCTGGTTCCGCGGCCCGCTAAAGACGCGGGTGCAAGAGTCCATCCTTGGATCACGACTAGCCGATACGGGCTGGTTCAACCGCGACTACCTGCAGAAACTGGTTACCGACCATAACAACGGTAGCCGAGACTACAGTGCTTCGATCTGGACCATTCTGATGTTCGAAGCCTTCCTGCGCAACGTCATGGAACAAGGCGAAGCCGCATGATAAAAATTCTCCACGTCCTGGATCATTCCATACCGTTACATAGCGGCTACACCTTCCGCACGGCGGCGCTGCTGCGCGAGCAGCGTGCCCTGGGATGGGAAACCTATCATTTGACATCTCCCAAACAAGGTGAAACATCAGCCCAGTGGGAAGATGTAGATGGCCTGCGCTTCCACCGCACTCCATTAGCTAGGGGTACACTTGCTTCTTTGCCGATAGGCAAAGAACTGGCACTTATGAAGCAACTTGAAAAGAGACTGGAAGAAGTTGCGCGAGATGTCAGGCCAGACATCATTCATGCGCACTCACCGGTACTTAACATTCTGCCAGCCATCAAGGTTGCTCGGCGCCTGGGCATTCCTGTCGTCTATGAAATTCGCGCCTTTTGGGAGGATGCGGCAGTCGACCATGGCAGTACCACTGAAGGTAGCCTGCGCTATCGTGCCACCCGCAAACTTGAAACCAGAGCCATCCAGCAGGCTGACCACATCTTCACCATCTGTGAAGGACTTCGGGCCGATATCGTCGCACGCGGCACCCCGGCTAACAAAGTGACTGTTATCCCGAATGCAGTCGATGTCGACTCCTTCAAACTCGCCAGTCCGCCCGACCCGCAACTCCAGGAAAAATGGGGACTGATCGGTAAGACGGTGGTCGGATTCATCGGCTCCTTCTACGCCTATGAAGGCCTCGATCTTCTGCTTGACGCCCTGCCAGAAATGATCAGACAACGCCCGGACGTTCGCGTGCTTCTGGTCGGAGGCGGACCACAGGAAGAAAATTTGCGCCAGCAGGCCGAACGGCTCGGGCTCAACGAGCACGTCATCTTCACTGGCCGTGTGCCGCACAAGGAAGTTGGGCGCTACTACGATCTGATCAACGTGCTGGCCTATCCACGCCACCCGATGCGCCTGACCGAACTGGTCACCCCGCTCAAACCGCTGGAAGCCATGGCCCAAGGCCAACTGTTTGTCGCCTCCGATGTGGGTGGGCACAAAGAACTTGTGGAGCACAATAAAACCGGCATTCTGTTCAAAGCCGGCGATCGCGACGCACTTGCACAAGCCATTTCCCACCTGTTGAACGATCCTGAAAGCTGGCCTGAGATAAAGAAAAACGGTCGCCATTTTGTTGAGGAAATACGTAATTGGCCTAACAGCGTGGCCAATTACGTCACACCATACAGTCAGCTGCTTGGCCGCCAGGTTGTTTCATGATTTCAGAAAAGCTCCGAGTTGGGCTGGTCGGGCCTCTGCCTCCGCCCTTTGGCGGCATGGCGAACCAGACGCGACAACTCGCGGAGCTGCTTTCCGATAAGGGAATAACGGTTTCAATGGCACAGGTAAATGCGCCATATTGCCCAACCTGGATCGGCCAGGTGCCATTTTTGCGAGCAGTCTTCAGACTGCTGCCTTACATCCTGTCGTTGTGGCGTCTGGCAGGTCGCGCCGACCTTATGCACGTCATGGCCAACTCAGGTTGGTCATGGCATCTCTTTGCCGCTCCTGCAATCTGGATCGCTCACTGGCGAAAAGTACCGGTCGTAGTCAATTATCGTGGCGGAGAAGCTGGAGCATTCCTCGATAGATCAGCATCAAAAATTCGTTGGAGCCTTTCGAGAGCATCTGTTCTCGCAGTACCCTCGGGTTTTTTGCAGGAAGTCTTCGGGCGCTTCGGGATCACGGCGGAAGTGGTACCGAACATAATCAATCTGGAGCGCTTCCGTAATCCAAATCCTCATCGCAACATCCGACGCCACCTACTGGTCGCGCGAAATCTTGAGCCCATCTACGACAATGAAACTGCGATCCGCGCCTTTGCCTTGGTGCACTCCCGTTACCCCGACGTGACCCTGACCATTGCTGGCTCAGGACCTGAAGCTAACGCGTTGCAATCTCTCGTCAACAATCTATCGCTTTCAGCTGCAGTAAAGTTCACTGGCCGACTCGAACCGCAAGCCATGGCCAGCCTCTATCGAGCGGTCGACATTGCGATCAATCCAAGCTTGGTCGACAACATGCCTAACTCTGTTTTGGAAGCCCTGGCCAGCGGAGTTCCCGTGGTGAGTACCAATGTGGGCGGCGTGCCTTATATTGTCAGCGATCGCGAAACAGCACTGCTGGTACCGGCCCGTTCCCCCGAAGCCATGGCAAACGCACTAATGCGGCTGATCGACGAACCGAGCCTCTGCAACAAATTGATCGACAACGGACTAGCCGAAGTCCGGCGCTATACGTGGGACAACGTCTGGCCTCAGTGGGAAAAAGTCTACAAATTGGCGCTTTCAAAAAACCCCAAACTGGTTTTAAGGCAATCATGAGTCTATACACATCCTTCGTTGCCAATATCCTGTTTCCCGCTCAGGAAACCTACAAGGGACATACAACGCTGAAGGTCCGCAAGGCAATGGACGATTCTCAGTGGTGGTCTGGCGACAAGCTGGAATTCCTCAGAGTCGAGCGACTGCGCCGTCTGCTTACCTTGGCTGGCACACACGTGCCGTATTATCGGGAACTGTTCGCCAAGCGGGGTTTCAACCCGGAGGCCGTGACGACAACAGCTGACCTACAGAAACTGCCATTTCTGACAAAGGCAATCATCCGCGCCGAAGGTGAGCGCATGAAATCCGATATTGCCCAAGGACTAGCACGCTTCAATACCGGCGGATCCTCCGGCGAACCCCTTATTTTCTTCATTGGCAACGAGCGGATCAGCCACGATGTCGCCGCCAAGTGGCGAGCGACCCGCTGGTGGGATGTTGATATTGGCGACCCGGAAATCGTCGTCTGGGGCTCTCCCATTGAGTTAACCGCCCAAGACAGAATGCGCCAGATTCGTGATCGACTAATGCGCACGGAACTCCTGTCAGCCTTTGAAATGAGCGAATCCCGCCTTGATGATTTCATCACGAGTATTTGCAAAAAACGACCGACAATGCTGTTTGGCTACCCATCTTCACTGTCCTTAATCGCCAGACATGCTGAAAAGCGCGGAATAGCGATGAACGATCTCGGCATCAAGGTCGCCTTCGTAACCTCTGAACGGCTCTACGACCACCAGCGCGACGACATTTCCCGCGTCTTTGCGTGCCCTGTAGCCAATGGTTACGGCGGTCGCGATGCTGGCTTTATTGCGCATCAATGTCCGCAGGGCGGGATGCACATCACGGCCGAAGACATCATTATCGAGATTGTCGACAAGGATGGCTCTCCCCTGCCCCATGGCACCGCGGGAGAAGTCGTCGTAACACACCTGGCAACGGGAGATTACCCCTTCATCCGCTACCGTACCGGCGACGTAGCAGTCATGTCCGATAAACGTTGTGCTTGTGGACGCGGCTTGCCACTTCTTGAGGAAATTCAGGGAAGAACCACCGATTTCGTCGTCGCGGCAGACGGCACAATTGTGCATGGTCTGGCGGTAATTTATCCAATCCGGGATATACCCGGCATCGCTGCATTCAAGGTCATTCAACACACCAAGGAACAAATGACTGTTCAGATCGTTCCTGGCGAAGTTTGTGGATCTGAGGTCGAAGCAACGATAACGGCAGGTATCAAGGCCCGCCTTGGACAAATGGTCAACGTTACCGTTGAACGTGTCGCTGATATTCCGCGTGAGAACTCTGGCAAATTCCGATACATCGTGAGCCATGTCCAGATCAATGAATAGGTACGACTCATGCGCGATGTAATCGTTGTTTCCATGGTTTTAGTCTTGGCGGTCATGGCATTGAGGCGCCCCTGGATCGGTGTATTGCTATGGACCTGGCTCAGTCTAATGAACCCCCACCGCTTTACTTGGGGATTTGCCTACGATGCACCGCTTGCGGCCATTGCGGCAGTCGCTACCCTGCTCGGGCTGTTCATGACAAAAGAACGTCAATCCCCTTTCAAGGGGGCACCTGTTGGAATCTTCGCTGCCTTCGCTATCTGGATTACTCTATCTTGGCTATTCGGGGTAGATACCGATGGCGACTATTTGCAGTGGAGCAAAGTCATGAAGATCTACTTCATGACCTTTATTGCGCTTGCGCTACTTCAAACGAAGCATCACATCATTGCTTTCGCCTGGGTAGCAGCCGCTTCGCTAGCCATTCTCGGGGCCAAAGGAGGAGTGTTCACCATTCTCCATGGCGGCAGCTTTCGTGTCTGGGGGCCGCCGGGATCTTTTATTGAAGACAACAACGAATTTGCGCTGGCACTAATTATCACGATCCCCCTGCTGCATTTCCTGCAATTGCAGGCAACCCACAAATGGGTCCGTCATGGATTGAGCGCAACGATGTTTCTCTGTGCGGCATCGGCACTTGGCTCACACTCTCGCGGGGGATTGCTTGCCATTGCGGCGATGGGAGCAATGTTGTGGTGGCGCAGTCGGCGGAAAGGTTCAACCTCACTGCTCATTCTGGTTTTCCTTATGGCCATGTTGCCGATGATGCCGGAGGAATGGTGGAGCCGAATGGAAACAATCGGCACCTACGAAGAGGACCAGTCGGCGCAAGGACGTCTATACGCCTGGGGAGTTGCCTGGGCGGTCGCCAAACACGAGTTATTTGGCGCCGGAATGTCCTATCAGCATGGCTCCATCTTCGCGCTTTATGGTGATGGAGCTGGCCCTATTGCCGCTCACAGCATTTACTTCCAAGTGCTCGGAAACCACGGTTTCATCGGTTTGTTTATTTTTGTTTGCCTGTGGTTCTCCACATATCGCTATGGGGGCTGGTTGAACAAGCATGCGATATCGATTCCTGAGGCAAAATGGGCTGCAAACTTAGGCGGAATGGTCCAGGTCGCTCTAGTAGGCTATGCCGTTGGGGGAGCGTTTCTTAGCTTGGCGTATTTCGACCTACCGTACTACATGATGGTACTGGTAGTAATTGCTCGAAAATGGGTGGAAACCAAAGCATGGGAGCGTGAACCGAAGATACCTTTTCTGGAATACGCAGGGCTTCGGAAGCCTAAGCCCTCTCCGGCAACAAGCTTGCCTACTCAACGCATTGCAAAGGGATACTAAGGCCATGTTTATCAAACAGGCCTTCCAGCTTGCCTCCCCGGGAGGGAGTAAAGGGTATTTGTCGATTTTGATTTTTCATCGGGTGCTCCCAGTACCTGACCCGCTCTTTCCGGATGAGCCTGACGTTGCTCGCTTCGAACAAATAGCCCGCTGGTTGAAAGAGTGGTTCAATGTCCTCCCGTTGAACGAAGCTGTGTTACGCCTGCAGCGGTGCAATCTGCCCCCACGTGCAGCAGCTATCACTTTCGATGACGGCTATGCAGATAACCTCACTTGCGCTCACCCCATCCTCCGCAAGCATGGCCTCCCAGCAACATTCTTCATCGCGACCGGGTTCCTTGACGGGGGAAGGATGTGGAATGACACGATTATCGAATCTGTCCGTGGCGCAGCCCTACCTGAAATCGACGGAGCATTCTTGGGTCTTGGCGCGCTTCCCCTGAATAGCATTGCAGACAAGCGATCAGCCTTGGCGAAAATCATTCCGGCCGTGAAACATCTGCCCGTGGAACAGCGCTCGGAGGCAGTTGCACGCATCGCGGAGTACTGCCAAGCGACTCTCCCGAACGATCTGATGCTCTCAACACAGCAACTGCAGCAATTGCGCGCCGAAGGGGCGGGAATTGGCGCACATACGGTCAGTCATCCGATCCTTGCCAAGCTTGATGAGATAGTCGCCAAACGCGAAATTGCCGACAGCCGCGATCACCTGGAGGGAATACTTGGGGAACGGGTGGGACTCTTTGCCTACCCCAACGGCAGGCTCGGGACCGACTACTCTCCCGCTCATGCCAGCATTGTCAAATCCCTTGGCTTCGATGCTGCTGTTGCAACCAATTGGGGCACCTGCTTCAAAGCATCCGATATCTTTCAACTGCCTCGTTTCACCCCTTGGGATGCCCGTCGCTGGCGCTTCGGCCTGCGCCTTCTCATGAACATTCGGCAGCACGATGCAGCACTGACTACCGGCGCTTCTGCGACTGAACAGGGAAGCCATACCTTCGGTGTCGGCTCTGCCCCCCGCCCTGCACAAGAGGCCCCTGCTGCGAAGAATCAACAGGATCATCCAAGCGATGCGCTCCCGATGATTTCGGTTGTCATCCCCTGCTACAACGCCGAACGCTGGCTAGGAGCGACGCTGCGCTCGGTGCTGGCGCAAGACTGGCCCAGGTTAGAAATCGTCGTAGTCGACGATGGCTCCTCTGATCGCTCAGCAGAACTTGTACGCACACAATTCCCCGGCGTAACGCTGGTGCAGCAAAAGAATAGCGGTGTTGCAGTGGCCCGTAACAACGGAATTGCGAATGCTAAAGGCGATTGGATTGCCTTTGTTGATGCCGACGATATCTGGTTGCCCGGTAAACTGCATGCGCAATGGCAGGCACTTACGCTCCAGCCGGGGGGGCGCATGGCCTATACCGCTTGGCATGTCTGGCCTTGCACAAATCCGGAGCCTGAAGCAACTCTCCTAAAGGATCTTGCTCAGCGCAGCACCGATGCCTCCCTGTGGGATGGCCCCACTGGCTGGATCTATCCTGATTTGCTTGAAGACTGCTGCGTATGGACATCGACCGTGCTCATGCATCGCTCACTGTTCGACGAGATTGGCATTTTCGATGAGAAGCTGCGAATCGGTGAAGACTATGATTTGTGGCTGCGCGCCTCCCAGGTAACGCCGATTGTCCGGATTCCAAAACCACTGGCGCTCTACCGCATGCACCCGGATAGCATTACAAAAAAAGCGCCAGATACAAATTACCAAGCACTCGTCATCGTTCGTGCCATTGACCAATGGGGCTACAGCTCGCCGGACGGCCACCACGCAGCCAAGAGAAAAGTTGATCTTGCCCTCGCACGAACCTGGCGAGATTTTGCCGGAGCCCATCTGGCGGTAGGCAACCTTGAACGCGCCCGTCATGGCAGCCTCATGTCCTTGCGTAGTGACTGGCGCCAGTTGCGTGGATGGAAACTGGCCTGCCGCAGTATCCTGCGCTCCCTATCGCAGAATGCGCCCTCCAAATGACCAGCGTTCGCCGAGCTCTTGCTATCTCGTTCATTGAGCGTTATGCCCTAATCGCACTGGGCCTGGCGAGCAATATTCTCGTCGCACGACTACTTTCCCCAGATCAGATTGGCCTTTATTCCGTAAGTCTGGCGGTCATCAGTGTTGCTCAAGTACTGCGCGATTTTGGTATCGGCAACTTTCTCATTCAGGAAAAGAATCTGGATGATGCACATATCCGAACAGCCTTCGGGATATCGCTCCTGATGGGAGGATTGTTATTCATTGTCGTTTTTGTGGTATCGCCTTGGGCTGGTGAATTCTACGGTCACGAGCAGATCGTAAACACCATGCGAATAAGCTCCCTCAACTTTCTCGTGTTGCCGTTTTGTACGATTTCCCTTGCTCTACTGCGTCGTGACATGCAATTCGACCGGGTAGCAATGGTGACGCTGGCAGCATCCGCTGTGGGGGTTTCGGTAACGGTCGCCTTGGCGTTCTTGGGCTACGGCCCGAATAGCATGGCGATAGGCGCGGTCATAGGAAATCTGGTGACAGGTGCAGGTGCCTGGATTGCTCGATCCGGCCGCAATGTATTGCGCCCCAGTCTTTCCGAGTGGAGAGCAGTCGTCAAGTTCGGCGGACAAAGTTCCCTTACAGGCGTTATCACCTCGATTTCTATGGATGCCAACGACCTTGTCGTGGGTAAGGTGCTGGGATTCCATCCGGTAGCCATTTTGAGCCGCGCCCAAGGGCTGATGAATCTTTTCCACCGCGATCTGATGGCGGCTGTGCGGGGGGTGGCGCTTCCGGCTTTTGCCGCGGCACATCGTCGTAGCGAAGATATTGAGGCTCAGCATGCGCGCAGCATGGCCATAGTTACGGTCTTCGCGTGGCCGTTCTATGGGCTCGTGTCACTCTACTCCATCGAAGTTTTGCGGCTGCTTTTCGGCCCGCAATGGGATGAGGCTGCCGCTCTCGTTCCGATCTTTTGCATCGCCGGGGCTATTTCGGCAGTAACCGCACTGGTGCCAACGTTGTTACTTGCCTTGGGACGAATAGACCTCGTCACTCGTGCCGAGATGCTTCTTCAGCCATCACGCTTCGTCCTCATCGCCTTGGCTGCCATTGTCTTCCGCTCTGTCGAAGCTTGTTCTCTAGCGTACTTGGTCATTACTGTAGCTACGCTGCCAGTTTTTCTACGTGCCAAGAAACAGGCAATCAGCTCCACTTCAATCAACTGGTATCGCCATCTTTTACCTAGCCTAGGGGTAACCATGATTGCCCTTCTGCCAGCATTAACGCATGTGGCATTTTCTGGTTTTGAGCGCACCGAGCCTATTGCTTTGCTGCCCGTGATTCTCAGTTGCGCACTCGCTGTATTCGGATGGCTCACTTCTGCATTGTGGTTCAATCACCCTATCGCCAAAGAGCCGCTGTTCTTGCGGTTAATAGGGCCGTTGGCAAGACTGAACACGCATTGAGGCTCGATTTATGATCAAGGAGAAAAAGTGGCACGCATCTGTGTAGTCATCGTCACCTACAACAGTGAACCCTGGATTCGTCGCAATCTCGAATCTCTTTGCAACAGCAAGGTTCCTGCCCATGTGATCGTGGTGGACAATGCCTCCTCGGATTCAACCCTCCAGATCGTGCGCGACGAATTTCCATCAGTGGAACTGATTGCCAGCACGACAAACGGCGGTTTCGGCATTGGAAACAATATCGGGATAGCCCGAGCCATTCAGCACGCCAGTGAATACACCTTCCTCCTGAACCAGGATGCCTACGTAACCCCCGATACGATTGGTGAGTTACTGGAGTTCATGGACCAATACCGGGAGTTTGGTGTGGCATCACCGCTGCATTGCAGCCCGGATGTCGAGCACATTGACATGAAAACTTACCGGGGTTATCTGAGAACCTATGCTGCGGACGCTCTTTGCGATGCAGTACTGGGCAGGATGAAGCCCTACTACCGCGTTCATGGGGTCAATGCAGCGGCGTGGTTCGTTCGCTCATCGGTCTTCACAATTACAGGCGGCTTCGATCCCATCTTTTTCATGTATGGCGAGGACGACGATCTGTTGTCCCGCTTTGCCTTCCATAAAATTCCCTTCGCCCTTCTTACGAATTCCCGGGTAGTCCACCTGCGGGAAACGGCATCTACACCGGGAGCCAAAAGCTTTTGGCGGGAAATCGATCGCTCTGCCGCCAAAGCCCGATCAAGTCTTATCGCCTCCGTCAAGCACCCACACTTCAGCCAGATTCACTTTGTGTCCACATTGATTTCATACGGATTGGTCAGACCATTAGGCGATTTTTTTGTTGAACGCAACTTAAGCGATCTTTTGTCCAGCCTCGTGGGATTCTGTCGCCTGCTTGGCGAGATACCAAAAATCAGAAAGCACACACGCTTGTCCGCTACGCCAGGCCCGCATTTCCTGTCGCTGGAAAAATCGGGCGAGTTGTCCATTTAATGAAAGTGGCCAAATTATGAAAATAGCTCTGCTATGTTCCGGGCTCGGCAATATTCATCGGGGCCATGAAGTTTTTGCCCGAGATTTGTTTAATCTCCTCAAAGATGATGTCGACATCACCCTTTTCAAGGGAGCAGGTACCCCCTTGGCCCGTGAGTGGGTGATTGAGCACGTTCCGCGCAACACAAAGTATTTAGACGATATGCACTTGCCAGTAGCGCCAAAATGGCAGTCTGCAGCCCAAGAGGTTGAGCGCATGCGCGTGGAAGGTGAGACGTTTGCCTATGCATCGCTAAAATCCCTGCTGGAGGGGGAATTTGACGTTATCCACTGTCTCGAACAGGAGGTGTGCAACGTTATCTATGGATTTCGCCACCTGTTCCGCAAGACCCCGAAGATACTATGGTCGAACGGTGGAGCCCTGCCGGCGGCAAGCCAACCCCAGTGCGATTTCGTGCAGGAACATACCGAAGGGAATCTGGCAAACAGCAACCGCGAAAAAGCCTTTGTGATACCTCATGGCGTCGATCTGCAGACTTTCCATCCGGGGGTAGAAACAGACTTCCGCAGTCAGCACGGCATTCCTCCAGACGCGTTCGTGGTGATCAGCGTCGGCACCATCTGCTACTGGCACAAGCGGATGGACTATGTGATCCGGGAAGTGGCGGCGGTGCCGAACGCATGGCTGGTGATCGTCGGCCAGGAAAGTGGCGATTCGCCCGCGATCAAGGCCTTGGGGCGCGAGTTGATGGAGGAACGCATTATCTTCACGACTATGCCCCATGACGAACTTCCCAAAGCGTATGCTGCAGCAGATGTCTTCACACTGGGTTCATTGTTCGAAACGTTCGGCATCGTTTACATCGAGGCCATGGCAATGGGGCTTCCTGTGATCTGCACGAATCACCCCAATCAGAAAGCTATCGTCAAAGAGGGTGTATTCATCGACATGACAAAGCCCGGAGCATTGGCACACGAGCTCAGCAGCGATAACCGCGGTACGTTAAAACGCTTCGCTGAAAAAGGATTGCACATTGTTGCGGAGCATTACGACCTACTGGTCCTAAAGCGCCAGTATGTCGAGCATTACCAACACATTGCCGCATCTCGGCCTCAGCTTCCAACGTACTCTTTAGGCAGGAAATTGGTGGCCAACCTGCGTAACACCCTGAAGCGGATCGCGGCCTAGTTTTCACCCTCATTGCATATCGGTTTTCACTATTATTGACATTGCATGAAAAAAGTCCTGTTCATTGCCTATCTTTACCCCCCTATAGCCAATTCAGGCACAAGACGAAGCCTAGAATTCGTCAATCATCTGCCAGAGAACGGGTGGGAGCCGATCGTGCTTACCGTCGCCAATCCAGCCCCCAAGGCATGCGAACCATCGCTGCTGGATGAGGTACGCCCCGGAACCCGTGTAGAGCGGGTTCCACTTTGGAGCGACATCGCCGCAGAAAAAATTGCCGCCGTCTTTGGAATGTTCGGTAACAGAAATCGCTTGGCCGATGGACTTAAATGGAGAATAGAACGCTTCTTCCAGATTCCAGACGATTGCGCTGCCTGGAAATCAACGGCAATCCGCCACGCCGTTGCGCTGCATGAACAGGAAGGATTCGATGCTATCTACGCTACCGGGTGGCCTTGGACTTCGTTTCTCATTGCTGCGGAAGTCAGCCGTAGAACGGGCACTCCCTTCGTGGTCGATTACAGGGATCTGTGGAAACCTTCGGACGCTGAGTGGGACAAGCACACCAAGTTGCAGAAATGGCTGCAGCCGCATCTCGAGAAAAAGGTCTTGCGCAATGCCGCCGCTGTCATCACAACAACCCCCTCCTTTGCCAAAATGCTGGACGAGGAAGGTGCGAGAGGCAAGGCGATATGCATTACCAATGGTTTCGATCCTGATGATTTCTTGGGTTCGACCGCACCGGACGACTCCAATCGGGACAGCCTCGTCAAAATCTCCTACACGGGGGTTTGGCGGCCTGGATATGGCCCCGACAACCTTTACGAGGCAATACGTCGCTTGAAGGATGCGGGCTCCTCGTGTCTGGCTAGATTAAGGGTGACCGTTGCCGGGTTTCCGCCTGGACGGGCCTGGGAATATGGCATTAACGACGTTATTGAGGAACTGGGTCAGGTTCCCCATGGCTGTGCTGTTGATCTCATGATGAACGCAAGTGCTCTTTATCTCCCTGTTTCAAAGGGAATATATGAGAAGGCTTCGTTGCCGGGAAAGCTGTTCGAATATCTAGGCAGTGGTCGCCCAATCATCGCCTCCAGCCTGCCGGATAGTGAGGTGACAGCGGTCCTCTCATCCGTCGGTGGTAATTGTGTAGTCGCCCCAGGCGATATTGATGGATTGGCCAAGGCGATTGAGAAATTGTGCGCTGCCGATGAATCGACAGCATTTTCAGAGCGAATTCCTGGGGCTGCGGCACGCTATGAGCGAAGCAGCCTGACTAAGGATCTGGCCGCGCTGCTTGACCATGTTTCCAGAACTCCCTGATTTCATGAAAGAGTGCCCCCCAGGTCCGCAAAGATTCAGCCTGGAATGCAGGAAAAGGCCGGCATTTTTCGTAGCATTTTGCCGTTGTTAACATGGCATTGAGATATAACTCGATCGATGTTACGAAGGGATTGGGAATGCTTCTGGTTGTGTTTGGCCACAACTGGATCGTGCTGCACGATAGCGGAGAATTGTTTCGCATCATATTTTCTTTCCATATGCCCTTGTTTTTCTTTCTGTCAGGGATATTTCTAAAAGACTCCGTGGCATTAAAGGATCTGGTCGCTTCAAAAACCGACGCAATCCTGAAACCCTATTTCTGCGTGATGGCAGTGCTGGGGGGCGTACTGGTCATATATCAGCAGACTCCACCGTTGGCCTATCTGGCGGAAGTTCTGTATGGGACAGGAGATGCCATCGCACTGGCTACGGGAGATACGATAGCCATGGTGCCAATTTGGTTTCTCCCTCATCTCTTTATCGCCACCTTGTTTGCGCAGGTGACCTTGCGTTTCATAAGAAAAATGGGCATGAACGGAGTATCCATCGGCCTATTTTTGACCATGCTCATCCTCTGCGGAAGCCTATTGATAGAGGCATTCAGACAGCAGTGGATTCCGCTTGCTGGGCGAGCGAGCGGGATGGGTGGAACAGCAATGCTGGTACGCGGATTGCCCTTTAGCGCTGACCTGGTGCCGGTGACTACCGCATTTATGCTTTTGGGTTTTTTTATGGGCCCAAAAGTCAAGTCACTGAAGTTTCATACCACAAGCTTTTTGGTCGCCGTGGTTCTGTTTTCTGCATTGCATTACATATTTAACGAAACGATCGACCTGAACTCCAGGCTATATGGAAATCCCGCCATAGCCTCCCTGCAAGCGTTTTGCGGGATATATATCATCCTTTCACTGTCAGCCCTGATTCCACAAGCCAGCGTAGTTGCACGCTCATTGGCGATAATAGGATCCGGGAGCTTGTTTATTCTGATGTTTCATCAAGCCATCCAAAACAAGACTTTTGCGCACCTCACCCGCATCTCGGAAATGGCTTATTTGAACGGATTGGTGGCATTCCTGCTTGGGGTGTGCGGCCCCCTTGTGCTGCTAGCTCTGGTCAAGCGCCAAGCCTGGCTGGCGAAGTGTCTGCTGCCCCACCGCTCTAGCTGAGGCCGAGACATTTTTCAGAATATCTGGATATCGGGAAAACGATTACAGTTCGCGGATGTTGCATTGAAAGCAGCGCTTACTTGGAACTCAATATTTTTGGCTGGCTGATGCCCATTGATTGGCCTTGGCAATTTCGTTTGCGTGGGCCCTGATGTAATCCTGCTGCTCCTTCCGCACCAGGACATTGACCTTGTCCGTACTGTCTTTTGTGAGTTCGCGACCAAAGTCGGGAGGCAGGGATGAGCTATCGGTAGCGAACAGGCGGCGAAGAATCATTGCCCCTACTACACTCTTGTAATGTGACGCTTCCCAGTAATGAGTCATGCCCTTGCTAGGCATCAGGCCAACAGCGGACTCAGTAGTGACGCTGTTGTAGCCTGAGAAATCAAAAATTCTGATGTCGCATTGCGGTTGATAGCGCGTGGCGATCTCCCCCAATGCACTCTTCCAGCGCTCAACCTGAGGCCACGCACCATTTTGCTCGAGCATCTGCTCGGCAAGTGCATGCCTGGGGTTTGTGTAAACTCTGACTGTGATATGGCGCCGACAGGCAAAATCGACGAAATTATCCAGCATATGGAGCCCATTTTCGATTGTTTTCCAATCCGGTGGGCGTCCGGCAGCCATCTGCAGCTTCCGTTGGAAGGCGGTTAGGGATTTTCCGCGAACAGTTGTCAGCAACTCCATTTCGGCGTCGCTGGTCTGGCCGCCAATTGATGCCAGCCCGTCAATCTCATCGTAAGGCTTGCCTGCATAGAGTGCAGAGAGTGAATGTATTGAATTTGCTGTCGTTTCAATCGTTAAGGTTCGCTTGATGTCATGGAACAAGCGCTTGAAGCGATATTCTGTGATACCCGAGGACAGCAGCGACATGTCCAGATTGGAAAAGGCGCTGGGTTTGGGCAAAAAAGATACAAAATCAACTCCGAGAACAATCGCCTTGGGCTCGGATATCGCCAGAACGTGCTGTATCAATGGAAGCGTGTTTCCCAACGTGTTCGCTGACAGCCCTGCGTTGTACACGGTTCTCCCTCCAACCAACTCAGGGTCTGCGGGAAGGCCTATTTCGGTTCGCGAAGATCCAAAATAAATGACCTCCGGCTTTTCCAACGAAAGATAGTGCAATTTTGAAAGCGCGGAATGATTGGTGCTACGGGGGAAAATACTGGGTTCACCTGGGAGATGCCG
>Ga0316604_10000197_pt1 | contig 91427 bp, 74 predicted proteins | sample OWC_soil_day20_C_FD_207650 | JGI IMG/M metagenome (GOLD analysis project Ga0316604, IMG submission 207650) | Wetland soil microbial communities from Old Woman Creek delta, Ohio, United States - OWC_soil_day20_CT | ecosystem: Environmental > Terrestrial > Soil > Wetlands | place: USA: Ohio... | reverse complement strand
GGCCGGCAAGCCGGCATCCCGCGCCGAAGCTTCGGGTGTTCGTCGATTTTCTGAGCGAGCGCGTATTCCCAACGGTTGGATAGAGCAGCCAGCGGCTATGAACATGGCGCTCTCATGCATGAGTTGCAGCAAGCCCCCGTGCGATTGGACGCCGCCAGTCTGCCTAAAACCTGACGTCGACGAATGCCTGTACCTGGTCGTGAGGGTCAGGTCGCCAATGGCGGCTTGGAGTATTCACGTTCGCAGAACCTCGGTTGGGCTGACCGGCGGCTTCGTGGAAACCTGACCGGCCGAAAATAGGGGTCGGGAGGGTGAGCAGCAGTTTTCGAAAAGCCGCCGTTCCAGCTCACGACCACGGATTCTCGTCGAAAATCTCCGATGGCCGTAAGGCGGCGAGGTGCGGCCGCCCAATCAGCAAGCCGTGAATGTTCGTTGAGGCCGACGAGCACTCAGCCAACGACCAGTCTGTACGGCGGCTCAGGCCTGCAGACCTTCACGTCATCACTGGTTGAACGGCTGGTAGCAAAGAACGGCGGTCGTTCCTGGCGGCAGATCTCCGACAAGTTGGCGGCCATTGCCGCCGTTGGCGCGGGCTCATTAGTGACCTGGGCCGCGCAGGTTGCTGACATTGAAGCGGCATACGGCTCTTATTCCTGTCGCTTTACGCTTGAAGCTAACCATCTAAAAATCGCACTCAACTGCATTCGCAATCTGCGACTATCGCCTGAATGGATTTTGTCACTTGTTCAAACTCTGTATCACACAGTCGGGACAGTTGCATGCTTTCAGCGGTCGGTGCTTTCTCGCGTAGGGCAACATCGAGCGTGGCCATCAGATCCGCCAAGGCATATATACCCAGAGCACCTGCACTACCTTTCACTTTGTGCGCCAAACGCTCAGCACGTTGAGTGTCGCCATTCGCGAGCAATTCCGGTATCAGTTTAATATCATCCCGGTGTATATCGAAGAACATTGTCAACAGTCTTAGGTAATTTTTCGTACTGCCTCGCACACTCGCAAGACCTCTCGTCGTGTCCAGTCCGGGAACGGCGGCTAACTGTTCAAGAACGGTCTTCTTCGTTGGCGGCGTTAGCGCTGAGATCTCGACCTTATCGGTGGGTAGTAAACGTTCTACACCGCATTGGTCAGCGTTCGGTAGCCATTGCAGTAATGTCTGATAGAGATCCTCCGGCACGACGGGCTTGGCGACAAAATCATTCATACCTACGGCCAGGCATGCATTTTTGTCGTCGTCGAACGCGTTGGCGGTCATGGCCAGAATCGGCAAGGCGGCGAAAGAGGAGACTGCACGAATCGCTCGAGTAGCCTCCAATCCATCCATTTCAGGCATCTGCATGTCCATCAGCACGAGGTCGTAAGCTCGGCTTAGGACCTTGTCGACGCCGATGCGACCATTTTCTGCTGCGTCCACGGCTAGTCCAACGCTGTGCAATAGTTCAAAAGCCACTTCCCGATTAATCGGGTTGTCTTCCACCAGCAATATCCGTGCGCCGGCATGACGTCGGCGCAGCAGGGCCTCTGCATCATCGGTTCTCAGGATTAATTCACTAGGCATTACGCCGTGGCCTGGTTGGACTCTCGCAGTAAACCAGAAAGTGCTGCCTTGACCGGGGCTACTCTCAGCTCCCGCGTCGCCCCCCATCATGCGCGCGAGGCGGCGGGTTATAGACAAGCCCAGGCCTGTGCCTCCAAACTTTCGAGTTGTCGACACATCTGCTTGCGTGAATGGATCAAAGAGTGTCGTCAAAGCTTCTGATGAAACACCAATTCCAGTGTCCTGCACTTCGAAGCGGATCAACAAGCCATCGTTGGTGTCTTCCAACAGATTGGCACGCAGCCAGATTGTACCGCTGTCAGTGAACTTGACGGCGTTGCTGGCGTAGTTGAGGAGCGACTGCCGTAAACGGGTGGAGTCACCCCGAAGCCACAGAGGTACGTGATCGCCATCTACTTCGATTGACAAGCCTTTAGCCTTGGCGGGTTCGGCAATCAAGGAACTTACGTGGTCCAATACTGCGCCTAGCGCGAAGTCCCTTTGTTCCAGTTCGAGGCGACCCGCCTCGATCTTAGACAGGTCAAGGATATCGTTGATGATGGACAGCAGGTGCTGACCGGCAGCGTCGATCTTTTCCAGTCGTTCGATCTGCTGGGGCGTAGCATCGTCAGCGCGACGCAATAGATGCGTGAGGCCAACGATGGCGTTCATTGGTGTACGTATCTCGTGGCTCATGTTGGCAAGGAAGGCACTCTTGGCTGCGGTGGCGTCTTCCGCTATCGTTTTGGCCTGCTGCAATTCTGTCACGTCGAACAGCCATGCTAATGCCGCTTTCTCACACTCATAGTCGATGACCATGTAGGAACCAAGCGCCCAGACGTGGGGAACCTCCGGCCGATCCGGAAGCTGTAGTTCAACAAGCCGATTCTGGACAATCTCTCCGCGACTCAGCCGCTGCCGGATATCGTCAAACGCTAACGGATCTTTGTAATTCTTGCTGATGTCCATTTCGAGCGCTTCTTCAGGTTTTCTCTGAACAAGATGGGAAAATGCCTCGTTCATGAATACGACCCGATTGTCTGACAGGCGGGAAATACGCACCGCCATTGGCGAAGATGTCAGGATATTGCGCAGGGTGTCCTGCTGGTTCCTCAGGCTCGTATAGTCCTGGATGACCGAGCGAGTCGTCTGGATTTTTCCTTGGTCATCGTATACTGCCGTCGCGGACAGCAGGCCCGGCAGCACGCTGCCATCCTTGCGAACAAACTCGAATTCAAGGTCCTCGATGTGGCCCTTTGCCTGAAATCGAGGATAATTTTTTTTGAAAATCTCTGCCGACGCCGGGGTCATGAATTCTGTGATGCGTTTCTTGCCGATGACTTCCTCGCGCGCATAACCGAACCAGTTGAGCTCAGTGTCATTAATACGCAGGATGGTGCCATCCATGGCCAACGAGTGGTAGCCGCAGGGCGCCTTGTTGTAGAGATCGTCCAGTTCGCGAACCGTTACCGCCAGTTCCTGGGTGCGTTGTTCAACGCGCCGTTCCAGATTAGAATTAAGGTGCAAGATAGCTTCTTCGTCTGCCTTCTTTTGCGTGATATCACGAACAATTTTCGACGCCCCAACGATCTTCCCCGATTCGTCGCGAATTGGTGATATTGATAACGAAACGTGGATTACCTGACCATCCTTACGCAAGCGTTTGTCTTCGTAATGAGTGATGCGTTCTCCCCGCTTAACAGCATCTAGTATTTCAGATTCTTCTCGTTTTTTATCGGCAGGAATAAGAATGTCAATGTTCCTTCCTAGCGCTTCATTTTCTGGGTAACCAAATATCTCGGTAGCAGCTGGATTCCAACTAGTGATGATTCCATCAGTGTTCTTGCCAATAATCGCGTCGGAGGATGATTCGATGATGGCCTGATTCAATGTCAGAGCCTTGTGCAATGCAACTTCAGCAGCCTGCTTTTCCGCGAGTCGTCTTTCCAGATCGTTGTGCTGTTGCGTCATGCGCCGCGCAACCCAAGTCAGGAACGATCCCATCGCCAACGAAAGCATCGCTAAAAGAACCGCAGTCTGTCGCCATGCCGTCTCAAAATCGGCGGTCGCCCGGCCAACGTTCATCCAGAACGGTGAGTGGTCAAACTTTCGATAGGTATAGACCCGCTCGATGCCATCGATTGGCGCAACGGTCGTATAAACGTAGCGATCTTGCCCTGGCTTGGTGCGCATTAGATCCAGAATTGTCTGCGAGACGTTGCGATTACCGATTCCTTGGTTTACGCCAGAAAGCTCTGGATATCGAACCACCTGCGCAAAATCCTTTGTGCGCAAGTTGACACTGCCTGAAGGACCCAATGAAATGCGGGCGAAAGTCCTTCCGATCGCCTGTACCGGGATAACAACATAAACGACACCGAGGAACTCACCGCGCTCCGACTCAACGCGGCGGGCGAGGATCAACGACCATTCCTTAGTCAGCCGAGCTTCAACAGGCCCCTCAAACTGAAGCCCCTTCTCGCCGTCGCGTGCTCGTCGGAAATAGTCACGGTCGGAGAGATCCTGCTGGCGTGGAGACCGCGGATCAAAGCCCGTATTGAAGAGGCTGATGCCTTGGCTGTCTGTTATGCCAAGGCGGCTCATCAGCGGGTGGTCAGGGACTTCCTTCTTGACTTGCTCGATCAGTCGTTCTATTTCAGCGGGATCCCGGCGTCGAGCATCAACGTATCGACTCCCGACAGAAATCAATAAGGCATTGGCTTGGTCGAAGGATTCTTCTATCTGGATGGCGAGCACGTCTGCGTCGTTCGCCACCGAGACTTCCGCGATCGCATATCCTTCCTGCCGCTGGTTCAAGGCCAGGAAACAGGATAGAAACACGATGGCCGCGGTTGCTATCCCTGCGGCGATATAGTGAGTATTCCTTCGCTCTTCGACCATAGCGCTCGCCTAAATAGGTATAGATCACGGTGTTGCTGATTTGCGGAGTAGTCGGATTGCTTCACCCCTTTAAGCACTCGTGCCCATTGCAAAACCCCCTTGCTCTTTCCCTCGGGGTGAAGACAGCGTAAAAGGAGGGCAGTTTCCCCATCGAAGAGGAATAAGTGTAGGCAGTTATGGTGAGAAGAGGAAGTGACCAGTCCGTTCCGTAACCTAGACGGAAAAAAACATATTTACGAGTCCGATCGCCTCAATGTTATCAGCCCCCGAGCTCCGGCCACTCAAATGAGCTGGCGTCAACGGCTACCATTGCCGGGCTGCACGAATGGGCTGTCTGGCAGGTATCAAAGTGGAGCCGCCACCTGAATGTCCGCTTAGCGGGGACTACGACCGGCAGCAACTGTTTAGCGTTGTTCGACGCCTGCCCAACCGCGAAGACGTAAGCATACACCGCCAAGGCCAGCGGGCAGGCGTTGGACAAAGCCCAAGGGAGGAAACCGCGGAATGCTGCGAGGCGTTCAGGGAGAGAGATGCGCTATGGGGATTTTAGTGGCGCGAACTCGTCTCGAAGCGTCGACGTCGGGGATCGGGCATCGTGGATCGGCATGGTCGGTTCCGGCCGTTGCGCGACGAGGAGCAAATTTCCGTCGTTCTCGGATCGAAACAATCGTGTCGCCGGACGTTTCCAGCGATAGGCGCAAGTGGTCCGCTCGCGGCTCGGCAATTCCGAAAGCCGACAGGACTGGTGAATCTGGAAATGGCCGCGTCGTCATGGGACGCCTCGTCGTCCGGGCGGCGCGCGGATTGACGCACTACGCGACAAAACCTCCACCACGATCATTGCCGCCCCGCAACACGGACATACGAAGATCGGCCCGGGCGAACCGAGGGCTGTCGCCTCCTCGACGGTGCTGTCCTGGTCTGGACGGGAACCGGCCCCCAGAATCTGGCGGACGCGCTCCAGGTTCTCGCGGCGCCCGACATTGGCCAGCAGACCGTAATGGCGGATGCGATGAAATCCGGCCGGTAGTACGTGCAGCAAGAAGCGCCGCATGAACTCCTCAGGCGAAAGCGTCATCGTCTTGTGGCGCATCGCCCCGTTGGCGCGGTAATCCTTCCAGCGAAACGATACTCCGCGTTCATCCAGTGAAACCAACCGACGGTTCGAGATCGCCACCCGATGCGTGTAGCGCGACAGATACGTGAGGACAGCCTCGGGTCCGGCAAATGGCCGCTTCGCATAAACCACCCACTCGCGGCCCCCGAGCGACGCCTGCCAACGGGCAAAGGCCTTGGGATCGCTCAGGCCCGCGAATGTCCCGAAGAACTTCAACTGGCCGACGTGGTAAGCCTTCGCCAGTTCCTCCAGGAAACGCCGACGAAACAGTCGTGACAGAACGCGCACTGGGAGGAAGAACCCGCGCCGACAAGCGACCCAACGCTCCCGGTCGGGTGACAGTCCGCCGCCAGGCACGATGCCGTGCACGTGGGGGTGGTGAGTCATCGCAGAACCCCAAGTGTGCAAGACCAGCGTGACGCCGATCGCGCCGCCGAGGTGTTTCGGGTCGGCAGCGATCGTCGCGAGCGTTTCCGCTGCCACCTCGAACAGCAGTCGGTAGATCACCGCCTTATTGGCGTAGGCCAGGTCGGCGATCGGCGCCGGCAAGGTGAACACAACATGGTAGTACTCGACCGGCAAGAGGTCGGTCTGCCGGGCTTCTAGCCAACGTTGCGCGGCTTTCGCCTGGCACTTCGGGCAATGCCGGTTGCGGCACGAGTTGTAGCTGATTTCCTGGTGGCCGCAGGAATCGCAGCGCAGCACGTGGCCGCCCAGCGCCGCGCTGCGGCACTGTTCGATGGCCGACATGACCTTGAGTTGCTGAAGGCTCAGGTGGCCGTGCTGCGCTTCACGCCAGGCTGGGCCAAAGGTACGGAATATGTCGGCAACTTCCAGGGCGGGACGCCCCACAGCCGATCTACGTCGAGCCCAAGGTCTCCAGCGGACTGATTACTTCGCGCAGGATGTCGGTTGCGACTTGCGTGTAGATGGCGGTGGTGTCGAGCTTCTTGTGGCCGAGCAAGACCTGGATCACCCGAATATCGACCTTCTGTTCGAGCAGGTGCGTCGCGAAGCTGTGGCGCAGCGTGTGCATCGAGACCCGTTTGTCGATCCCGGCTTCCCGGGCGGCAGCGTGGATGGCGCGGTTGAGTTGCCGGGTACTCAACGACTCAAGCGGGTCGAGCCCAGGAAACAACCAGCCGCCGTCAAGCATCTTGCCCTGTGCCCGGGCGACCTTCCACCAGAAACGCAGGCGTTCAAGGAGGATCGGCGAGAGCATGGCGTTGCGGTCTTTGCGCCCTTTGCCCTGTTCGACGCGAAGAATCATGCGTTCGCTGTCGATGTCGCCGACTTTGAGCGCCGACACTTCGGAAGCTCGCAGGCCGGTGCCGTAAGCGAGCGCAAGGGCGGTCTGGTGCTTCAAGTTGCCGCACGCCGCGATGAGCCGAGCCACCTCCCCGCGACTAAGTACGACCGGAAGCTTCTGCGGCACACGGAGCGATTGCATCCTTGCCATGAGCGCTGCGTGATCCAGGGTGATGTCGAAGAAAAACTTGAGGCCGGTGATGGCAGCGTTCACTGACATCGGAGAGGTTCCGGCATCGACCAGGTGTAGCTGGTAGCTGCGCAGATCCTCGACGGTGGCCGTGTCGGGCGAGCGTCCGAGGTACCGCGTGAAGTTCCGGACCGCTCGAATGTAGCCGGTTTGCGTCTTGGGATTGAGCTTACGCATCCGCATGTCGTCGATCATGCGTTGCCGCAGTGGGCTGATGCCCGAGGTGGACTCTTCCATGGCTTGCTCCTGTCGAAGAAGAGGCGGATTGCCTCGTCTTCAACTTCGGCAAAAACAACGACATTGCCAACCTGAAACTGCGTTTAACCTATGGGCCGTCGTGGCGGCTACCGCGCGAGCGGTTTAGTCCCCTGGCCGAGAGTACGCGTACGACATGTTGCCACAAAGCTGACTTTGGCGGAAACTGCCAGCGCGGTGAACGGCAGCTCATCGGAACCGACGGGAACTCACACTCCCGGCCACAAGCGGGCGGACAAGGTGGTCTCCCAATTTGAATAGCTAGGGAGCCCCCTGACCCCGCTGAATGTCCGCTACCCGCCGAGCAAATTGATGCCCGCGTTGCCTGGACTCGGCCAACTCCGGCCGTAGCAGCCCAGAAAAACAGAGTTCCCTGAGCGGCAGGTAATCCATCGGGAACCGGTCGATGGCCCCTGTAAGCTGTCGGCCCGGTCATCGCTCTGCGGACATTTAGGGCTTGCCACCTGGGCGACCGCAACCCGTCGCATTGCCGTCGTCCCGACTTTTCAATTGAAAAGTCGGGTTCGGTGAATCCTGGCGGCAGCTTCTCGATATTCGCGACTCACTCGGCGCTCGTCTCTGAATCTCAAACGTGTACGAAAACCGACCCTCTCCATGTTAAGTGTGTCAAACGAAGACCCAATTCCGCGGATTCTTATGCATTGACGTCGACGTTCTTTCCAGCATTTTGCGAGCTCACCGCTTGCGGCTTATCGGCCTCCGTGCTCAATCCATGCTTTATATCGTATAGCAACTCTTCCTGCGTCGTAACGTTGCCATCCTCATCCGTGTCTTTCTTCTCGTAAATCTTTGTACTGCTGGCAGATGACGTGCTGGCCGACTTTTCCTTACCGGCGGTTGATATTGTGATTTTGCTGCTTGAAGGCACTTCGCCACTAGTGCTTTCGGCAGACGCTGAAGACGCGCTGTCCGAACTTGACTCGCTGGCGTCAAGCGTGCTTACGACCGAGGGCGCCATCTTCGAAGCATCAACGCTTGATGAACTCGAGACTCCGCTAATAGACATGCATTTCTCCTTGGCAAATTTTCTCAACATATGAGTAGGACGACGACAAATACCATAATGCACATAGGGTATCGGGCATTCCAGTTCATTCTTGATATCGGGTGGTGTAAAGGCGTGTAAATGCGTGTAAAGCAGGGCAATCGCATCAAATGCCTTCTAGCCAGAGGAGGCGGGCGCGATAGGCCTCGGAGGAGGAGGCAAGAATACGACGGGTACGCTTGCCCCTGTCGCCCCGAAGTGAAAGTAAGCGTTTAAGCTGCCAGCTCTGAATTCCTCAAACAGAGACGGCAAGCGGTGCATCGGTCATCAGTACGACAGGTATCGATGCGCCGCTTGCCGTTTCGCCTACCTCACCCCCTAAATCTCAGCAAAGCTCATTTTGATCCGTAAATCAACAACCGTTATCTTGGCCGCACTCACGATGGTCGGCCCGCTCGCCATTGATACCTATCTCCCTTCCTTCCTGGCGATTGGGGAAAACTTCAATGTCAGTCAGGTTCTGGTCCAGCAGACCTTGAGCATCTACCTCTTTGCTTTCGCGTTCCTGATGCTGTTCTACGGCACCCTCTCGGATTCCTTTGGCCGGCGACCCGTCATCCTTTGGTCATTGGCGGTCTACATCGTTGCCAGTTTCGGCGCGGCAATGGCACCCAGTTTCGGTTGGCTGCTGGTTTGCCGTGCCTTGCAGGGATTGGCGGCCGGGGGCGGTGCAGTAGTCAGCCGAGCCATCGTGCGCGACCGGACGTCCGTGGTCGATGCCCAAAAGGTGCTTGCCTACATGATGATGGTGTTTAGCATGGCCCCAGCCGTAGCACCGGCTTTTGGCGGATGGCTGCATGTGGCATTTGGCTGGCGGTCGGTTTTTATATTCCTGGGTTTGTTCGGATTGTTGATGTTTGCCACAACCGTACTTGCCTTGCCTGAAAGTCTGCCGGCGGAAGCGCGACATCGCTTTCATCTGGGCTCGATTGCCAAGAGCTACTGGAAGGTCCTGAAGCACCCCAGATTTTTGTTGCTCTCCTTTTCGATGGGCGTCGCCTCAATCGGCTTCTCGCTCTATATCGGTTCTGCGGCCCAATTTGTAATGAACATCCTTCACCTTCCCGAGACAGCCTTTGGTTGGATGTTCATTCCGTTGATCGGCGGCACGATGGTCGGTTCCGTGGTGGCTGCACGGTTTGCCGCGCACTTTCCTGCGGATCGCGTGATAGGCTATGGATATTGGATCATGGCTATCGCTGCCGTGTGGAATGTGGCTTACAACGCTTTTTTTCCGGCGAGCGTTCCGTGGGCTGTGCTGCCACTCGCGCTGTATTCATTTGGCATCTCGATCTCCTCGCCAGCGCTGACCATCATGGTCCTCGAGATTTTCCCAGAAAACCGGGGGCTGGCTGCCTCGATGCAATCCTTCATCCAGATGATGGTATTTGCGGTGATTTCGGGTGTCGTCGCACCAATGGTCTTCCAGAGCGCATTCGAACTGGCCTGCGGCGTCGTGGTTGGCTTCGTATTGAGCCTAATTCTGATGAAAGTAGGCGGTTTTGCGGCAGACCGCTTCAGTATTGTAGAGCGGACATAAAGCTTGTAAATGTCATCAGTCTCTTCAGGGTCGGGAACACTCGGTAGCGACAGGCAGCTTCCAGGCGTCGGAATTTCACCGACCGCTTTCCGGCAATGAATTCGAAGAGATGGCGGTCGCGTCGCGACCCAATCCGGCCATCCCGCTTTCTCCAGAGCGGCCAGTCAGCCAACCCCAGGTTCTGTGAAGTAGAATGCTCCAAAGCCGCCGTTGCCGACCTCACACTCCCGGCCACGAGCGGTCTGTCGCCGTTTCCACATTGCGGTCAATCAGTGGTCGGCTCCACTCTGAAACCAGCCGGTCGGCCAACGCGAGCTACTCGATCTTCTCCTACATTCACGAACTTAACCATCACGTTCAGCAATGCGGGTTACCGGTCACTCACTCATCACCAAATCGTACTGAACGCCAGCTTCCTGCTTCGACGAATTCACCCCCACCTCAACTGTTTGATGACGTTTGCAAAGACCATGGTAAGCGCCCAGCAGTTCCTCCTTTAGCTCTCTCCAGAGGCGCTGCAATCCTTGCTCTTTCAGAATTTCACGGCTTGCATTGGCCGATTCATATTTCGGATTGACGGCTCAAAAGGGGATTTCTGCGTGCAAAACCAGTCGAAATTTCAAAGGATATGAAAAATCTAGGCAATGAGCCCTAAGCTGACCTATGGTTGAGTTGACTCAGATCTTTGAAAAAGGGAGCCGAGCTTTCCTCGTTAAAAGAAAGGGATGAAGATGGATGAAAATACGCGGGATCGTCTTGATTCAAAGCTGAGCATCACGGTGAACAAAGGTCTAGCGGCCATGTATCTAAATGGTCTTTCTGCCGGTATAAAAATAATGCGCGCAGGAGGTGTCCCCGCAGACATCGCTGATCGAGTTCTTCTAAAACCGCATTGTCGCAGAGAGACCGACTGGAAAAGGTGAAACACCGATAATATTCAAGGCGAGAAGAAGCCCTTCGGTAATCTATCTGTCACCGTGTTTAGGTTGCCTCTTTTCCTGTTGACCAGCCTCCAAGTACGCGCCCAGGAAGGGAACCTTGCCAGAGAATGCCATCAGTTCCAGCAGGGAACCGGTCCTACACAAACAGACCGGCTATAAGACTACAAACCTCATGGCACTTCCTAACGCCGACTCTTGCTCCCCTTGGGACAACCGTGCCAGCTTATTCCATGTTTATCAAGCAGGCGCCAATCCGTGAGATTGGTCAGTTCCGGCTTACGATTTTTCGTCGAGGCGGAGATGGTTTAGCATCGCGAGAGCTTTTTCCGCGGGAGCATAACTGAGATGTAGCAATAGTTGGACCGGCCGCGGCATATTGCGGCCTGACTCATAGCGTGAGCCGCCCGATTGCGTCACTCCAACGCGGCTCCAGAACAAGGCCTGGTTAAAGTGGATTTTCTTTCGGAAGATGGCTGTGGCTTTGCCGGTCGTTAAAAAAAGCTTTGGTGCCGCTTTGGCTTTGGATTTAATCGGCATGTTCTAAACTCCTTTAGCAGGAAAAATTGTCGAGATCGGAATACTCTTTTGTATTATTGCATATGACATAAAATATGCCAATTTCGACAACGAAAGGGAGTGTCTGCTCCCGTTTCGTATCTGTTCTGAACGCTGCCCCCCTCCAAAAGAGCCATATCCTGAATTACGCCAGGCTACCGCACCGAATCCGCTGCCACAATTGGCACGCATGGCTTCTGTCAACATTAACTGTGCCTAGTCTCAATTGTGCAGAGGAGGCAGGAGTGCTATTTCGTTAAACGAAGATGCTGCCGTTCAGTGCCATTGGCCGTCGAATGGCGGCTCCGCCGACTCATTGCTGACCAAATTAGCCAACAGGCCTAACGTCGACAAAGGCCGAGCTGCTGTCCATGAGTAGTCGTGCTGGACGACTGCTCGACTCTGCGGCCATTGAACCGTGTCGGCGGCGAATGACAGCTCGGGGTCGTAAGCACCATTTCGGCTTCCATGAGACCGCTGTGGATGCTAAAGTCATCACCTTTCGCGGTTGACGGCCGTAATCGGGAATTCGTGACTATCAGATAGCTGCTTCGCACCTGAAACCTGCCGTGCATACACGAGAACAACGTGTATAAGAGTATCCTGCGATGTCTTGGGCCTTGCCGCAAATGCGATTGAGCCTCCACCCCCGCCTGCCCAAAATATGCTTATCAACCTGATCAACAACATTGCCTTCCTGGTTGCTTTGGTAGCAGCAGGTCAGCTTGTTATTTCACGATTCCAAAAATATACGCTGAACCGCCAGCTATTGCTCGGTCTCCTGTTCGGCGGGGTGGCTTTGCTGGGTATGGCGAATCCGGTGAACTTTTCGCCCGGCGTGTTTTTTGACGGGCGTTCAATTGTGCTGACGGCAGCCGGCGTGGTTGGCGGGGGAATGACGGCAGCCATCGCCGCAGGAGTGGCTGCGCTTTATCGCTACCAACTCGGTGGTATCGGTGCACCAATTGGCATCATGATCATCCTGCTCTCAGCATTTCTCGGGGCGCTGGCAAGGCAATGGTGGCTGCGTCGCAGCAGCCAACCACTCCCCATCCACTATCTGGCACTGGGCGTCGTGGTGCAGTTAATGCAGTTGGCCGCCTTCACGCAAGTCCCGAATCGGGCTGGTTATGCCTTCATTGAGCAGGCCTGGTGGGTGCTCCTGCTGTTCTATCCGCTGGCGACCATGCTGCTGTGCCAGATATTTCGCAATTATGAGCGACAGCTTGTTGACCGGAATGAAGTGCAAGCGGCACAGAATGCCGTCGTTGCAGAAGAACGCGCCAGCATGGAACGCTTTCATGCCTACTTCGATCACTCCATCGTCGGTCTTGCCATCACCAGCATGGACAAAGGCTGGACTGAGGTAAATGATGCGCTTTGCGCCACGCTGGGCTATGCGCGCGATGAATTAACCTGCAAGACCTGGACGGAACTCACCTACCCGGAGGATCTAGCACCCGACCTGGCACAATTCAACCGCATGCTGGCCGGCGAAATCAACAGCTACGCGATGGACAAGCGATTTATCCACAAGGATGGTCACTTGGTCTATACGCGACTTGCCGTTAGCTATGTGCGCAAGCAGGATGGCAGCCTGGATTATGTGGTCGCCATGATCGCGGACATTACAGAGCGCAAGCACGCGGAAGCCGAACTGGAACAGCACCGCGACCATCTTGAAGAGCTGGTTATGAATCGCACACAGGAACTGGCCTTGGCAAAAGAAGCGGCAGAAACTGCCAACGTCGCCAAGAGCTCTTTCCTGGCCAACATGAGCCACGAAATCCGCACCCCCTTGAGCGCCATTACCGGCATGGCCCACATCCTGCGCCGTAGTGGACTGAACCCGCAGCAGACCGACAAGCTAGACAAGATAGAGGATGCCGGCAATCACCTGCTCGAAATCATCAATGCTGTTCTCGACCTCTCCAAGATCGAAGCCGGCAAGTTCACGCTGGATGACGCCCCGGTTCATATCGAAGCGCTGCTCGGCAACATCGCCTCCATGCTCGGACAAAAGGCAAGAAGCAAAGGACTGCGCTTGCAGATTGAAACTGTATCCTTGCCCCACAACCTCCATGGCGACGCCACTCGCTTGCAGCAGGCATTGCTCAACTACGCCGGCAATGCACTCAAGTTCACCGAGACTGGCCACATCACCCTTCGGGTGAAGGAAGAATCGCAGAACGAGGTGACCGCCACCTTGCGCTTCGAAGTCGAGGATAGCGGTATCGGCATCGCCCCTGATGCTCTTTCAAAACTCTTCGCTGTCTTCGAGCAGGCTGACAACACAACCACCCGCAAGTACGGTGGTACCGGCCTCGGTCTGGCGATTACCAAAAAGATCGCCGAGATGATGGGAGGAACTGCCGGCGTGAGCAGCACTGAAGGCAAGGGCAGCACCTTCTGGTTTACCGCCGAACTCAGGAAGGGGCAATCTTTGGTCGAGGAAGCTGCCAAGGCCGTGGCCGAGAGCACTGAGAAGGTGCTACAGCGCGATCATGCCGGCAAGCGTATCCTGCTGGCCGAAGACGAACCAATCAACCGGGAAATTGCCCAGATGCTTCTGGAGGATGTCGGCCTCAAGGTCGACCTTGCCGAGGATGGCCGTGAAGCTGTAGCGAAGGCCAGCGCTGGCAGTTACGCCGCGATCCTGATGGACATGCAAATGCCGGTACTGGACGGCCTGGATGCGACACGACAGATCCGGCAACTGCCTGAGCACGGGGCAACGCCCATTTTGGCGATGACGGCAAATGCCTTTGCGGAGGACAGGGCGCACTGCTTCGCGGCAGGGATGGATGGCTTCATTGCCAAGCCGGTTAGCCCAGAGGTGCTTTATGAATCCTTGCTGAAGTGGCTGGAGAAGGCAAGTCAATGAACGACGGGTGATTGTCGGATACCGGCCGCCTAGCAGGCCACTCAGGTTGCTGTGGTTCGTGCTAAAAGGCCCTTGGTCGCGTGCTCTGCCTCGAGATTTTCGTTCCGCCTGGCAAGATCCTCACAGGGCTGTAAAACCTCAGCACTATCAACAAGGTCGTCATTCGCAACCAACGTGAGGGAATCGGGGGGGACCCCGAAAGCCTCCGCAATTTCTTTGATAATTTCAGCGGCCCTGCCGGACGCTCCCTCATAACTCTGCGATATTCCTCTGGTGAAGTAAGGTCGTAATTCCTCAACTGTCTCTAGTCTGCGGTTTCCTGTGTTGTTACGCCGTTCATTTCCATAGCGGTAATACACCGCGAATGTCCGACGATCTTCGCGAGTTCGTCGCTCGTGCCGTACATTCATTATCGCTCCTCTTAAACCAGATAATCTCGCAATTAAGGTGTGGGACAACAGAAGCTCGATCTTCGTTCTCCGCCGGTCAAACACTTCGGGTATCGGCCTCGATCGATGGTTTTCATTCGGGATAAGCGCTCATGCAGTGATGTGCGATCGGTTTTGGCCCAACTTCAGTATCGGGGGGGCATCCAAGGCCAGCTACCGAAAGCTTCACACTTGTTCAGACCAATCCTATCGGATAGCAACTTAACGCTTCACACGTTTGGATTGACTTTCCAGGTAAATTGATCGGGACAAAGCCGGATTATTGGTTCTGAAATCGTCCCGGCGTTTACAAAAACATCCATCAGCCCCCAAGAAGCGTAGCGACTGCGGCTGGAAAGTCGTCAACAATCATGGCTGGCCGAAGTTGCGGGTGGTCTTCATCATCCGCCCGAAATTTTCCGGTACGCACCAGAATTCCGGGGATTCCGGCAGCTTGGGCTCCACCAATATCATCCGTTAGATCATCCCCGATCAAGACTGCCTGGTCCGGACCGATGCCCAACTCGTCCAATGCCGCGCAAAAGAAAGGCAGCGCCGGCTTGCCTACGACTTCTGCTGTTATTCCAGTGCTGTACTCAAGTCCAGCAACAAAGGCACCCATATCAAGCGTCAAACCGTCCTTCTCCATGAAATAACGGTTGCGAGCCATGACGATGAAGGGCAACCCCTGCATAAGAAAGCGGAAAACCCTGTTGAGTGATTCAAAATCAAAGTGGTATCCTGCATCGCCCAAAACGACAGCGTCCGGTTCTGCGTGACTGCGTCCAATTTCATCTGCGATATCCGGATGAACAAGGTAATGGGGATGCAAATTGCGTTGCCGGACAAGATTTCGGGTGGCAAGAACGGCCGTTTGAACTTCATCCGGCTCGATGACAAAGCCCATTTTTCGGAGGCCCGCAACAATCCGCGAACGCGGGCTACGCGTCGTATTGGTCAAAAAGCGAATGGGTAGGCCACTGGCGCGTAAGGCAGCAAGGGCTTCTGCGGCACCGGGAAGCGGTTTGTCGTCTATGTGCAGGACACCGGCAAGATCGATCAGGATCGCTTGTGGGGCGGTCGGTAAAAGCACAATTTTCTCCCAATCGAAACATGCTCAATCGGTGGCTCCCGAAAGAAACATTGCGATCATGGGAAGTCACCGCTTTCTTGCCAAGGCCACTACCGCCCTCAGTTGGCAGGGCCTTGCCAGTAAGCTGCTAGTAGCATGATGACACCAAGCGCAGCAAAGGAGTTCCGCATCGCGAGCGGTTCTACGCATCAAGCTCGTGCGCCCAAAACATCAAGTCCCCGTTATGCGTACGCCAATCACCTTCGGCCTTGCAATTAGAACTGCTGACGGATTACGCGAAGGACATCGTTCGGTTATTAGTAATCGACGGCCGTTGTATTGTGCAAAGCCGACCAAGCTGACTTCGAGTGCCACCGACAGTTCAGGCCGAGGACTTCCCGTTCAGTCGTCGAGCTGGATGGCCGCTCGACGCGGAAACCAGTCGCACGACCGCCGAGACTGTGAATGTCTCTTGTGGGTCGCGACGTGACCGTCATCTCTTCGAGTTTATCGCCGAAAAGCGGTCAGTGAAACTTCGACGCCTGGAAGCAGACCTTCAACGTTTGGTTTGGTCATTGGCATGGAGTGACCTAGCGAGACAGGATCAGTGCGGTACCTACGACGGTTATCGCGGCACCAAACCAAGCGCCGCGGGCCGGTGGGCGACGCAGGTACAGCCAGAGCAGGGGCAGCAAAAGAATAGGCGTGACCGACGACAGAATGGCAACCATGCCCACGTCGCCCAGTTTGAGCGCAAGCAACAGGAACGTCATTCCCAGGGCCATGCTGATCAGCCCACTGGCCGCGGTTTGAGCAAGCACGCGTACGTTGGGACGGCAAGTGGGCAGTGCCACCTTGATGCCAAGCAAAAGCAGGCCGACGTGTACGCCGCCAGCGACGGAGACGCGAATTGCCGATGCCACTATGGGGTCCATACCGTCGGCCATGGCAGGTTTGGCAACCAAGGTGCCGATGGCTTGGCACAGTGCGGCCAAGAGTCCGAGAGCGATTCCGATGCCCGGGTGGCCGTGGTTGGACTCCCATGCGTGGTCTTCGGTCTTGTGCTGGCCGAACATGATGGCAATCATGACACCAGAAATCGTCAGACCCGCGCCGATCACGGCTTGGAGCGCCATGCGTTCGCCGAAGACGGCAAAGCCGAGAAGCACACTGAAGAGAGCGTTAGTGGAGAACAGAATCCCCGAGCGTCGCGGACCGAGACGATTCATCGCCGAGAATAAGGCGGTATCGCCGACGAATATGCCGATAAGGCCGCTGAGGGCCATCGTTTCGAAGTGCGTGAGCGACATGTTCTGGAAACCGCTCAGCGCAAATGTTGTTGCCCACAGCATCGCGGCGACCATGAGCATGCGCCATCGTGTAAAGGCAAAAGCCCCCAGATGACGCGATGGTTCGGCCGATAGTACGCCGCCGAATGCCCAGCAGACTGCGGCGGCGAGAGCGAAAAAGTCGTAGGGCAAAGGCAATGTCCGCATTACAAGTGGTCTAGCCAAAGGCTGCTCTCGGCCATGTCGAGACCGTGTAGATGTTAATTTGCTCGCCGAGAACCGGTCGTTCAGCGAGGTCACCAGAAACATTCGTTATTGAAATTGGATGACCACCTCGACTGTCGGCACGTGGCCGACAGCCAAAGTCGATGACTCTAGCATTGATGGCGATCGACCGGAAGACCGACCGCGTGCTTCCGACCCACAAGAGACGGTCGCGCCGTCAGGGGTTTAACGGCAGGTAACAAAGTACACCTGACCTTCCATACGACTGGTCACTGGCAAGCCATTGGGCAGAACGGTCTTGAGCACAGGCGCCTTGAGCGTCAGCGGCACTTCGCACTGCCGCCGTTCATCTTGCCTCGCCGAAAGAACGGGCCGACGACTCCAGGCGACCGCTTACCGAAAAACGCTACTCATAACGAATTTTTGCCACCGAACCCAAAATTCAGGTTTCGATTTTCTCCTTTCGTCTTAATCTTTCTTATTTCTGGCAATTTGTAGAAATAAACCTGCAGCTGGTGTCAGGTAAGCATCGTCAAGGTGGATCAATCCAAAGTCTCGTTTCATTTCGAGTTCTTTCAGCTGGACTTCGCGCAAGTGTCCGCCTGCAGCTCCTGGTTCCAGATTCCTTCGTGAAATGAAGCTCAGTAGTTGAGTCTCTTCAATCAGCCTCGGAAGAAGCGACATCGAACTGGTCTCCATCTGCATCTCCGGTTTTCCCTGCCCCAATTCCCCGAATTTTTGGTCCAGCCATTGTCGTGTTGCAACCAACTGACGTGGAAGTACCCATTTATAACGTGAAATGGATTGAATTGAGATTTTTTCCTTAAAAATTGGGTGCGTTGGGCTTGCTGCAACAACAACGGTATCTTCCTCAAGTGAATGAATTACATACCTATCGTCATTCAGTATTGCTTGCGTAATAGGACCAAACACGAGATCGAGCTCTTTGGCGTCAAGAGCGGAAAAAAGCACATCATTCATCCCTAGTACCAACTCAAAAGTGACGCCAGGTGCGCGCCGAATCATCTCAGCTGAGATAGATGGCATCATGTGTTCTGCGGGGGTCGCAGCACAGCCGATACGGATGGTGCCTATCGCCCCCGAGGCAATGTCTTGAACCTCACGATGAATTTCCTTCGCGTGCGCCAAGAGCGACTTGCTTCGAACAAGAAAAACCTTGCCGGCTTCCGTCAGTACGTGTCTGCGTCCCTCCAATTGGAATAACTTGATTTGTAGTTCCTCTTCGAGTCGCTGTATGCATCTCGTCAGTGCAGGCTGCGTTCGTCCAACCTGGTCTGCTGCTTTGGCCAAGTTCCCCATTTCGCCGATAACAACGAAATAGTGCATGTCCCGGAAATCCATCATCGTTCTCGCACCCCGACTCAGTTAACTTCTCGACGCTGGATGCTCCTCCTGCGCGATCCGCAGGCACTTGCTGAATAGCGTGGAGATCTCCAGCCTCTTGCCATTATATGCACATAAATCATGTGTGCATGAAAATTATTAAATAGACTTTATATTTCTCTCATCTAAAATTCCTCCATTCGCAGGGTAATCGACTTGTAGAAACCTGTGATGGTTAGTGCGAACAGCACCAAAAGGAGAGTTTCTGATGGCTGATATTCAGGTATCGCGGCGACAGTTTCTACGTGCAACGGCGAGCGTTGCTATTACAAGCTGCGTTGGAATCCCGTTAAGTCAAGCAGCCGATCAAGTGCCATTTTCTGCTGGAACTGGCTTGCCAAAACTACGCGTTCCGCCAAACGCTTGTGACTGTCACCACCATATTTACGACTCCCGATTTCCCTATGTCGCAAACGTACAACTCAAGCCAAAACCTGCGCCCGTCTCCGATTATCGACGTTTGCAGGTCCGTCTTGGAACAACCCGTAGCGTTGTCGTTACACCATCGAGCTACGGTACTGACAACGCCTGTACGCTTGATGCGATCCAGCAACTGGGCGCTAACTCTCGTGGCGTAGCCGTTGTCGATGCTAGCGTTTCCGATGCCGAGCTAAAGCGTCTGGACGCTGGTGGAATCAGGGGCATCAGGTTCAACCTGTCACGTGGCGCCGCGGCAACGATCGATATGATGGAATCGTTATCGCGCCGAGTCGAAACGTTGGGTTGGCACGTTCAAATTCACATGGCAGGCAATGACCTTCCCAGTATTGCGACGGTGCTTGATCGTGTGGCTTCGCCAATTGTCTTCGACCACCTTGGTCGTATCCCACAGCCATCTGGCAAGGATCATCCTGCATTTGGAATCATCGCGCGCTTGCTAGAGCGCGGACGTACCTGGATCAAACTCTCGGAAGCCGATCGTGATTCGAAATCCGGGCCCCCTCATTTTGAAGACACCGGGCGTCTCGTCGCGGAATACATCAAGCTAGCTCCAGAGCGGCTGGTCTGGGGAAGCGATTGGCCTCATCCGGCGGCGACAAACGGTGAATTGGAATTACCCGACGATGCAAAACTGCTCGATCTCATGCTGAATTGGGCCCCTACTGAACATATGCAGCGGCAGATCCTTGTCGATAACCCGGCCGTCCTGTATGGATTTCCAGCCTAGGCATCCAAGGTGAAGACAAACACGGATTGGTGGCGAATGATGAATCTATCAAAGCTGTTTTCTGCAGTGACGACCAGCGCTATTGCCTTGAGTGGCTGGGCGGGATTTTCTCAAAATGCGCTCGCGAACACGTTCGTCTATGTGTCAAACGCAGACTCGGGACAAATCTATTCTTACCGGCTAGATGAAAGCAACGGAGATCTTTCTTCAATTGCACGGACCATTGCCGGAAAGGCGGTGATGCCCCTTGCGGTAAGTCCGAATAAACGCTTTCTCTATGCGCACGTGCGTTCAACGCCAACCCAAGTCCGGACGTACGAGATCAATTCAGGCAACGGAGCGCTGACACCAGTCGGCACGGCGGCGCTACCGTTAAGCGCGCCATACATATCGGTTGATCGAGCCGGGCGATACCTGTTTTCGGTTTCGTACGGCGAAAACAAAATTGCAGTCAATTCAATCGCCGAATTGGGGTTTGTTCTCGAAAAAACTCAGACTCTGGGGACAGGAAAACAACCGCACGCTGTTCTTGCTGATCCGTCCAACCGATACGTTTTTGCCACCAATCTCGGCGACGATCGAATTGAGCAGTTTGTCTTCGACGACACGACCGGCGTTCTGAAACCGAATGACTCACCGGCGGTAGTCTTCCCAGAGAAGAGCCCACGTCATTTCCGGTTTTCACCGGATGGACGTTATGTGTATGCGCTTAGCGAAACTCAGGGATCCGTCACAAAACTCAGCCTTGATTCGGCCAACGGTCGGTTAAAGGTTGAGGAATCTGTGCCTGGCATCCCGGCCAGTCTCGGCCTAATCCCCGGGAAACCGCATGATTCGAGAGATGCAAGCGGCGGCGCGGCAGCCGCACCAGACCCGAGAGCTGTCATTTGGGCGGCGGATCTCCATCTCTCGCCGAACGGTCGCTTTCTCTACATGAGCGAGCGCAACAGCAGCACGATCGTCATATTCTCCGTGGCCGCGAATACGGGAGCGCTCACTTATCTGAAGAGTATTCCGACAGAAGCACAGCCGCGTGGCTTCAATATTGATCCACGAGGACGCTTTCTGATTTGCTCAGGCGAGAAGTCGGAGTTTCTGTCCGTGTTCAGCATCGACGCCGTGACCGGTGATTTGCGGCAACTGAATCGTTATCCAATCCCTAAATCCAGCAACTGGGTCGAAATTGTCGAAGTTCCTTGAATGGCCTCTCTCGAATTAGAAGCATCGGACGGTCAAGTCGTTGGAATGCACATGTTTTGTAATGGAGAAACCAATGAAGGAAAAAGTCTTAGTTACCGCACCGAAGCTCCATCCTGATGGCGTGAAATTACTCAATGCCATGGAGTGTGAGATTTTCTATTTGGATGCAAATGGCACCGACAAGGACGTGCAGCACTTGATGGAGTCGGTGGCTATCGATGCTGTGATTTCACGAACAGTAGACCTCTCTGCTGAAGCAATCCAGGCTTGCCCGACATTGAAGGTCATCTCCAAACACGGAGTTGGTGTAAGCAATATCAATGTGGTCGCTGCCACGAAACGCGGCATTCCTGTGTATGTAACACCCGGCGCGAACGCCCAATCGGTCGCAGAAATGACGATGGGTCTCCTGTTTTCCGCTGCACGGAAGATTTCGTGGATGGATCACGAACTACGCACAGGAAACTGGGCACGAGCACAGAACGGTATCGAGCTCAAAGGAAAAACCATCGCCCTCCTCGGTTTCGGTCAAATCGGCCAGATCGTTGCCAAGGTGTGCCTCGCTTTGGGGATGAGGGTAATTGCTTTCGATCCTGCCTATGGACTCGCTGCCCCTTTCCCCGGTGTTCAGATGTTCGGGAACGTGGATGAGATGCTGCCGGAGGCGAATGTTCTTAGTCTTCACGTGCCCCTCAACAAACACACAAAAGGACTTGTTGGAACATCTCAATTTTCGAAATTGCCCGATGGCGCAATTTTCATCAATACGGCGCGAGGCGAGGTTGTCGATGAACAAGCGCTGATTCAGAACCTTTGCTCAGGCAAGTTGTTTGCCGCCGGCGTGGACACCACGATGGAAGAGCCCATCCCGGTAGATAGCCCGTTATTGAAACTAGAGAATCTGGTGGTTACACCTCATGTCGGGGGTTCGACGCCAGCGGCACTTGCAGCCATGGCCACATGTGCTGTCGGGAATATTCTTGGCTTCATGAACGGCAATCGGCCGCCGGAATCTTTCTGCGTCAATCCGCAAGTATTTAGATCTTGATAGGAGTAAGTCATGAGTAACGAAAGCAAAGAAGTCGTCTGGCCAGCCGGCTACATGATCAATTCTCGGGCGACCGAGCTGCCAAACGAACTGGTCGAGGCATTTCGCAAAATTCCAGTAGCGGTTGCCGGCGATTGCATGGGCCGTTCTATCGGAGCCATCGGTCTGCGTCCGTACCACGGCACCGGAAATCTGTGTGGCCAAGCAATCACCGTGCGTGTTCGGCCCGGGGATAACTTGATGATCCACAAAGCCATGATGATGGCCAAAGCCGGCGATGTCATCGTGATTGATGGTGGCGGGGATTTGACTCAAGCCCTGATGGGGGGGTTGATGAGAACTACGGCTCTTACCAAGAAATTTGGTGGATTTGTCATCGATGGTGCCATCCGCGACCTCACGGAATGGGCTGAAGGCGAAATGCCCGTCTTCGCCCGTGGACACACACACAGGGGCCCGAGCAAAGAAGGTCCCGGAGAAATCAATGTTCCGATCGCTTGCGCAGGTCTTGCCATTCAACCAGGCGATCTGATCTTGGGCGACCCCGATGGAGTAATTGCAATCCCGTATGCAGACGCTGCAGCACTTCTGCCAAAGGTGCTTGCGCATCTGGAACGTGAAGCCAAGATCAGGGAGACCAATGTAAAAGGCAACGCCGATCCTGAGCGCTTCAATGCCATTCTCAGGGCAAAAGGGTTGCCCGTTTAAGACCCACTGCTTTGGAATCGTGCCTCGGAAAAATGCCCGCCGAGGCCATCTGAAACACTTACACGTCATTCTACGAAAATAGCCAAGAACAAACGTAGATGTGCGCCGAGCTATACAACACCCAACCAGGGGGAATTCATTCATGTTAGTGATTCTCAGTCTTGCAATGTTTGTATGTTTCGTCTACTTGCTTATCAGTGGGAGAGTCACGGCAGTCGTTGCCCTGATTCTCGTGCCGACGGTTTTTGCCTTGATCGGAGGCTTTGGACCAAACATTGGGCCTATGGTCATCAAAGGCATTCGAACTATCGCCCCAACCGGCGTCCTTCTGATCTTTGCGATGACCTACTTCATGATTCAGACAGATGCCGGAATGTTCGATCCGATCATTTCTCGCATTGTCCGTGCAGTGGGAGGAGATCCGGTCAAAATTTTTATTGGCACCGTAGCCCTAGCTTATCTCGTTGCGCTCGACGGCGATGGCGCCACTGTTTACATGATCGTGCTTTCGGCATTTCTGCCAATTTATAAGCGCATTGGCATGTCACTTCCCAAGGTCGGTTGCCTGCTGCTTCAGTGCACGGGAATTGGCAACTTGCTGCCGTGGGGCGGACCGACTGCACGTGCAGCCGCATCAATGAAGGTGGAAATGGGAGATGTTTTCACTCCAATGATCATTCCTCTTCTCGCTTGCGTGCTATGGGGATTTAGCCTGGCTTATTTCTTTGGCCGCCAGGAGCGAAAACGAATCGGTGTTGTAAAGATTGAGTCCGACGAAATTCATGGGGGGGATGTAAGTAAAACTGATTGGCGTTTGTATTTCAACTGGGCCTTAACGATCGCCTTGATGGTCGCTCTAGTTAAAGAACTGTTGCCTCTCTCCTACATGTTCATGATTGCCTCAGCGCTTGCACTGACCGTCAATTACCCGAAATACAAGGAGCAACAAAAACATTTGGCAGTCCATGCTCCTGCCATCCTGTCAGTTGCCATGATGTTGTTCGCCGCCAGTACCTTTATTGGAATACTGAATGAGACTGGAATGGCTTCCGCTCTCGCCAAGCAAATCGTCGCTGTCATTCCGGAAAGCTTTGGACCCTATATGGCTCTTGTCACCGCACTGATCAGCATACCGATGACTTGGCTCGTGTCGAACGATGTTTTCTATTTTGGTATGTTGCCCATTCTTTCACAGGCCGCAGCCACGTATGGAATCACCGCAGCAGAAATGGCAAGAGCTTCCCTGATAGGACAGCCTGTTCATATTCTGAGCCCTCTCGTTGCTTCTACCTATCTATTAGTCAGCATGCTCGAACTAAATTATGGCGAAAACCAGAGATTTACCATTCTATGGTCAACAGGAAGTTGCTTTGTCATGTTGGCAATCGCTCTAATCACAGGCGTTGTACCGTTTTACAAATAGTGATTTTCAAAACTCTTTGTGATAATAGAGACTTGAAGATGATGATCTCATCGGACCGGCAGGTGCCGGGGGCGAAGTAGCAATTTTCGACAAGCAATCGCTCAATCTTCTCCATGATTTTTTTGCTTGGCGATGCTCGGATTGCTGCAATGCACGACACAACTGCCTTTCAAGTTGCACCCCCCGGAGCCCGCTGAGGCTGAGATGCTGGAATTGGCTCAACGGCAGTTTTCGAAGTGCTGCGGTCACTCAGGGGACCGGTTGTCGGAAGCTTAGTCCGGCAGCTTTTGGCCGGGTCGAGGCACTGTAGTCGTCAACTTGCTTGCCGAATACCGGCCATTCGACTGGCTCCGCGTACGTCCCGACTATTGAAATTGGATCGCCACCTTGACCGTCGGCTTGTGGCCGGGAGGGTGAGGTCGGCAACGGCGGCTTTGGAGCATTCTACTTCACAGAACCTGGGGTTGGCTGACTGGCCGCTCTGGGGAAAGCTGGATGGCCGGATTGGGTCGGGAGTACATGTTCGTCAGATAAGGAAGCAGCCGTTCAACAGCGTTTGTCGGTGAGCGGCAGGTAACCGACGGACTGCTGCCCGACATGGAGCACATGTCCAATGGCGGCATTGGCCGATGAGCACAATTGGATGTTCGGCAGTTCTCGGAACGGAGCAGCATGCTAGATGTTGGAAGATCGAGGTCAGTGACAGGCCGCTCTCGGCCGGGGACGTTTGACGCGAGGGAAATTAAAGTACGCTAAGGCTGAGTCTGCCTTCACACTGCGCGATCAAGTTACTTTGTCTTCCGGCGCCCTATAGAGGGTTGCCCGATGGAATACCCAAGAGCTTGGCTACCTCAATAACTGGTCGCCCCTGTACTTCAATCAGTTACCGTGCAAGATTGATCTGCTCGGCATTAAGCTCTGGCCGAGGTTCAAAGCGGACGCCGCGTTCCTTCGCTGCAATGCGGCCCGCGCTTGTGCGAGCAACGATCAACGAACGCTCGAAATCAGCTATTCCCGCAAAAACCATCAACACCTTGGGACCTGCCGGCGTTGTTGTGTCGACCCAGGGCTCAGCCAAAGATCGAGGCCCAGCGCCGATATCTTTGATGTGCTCCGCATTATCGAGAAAATCACGAGTGGATCTAGCGAGCCGATCAAGTCGAGTCACGGTGACCACATCGCCTTTCCGCAAGTGATCTAGCAAACGGCCTAGCTCCAGATCTCCGGCTGCGCGCGGAAGCAGGCTGCGGCTCAGCCGGCCCGGGCCCTCATAGGGCGTAGCCCTCGCCACTTGCGCCGCCCGACGACGATCAGGGCGACAGTCGCGGCGGCGACGACTAGCATCGCTGGCTCGATCTCTTCGCCGAGCAGCAGCGCCGAAAAACTGAGTGTGATAAAGAGTTGGGTCAGTTGTACTTGGCTGACCTTGGCAATTCCACCGAGGAGCAGGCCGCGATACCAGAAAAAAAACCCAATCCACTGGCTCATCAAGCCGAGGTAGGCAAAGGCCAGCCAAGACGGCAGCGAAATGGCCGCCACGTCTGCCGGCAGGTTGCGCACGAGCAGTAGCGAAGTGACCGGCAAGCCGAGTAGCAAGGCCCATGAGATTACTTCCGGGCCGCTCATGTGGCGGGCGGCGAGCGCGCCGCAGGCGTAGCCGAGGCCGCCGAGGGCGACGGCGATCAACATCAGAACGTCAGTGATATGCAGCGTCCCGGCTGCGCGCACCCAAGCGTAGCCGCAGACTATCGCAGTGCCGCCGATCGCGCACAGCCAGAAGCGGCGCGAAAGTCGTTCGCGATTGAGGCGCGCGCCGATGATCGCGGTCGCGAGCGGCAGTATGCCATTGACGACGGCGGCGTGGCTCGCCGGCACAGACTGTAGCGCAATCGTGTTGAGCAGAGGCCAGCCGAAGACGACGCCGGCGGTGGTGCCGACGAGGGGCCACAGGGCTTGTCGCGGCGGCAGCCGGGCGCGGCTGAGCAGCAAATATGCGGCGCCGGCGCCGGCGGCAACGACGGCGCGGCCCGACCAAGCAAACCACGCCGACATCGCGTCGCCGGCGAGCGCGAGCTTGGTCATCGGCATCGTCAGGCTGAACACTAGGACGCCGAGGATGCCGAGCAGCAGACCGCGCCGGGATGATTCCATTTTTGTTCTCGCTGACGACAAAGGCGTGACCTTAGCACGGCGGCGATCGCCTTTCGTCGAGGATCATCGCTCGAGCGCATGGCCTCGGGCGAAATCGTCACGCGCGCCCTGCCAGAGTGGATATCCGTAGCGGACCGGTCGCTGATGCTGAAAGCATCAGCACACGCTCAAGCAGCTTGACTCAGTTAACCGCCGTGAGATTTCCGGGAGTCACTGGCCGGCACGACTCTGAGCCGATCTTTATGCCTTTGGGAAGCAGACGTTCGAACGTCTGACACGACTGGTTGCCGTTGCGGGAAAACCACGGAGGGAATTATTCGGCGGCGCCGATGATGGCTTAAGCATCGTGCAGCAGCTCACGGGGAAATTGCTCCAGACTCTCAATGACCGTTGATACTTCCGTACAGGCCTTAAGCCGAAGATGCTCGTTTTGGGGCCCAAGGCCAATGACGTGTCCAATGCCTGCAGCGTGCGCAGATTCTAATTGCCCTTTCAGAAGTTCGTGAGTCAGTCAACATGCGATACGTTGAACAGGGATTGCATCACGTTCCTGAATCAGGAAGATCTGCTACAGAGGTAAATAGCGACCTCAACCATTTGTGACCCGAATCGGTCTGAGCGCTAGGATGCCACGCCATTGAAAGTCGGAAAGCCGGTACATCGATAGGAGCTGGAAGAATCGACAGAATAGACTGGTAGCGCATAAGTAGGCGGCTCGGAAGGGTAGCTACACAGTCTGAATTGGCAAGTACTAGTGCTACCTGGTTGTAGCTTGGCACCGTAGCGGCGACAGTTCGACTGCGTGACACTACAGACAGCAATTCGTCGATATGGCTATCGAACTGACCTCGCTGTGACACAAGAACGTGGGTGAGCGCGCAATACTCATCAAGCGACGCTGGACGAGTGCCGCGCGGATGCCCTATTCGTTGCGCCATCTGGAAGTTGTCATCCAATAAGAAACGCGATTTAAGTGCCCCCGGCACTTTGCTTTCATCACCCAAAAACAGGTCGACTTCTCCGCGCTCCAAGCGGTCGACCAGTCCGTCTTCTGCCGAGTTTAAAAAACTGACTCGAAGATTGAGATTCCTGTACTCCAAAATTTTGGTAAGGGCAGGAATTCCAAGGATAGTGAAGACACTATCGTTCGCTGCAATAACGAACTTGCGCCGGGCGCTTGCCGGTTCAAAAGATTCTGCAGATACCACCGCACCTTGCAATTGACGAAGAGCCTCTGCCAATCTAGGTTTGAGTTCTAAAGCTCGATGCGTTGGAACCATGCCTCGACCGCTTTCAGCCGGCACGAGCAGTGGGTCCTCAAACAGGTCACGGAGCTTAGCTAGCTGCCCCGAGAGAGCTGGCTGACTAATGTTGAGCCTGCGGGCGGCTCGCGTAACGTTCAGCTCGTCGAGCAAAGCATCAAGCGAGATAAGCAAAGGCAAATCGGAACGTCTTATATCCACAGTACTTATACCTCGCATCACCAGAATCGATTAACACTGACTAGTCAGCCCAAAATATTATTGTGCCTTTCAACCGGAGACACATCGTGAACCTATTTTATTCCCACTCCCCCCGCTCATATACAAAGGTTGGCAATTGGTCTTCCACCGTAGCAGCTGTCTTGTTGTTAACGCTCGCCTTGGGGAGCCTGCTGCCTACCAACGCCCAAGCGCATGAGAGTGCAAACCATGCGTCTATCGCTAAATCTGAGCAACACAAACAGCAAAGCGCCTTTTACCGCTTCGAGGTCGGTGAGGTGCGAGTCGTGGCTCTATCCGATGGAACTGTGCCGCAAGACCTGCACACCTTACTCAGGGATGTCTCCCCATCCGAAATTGATACGATTCTGAACCGTGCCTTTATGGTCAATCCGATAGAGGCCTCGATAAACGCTTATCTAATAGAAGTGGGCAACCGCCTAGCACTGGTCGATACCGGTGCGGGAGCGTTTTTCGGTCCCGGTGCAGGCGGAAAACTTTTAGACAGCCTGCGTTCCGCGGGTTACCGACCTGACCAAGTCTCAGATGTGTTGCTGACTCACATCCATACCGATCACAGCGGTGGCCTTGTAGACGCGCAGGGTCGTATGGTGTTTCGAAATGCGACTGTCCACGTTGGCCAGCGAGATGTCGACTTTTTCCTTGCCCCCGCAAACCAGAAAGGTGTGGACGGTTACGACAAGGCGTATTTCGGACAGGCAACCAAAAGCATGCAGCCTTACGTCAAAGCGGGCAAGGTTAAGGGTTTTCAATCGGCAGCTGAAATTATGCCGGGCATCAAAGCAGTGCCAACCCCCGGGCACACACCTGGCCATGCTTTCTTTGTCTTGGAGAGCAAAGAAGATACATTGGAATTTATCGGTGACGTCCTCCACGTCCAGTCCGTACAGATGGCTCGTCCTGATATCACAATCGTCTACGACGTAGAGCAACCCGCTGCTAAATCGCAACGTGAAACACAGTTCGCGCGCTTAGCCAAAGACCGTCACATGATTGCAGGAGCGCATCTTCCTTTTCCAGGATTGGGCCACGTCCGCAAGGAAAGCTCTGGATTCTCGTACGTGCCTACCGACTACCGTAATCGAGTTGTGCAGCGCTGAATGAGTAGGCTGCACTTACTAGCGTTATTAAGCCACCTCATGACAGACATCAGTTTATTCGGTCCCAATAAGGTATTTCTCCAAAGTGTTCTTTAAGGTGCTGAATAAAGAGTTGGGTCTTGCTCATTTGGGAGCGGCGGGGTATTCGCACCGCATGAATCTCTGCATTTCCTTGAGCGCCTCGGCTTGACAACGCCGGGCGCTATTCGGGAAATTGCGATACTAAACGGCCATCTTGCAGAGCACAGGAAACAAGCCAACTAGCCAGATACACATGCCGATACCCGCGATTGCACCTTCAAGCAATATTTCGGTGTCGTCAGTTCCGGCTGCCGAGGCAGCTCCAAGCTGGCTACGTTCGGAGAAGAAGCTTACGTCTGGCCGAACCCTGCGCAATGAGGTCAGTCCCATTCTGGTGCTATTTGACGCAAGAGTTCGCCGATCCAGTCGACGAAAGCCCGCACCGCCGGGGACAAATGCCGGTTTTGAGGATAAATGACGGAGAGAGGGACTGAGGGGCCTCTGTACTGTTCGAGGACATTGATCAAGCGGCCGGCGCGCAGGTGTGGAACTGCAATAAAATCGGCTATGCGTATCAGGCCCAGTCCTTCCAGACCACACGCCACATAGGCATCGGTATCGTTCACCGCAATACTCCCGCGGATACGGATCACGCGCTCCTCGCCATCGATCATAAAGCGCCAATCCACCGCCCGGCCAGTGCGTCCCGAATGAAACTCGACCATTTGGTGACGTTCCAGGTCTTCCAGTGACCCGGGGGTACCATTTTGCTCGAGATAATCCGGAGAGGCACAGACTAGCCACTTGAAACTTCCCACCCTGCGTGCTACCAAGAGCGCCGACAACTCCGGGATGCCAGCACGCACAACGCAATCGACGCCCTCCTGTATCAGTTCTACAGGTCGGTCCCCGAGCGTCAGCACCAGATCGATCTCGGGATAACGGCGCTGAAACGTCTTGATGGCAGGTAGGACAATCAACCGTGCGAAGGACGCAGTCATGTCGATTTTAAGCCGGCCCCGCGGCTTGACAGTGCTCTCGGACAAAGTGGCTTCGACGCTTTCCACTTCACGCAGGATTCGCTGGCAGTGATCGTAATAGAGGCTCCCACTGGGCGTGAGACTGAGCGTTCGCGTCGTACGTTGCAACAGGCGGACGCCAAGAAAGGCCTCCAGGTCTTGTATTGACCTGCTAACTGTCGAACGCGGTATGGACAGGCTCTTTGCGGCACCTGCAAAACTGTGCGACTCGACAACGCGGGAAAACATCTGCATGACTCGGATTCTATCCAACGCTGGCGTCCAGAGAGCTAATAAACGAGTCAATTATCCCATTTTTTACAATTCTAAAAGCACCTCCCGGGGGCTTATGCCAGAGGCGCCCAATTCCTATACTTCAATTTTTGCAAACGCTGGGTTGCCCACGCCGGCGTTCATCGACGGACGACTGCACCACAGCAGATTATGTGTGAAAAATGGACCAATCCGTCCCCACCCTTAAAAGAGGAAATATCTCTAATGAATTACGAACTTGATAAAGTGCGCACCGAAAACACCCTGGTGCTCGGTGCCGGCGAACTGGGGATGGCGATCTTGCGCCACCTTGCGCCACGCTCGAAAAGCGCGCTCAGCCCACTCGCCGTGCTGGTATCACCTAAATCGCTTGAGTCTCCCTCCCCGAAACAAGAACAGAACTATCGCGAACTGCGCGCCATGGGCGTGCACTTGTTGCCCTTTGATCTGATCGGCCGCACCAATGAAAATCTGATGGCGCTGTTCAGTCAATTTCATACTGTGATCAATTGCACCGGATTCGTCGCGGGGCCAGGAACCCAAATCAGGCTGACCGAAGCTGCGCTTGGCGCCGGTATCCGCCGCTATTTTCCATGGCAGTTTGGCGTGGACTATGATGTTATCGGCAAAGGCAGCGGCCAACCGGTGTTTGATGAACAATACGACGTCAGGAGCTTGCTGCGGTCTCAATCAAAAACCGAATGGGTAATTGTCTCGACCGGTATGTTCACGAGTTTCCTGTTCGAACCAACAACTGGTCTGGTTGATTTCGATGCTGATATCGTACGCGGCTTGGGTAGCTGGGAGACAAGAGTCACCGTGACAACGCCTGACGATATCGGCCGCCTCACCACCGAAATCTTGCTTGAACAACCGAGGATCAGCAATCAAGTAGTCTTTGTGGCCAGCGACACCGTTTCATATGGTCAGCTAGCGACAATCGTCGAGGAAGTTACAGGCCGAACTTTCCGGCGCGACCTGTTGACCAAAGAAAAACTCGGTGCTGAACTTGCGCAGCATCCGGAGGATGTCATGGCACGTTACCGCACGGCGTTCGCGCTCGGAGATGGCATGTGGTGGGACAAGTCCGTGACCTACAACGCGCAAAAGGGCATCCCGACAATGGATATCAGGACTTGGTTACAAGAGCAAAAGACAGCAGTACGTTAATCCATGTGCCAACAGTCTTGAGTGGTCAGCCGGTTTGACCAACGGCCACCGCATTGATTGTCTCGTTCATCGGGTCACCAGATCTTCAGAAAAGGATTGTCCGTAAACAACGCGCTCTTGCGAATATAACGCTGCAGCATCGCATCCGACGTGTGCCCGGTTTGCTCTCGAATACTCACCGAGGACGCGCCACGCCTTGCGGCATTCGTCACAAATCCCGCGCGCAAACTGTGTCCAGCAAGCACCGCAGGATCAAGCCCCGCCGCCGCTGCCCGTTCCTTGACAATCAGCGCGACCGATTGCGCGGTCAGCCGCTGCGCCTGAACCTGATCGTAGCGGTTGAACCGACGAAACAGCGCACCGCTCTGAATGTCAGCCGCCTCCAGCCACGCCTGAACGACCCGGGTCGGGCAATAGCGCCCACGTACCCGAGGAATGGCTATCTCGCGGCCCCGGCTTTCCTGGTCGGTCTTGCTACGCCGTAGCCGAATGATGGTCCCCTCGTCAGAGAACCGAACATCCTCCACGTCGAGCGACACCAGTTCCGATCGACGCAACGCACTCGCGAAGCCAATCAGCAGCAATGCGCTATCGCGCAATCCCCGCAACCCCTGCAATCCCCGCACCATCTGCAACACGTGCGTTTTCAGTAGTGGTGCAACCTGACGCACCGCGCTGTTCCGCGACCGGCGCACGCCCTGCAGTGTGGATCGCACGAGTTCGGATGTCGTCGGCGATTCAAACCCCTGTGCCACGTGCGCGTGAGCAATGGCGACCAGTCGCCGCGTCAAGGTGGTGCTCGCCAGGATCGTCGCATGATGCGCGATATACATCGCAACCCGCTCCGGGCTGCTGGGAATCACGCCGCCCCAGGCCAGGAAATGCTTGAGATCCGCTCGGTACGCGCGCAAGGTATTGTCGGCGAGTGCGGCGTCGACGTACTTGCGCACCGAGGCGTCGCATTGTCCGCCCGCGAGATAGTGCGCGACCGAGGTGACGGCGATTCGTCCGACGTGGGGTTGATCCGTATTCACCGTTAAGCTGATTTTCATGGTGACGTTCCTTACTCGACTGTCACGTAGCGCAGGCACGTGGCGAGCAGGTGGTAGTACTCGCCCGACGTCGCGTCCACGACGAAAGGTTCAGCGAGTTCAGGATGATTGCTGTTGAGAATGGCGCGACGCACATGGCCGAGCAGCGCAAACGCGTTACCGTCGTCGTCGGTCAGTTTCACAATCGCATCGGTTAGGGGTGGAGTGGGTTCATTTGTCATAGTCATTGTGTGGTATCTCCAAGCGCGCGGATGTCTTTTGCATGCAGCGCACGGCGCGCGTTCGCCTCGATCCAGCGTTTTCCGCGTCAACTAGCGTTAATGCCCGTTATCGTTAGCTGAGAAAGGGGGCGGCACGTTTTAAGGTCGTGCGCGTGTGCGGCAGTGCAAAAAAGTCATCCGGCAGCGAGGTCGTCCCTGCCGGATGCAAGGGCGTGGCGTTTTCGTTTATTTCGCTCCCATAACGCCACCAAAAGAGCGTGTTGTTCTGGATGTCTCGGCGCTCGTTGCGAGCGCGTGTGATCAGTACTCGTCGGGCAACAGCAAGGTGGTCGAGCTGCGATCCGCTTCGGTGATGATCCAGAGCCGCTCGGCGTCGTTCAGAAAGTAGCTCGACAGAATGCGATCGCCGGCCTCAATGGAACGCTGGTTCTCCTCGGCGTCATCGGGCGGGACGCTGCCCCAGTCACCGCGCTGGTGACGCAGAAGCAGGTCCATGGCGTTCGTGGCGGTACGATCAAGCAGATCGAGTGCGCCCGGCGTGGCGACGACCTGACCAAGCGAGAACAGACTGATCGCGGGGGATTGATTTGATGTATTTGCGTTGCACATGACAATGTTTCCTTTCGATGGACGAACGCGTCCAGACAAAGGCGGTTGGGCGTTTGTCGAACTAGGTTTTGAGACGATTGGGAGTGTGCTGCTGAGGTGCTGCGGAACTACTACTACGGGTGGTGCGGAGTCATTGCGACTCGTGTTGCATGGAAACTCGTTGGCGGTCGTATCGTGCGCAACGCCGGTTCTACCGGGAGTGAATAAAGCCGATCTGCCGGTTCTCGTTGCCGCCCTTGCTCCTACACTCTTGCGTAAGGCGCTTGAGCAGCTCGTCGGCGGTCAGGGTGACGCTGAGCAGCGCGGCCTGGCGCCTGACCGTCGAAAAATCGCCCGGTGTGAGGTTGTTCAGTTGGTCCAACGCGGCGCGGTACTCGGGTTCATGGTTGCGGCGGAATCTGTTGGCCTGAGCGAGGAACAACCGCCAGCGTTGCTCGGGTTTCAAATAGTCGAACTTGATCTTGAGCGCGAACCGGCGCAGCGAGGCCGCGTCGAGCCGCTGCATCAGGTTCGTTGAGCAGATGAAGAGACCGTCGAAGCGCTCCATTTGGGTCAGCATTTCGTTGACGGCGGTGACTTCCCACGAATTCTTGGCCGACTGGCGCTCGGTCAGAAAGCTGTCCGCTTCGTCGAGCAGGAGCAAAGCGCCGTCCTGCTTCGCCTGTCTGAACATCAGGGCGATCTTCTGCTCGGTCTCACCGACATAAGGGCTCAGAATGTCGGAGGCGCGCTTGGCAAGTAATGGCACGTCGATTTCACGCGCGATATAGTGCGCCAGTGCCGTTTTGCCGGTGCCCGGTGCGCCATAGAAACACAGTGCCCCCATGGAGTCCGGCGCGCGTTTGAGTTGGGCAAGGAGTTGCGTCAGGTTGCAGTCGGGGTTCAGAAAGTCGAGCTGGTAGCCGCATTCGGCAAGGCTCGGCAGCGTTTCGGTCTTTTCCTGATCCAGGAGCACGCGGCTGTTCTCGATTACGAGCAACAAGGTCGCTTCCCGGCTTTCCGCCTTCGTGCCGGACAGCTTCAGGATCTTTGCCGCTTTTTCGATCTGCGCCGGGCTCAACTGCTCCTGCTGCGCCAGTGCGTTGATCACCTTGTCGGAGATCGCCTGCCCACCTAGATAGTTGTCCAGGATGCCGCGACGCACCGCAATGGGCGGAATGCCCATCTCGAATGAAAAGTCGAATCGGCGCAGATACGCTTTGTCGATATGGTTAACCTCGTTCGATATCCAGATCGAGGGTATCGGGTTGCTCTCCAGCAAGCCGTTGATGAACATCTTGCCCGCCGGCGGTTTGCGCGAGAGAAATAGACTGTCGTTGTTCGGGAAGACATCCTCGATCTCATCGAACAGCATGAGCGCGTCGCTCTTCTGTAGATAGCGCTGAGAAAGCTGGAAGAAGGCCAGGCGATTGAGGCCGCTGATGGCATCGCCTTGTTCGTCAATCGCTTTGACTTGGTAGAGCGGCTTGCCCTGATGACTGGCGAGCCAGCGCACATATTCCGTCTTTCCGGTTCCCGGGGGGCCGTAGATCAAGATATTGACGCCCGATGCCCCGCTTGCGCTGGCATTTGACAAGTAGGCGGTCAGTAACTCGGTCTCCCGGGCCAAATGCGAGAACGCGTCGGCCTTCAATTGAGGACGTGGCGCATTTTCGAGAAAAGAACTCATCAGCGTCTGGATGTTGTCGGCTGGGCTGAATATCGCGGCACGGAGTCCCGAAGGCATGACGAGCCGCATGCCACGTCCAAGGTCGCTCTGTTCAATGCTGACAATACGTGATGCGCGCAAATGACCGTCAGGCCGAAGCGCCGTTCTGATATCCACATCCCTGATCTTCAGGGCGATCGACAACATCTTGGCGACGGCATCAATGCTCGACGGGCGAATACTATCGACGACCTCGCACAGGGACGGGTGCTGCCGCGAGAGAGCGGCGAAGGCCAATATCGCCGCGTGGAGCTCGTCTAGCCCGAGCAGTGCGCCCAGCATGTCGATATTGCGAACCAGAATGGTCTTGCGCCGGGGGCGTTGCTGCTCAAGTTGTTCGACACGGAGCTTCAGGAGCTGCTTCAGCGCGCTCCTGCTGAACGTTCCGTCCAGGGGAGAGAAACCGAGAATCTGTCGTAACTCTTCCGAGTTCAGGCCGTCGTTAAAAATACTGACGGCCGCCAAGTAGCCGGTACTCAATCGCGCAATCCAAAGCGCGACCTGCGGATCCAAATCGGAGGCGAAACGCGGCCTCACCAACGCGGGTTTGGCGTTCATGGTGAATTCCTAAGGGGTATTGAAACGAAGAGGGGGAAAAGCGAGAGCGCTGTCGCGCTGCTACAGAACGTCTGATTCATCGAGACGCTATTCTATATGTTGTTGATTATACGCGTTATTTTATGATTTGTCAAGGATCATAGAAGTTGCAGAAAACTGTAATTTTGGTTTTCCAGCAGCGGTGTGAGTGTCCATTCGGACGGAATTATGAGCCCCGCAGCATAGGCGACCCTGGGGGCAAAGTAGGTAACCACTATCCCTTGAGCATCAATCTGGTGTAATGTGGTGCAAAGCGGTAAAGGAGGTCACCCAATGAAGCAATCAAAGACTACTGACGAGTTGGATTCGCAGCCGATAGTCCGGGCATCTGTAAGTCTCCCAAGGGGTCTTCACGCCGAGTTGGAACGAATCGCGCGAGATAAGAAGGTATCGTTGGCGTGGGTCATCCGGGACGCGGCGGAAAAGTATGTGGCGGACCAGTGGCCACTGCTGGCCCAGTCAAAATGACACATGGACAGCGTGACTCCGGCGCGGCGCTCGGAAATCATGGGGCGCGTGCGCTCGCGCGACACCAAGCCGGAAATGACGGTCCGACGGATCGTGCATGCGATGGGCTATCGGTATCGCCTGCACGCGAAGGACCTACCCGGCAGACCCGACTTAGTGTTTCGTTCTCGCAGGAAGGTTGTGTTCGTTCATGGCTGTTTATGACACAGGCATATTGGGTGCGTGCTGGCTCGGCTGCCGAAGTCGCGACAGGACTTCTGGCTACCCAAACTCGAAGCGAACCGACAGCGAGATACGAGAAACGAGCGCGCGCTTCTGGATATGGACTGGAATGTGCTAACGATTTGGGAATGCGAGCTGAGCGATCTCATCCAGATCAAAACAAGAATAAGGGAGTTTCTTGATGCGTAGCGTCGAGCTTTTCGCCGGTGCGGGCGGACTTGCAATAGGCATGGCAAATGCTGGGTTTCAACATGCTGCTGTCGTTGAGTGGGATCACGATGCTTGCGAGACTTTCCGAGAGAACCAACGCCATCATGCCCACTCCGTCGACGGGTGGCCGGTACATGAGGTTGACGCGCGGAGTTTCGATTTTGGGCCTCTTGGAAAAGACATCGCGGTGGTTTCCGGAGGTCCTCCGTGCCAACCATTCTCAATGGGAGGAAAGCACCAGGGGCAGCGTGACGATAGGAACATGTTTCCCGAGGCTGTTCGCGCGGTGAGCGAATTAATGCCAAAAGCGTTCATTTTTGAGAACGTTAAGGGGCTCACTCGGAAGAGTTTCGCCTCGTATTTTTCATACATCCATCTGCAACTGCAGTATCCAGAATTATTGGTGCGTAAAGATGAGGGTTGGATGCAGCATCGCGCGCGTCTTGAGCAGCATCATTCCTCCAACAAAGGTGCTGCGACATACAACGTGTTGTTCGACGTTCTGAACGCCGCTGACTATGGAGTTCCGCAGAGGCGGCAGAGAGTGTTTTTCGTTGGTTTCCGCTCGGACTTGGGTGCGCGATGGTCTTTCCCCGAACCAACGCATTCCGAGGATGCGCTCCTGATTTCAAAATGGATCGATGACAAATATTGGGAAGAGCATGGCATCGGTCAAAAGCAAAGGCCGGAAGTCTCGTCGAGGTATGCGAAACGAGTTGATCGCTTGCGCTCCAGCCCCCACTTGTTAAGCCTCGAGCGTTGGCGAACGACTCGTGATGCATTGCGCAATCTTCCCGATCCGGAATTCGAGAGGGATCATGGGATTCTGAACCATGTATTCACACCGGGCGCCAGAACCTACGTGGGGCACACCGGAAGCTCCTTAGATGAACCATCGAAAACACTAAAGGCCGGACATCACGGAGTTCCCGGCGGTGAGAACATGTTCGTGAAGGATGATGGCACGGTTCGCTATTTCACGGTCAGAGAATCCGCGCGCCTGCAAACCTTTCCCGACGATTATGAGTTTCACGGCTCGTGGGGCCAAACCATGCGTCAACTTGGCAATGCCGTGCCGGTGAAGCTGGCTGAGGTCGTGGCTCGATCTGTTGCGGCAAGTTTGAAGGCATGTGCCAAACCAACCCAAACGACAAATTGACTAATGGACTAGGATTTTCATGGCTAACGATTTCGACTTGACTCCAGATCCCCGTGTTCTACAGATTCTTGGCGAGATCAATCTCGACCAATGGAAGTGTCTCGCCGAGTTGATCGACAATAGCGTCGATGCCTTCATCAACTCGCGTCGAGCTGGCTTGCTGCTTGAGTCCCCGTCTGTGTCGATCAGCCTGCCAACGCAGGATCGAACCGATGCAGCGGTGACAATCCGAGATAATGGTCCAGGCATGACGATCGAGCAGCTGGAGAGGGCTGTGCGTGCCGGGTGGAGTGGGAATAACCCGCTAGATAACCTCGGTCTCTTTGGGATGGGTTTTAATATCGCCACTGCGCGTCTGGGTATGGTCACGGAAGTTTATGCTACCCGTGCGGGAGATCAAGAGTGGACGGGATTACGCATTGACCTCAACGAGTTGCGCCGCACTCGCAGCTATCACACCCCTCGCCTCACACGACCGAAGCCTGATCCGTCGGTGCACGGTACAGAAATAAAAATACTGCAGCTCAAGGCGGATCAACGTCTTTACTTTGCAAAGAACGCCAATCATCAAAAGATCCGCAGGCAGTTGTCGCGCGTTTACTCGCCACTGCTCCTTTCCAAGGCGGATGCGTTCACTTTGCAACTCAATGGCCAGAATGTTCAAGCGAAGCGCCCCTGCCATTGGGACCCCGACCGTTCCGTACAAGGGAGCGATGGCAAGCAGGTTCACGCCGTGGAGAGTTTCGATTTTGCGCTCCCTTCACGCCATTATTGTCTGACGTGCATGATTTCCTTCTCTGGACCGCAAAGCTGCCCAACGGCGGGCCCGGATTGCAAGACGATCGAAGTTAAACGTCGGCTGCACGGATGGGTGGGATTGCAGCGTTATATGCATGAAGAGGATTTTGGTATTGACATCGTTCGGAACGGGCGTGTCATCGAGGTACAGAACAAGGACTTGTTTGTGTGGACCGGCGGCGAAAGACCGGAACGTGAGTATCCAATCGACGATCAGCGCAATAGAGGGCGATTTATCGGTGAGGTGCATCTAGACCACTGCCGAGTGAGTTATACCAAGGACCGATTCGAGCGAGATGATACGTCCTGGGCGGAAATGGTAACCCTCATCCGGGGGGAAGGACCGTTGCAGCCACAAAAAGCCCGTGCTTTAGGATTCGAGCCGCCAGATGCTCCGCTCTATCGCTTGTTCCAGGCGTTCCGCCGAAGCAGTCCCCAGGGCAAGACAGGGCGCTGGTCCCGAATTCTCGCCGTCAAGAACAACGAGCGGGCTATGGAAATGGCCGATTTGTTTAACAAAAGCGACCCCGAATACCAGACGGATGAGAAGTGGTATGCATTAGTTGAAGAAGAGGATCGTGGTATCGTAGGTGCGACACCGACGGCAACGGGGCCAGGGGCCGCTACACCGGCGGCGCCAGATGGATTTCTCGACGAGGGTGACGTAGTGCCTGAGGCGACCTCGGAGGTGCCGGTACAGCCGGGGGGCAAGGGTGGAGAAGCAGAAACCGCTATTGTTCCAACTCGGCAGAAGCTGCATGAGTTATCGCGCATCTACAAGCATCCGTTGCTCAAGGTGGAGTTCAATGTCGAGGCGTTTGTGGTGGGCGTCAATGATCCAGATTTGACGCGCAAGGCGCCTTGGGTTTTGAAGATTGAAGATCCGGGTACCCGAACTTTTTTGTTTCTCTTCAATCCCGATCATCCGGTGTTTCGGTCCGTGACAATGACGCCGATGGATGCTGTGCTTTGCGAATTGGCATTTAAGACGTATGAGTTCTTACGCGAAACCAGCCCCGACTCGGCCGTGTTTTCTACCATTCTCGCGGATTTCCGCGGTGAATACGCCGACGACACTAAACTTGATCCTAAGACCATCATTGCTTTCGCCGATCAGGCTCTTCGGGAGATCGCCCAATCCATTGGGCTCCGTGGCGATGTGAGCGCGTTTGGTGGGCTGTTCGCAGCGTTGCCGCAAACAGCGCAGGACAAGATTCGACGCAAACTCGCATCCACCGGGATTTCGAGCGCGCAGGCTGTAATTGATTCCGGCGAGTTCCTTGGGTATGCCGAGGCGGCAGATATTCGACTATTTGTGCGCCAACATCCGGAATTGTTTTTCGATAGCAAGTTTTGGGCGCAACCGTGCGCCAGCTTGGACTATGGCGATGAAAAAGTGAATGAGGAAGCTCGTGCGCGCGTGATCGAACGCTATGACGCCTATTTGGCCGATGCCGTTTGGCTTGCCTCGCAGAGCCCCCGTGACCTCGACCGATGCGATCGAGACGAACTGATCCGCGCTACGCTCTCCGTGCGAATTCTCGGGTCGGACGGAAACTGCTGATATGGAAGGTTTCTTCCTCGACTCGCGACGACTCCTCAATGGTTCATGGCGCGCTTTCGAGCGAGATGTGGCTCGCCTTCTCGTGCAAAATGCATTTGACGATGTTCGTATAGTCGGTGGATCGGGCGATCGTGGCGCCGACGTACTCGGAGTGAAAAACGGACAGCTTTGGGTTGTCCAATGCAAGTTCACTAGCGACAGCTATCCAGATCCTCATGCGGTGGACGAAGTCGTTGAAGCCTCTAGTTATTACGAGGCGGACCGCTTGGCGATCGCAACATCTCGTGCCTTCGGACCTGCGCTGAATGGAGCGATCGATCGCTACAGTCGCCTAGGCATCCGCATTGAATCGCTACCGCCCGCCACTCTGATCGAGATGATGCGGCGTAGCCCGGAATATCCAAGAGCGCGGCGCGAACTTCGGGACTATCAGGACGATTGCGTTCAGCGTCTTGGCGCCGCGCTGCGAGAAACCGGGCGTGGCCAACTGGTGCTGGCCACGGGCCTGGGTAAGACGGTTGTTATGGCCGAGACCACGGCGCAACTCCTTCGAGATGGCGTTATCGATTCCGGACGCATATTGGTGCTCGCCGACAAGCGGGAGTTGGTTGAGCAACTTCAGAGGGAGTTTTGGCAACAGCTGCCTAAGAGCATTCCCAGCCATCTTTTGGTGGGGGGCGAGCAACCGACATTCTGGGACGGCATAACTTTTGCGACGGTCCAGAGCATTCTGCCGCGGCTGGGCAGCCTGCCGCAGTTTGGCCTTGTTTGGGTTGACGAAGCCCACCACATCGGTTCGGAAAGCTTTCGTCGGGTAATCGATGAACTGGCCGCGCCCATGGTGGGGGGCGCAACGGCGACGCCATGGCGTGGTGACCGTTTCGACATCGATACAGTCTTGGGGCAACCTGTGGCGAAAATTGGTATTGACGAGGGATTGCGCCGAGGCTTCCTTTGCGAGGCAGATTATCGACTTTTGGCGGACAACATTGATTGGGAATTTGTTCGGAAGCAGTCGCGGCATGAGTACTCGATAAAGGAATTGAATACCCGTTTGCTGATTCCGACACGCGACGAGGAGGCTGCTCGTGTCATAGCGGATACGTTCAAAACCGAGGAGCGCCGCAGCCTTATTGTATTTTGCGCTGGGGTTGAGCACGCGAGAACGTTCGCGGCGATGCTTCGTCTGTACGGATTCAAGTCGGCGCACATCACTGGCGAAATGGAACCTCGCGAGCGGGAGAAAACCATGGCGGGTTTGCGCCGAGGGACTATCAACGCGGTGACGACAGTCGATATCTTCAACGAAGGGGTGGATGTGCCTGATGTGGACATGCTCGCATTCATGCGCGTTACGCACAGCCGACGTATTTTTGTTCAGCAACTCGGTCGAGGATTACGTTTGGCCCCGAACAAAAAGAAGGTCGTGATTCTTGACTTTGTAAGCGATCTTCGCCGCATTTCCGAAGTGATTGATTTACAAAAATCGATTTCTGGCGATGTTGAGCGGCTCGACCTGATGGAGCGGGTGGTCCAGTTTTCTGATCAGGGGGCCGGTCACTTCATGTTCGAGTGGCTTTTGGATCAGGCTGATCTATTCAATCGCGAAGGTGATTCAAAGTTGGAGCTTCCAGAGTTCAATTTTCCGATGCCTGCATCTCCAGGAGCTGTTCAATGAGCGCGGCAATGCCAAGCGACATCAGAGATCGTATCCGCCAAAAGATTTGGGCGAAGGCCGACGAGTTGGATTGGCCAAGAATTACCGACGTTGAACACACCGCTTGGTATGAAAATTGGTCAAAGGATAAGGATGTCGGCGGCGTACTTTCCCATTTTATGGATTCACGAAAGATCCGGGTCTATATCAAGGACTCGCTGCTGAAGCCTTATCTCAGGTCACGGTTGCAGGATGGCTGGGGGCAGGTTTTGCTTTCCATCAATATGAAGGAAAGCGAGGCCATCTGCAAAACGTCTTACAACAAACCGCACGGTCGTCAGCTCTTGGACGGTCGGATCATCTGTTGGGGTAACAGCCGGGATTGGAAATCGGTGCTCATTTCCGTTTTCGAGCGCGCGTACCGGATTAATGCAGGGGTTTCATACGCCGCTATTTTGATTGAAACGGGAAATACAACGGAGACGGGAATGCGCGAAATGATCTTGGATGCGAGTAAAAGACTGGGATTGCATCACCTGGCATGGATTGATTAGGGGTACGCAAGGAAAGCACGGGAGCGTGCGAATTGGCGCTTACAGAACCGCTCCTAGGCGCTTATAGGAATAGCCGAAAGGTTGTAACCTTCAAGCTAAACTATCGATCTGTAGAAGTGCATTCGCATCCGCGTGACCTACCAGGTGGAAGAGAAGATCGCTTTGTTCGTGGACCGCAGACTCAACATGGGGTGCTGCTTTTGCCCACATTTCTTCGGCCACCTCCAATCGCAGTCCATAGGTGGCGAATCGCCATTTGGTTTCACATTCCCACCATGGTGAAGGCTCCATGGTTTGAGTCTGAGCGCTCTCAAAGTAAAAACTTGCCCATTGGAGATGGCGTTCTGATAGGCCCAACGTCACGGCAACCTTGCTCAGAGCGATTCTTCCTTGCGGGGTATGTTTATCTACTGCCGTCCAGTAGGGGAAGGGCTGTGGAGGAGTTTCTCTAGAACGCGAAACTTGTGGGACTTTCGATTGGCTGCTTAAGTACGCCCCTGCGGCCATAAACGCCTTGTCCCAGGGCCACGTAGCCTTGCTGAAGAAGTGCCGTGCGGCAAGTACTACCGCGATCTGGTCCTCACTGTTGCATTCAGTAGTAGCCCACTTGAAAAAACTCTCCGGCCTCTTTAGAGCGGCCGCCACGATTTTGACAGCGACCGGATCGAGCGCTAGCTCAATGGCGGTAACATCGCCTTCCACCGCCGCATGCGCCAACGTTCCTAGGCCAGCAGCATCTTTGTTCTTTACTGCCGACGCAATTTCGCCAAGTGTTAAGATCGAAGGCAAACCACGGCGCAAACAGTGCGCGCATGGCCAGCACTCTTCAAAGACGATAACGCCGGTTCTGGTATGAAGCCATGCCGAATCTCCACGACTTGCAAGAATGGTAGCTACTTTTTGCGATAAATCAGTATATCCACGGCGAATACTCTTCTGCAGTAGCGATCGCAGTAGCGGCCTCAGAGGACTAGCGTTCGATGCACTCTGGCGCAAAGTCACTGTGGGCTATAGAACCGTGGTATGAGCGCTGAATTACTCGCGTATGTAGTGGTACACTTGCATGACCAACATGACCGCCGCATGACCTTCACTTGAAGGCCACTTGCCAGTGCGGCGTTGTCAAGCGCATCCGCTGCCGCTCGAAATTCGGGCCCTTCTCCCTTTGTAAGTAGTGGCTCATCCAGGGTGATCGTCTGTAGGTATTGCCCAAATGGAACGAAACGGTCATTGGTCCGAATCACCAACATCTGATCAAAGGTTCCTACCGAAAATCCTTCACGCATCTCTGCAGCGCTCAAAAAACAGCGCTGGACGTCCGAGTCTGTTTCGAGCCACTTTGAAGGATTTTTTCGCGTTACCAAAACCTGAGCGGCTGCGGGCAAACCTCGTAACACTTCGACGCTTAGCGTGAACAGTACGGGACCATATTGGTTACGATTAGAAATGCGTGCGTGAATGTCAAACGTATCTAAAAACACACATCCCCAAATATCAAACTTACGATCAATATCGTCCGTGTACTGGCCTGTTTGGGGCAATCCGGCCTGCTCCACCACTTGGCGCGACGCGAGCCCCCCGAGTTTCAATAAACTAATACTGGTTCCCACGCTATTGGCATGATGAAGTGACATCACCCCCTGCGCGACCAAAATATCGTAGACCTCTTGCCCTGTCATTATTTGCCTCCCTGTTGAACGCGAATTTCGGTAGCCCTCGACCTAACCCTTATCCATATTCATTTCGGAAAGGGAACGCGTGAGGGAAGCCCGAGATATTGTCCTGAGTTATTCGACCATCGCAACGAACCATATCCCCCAATTAACCTATGTCCCACCCATCGCGTATCGACCACACTATCACCATCTCGCGGGTTGACTAACAATACTCGCCCCATAAAATCGTACCACTCACGAGGACTGAGAAGGGTCGTAGAATACGCATGAAACGAACGTCCGCTGGCAAAGGCTGCCATGTTCAGCATTAGTGTTTTAGGCAAGTAACGACTCATTCGATCAAAAACATTCTGCGACATACCTTTTTCAAGAGAAAAATCGATCATAGGAATATGATAATTTCTCCCGCTTAGACGAACATTAGAATGAATGGCCAACTCTTGATCCGAGCGAAGTGACGAGACTACCCTTTCAACCCATTCAGGCGTTAAGTCATCGCCTGAAACAGACATCTGTTCGCGTTCATCCAAAAGAGAATCGGGGCAGTAAGTGTACTTACTGAAAAAGAATACGGTTTCTTCACGACTGAATAATGGCGACAAAAAGAAAATTGGGTGGCTTTCGGAAATCACTTAATTCTAATCCCTTCCAATATCTGATACGTCTCGAGCGCAAAATCGTCAGTCATTCCTGAAATCAAATCGACTATCAAGTGGCAACGACGATACTTTTCGTCGCCACGATCACTAACTTTATATTTTCGCAGGTAGCTCGGTGGAATACGGCGAAGCAACCTGATCTGAAAATTTAGCTGACGGTCTTTAATTTCATTCAGGTCGTTTGACATAAGGGCCAGAAAATCAATCTCGCTAAGTTTTATTAGTTCACCAAAGTGATTAAGCAATCCCTTGATAACACTTCTTCCTGCAAGCTCAACTTTTTCTGCAGATTCATTAGAATAGATACGATCTTGGGCAAATCTATTTACTTTATTGAGCAATCTTCCGATTGTACTTGTTTTTTCTATCAGTTCGAAATCGTGACCTTCGACAATCCCATCGATATCATTACAAAATCTGTTTGCAGCTGCTTTTACAGCGTCATTTATTACTTTTACTTTGAAAGCGATAAAAGGACTTAGCGCTCCAGACGGAAAGCGTTTCGATCCAAATTCTTTCTTTAGATCATCCAATGAAATGATGTTTTTTTCTAGGCCATCCTCAAGGTCGCTCATGGAATAGGCGATATCATCAGCGGTATCCATTAGCCGAACGAATGGGAAGCGCTTACCGGTTTGCCATTGAACTTGCTCACAGGCATTCTCGTAGGTCAACAAATCACCCGAAAACAGACCTATTTTCTTCTTATCCTTTGGTTTTGTGCTAAGACTCCAGGGGTATTTCACCGTGGAAAGAAGCAGAGTACTGGTTAAATTGAAGCCAAAATCATCGGCCCCCGCTAAGAAGGACATCAGACGAAATCCTTGTGGGTTACCGTCGAACGCCTGTAGATCCGGCACCATGCATTTGTTTTTCTTATCGGAAAACCACTCATTAACGGCGAATTCACCAAGATGACCAAAAGGTGGGTTGCCAATATCATGAAGCAAACACGCAGTTTCTATTGTATTTACGAACGCAGCTAGTCTTTCGTATTTGCCGGCGCCACGGTCGAATCGTTCAATGACCCTCTGCGCAATGTGTCGCCCAATCTGCGAGACCTCTATGGAATGCGTCAGCCGAGTTCTAACGGAAGCATTGGGCTCAAGCGGGAAAACTTGCGCTTTCTGCTGAAGTCGCCGGAACGCTCCGGAATTTATCACTCGACCTTTGTCACTCTCTGAGGCAATGAGGAGTCCTCGTGAGCCTTGCGTTGATGATCTCAACCGCGCATCTTTGAGCAAATTAAGGAGTTCATCAAACTTTGCTACACCCATGCTTCCTCCTGAATGCATTCTTCCACTTCAAGGCGCCTTGGTTCGATTTGACTAGCGAATATGGTTACGAGGCACAGAACGAATATTCTACCGCAGCCACCGGGTGTGACAGTTGCAGTTGTGCATACCCTCCCCGGCAAAGGCTTGCATGCGGTGGTGAAAAACACCGTAGATTATTTACGGCACGGTGGTCTCGAATTCCAAAATTGAGGATACTTGACGTCCCAGGACTGTTTGGATCAAGTTGCCGCACCAGGGAGGCGCTGATTTTTGCGATTTTCTGGTGCGGCAGGTCTGTAACTAATTGATTTTTCTATATAGAGCAGCGTATCTCAAGTCTTTACCTGGGTTCGCTCGGTTAGTGGCCTGCACGGCAGAAGCGATGACGGGGCGACGTGGGCTGGAGGAGATTCGCTGGCAAAAGGTGGTCGCATCGAAATTCGCGGCTTCGGCAGTTTCAGTTTGAACTACCGACCACCTCGTATAGGTCGCAATTCCGAAGAGCGGTGGCCCCGTATCGGTTCCAGCGAAATACGTACCGCATTTCAAGGCCGGCAAAAAATGAGGGAGCGCGTCGAAAAATCGGTCAAGACCACGCCGCTCCAACGGGCTTCAAGATCATCATCAACGAACAAAGGATGTGAGCGATGGCTGACGATTGGAGTAATGACGAACTTGCTGGGGCGGTAGCCGCTTACAATGAAATGGTTCGACGCAATGCCGAACAAAAACCGTATTCTAAACGAGAGGTATACCGCACTTTAGCTAAGCAGTTCGGCCGAACCGAAAAGGCGTTCGGGTATCGGATGCAGAATATATCTGCCGTGCTCGATGAACTAGGCGAACTTTGGTTGCCAGGGCTTAAACCTGCAGTGAACGTTGGTACAAATGTCAGGGAACGAATTAGGGTGCTGCTCACGAAGACCGCAAGGAAGCGGCTCTCGACATCCAAGGAACAGCCAGACTACAAGGAAAAATTGCCTGCTATCCGTGACTGGTTGATCGAAGTCGCCAGGAGCCGCAGTACGGTTCGGTACGGTGAGGTTATGAAGGCTTTTGGAATTGGATTCCGCAATATTCGACGCGTGATGGACTACCTCGGACATGAGTCCGAGAATCTTGATGAGCCAATCATCACCGCGCTGATTGTCAATCCCAACGGGCGGTGCTCTGACGGTTTCGAGAAGGAGTTTGGGATTAGCGACGACACCGGCGAGCGCGAGAAACTCTACCAGTATTGGTCGCAGACAACCAATGCAATGAAGCCGCTTGAGGCTACTTCAAAGATCGAGGTAAAGGCAGCAAGGTTCGTGAGCGTCGAAGCGCGCCCCGATCAGGCGGCGTTTCGCCGAGAGGTGTTTCTAGCGCACCGGGGCATGTGCGCCATCAGTGGTTGCGATGTCGTGGCGGCGCTTGACGCAGCGCACAAACAAGGTCGCGATTGGCGCAAAGGGCACAATGGCGCCGAGGACGGCTACTTGTTGCGGAAAGACCTGCACGCACTTTACGACTATGGCCTGCTGCGTATTTCAGATGATGGGGGCGTAAATGTCGATGCTTCAGTCGCATCTCACTACGGCGATCTGAATGGCAAGAGACTCTTGATTCCATGAGACCGCCACGATGGTCCGCTTAGGTTCTTTCCGGGTATCAGGTAGCGATAAAGTCGCTTATAGTGAGTTGACGGTTTACAAACGGAAAATGCCGCGACCCCGTGCAGGGTGCGGCCTTTATTTTAGTGTCGGAGGCGTCATCAATCCTTTATGTTTAACCCCCGATAATAGTTAAACTTACTGCCAGTCTTGTGCGCAAATCCACGTCGCTCCAAGTCGGTCTTGAACTCCTTTTGCGGCAGATACGTCGCCTTTTCTCGCTTCATGGTGTCGCAATAGTCATCGTAGGCGACTTTCGATTGTAGGTTGCCTTCCTCAGTGAGTACGCACCGGCTCTTGATCCAAAGGCCCACAGTATCGACATCACGGTGCAGAACAGACAGTAGCTTTTTCGATGCAGTAGGCAAAGCTAGCTTCTTGCCCTTTGCATATTTACGTGCTCCTGCTAACGCCCAGTTCAGGATGCCCGGCAACTCGGTCAGCAATTCATCCTCAAGATCGTTGTTTCGATTATTTCCGGTGAAATCAGCAGTAAATGGAATTGGCACAATTCGACGCCACATTCCCTTGTCGTCATGTCTAACTCGCGGCATATCATTTACCAAGAACCACAACTTGCCTTCCGGCAGGAACTCGATTTGATCGCCATAAAGTTGACGGCTGCTGACAATGTCTCCGCCAGTAATTTGCTTGACCAATGCGTCATCCAGTACCATCCCTTTGGGAACCTCAGAACAAAGCCAGAACCGTTTTGACATGAGTTTCATCAGAGCAGGGCTCGGGCTGTTCGCATTGATGGCACCGGGCTTCAGAAGGCTACTCTGCATGACTACAGAATAGTCACCAAGAAGCTTGAATATAGTGCGTGCGAAAACTCCCTTGCCGTTTCCCGCAGCACCAATAAAAATAAACATAACCTGTTCCTTGGTGTGCCCGTATAGCGTGTAGCCAGAGACCAATTGCAAAAATTCTGCCATATTTGAGTCCCCTTTTGTCACCTCTTCGAGAAATGTCATCCACCGAGGGCATTGGGCGGCGCCGTTATACTCAGCACCAGCAATTCGTAGAACCATATCTTCCGGCTTCGCACTCTTCCGTTTTCTCCGGTCGAGACGAATTAATTCATAACGCTCAATTGTGCCAGGAATATCGTGGTGCTTGACTGCCAGGATATTTGGAGCAGCATCGAAGGCAGACGACACGATTTTCAGCACTGGGTTGGATTCTGCTGCTCGCAGTAACTCACGAGCACTACTCAACGTTTGATTCCGATCGATGAAATTCCGTAGTTCGACATTCTCGATTTGTGCTGCCGCTGTACCTAAATTCTGAAGATAGTTAATCGCCACGCGCTCTGCGAGTTTGTTAGATTTCACCCATCTTCCGTTGATGCAAACAAAAAATGCGTTTTCCTCCTCACAGTACCGAAGCCGCGCTTGTGATACCTGTGCAAAATGCTCTCCGAGCGACAGCAGGTTGGCAACCTTCGGCAAATTATCGTCGCTGATTACCTGCATTGAAGAACAGGACTTCGACATCCAAAATAATGTGCGGATAGTAATGCCACCCTCGCGCTTGAACGACCTCCACTGACGATCAAGCTCTTGTTCATCGTATTTCGTCGACTTTGATGACCAATCCCTAAACATCTCCAAACCCGCATCGCCGAAGGCGTCTTTCAAAGCCATGCCAACAGTCGTCCAGATTTTTCGATCATCTGCTGGGATTTTCTGCATGGCCTGAATTGCACTCGTAACGAGATCACCGCTCTCGCCCGACTTAGGCAAGGCAACCACTGTCCTCGATTGGGCGCTTAAGTTTGAAGTTGCCGGCTCTTCCGCGCCAAACATTACGCTGTTAAAGCGGCTATACGACATTGCTACTGCATTGTCATCCTTGTAGATGATTTTGGCCAAGAATGGTGTTTCCCGCTTCCAGTTGGTAGTGCCCGGCATTCGCATCACTCGCGGCAGATCAGACACCTTCGGGTCGGAATTAAACATGGCTGCCAATTTCTTCTGGGCATCGGAAAATTGGTCGAGTTGCACATCGTTGACAAGCCAGTAGACGTGATAACAGCCCGGAGATGTTTCGACCACCATGTGCGGTCTGACTGGAAACTTGTCCAGAAAGGCTTCGATATCGTCCTTATCTGCCGACCAGTCTTTGCCATCGTAGTCAACGTACAGCGCGTTCACTTTATTGACCTGGTCCGCCGTACGCTTCTTTCCACTCACGGTGTTGACCAACATGAAGATGTTGTACCCACATTCATTAAGAGCACTAAGCTCCGGCCAGTGACGGGTCAGAGAGCCGCGAAACTCATGAACATCATTCTTGCCAGACTTGTCTTTTCCCAGTGCCAAAAAGTTGGCTGGCCTCTCCTGATGAAGAAATCTCTTATACGCCATTGACATTGACTTGCTTGTTCTTGAATGCATGTTGTGTTCTTCCTGATCACGCTACCCCCGAATGGAGGAGATGGAAGGTGTTGAACGAGTTCATTGGCTCGTTCAAGTCACCCCCTATGTCTTTTTAGTTGGTATAAAAGTTATTACCTTCCATACTCCTCCTCTCTTCTTTTTGTCGAACATGGCGCGCGGTGAAATCTTTGTCCTTTTGCTTCAACACCTTCAACACGTTCCACACGAATTAAGTGCTGGATTTCTGAGTCATGGGAGCATGCCGACTCGCTAGGTATATCGGTATTCACCGTCTCGATTAGCGCAAGGATGTCCTCAACGCGCCATGCCGTAATGCGCTTTCCGAGTCCCTTGACGGGCTGTGGAAACCTGCCGCTCTTAACGCCCGCATACCACGTGGACCGACATACGGGAATTAGTGGGGAAGTGGGGGGGATGGATTTCTTGTTGCCGATGATTTGGGATTCACGAAGAAATCCAGTCGGCGGGAGTTGCTGCATCTTGTAAGACATTTTTGCACCTCGCTGTGCGTTGTTGAAGTTCGAGGCGCAACTTTAGGAAAATGCCTGACTGAGGGAAATTGAGGAATTGGGGATAAGACTGGGGAGAATTTCTGAAGCCAGAATTGGCAATGAGGTGTTGAAGAAATTTATCCCCTATTCGAGCCTGTGTTGGTGCAGGCAATCTGAGAGGTGGCCCTGAGAAATAGGTCAGCCGGTTAAGTGAAATCTCTGCTCCAATGCGCGATGGAAATCGCCGAACCAGGAGCAGCAGCAATGAGAAGACCCCGCCGTAACCACACAGCCGCATTCAAGGCCAAGGTGGCGATCGCCGCCCTCAAGGGCGATGAGACCTTAGCCGCGTTAGCGGAGAAGTTCGACGTTCATCCGAATCAAATAACCCAATGGAAGACGCAACTCCTGGAGAACGCCTCTGGCGTTTTTTCCAGCGCTGCCGAGAGGCAGTCAGCGGGACCGGACCTGAAAGACCTCCATGCAAAGATCGGCCAGCAGGCGCTGGAGATTGATTTTTTGGCCGGCGCGCTCGGTCGTATCGGCGATGCGAGCGCAAAGAAATGATCGACAAGACCCACGAACTGCCTGTGGTGAGACAGGTACAACTTCTCGACCTTTCCCGATCGTCAGTGTATTACCTGCCACAGCCAACGCCCGAAAACGATCTTCGGTTGATGCGGCGAATGGATGAATTGCACCTGGAACACCCCTTTGCCGGCGCTCGCATGCTGCGCGATATGCTCAAGCTCGAAGGCGTAGAAATCGGCCGCAAGCATGTCGGAACGCTGATGAAGACGATGGGCATTGAAGCTCTCTACCGCAAGGCCAACACCAGCCGGCGTAACCAGGCGCACCGCATCTATCCTTACCTCTTACGCGGCCTCACCATCGACCGCCCGAATCAGGTCTGGGCGATGGATACGACGTATATTCCGATGCAACGGGGTTTCGTCTATCTCTCGGCCGTGCTCGATTGGGCCACCCGTCGTGTTCTGGCTTGGCGCCTGTCCAACACCCTGACGGCCGACCCGTGTGTCGATGCTCTTGAAGAGGCAATTCTGAAATACGGTCCGCCGGAGATCATGAATACGGATCAGGGAAGTCAGTTCACCAGTTCAGATTTCATCAGCGTGCTCGAACAGAACGGCATTGCGATCAGCATGGATGGCAAAGGTTGCTGGCGCGACAACGTCTTCGTCGAGCGCCTCTGGAAATCAGTAAAATACGAGGAGGTCTATTTGCACGGCTATGACAGCGTTTCGATCGCCAGGCAGGCTTTGAGCCGGTATCTCGATTTTTACAACCGCCGTCGTCCCCATTCAACGCTTGACGGGAACACTCCCGACACGGCTTACTTCAACCTCAGCAAGTCGCCGCTCGCCGCGGCGGCTTGAAATCCGGCAGAGATATCATTACTTAAGAAAACCGAAAATCTGTCCAACTGCATGGGGCCACCTCTCTGAATGGATCGGCGGTGGCGCCGAGAAAGTCGTCTGCGGGTCACGTGATATTTCTGATTCAATAAGCGACGCGAGTTGGCCGTAAACAGGAGCAGATAGGCCAGCCGGAACCACTCAGCCACATTTAAGGCCAAGGTGGCGATATCCACCCCCAAGGGTGACGAGGTGCTGGCCGCGTTAGCAGAAAAGTTCGATGTTTAAGCACGTCGACGTTGATGAAGGCGTTGAACATTGAAGCGGTCTACCGAAAGGCCAATACCATCCGGCGCAATTAGGCGCGACGCGGATTTTTATATCTCTTGCCTGTACTTCGATGAGCCACACGGCGTGTTTTCGCTTGGCGGCTCTCGAACACGCTAACCGCCGACCCGTGCGCCAATGCGTTGGAAGAAACGACCATGAGGGACGGTGGGTCGGAGATCATGGATACCGATCAGGGCAGCCAGTTCAGCGTTCATTGACGTGTTTGAGAAAAACGGCGCCCCGATCAGCATGGACGGCAAGGGGGCTGACGCGAGAACGTCTTCGTCGAGCGGCTCTGGAAATCCGTGAAGTACGAGGAAGTGTATCTGCACGGTTACGAGACTGTATCCGTCGCCAGGCAGGCACTGACCCGCTATTTCGACTTCTACAACCGTCGTCGCCCGCATTCAACGCTTGACGGCAATACGCCCGATGCGGCTTACTTCAACTTCAGCAAGCCGCCGCTCGCTGCGGCGGCTTGATAATCCGCAGAAATATCAATTGCAAATCGCAGTTACCTGTCTAATTGGATAGGGTCACCGCTGATCATTGCTCAACACGAACGTACGGCAGCTATAATTACATCCCTGTCTAGGTAGCAAGGCAACGCAAACGCGCGTGTATAACATTTGCAGCTCAGGAGGTTTTGTGTCAAAAGAAATTTCTGGTGTTGAACCGGGCGCGAAGCCGCGACTTCAAAGGCCCCGTTGGAGCTATTACAAAAAGGATAAGCAGGCATCCTTGCATGATGCGGTTTCTTTGTCCTTGAATGTAAGCCCGGGGCGTATGGCTACCTTGGTTCGTGATTCAACAGCAGGAACTTGTGGAGTCTACCTCAAACGAGTACGAGCCGCACGACTAGAAATGGTTGATGGTGGAGATATCAAGGTCCTCGAAAAAGGGGTGGAGCATGATGGGCGCGACTGGATCGTTGATTTAAAGTCCTTCGTCATCTTTGCTCTTGCTAGAAACTGGGGTAATAAAATAGAAGATTTCAAGTCGCTTGGAACAGGGCGTTCTTTGCCGATCGATGACGTCAAAACTTCGGCAAAGACACACAAGAGCACTGTGGGATTCGTCGCCGCACTTATTCGTTTGCTCGTCGAGATCACGAGGAGAGCTGCTCTAAAGGGCGAAGAATTCAATGTCTGTGAAATGCCAGGAGTAAGAACAGACCTTCAAGAGTTAGCAGAAAAAATCGACGTTGATTTGAGGTGCGCCAAAGGCACATTTGAAACCTATATCAAGGGCCTGTGCAAATTCAAGCGAGGGGCACGAGAAACTGAGTTCTACAGAAATCTCTTTCCCGAACTGTACAAATAGCGTCACCAGACTGATCAATTGACCTGTTTGACGAAGAAACCTGCCCCCGGGGTAGAAGCATGATTGGACAGTAACTTTGACAGTAACTTTATTTTTTACTTTGTTAAATCCCTTGTTTTAAGCGCTGTGCAGACTGTTTGTCGAGTGAGCGACTGCCACCAGAATACAAACGGCCTCCAGCATTGGAGGCCGTTTCCGTTTATGGAGTTTGAATCCCCCAAGCAAACACTTTCGCGCGATGCCTGTGCTGTAAGCCTACAGCCGCACCTGGCTGGTCAAACAACTGATCGTGATGAGGCAGGTCTGGGTTGCTTTAATGAATCGATTGTTGCCGGAAGTGAATCAGACCAGCACGACGTCGGCGACGCCAACCGTAATCCGAAGGTTTGCCCCGTAACAGATGAGCTTGCGCATCCCTCGACTCACGCCCGATACCAGGAAATAATTCTCCAAGGTCGTTCCTTTGCTTTTGGCTCGCTTGGCGATTTCTCGAAAGGCTCGTTGATTCAGACGAACAATGCGTCCAACGTATTTTTCAAGGTTCATTCAATACCTCTCTGTCGTTCTGCAGATGACCGAGTCAATATAGGTCTCCCGGCAGTGCGGGGGCTACAAAAACTTTGTTGTAGTTCTGTAACAGAACGGCTCTGTTACTGCTCCGTGACTGTCAGGATGCGTGAGCATTTGTGCTGGGTGTCGTCAGCGGATATGCTGCGAGCCGTCCCAGCGCGGAATCTTGAATTGACCTCGGAAAGCATGAAAAATGCATGCGCAAAACCAGACCGCAACTGAACAACTTGCCGAGGCGCAACAGGTTCTCGGCGATTCGACCGTGTTCATCCGATCAGTAACGGAATTGGCCAATAAGCGTGAGGTTTTTGCCAGCGAAGACATCTTTTCACGTAGCAAGATAAAACTGGTCAGCCGCGGGGTGAAACTAACCGGCCAGTTCTATGAGCGACTGGTCGCACACAAGTTGCTGAAGCCGATTGAGCAGTCCATCGAAATAACCGGTGCGCCGGAATCCTCGCGGATCATTGCGCTGGTTCTCGACGAGGCCAGAAAAATTCCGTCATTGCAGCTGTTTGGTGACGGCGTGATAGAGCAGCTGGGCGGCTTGCTTTCCGGGGTGAAGATTCCGGAACAGCTGGCTGTGAAGCTTTCCATCATGCAGGAGGAGCGTCCGCGCTTATTCACGCATTCGCTGCTGGCGGCCGTTATCTCGATGGTCCTGGGGATTAGCGGCAAGCTTGCGCCGCGTGAATTGCAAACGCTGGTACTGAGCAGCCTTTTGCATGATATCGGCGAGCTCTATATCGATCCGAAGTTGTTCGATCAGCAAAGGTGCCTGTCTATAGACGAACGGCAGCACGTCTATGCTCACCCGATCACCGGGTTTCTCGTGTTGCGCGAATGTTCAACGCTCCCGAAAGGCGTCGCGGAAGCGGTCCTGCAACACCATGAGCGACTTGATGGCTCAGGATATCCCTACCGTCTGTCGGCGGAAAATATATCCCGGATATCGCGCTATCTTGCCGTTGCCGAAGTGACGTCGTCGCTGATAGAGAAGCATGGGGCGGACAAGCGTATTGGCATGAAATTCCGGATGAATATCAAGAAGTACGATCCCGAAGCGGTAACGACGATTTTTCGTTTGCTCGAGAACTGTGAAATCGATGTCGCACAGGACTTCGATGAGTCGCGACTGGCGGGTCGCCTTGGACAGCTCGGTCGTTTGTTTGCCGAATGGGATGCGCTGTTGGCGAGCTGCTCGCCAGCCGAAGCGACGGAAATCGGATCGATAGTCCGTCGTCTTGACGGTTTGCGCATGATGGTTCTTGAACCCGGGTACGATCAGCATCGCCTCGATGATCTTTTGGACATCGCTGGCGAGATGGGCCCCGACGTTTGCATCGAATTGATGGTGCTGCAAGACGAACTCACCTGGCATTTTGGCGCACTGTGCCGCGCGGTAGAACGCGATCAGCGGGCAGGCGTGCATATTCCCGAGGGGATCAGGTCCGGGTTCGATGCCTGGCTAAGCCATGTGCGCGAATTTGTTGCCGAGTAAGCTCTTTGGTGGCGGCGGCGCGTCGGCGAAAGCGTTTATGGTTTTGGTCTGAAATCAGTTGGGGCCAGTGATCATTCGTGGCAACTGGCGGCACCTGCCGACGAAGGTCAATTGCTACGGCTCGCCGATGTCTATTTTGCTCGCGCCAGTGTGCGCTTTGATCGCGCGCCGCTGACACCGAAACAGATCGTTCGCGCGCTTTTTGTTGAAGAAGGGCAGGGTGCCTGCGCGGCGCTCGTGACCTCGGCCGGGGCAGGCAGCCATGCGCGTGTTGGATAGTTCGTGCTACCCCGGCTCGATAGCGCAGAAAAACCACATAAAATCGCCAATCAGCCGCCGTTTCGGTAAAGTCGACGAAACGAGGCTGTGTACCCTGGAGTGATCGGCCCGTATCGATGTGAAGATCCACTTGTCGCCAAGGAGAATTGATCGTGGTCAGTCGTCGCGTATTCTTGAAATACTCAATGCTTGCTATTCCCGGCGTCAACCTGTCGGCATGCGGCGGGGGCGGTGATAGTGCAAGCGCCTATGGCACGGGGACCGTTGAGTGGCCGATATCCCCGAATGTATATACCACCGCCGAACGGCAGGTTCTTCCTTCGGTGTTGCCGGCTGGCGTTCCGCTGATCAATCCGGCCGACGTGCCGCTCTACGCGCAATATGGCTATAGCGCCTGGCATGCCGATGCCGGCAGTGGCCTGGCGTACGTCAAGCGAACCGACCTGGCGCCCTCAAGCGCCAATGCCACGAATGGCGCGCGGCTGTTGTCTTTTTTTGCCATGACCGATATCCATCTCGCCGACAAGGAGTCTCCGGCGCAGCCTCTCTACGGCGACTGGGTCTCACCCTACGGTGCCGCTGCCACCGGCGGGGCGGGATGGTCGCCGATTGTCGTCTCGACGACTCAGGTGCTTGACGCTGCGGTGCAGACCATCAACGCATTGCACCTCAAGAAGCCGTTCGATTTCGGTATCTCGCTTGGCGACAATATCGATAACAGCCAGTACAACGAACTGCGATGGTTTATCGACGTCCTTGACGGCAAGGTCATTACGCCCAGCTCCGGGGCCAATGCGGGCGCTACGACGATCGATTATCAGAAGCCTTTCAAGGCCGCCGGCTTGAGCAAGGACATCCCCTGGTATCAGACGATTGGCAACCACGACCAGTTCTGGAAAGGATCGTACTACGAGAATTCGATTACCCTGGCCGCGCATGTCGGATCGACCATCCTCAACATGGACAGCGACAACCAGGTGAACTCCTTTGCCGCCACCGGCTACTATCAAGGCGTCGTGGACGGTACGACGCCTTACGGCACGGTGATCGGCGCCGGTCCGCAGAGCGCTTTCCCGACGCCGCCGACGGTGGTCGCCGACGCCAATCGCCATTCGTTGGCGACCAGCAGTTCATCAAGCCTGAACTGGATGAAAGAGTTTTTTGCGACGACTTCAAAACCGGTCGGTCACGGCTTCACGCAAGCCAATCTCGACAATGATTTTTCCTGCTACAGCTTTGAGCCGAAATCCAATCTTCCGCTCAAGGTCATCGTGCTCGACGATACGGTCGGCGGGTTGGGACAGAATCTGCCGCAACCGTACTATGCGCGGGGCGCGCTCGACCAGAAACGACTTGATTGGCTGATCGCCCAACTCGATGAAGGGCAGCAGAACAACAAGCTGATGATCATCGCTGCGCATATTCCGATCTATCCGCAACAGACCTTGGTGCCCACTTCCGGCAACTATTCCGTCTTCGTCTCGCCGCCGAGCGTCGTGAGCGATACGCAATTGCTCGGCACCCTGCACAACTATTCGAATCTGATCCTGTGGATCGCCGGGCATCGGCACATCAACGTCGTTACGCCGCTGCCGGCGCCGGCCGGAACTGGCGTCGGACAGGGCGCCGAGTACAGCTTCTGGGAGGTCGAAACCGCTTCGCTGCGCGACTTCCCTCAGCAATTTCGAACTTTCGAGATCCTGCGCAACAGCGACGATTCCATTTCGATTTTCGTCACCGACGTCGATCCCGCCGTCGCTCCCGGGAGTCCCGCGGCAACGTCGCGCGGCTATGCGATCGGCGCGGCGCGGATTTTCAGCACCCCGCCAAGCATTCCGGCGGGGGCTGCGGCGGGAGCTTCGTCGCTGGCCTACAACGCCGAGTTGGTGAAGCAGTTAAGTCCGGCAATGAAGGCCGTTATCCATAATCTGGCGCTGCCGTAATTCCGTCAGTTTTCGACGCTTAGCCGGTAATTCCCAGCAAGCCCATGATCCCGTTGATGAAGGTCAGCGGGTGAGTGGGGCAACCGGGGACATAAAGCGACGGCTTGAAAGTCTCCAGAAATCGCCGGTCGACTTCTTCGCAGTCGGCAAACACGCCGCCTGAAATTGCGCAGGCGCCGACGGCGATCACCAGCTTGGGCTCGGGAATCGAATCCCAACACGTTTGCAGCGCGCTGACCATATTGCGGCTGATCGGCCCGGATAGCACCAATCCGTCGGCGTGGCGCGGCGAGGCGACGAGGTCGATGCCGTAGCGTCCGAGGTCGAAGTTGACGTTGCCCCAGGCGTTGATTTCCATCTCGCAGCCGTTGCAGCCACCGGCGGAGACCGAGCGCAGCTTGAGCGATCGGCCGAAGCGTCGACGCAGCGCTTCAGATACTCTGACCGGGTCGATGCTCGGTTGCGCCGCACTGAGTGTCAGCGATTCGCGGCTCGTCGACGCCAGCTTGAAGTCGCTGTTGAAACTGAATTTTTCGCTCAGGCAGGCGGATTCACAATCGCCGCACAGCACGCAGCGGCCCAGGTCGATTTGCACCGGGGCGAGCGTGATGGCGCGACTCGGGCAGACGGCCTGGCACGCACTGCACTCGCTGGCGCACGGCGCTTCGCTGATCAGCGGCTTGGCGCGAAAGCCGACCGGGATCGCCGCGGCGAGATCAGGAATGAACTGCGAGCCCTGGGCTTTGCGCACCGAGATGGATTTGAAGAGGTTGTGCATTACAGGTCGTTGCCGCAGTAGGAGAGGTCGAAGCTCTTGTTGCAGATCGGGAAGTCGGAGATCGGATTGTCGCGAACCGCCATCGCCAGCCCGAACCAGTTGGCGAGCGACGGGTCCTGCAGCTTGTAGTGCAGCAGCTGGCCTTGGTTTCCGGTTTCGAGGACCTGAACGACCGGGCCGCGCGCGCCTTCGATCAGCGAAACGCAAAGCGCTTTTGGCCGCAGCGGCGCACTCAGTACGTCGCGGTGGAAATGATCGGCCGTCAGACCGTACGCGCCGTCGTTGAGGATGGCCAATATCCAGGCGATCGAAACGTCGATTTCGCGCATGCGCAAGACCATCCGCGCCCAGCAGTCGCCGGCAGCTTCGGTCAGCGAGTCGATCGGCCGCTGCGCATACAAGCGACCCGGCAACTGCTCGCGCGTATCGATCGCGACGCCACTGGCGCGCGCGACCAGTCCGCTGAGTCCCAGATCTTGAGCGGTCTTGCGGCTGACCACGCCGGTGCCGTGAAAACGCGCCTTGACGCTCAGCGCAGCGCACATCAACTCGTTGATCCCGGCGACATCGGTCGCCGAATCGCCCAGTGTTTTGATCAGGTCGAGCCGCAACGCCTCGGTGATTCCGCGCGCGCGACCCGGACGCAGCCAGCCGCGACCGAAGCGGTTGCCGCAAACGCGCTGGCTGGCGTTGATGATCGCCGTGCGCAGCCGGCCGTAGGTGCCGGTGCCCTGGACGAAAGCGATGTCGGTGGCCAGACCGTTGAGCGTCGCCAGATGCATCGCAACGCGTTCCATTTCGAGCGCGATGCCGCGCAGTACCTCGGTCTCAAAAGTGACCTCCGTGTCCGTCAGCGCTTCGACCGCGTTGCAGTAGCCCCAGGCGTAGGCGACCGCCGAATCGCCGCAGGCCGACTCGACGTTTGCCGCCAGCGCCAGTGGCGGGCGGCGCAGCAGCAGCGCTTCGACGCCGCGGTGCTGGTAGCCGAGCTGGATTTCGAGGTGATGCACCTTCTCGCCCAGGCACATGAAGCGAAAGTGACCCGGTTCGATCACACCGGCGTGAATCGGTCCGACGCCGACCTCATGCACCTCCTGGCCGCGCACTTGAAAAAACGGGTAATCGGCCATGCGCTGCTGGCGTTCGCCTTCGAAGCGTACCGGCTTGAGCCAGGGGTGACCGTCGGGAATCAGTCCCGTCTGTTCCCACAGCTCGCGCTCGTAAATTTGTGCCGACGGGTGGTTGGCGGTCAACGCGGGATAGTGCTCGCCGGCCTGCGCGTTGGCGCGCAGCACGGCCAGCGATTCGCCCGGAGGCGCAAAGACGGCGGTGACGACGATTTCTCCCGCGCCGCTTTCGTCGCGGCGGCCAAAGAGCGTGAGCAGACGCTCGCCGTCGTTGAGCCGCTGCGCGCCGGCGGCCGCGAATTCGGGCAGCGCACTGTGTTGCAGTTCGTTTACGTTGCAGGTCAGTAGCGGTGTTCTCATCAGATCCCCGCAATCGACTGGGCTACCGCGCGTAGCAGCTGGGTGATTGAATCGGGCGTGTAGGTGCCGAGCATAATCAGGATCGCGACAAAGCCGAGCTTGGGCAGCGTCGTGCGCAGCGATTCGGCGACCGCCGGCCCGTTGCGCTTCGACTCGTCCCAGAGCATCGGAAAGACGGTGTTGCCGGTCGCCACGAAGATGATCGTGAGCATTCCGCACATCACGGTAAAGGCCATCAGGTTGCCGGACTGAACGATTCCGGAGAGGATCAGCATTTCGGCGAGGAAGCTGGCAAAAGGCGGAAAGCCGAGCAGCGCGAAAATGCCGACGGTAAACAGCAGCCCCGAGAACGGCATGACCCGGATCACGCCGTTAAGCGGCGCCACGTCGTTGGTGCCATAGACCGCGCGCAGGCGGCCGGCGGTGAGGAATAACAGCGTCTTGACGAAGGCATTGCTGACGATATATAGCACCACGCCGTAAGCCGCAGCGCGCCCAACCGAGAGTCCCAGCGCGATGACCCCCGACGAGCTGACGCAGGCGTAGGCGATCAGCCGCTTGTAGTTGCGCGTCGCCATGATCTGCACGGCGGCGACGATCAGCGACAGATAGCCCATGAGCAGCAACTCCTGCGCGACGAAGCTGGTGTCGAAGCCGTGGAAGACCTGTAGCACGCGAAACACCGCGACGACGCTGATGTTGAATTGCACCGCGGCGAGCAGCGCGCTGGTGCTGGTCGGCGCCGTCTCATAGGTTTCCGGTAACCATCCGTAGAGCGGCGCGAGTCCCAGTTTGCCGCCCAGCCCGAAGAGGATGAACGCCAGTCCCAAGCGCTGCCAGCCGTCTCTGGCCGTGGTCAAGGCCGCCGACAGTTCGTCGACCTGGAAGTTGATTTCGATGCCGCGCAAGTCCGCCGATTGCGCCAGGCACATGAAGCCGAGAAAGCTGATCGCCAGCGTCGTCGCCGAGTAAAGCACATAGCGCCAGGCAACCTCCCTGGGCGCTTGCGCCGCGCCGCGGGCGACCAGCGGCGCGGCGCACAGCGTGCTGACTTCGATCAGCGCCCACATCAGGATCAGGTGATTGGAGAGAATTCCCAGATTGAGCACCAGCATGAACGCCAGCGACAACGCCGCGCGGCTGCGGATGTCGCGCGCCAGCCGCAACGAGCTGCTCTGGCGCGAGAACATGTAAACGCTGATGCCGAGAAAAACGGTGTTGATCACCAGCACGAAGAGCAGCGACGTCGCGTCGAGCACCAGAAAGCGCTGCGCAAAGTAGAGCGGCAATTCGTCGAGCGGATGGGTGACGAAGACCGCGACCGAGGTCAGCCAGGCGAGCAAGGCGAGCGCGACCAGCGCCGGGGCAACCCAGCGGGAGTTTGCTGTCGTCGGCGCGTCGCTTGGCGCAGCGACGCTTTGCGGAGTCAACAGGGTGGGCGCGCTCACGGCGTTTCCTCGGCGGCATCAGTCACGCTTGGTCGGGGTTCGCCGCCCAGCAGGTGGCAGCCGATCGTCACGGTCAGGATATAGACCGCGCTGATCGTCAGATGCACTGGCCATGGCCAGGGTTCTGGCATCAATGACTCGAACAGCGCGAGCGCGTTTTCCATGAACAGCAGCGCGATCAGCTGCGCCTTGGGTTCTTGGTTGGTCGACAGGATCAGCAAGGCGATCACCGTTGTCGCCGCGACGACGCCGAGCGTCAGCGCGCGAACGTCGGCGCGTGCGCCGTCGCCGAACTTGAACGCCAGAATGATCAGCATGACGGCAATTCCCCAGGTGAAGAAGTTTGACGGCATCAGGCTGATCCGGCTCTGCGCTTGTCGTTTGAGCGTGCGGCGCAGCAAGTGGGGAACCAGCACGGCGCGTACCAGCAGTATCTCGAGGCCAAGCAGCAGGGTGTGCGCCGAAAAATCGTCGTTGAGCGTGATCCAGCCCAGTGCCAGGGCCTGCAGGCTCAGCCAGGTTGGCGCCGACGAGATGCGGCTGAAAAATACCGGGATGACGGTGGCGATCAGGCAGAAAATCAAAGGCAGCGTCATAGACCGCTTCCCCCCAGTCCGATCACGACCATCGCGAGTAGTGCGGCCGCCGTGGCGATCGATAGATAACGTGTGACCCAGCGCATCGGCAACCGCGCACTGAGCGACTCGATACAGCCGACGACCAGCGCCACCGCCAACATCAGCCCCAGCGAGGCGAGCGCGCAAGCGAGCGGCGATTCGGTCGGCGAGAATGGGTTGGTCAGCGCGGCGATCAGCCCAGCGTAGAGGCTCATCTTGAGCGCTGCGGAAAATTGCATCGCGGCGAGCTCGGGGCCGCTGTGGTCGAGGATCATCACCTCGTGGATCATCGTCAGTTCGAGATGGGTCAGCGGGTCGTCGACTGGAACCCGTGCCGCTTCGGCTTGCAGCAGGATCAGCAAAGTCACGGTCAGAGGGGCGACGATCAGTCCGTAATACGGCGTGCTGTGCAGCGTGCCGATCAGCTCGGCGAAACTGGTCATTCCGGTCGCGGCGCAGGCGGTGCCGATCAGCAAAAACAAGGCCGGTTCGGCGTAGGCGGAAAAAGACGCTTCGCGCGCCGCGCCCATGCCTTCGAACGAACTGCCGACGTCCATCGCACAGAGCATCAGCGCGATTCGCGCAAAGCCCAGCGTGTAGGCGACGACGATGAAATCGTGGTCGAACTGCAGCGGCGCGAAGTTGCCCAGGACCGGGCTCATGCTTGTCGCCAGCACGCCGCACACCAGCACCACGTAAGCGCCCGAGCGAAACAGCGGGCTCGCGGTGTGGCTCACCACCGGCCTTTTTCCGAGCAACCGCGCGAGGTCGTAGGCCGATTGCATCAACCTCGGGCCTTTGCGCCCGACCCACCAGGACTTGGTGCGGTTGATCACGCCAACCAGCGCGACCGGCATGGTCAGCACCAGCAGCCAGTGGGTCAGGGTAAGCGCAAGGTTCATGGCAGCGCCCCTCCGGCGAGAACGACCAGCGCGGCGATGATCACGATGGCCGCGAGCGCCGCCGAGAACGCCAGGCGCGGATCGTCTTCGCGCATTTTGGCCGACAGTTCGACAGCCGTTTCCTGGCCATGGTCGATCACCGTGTAGAGGCGCCGTTCGACGGCATCGACGCAGTCGGTGATGACATAGCTTTCGCTCGGGAAGTAGCCGGCCGGGGCTTTTTGTCGCTTGACCATGACCATGACGCTCTTGAAACTTTCGGCAAAGTCGGTCGAAAAACTCGCTCCGGTGTATTGCATTCGGCTGTTCGCTGCGTCGTAGCCGCAGCCCCAGGTCGCGCTGCGCTGCGGCGCTTGTGGCCAGAGGCGCGAGCGCAGCCAGAGCACGGCGACGATGGCGGCGATGAGCGCGCCTGAAATTGCGCCGATTCGCGACATGGTGGCGAAGATCGCGCCCAGCGTTTGGTCGGTGATGGCCTGTGGTATCGCTTGCATGAACAGGCGAGCTGGCTCGGCGACGAGTGCCAGGCCGAGCACCGGGGCGACGCCGAGCAGCACCGTTCCCAGCGTATGGACGAGCATCGGCAGCAGCATCCAGCGGCTCGCTTCGTGCGCTTCGGGCAACGTGTCGTCGCGCGAATTGCCCATGAAGATCACGCCGAACGCGCGCGTGATCGAGAGCGCCGAAACCGCGCCGACAAAGGCCAGCGCCGTCGCCACCAAACCCAGCGCGAGGGTCGCCCAGATGCCCATGTGCTCACCGGAGAAGAGCCCCGAGTAGATCATGAACTCGCTGGCGAAGCCGTTGAACGGCGGCAGCGCCGAGATCGCCACGCCGCCGATGAGGAAACACGTGGCGGTCACCGGCATCAGCTTGATCAATCCGCCGAGCCGCTCCATGTCGATCACGTGCTTGATCTGGTAGACACAGCCCGCGGCGTAGAACAGCTGGCATTTGAAGAAGGCGTGGTTGAGCACGTGCAGCAGGCCGCCGCCGAAACCCAGCGCGACCAGCGCCGAATTGTCCCAGGTCAGGCCCAGGCAGCCGACGCCGAAGCCGATTCCGGCGATGCCGACGTTCTCGGTCGACGAATAGCCGAGCAATCGTTTCAAGTCGCGCTGGCCGACGGTGTACAGGCCGCCGACCACCGCCGAGGTCACCGAGAAGGCGATCAGGAACCAGCCCATCCACTCGTCGGGTTTGCCCGAGAGTAGCAGAAAGCGCAGCAGGGCGTAGAGACCGGCCTTGTGGATCACCCCCGACATCAGCGCCGAAACGTGCGCCGGCGCTGCGGCGTGGGCGCGCGGTAGCCACGAATGGAACGGGAAGAACGCCGACTTCAATCCGAAGCTGGTGACCAGCAGCAAAAAGACGACGTTGCGCAGCGTTCCCGGGTGCGATCTCATCCAGCCGCCAAAATCGGCGAGATACCACGACTGGCTGTGGGTGTAGAGAATCATCACCGCGGCGATCAGGAAGATCAGCCCGACGTGCGTCGACACCAGGTAATTGAATCCCGCGAAACGCACTTTCTGATTGGTGTAGTCCCAGATCACCAGTTGCCACGCGGCGAGCGCAGCGAGCTCCCAGCCGAACAGGAAAGTGACGACCTCTTCTCCCGTATAAACGAGAAGAAAAGACAGCGAGATCATGTTGAGCAGCGCGAAGTGCACGCCGAGGTGGCGCGGCCCGGCGAAATACTTCTGCAGATAGCCGACGGCATAGACGCTGCCGAGCAGCGTCATCGGCAAGGACCAGCAGAGAAAGAACGCACCCAGCGCGTCGAGCCGGAAGTGAATTCCGCCGATCGGGTAGGCCCAGGGCATGCCGCCGGTGACGTCGGGGCCGCCCATCAGCACCGGGATCACCGCCGACCAGACGAGCGCGGTCGATATCGCCTGCGACGCCAAGCCGAAGCCGGCGCGGATATTGTTGCTCGTGTTGAGCAGGCAAAGCCCGGCACCCAGCGTCAGTATGAGCACAGCGAGGATCAGCTGGTTCATCGGGCGGTGCGCCGGAGCGCGGGACGGCGAAGGCCGACTTGCGCACAGGATTTGGCGAAAAGCCTCGGGGTTTCAGCAAGTATTGATGACACGTTCCCGGTAGCCCAGTCTTTTTATTGAACGAAGATGTGAATTGTATACAAATTTAGAAATGTTTCAATTACAATGAAACGCACATATTTGGAGATGGGAGAAGGTATCATGGAGGTCCGCACCGCCAGACTCACGATCCTGATCGATCCGAGAAAGAAAAAACTGTTCGAAGAGATCTGCGCGCAGCAGGATCTCAATTCGTCACAAGTGGTTCGCAGGCTGATGCGCCGCTATCTGCTCGAAAACATTCCGGCTGACGAAGTGCCTGACTGGCTTGTCCCGCACGCTTCGAAAAACGACGACTCCAGTAAATAGGCTCGCCTTCGCTGGCGGAGGCGGCGTGCCTGGGGCCGTCGTCCCTTCGGTTCGTGCCTTGACTGTGCTCGCGTACAAGGAAACGCAGTTCCCGGCTTCGCTTAATTGCCTTACGCATCGAATAATTCGATGTGGTAGTTAATAATATTCGACTTGTTGGATGCGTGTCCGCCTTCTACCATGCGGCCCCTTGAATCTATCCGTTTGCGCCCACTTTGCGCCGCCTAACCGGATGTCGGGTATAGGGCTCTACTGAACGAGTTGCAAATGCCGCACGGCTCGGTTCCTTGTGCCTGTTTCGAAGGTTCAAATAAAACCAAGGAGGAAAATCGATGGGTATGGACTATTTCGTCGCGCTGATGCAGATCATGATGGTCAACATCGTGCTCTCCGGCGACAACGCCGTGGTGATTGCACTGGCAGCGCGCAACCTGCCGGCCAGGCAGCAGAAACAGGCGGTGCTGTGGGGCTGCGGCGGCGCCATCGTGCTGCGTATCCTGCTCACCGTCGTCGCCGTCGCGCTGCTCAAGATCCCCTTCCTGCAGTTCTTCGGAGCGCTGCTGCTGATCTGGATTGCGATCAAGCTGCTGATCGAGGACGACGAGGGTGGCGCCCATCACCACGCCCATGACAGTATGTTCGGTGCCGTCAAGACCATCCTGATTGCCGACGTCGTGATGAGCCTGGACAACACGCTGGCCGTCGCCGGTGTCGCCAAGGGTAACTGGAGCCTGCTGATCGCCGGGCTGGTGCTGTCGATTCCGCTGATCGTTTTCGGCAGCACGATCATCATGAAGGCGATCGACCGTTTCCCGATCATCGTCTACATCGGCGCCGGCCTGATCGCTTACACCGCCGGCGAAATGATCGACTCCGACCTGGCGATCCAGCCTTATTTGCCGAGCATTTTCCACGGTACGGCGTATCTGGCCGTGGCGCTGACCGTTGGGGTGATCGGCTTCGGCTGGTGGTACAACACCAACAAGGGGCGGGATGCCAAGGGTGTTCTGGTGGCCGACGAGCACGCCGCAGAACGCCTCGAAGACGCTATCGACTGAGCGTCCGCCGCGCTCGAATGAACAACGGGAGCCGCTCTGCAGGCTCCCGTTTTCGTTCTGCCTCGCCTCGGCGCCGTCAGCCCGACGGGACGCCACGCCGGGTTTCGATTTACACTACGCGCCAATCTACGACCTTTGCGATTCGCACGAGCGGACATGCCCAGAACGATGAAAGCGCTAGCAATCTCTGGGCTGTTGATCGTCGCGCTCGGTGTCGCGGCGGTCGCCTGGATCTGGTATCCGTGGGTTTTTTCGCCGCACTACACGATCCATGTTGCGACCGGTCCGATCGGCAGCGCAGGGCAAAAATTCAATGCCGCGTTCAAGCGTGAAATGGCTGACGAACACCCGCGCGTGCGTCTGGCGCTGGAGGAGACCGGCAGCCTCCAGCAGAGCGCCGAAGATTTTCAAAGTGGCAAGTATGATCTGGCGGTGGTTCGCAGCGATCACCCGGCAGCAGCGAGCGGCGGAACGATCGTCATCTTGCGGCGGATTGCGCTGGTGATCATGGTTCCCGCCAATTCGCGCGCTACCTCGATGGCGGATCTGGTCGGCAAAAAGATCGCCGTTCTTGATGGCACGCCGGACGACGATCCGCTGCTGCGGACGGTGACCGATTTCTATAGCATCAGGTCGTCCGAAATTGAACGGATCGCGCTGACCGATCTGGGTGCGGCGCTCAAAAACAAGCGGCTGGCCGCGCTGATCGCGACCGGCTCGACCGGACCGGGGGCGGTCGCCGATGCCGTCAAGACCATCGTCAGGGCGACCGGCAAGGCGCCCAGATTCATCGACTTGGGGGCGCAAGAAATCACTGCACAAAACCCGCTGTACGAAGAAATGACGGTTCTTCCGGGAGCGTTCTTGGCGGCCCCAGCGGTCCCCTCCGAAGAGTTGACGACGGTCGCCGTCGCCGTTCGGCTGGTCGCCCAAAATTCGATGCCGAACGACGTTGCCGGTGAGATCACGCGCTTGCTATTGACGACGCGAGCCAAGCTCGCCGCGTCATTGCCGCAAGCGGGGCAGATCGAAGCGCCGGAAACCGACAAGAAAGGCGTGCTGCGTGCCCATCCAGGCGCCGCCGCCTACATCGACGGGACTCAGGAGAGCCTTTTCGATCAGGTCGTGACCCAGCTTTTCAATTTTTCGATCATCGGCGGCGTGCTCGGTTCGCTGGCGCTATGGTTCAGCGGTTTCTGGCGCAAACACCGTCCCGACGAGATCCAGAAAAATCTGGCGCGACTGCCGGCGATGATGCGCGAGGCCAGGTCAGCCCCGCTCGATCAGCTGGGGGCGATCGAAGACGAGCTTGACGTTCTGTCGGGTTGGTTGCTCGAGCGCTTCGTGCACGAAAAGATTGCGCCGGACCGGATCAACGGTGTGGTGGTGATCATTTCGCATATTCGCCTGCTGATCGAGCGTCGGCGAAAATCAGCCTGACCGCGCGCCCGCGCGGCCGGCATTTCGCCGCCTTTTTCGGCACGTTCCGCAGGCTATAATCGCTAGTTTCCACCGTTGCTCAAACGACATGCGTAGCGCAACCCTCGCCGTAATTATCGCCTGCGTCGCCGGCTGTGCCACGTTGACCCAGGTCGCACTCGACAAGCGCTTCGGTCCGACCGACCCGACACGTTTCGATCAGCCCGCGAGTGCGGCCACGAGCGCGGCCAACATCTCTTACCGCAAGGACGTGCGGCCGGTCCTCGAGCGTCGCTGCGTCGTCTGCCACGCCTGTTACGATGCCTCGTGCCAGCTCAAGCTCGGTGCCTGGGAAGGCGTCGCGCGCGGCGCCACCAAGGCGGTCGTCTACGATGCGACGCGTCTTGACGAGGCGGCACCGACGCGACTGTTCGTCGACGCGCAGCAACCGTCGGAGTGGCGGCAGAAGGGCTTCTACCCGGTGCTCAATGAGCACTCCCCGACGCCCGAAAACAACCTCGCGGCGAGCGTGCTCTACCGCAGCCTGGCACTCAAGCAGACGCACCCCTTGCCTGCCGACCAGAAAGTGCTGTCGAAAGACTTCGACTTTTCGCTCGACCGCGAACAAACCTGTCCGCGCCTCGACGAGTACGACGCCTACGAGCGCGACCACCCGCTGGGCGGAATGCCCTACGGGCTGCCGGCGCTCGCCGACGCCGAACTCGAGACCTTGACGCGCTGGCTTGCCGCCGGTTCTCCCGACGACGAGCCGCAGGCGCTATCGCCGGATCAGGCGCGTCAGTTGCGCGACTGGGAGCAATTCCTCAACGGCGAGTCGCTCAAGGAACGGCTGATGAGCCGCTACCTCTATGAGCATCTCTACTTGGGCCACCTGGTCTTCGACGGCGACCAAGAGCGGCGTTCGTTCCGTATCGTCCGCTCGTCGACGGCGCCGGGAGCGCCAACGCAAGTGGTCGCGACGCGCCGGCCTTACGACGATCCGGGCGTCGCTCGCGTCTATTACCGTCTCGAACCCGAAGGCGAGACGATCCTGGCCAAGACGCACATGCCTTATCTGCTGTCGCCGGAACGCATGAAGAAGCTGCGCGGCTGGTTCCTCGATCCTGCTTACCTAGTCAATGAGCTGCCGTCGTATGCGCTAGAGCTGGCGTCGAACCCGTTCATCACCTTCGCCGCGATTCCCGCCGCTTCGCGTTATCGCTTCATGCTCGACGAGGCCGAGTACTTCGTCATGAACTTCATCAAGGGCCCAGTGTGTCGCGGTCAGATGGCGCTCGACGTGGTCGACTCGCGCTTCTGGGTCTTCTTCGTCGATCCTGAGCACGATACCAACGCGGCGAGCGCCGAACTGCTGGCGCGCCAGGCCAACAATATGCGACTACCCGCCGCTTACGGCAGCGACGCGCCGGTGATCTCGGCGTGGCGTGAGTTGTCCAGGCTAGAAACCAAGGTGCTCGCCGCCAAGAACGAGCTGCTTAAGCAGCAGTTCGGCGGCGCGACCAAGGCTGATCTGTCGCTAATCTGGGACGGCGAAGGGCGCAACCCGAACGCTGCGCTGACGGTCTTTCGCCACTTCAACAGCGCCTCTGTGGTCAAGGGGCTGGTCGGCGGGGCGCCGAAAACGTCGTGGGTGATCGGCTACCCGCTGTTCGAGCGAATCTATTACCTGCTGGTCGCCGGTTATGATCCCTACGGCAATATCGGTCACCAGCTCAACAGTCGCCTGTACATGGATTTCATGCGCATGGAGGGCGAGTCCAATTTTCTGATGTTGCTGCCGCGGGCGTCGCGTCAGGCGATTCGCGACTACTGGTATCGCGGCGCCAGCGATGACGACAAATCGTATATCGACGGTGCCAAGAATCCGCTCGACCAGGAGACCGGCATTGTCTACCGCACCCAGGACCCCCAGAGCGAACTCTACGGTCTGCTCGGCCGCCGCCTGGCGCCGGTGCTCGGCTCGCGCTTCGATCTGGCGCGCTTGCCGAGTGGAGAACTGCGCCGTCAGCTGCAGCGCCTCGCTGCGGTGCGCGGCGCCAGCCTGTCGTGGCTGCCGCCGGCGGCCGTACTGCGCGTCGACGATCCGCCGCGTGCACCGCAATATTTCAGCCTGCTTTCGATTATCGGCCACAGCAACGTGACGCACCTGCTGCTCGAAAAACATACGTTGCTGCCCGCGGAGAACACGCTGACCGTCGTTCCCGGCTTTATCGGCGCGTATCCGAACGCGATTTTTCACGCCACGTCGGCCCAATTGCCGGCGCTCACTGCGGCGATCAGCAGGCTCGGGTCGGAGTCTGACTACCGCGCTTTCGCCGACCGCTTCGCGATCCGTCGAACCGATCCGGACTTCTGGGCGGCCAGCGACGCCATGCTCGACGCCTATGCGCGCTGGGCGCCGCTCGAAGCTGGTCTGCTCGATTACAGTCGGTTTGAGAATCGCTGAGCACCACCACTTTATCGATGAGGAATCAGAAGCCATGAAGATCGCGCGAACCGTCTTGTTCATCTGCACCGCCTGGTGTTGCTCGCTGGTCTGGGCCGATCCGGCAGCCTGGTACCTGTGGCGCAGCCCGCACGCCGAAGGTGCGATCTGCTCGCAAATTTCGCCGGGAGAAGGCTGGGTCGTCATCAAAGGCCCTTTCCAGGATGGCGTGTGCAAAAAGCCCGGCGTTCCGCAGCGCTGAGGGGCGTGCTGCGTTTATTGCCACATCCCGCGCATGCGCGATGCCAGGTCGATCGTGCGCTGCGCTAGCGCATCGATCCCGGCCGGCGCCGGCGCCGCTGGCGGCCAGACCCGGCTGGCAAAGCACGATAGCAGCCGATTGGGAATGAAGCGCGTGCGATTGGCATAGACGTGCCGGTCGCCGCCGCCCGCTTGCCCCGAAACATAGAAGCGCTGCGGCAGCATCAGTTCCAGATGGTCCTTGGCGCGCGTCATCGCGACGTAGAGCAGGCGGCGCTCCTCGTCGATCTCCTGTTCGCTGCCGGTCGCCAGGTCAGACGGAATGCAGCCGTCGATGACGTTGAGAATCGAAACCGACGACCATTCGCGCCCCTTGGCCGAATGGATCGTCGACAGGATCAGATAGTCCTCGTCGAGCAGTGGCGCGCCGGCCTCGCCGCTGGTCGCGTCGGGCGGGTCGAGCGTGAGCTCGGTGAGAAAGCGTTCCTGGTTCGGGTAAGTCGCGGCGATCCGCGTCAGTTGCTCGATGTCGGCCTGACGTGGCGCGGCGTCGTCGAACAACCGTTCCATTTGTGCTAAATACCACTGGCTGAGCTGCTCGAAGGACGAAGGCCAACTGGGGCGCCCGCCAAGGCGCTCGACCAGCGTTGCGAATTCGAGCCAGGCGGGCTGCGCGCTCGCTGGCACCGGTTGTTCGCCAAGCAGCGCGCAACCCGGCGGTGCCGCCTGCAGATTGTCCAGAATTCGGGTCGCTGATTTGGCGCCGATCCCCGGCAGCAACTGAAGTGCGCGGAACCCGCAGACTCGGTCGCGCGGATTCTGCGCCCAGCGCAGGATCGCCAGCACGTCCTTGACGTGCTTGGCTTCGAGAAATTTGAGTCCGCCGAATTTGACGAACGGGATATTGCGCCGCGCGAGTTCGAGTTCAAGGCGGACGCTGTGCGCCGAAGCGCGAAAGAGTACGGCCTGCGCTTTGAGCGCGATTCCCGTTTCGCGGCGCGCCAGCACCTGGTCGACGACGTAACTCGCCTGATCGACCTCGTCGCGCACCGACACCAGCAGCGGTGCCTGCGCCGATAGCCGTTCGCTCCACAGCTCCTTGCGGTAGCGTTCGCTGGCCTCGCCGATCACCGCGTTGGCGGCGGCCAGGATAGTCTGCGTCGAGCGGTAGTTGCGTTCGAGCGTGATCAGCCGCGCCGGCGGATCGAAGCGTTGCGGGAAGTCGAGGATGTTGCGCACCGTCGCGCCGCGGAAACTGTAAATCGACTGAGCGTCGTCGCCGACCACCGTCAGGCCCTGGCCATGCGGCTTCATCGCCAGCAGCAGTGTGGCCTGTAGGTGGTTGGTGTCCTGATATTCGTCGACCAGCACGTGGCTGAAGCGCGCGCCGATTTCGGCCGCCAGGTCGGTTTCGCCGACCATCTGCGCCCAGTAGAGCAGGAGGTCGTCGTAGTCGAGCACCTGTTGCGATTGTTTGGCTTTGACGTAGTCCAGGAACAGCGCCTTGAGTTCGGCCTCCCACTCGGCGCACCACGGGAAAGTGCTTTGCAGCACGTCGCGCAGCGCGTCCTGGCGATTGACCGCCGCCGAGTAGATCGCCAGGCAGGTGCCCTTGAGCGGAAAGCGCTTGCCCCTGTCGGCCAGGCCGAGTTCGTGGCGCGCGAGGTTCAAGAGGTCGGCGGAGTCGGCGCGGTCGTGGATGGTAAACGCCGGGTCAAGTCCGATGCGCGCGGCGTACTCGCGCAGCAAGCGCGCTCCGACGCTGTGGAAGGTTCCCGCCCACGGGAAGCCGGCGCTCGCCAGTTGGGCGTGTCGGCGCGAAAGCTGGCCAGCGATGCGCTGCACGCGCCGCGTCATCTCGTCGGCGGCGCGGCGCGAGAAGGTGAGCAGCAGGATGCGCGCGGGATCAGCGCCCTGCGCCAGCAGGTGTGCGACGCGATGCGCCAGCGTCATGGTCTTGCCCGATCCGGCGCCGGCGATCACCAGCAGCGGTCCGTTCGAGTTTTCGACGCCGTCGCCGTAGGTCGCCGCTGCGCGCTGCGCGTCGTTGAGCTTCGACAGATAAGCCGGGATGGTCGCCGGCTCGCTCACTGCGTGGCGTTTTCGGCAAGCGGTGTCGAAACCCGTACAGCGGCTCGGGCCGGCGCGGCGGCGACGGCCAGTACGATCGGCTCGTCGCAGTTCGGGCAGATGCGCAAGCGCGCATTGGCGGTGCTGGCCGCATCCATGGTCTGGGGGTCAAGCGGGCTGTGGCAGTGGGGGCAGATGAAACGTACGGTCATGGCAGGTCCTCGATTACTGTGATTATATACAGCTAATCGGCGTGCGCAAGCGAACGACGCAAGGTGCGGCGATGTCGGGGGGAGTACGCGCTTGAGCGCGTCGCCGATCGGCAGCGCCGCCAGTTATCAGGCGGTACTGCTCAGCGTACTCATCGCGCGTGAGCGCATTGACGAGGCGCGGAAATCATTAGACCGAACGAGCGATCGAGCAGCCATTTCGCTTGGCCTGGTCGGCACCGGCTTGAGATGCCTTTTTTGAAGACGGCTCACGATTCGAGAAGCACTTCCCGTTTTCCGTTTTCTGAACGGGACGAAGCGACGTTTTTTCGACGATCGACGCAACTTGCACAATGGAATTTGAGACCGAGACGAGATTCGTCACAATCGTCACCAACGAGGCGAGCACGATCAGGCTGCAGAGCAACACGCCAGCAGCCAGAACAAGCGCTCGGGTGCAGGAGGTCGATGCGGTGCTGAAACCTCCGACTGTTGAATTGGTGACCATCGATGAGCAACGCGCCAAGTCGTTGTGGGTTTACACCGATTGTCTCGATAATTTTCGATGACCGGGATCAGCCCCCGGCCATCGATCATGGCTACAAGGTCACCGCCAGCGGTTTGAGATTCCAGGTCTCCTTGCTGTATTCGGCGATGGCGCGGTCGGATGAGAATTTGCCGCTGTAGGCGGTATTGATGATCGACCTGCGCGTCCACTGTTCCGTATCCTGCCAGGCCGCACTGACCTGCTCCTGGCAGGCGAGGTAGGCCGCGTAGTCGGCGAGCACCAGGAACGGGTCGGAGTGGATCAGGTTATCTACCAGCGGGCGGAAAACTCCGGCGTCGCCGCGTGAGAAATGTCCGCTGCCGATCAGCTCAAGCACTTCGCGCAGTTCGTCGTTGTTCTCGATCAAAGTCGCTGGCCGGTAGCCCGATCGCCAGGTGTCTTCGACCTCTTGCGCGTTGAGCCCGAAGAGGAAGAAATTGTCGGCGCCGACTTCCTCGCGAATTTCAACGTTGGCGCCGTCGAGGGTGCCGATGGTCAGCGCGCCGTTCATCATGAACTTCATGTTGCCGGTACCTGACGCCTCCTTGCCGGCCGTCGAGATCTGCTCCGAGAGGTCGGCGGCCGGGTAGATCAGGTGCGCGTTCTTGACGTTGAAATTGGGGACGAAGGCGACTTTCATTCGCGTATTGACCTGCGGATCGGCGTTTACCGTCTCGGCGACGGCGTTGATCAGCTTGATGATCAGCTTGGCCAGATAATAACCCGGCGCGGCCTTGCCGCCGAAGATGAAGGCGCGCGGCGCGACCGATCGCGTCGGGTCCTTGCGCAGGCGGCAATACTGTGTGACGGCATGCAGTACGTTGAGGTGCTGGCGCTTGTATTCGTGGATGCGCTTGACCTGGATGTCGAACAGCCAGCTTGGGTCGAGCTCAATGCCGGTGCTGGCGCGCACCTGGGCGGCCAGCCGGGCTTTGTTGTCCTGTTTGATGGCGCGCCATTCGCGCCTGAATTCGGCATTCTCGGCATGGCGCGCGAGTCCGCGCAGTTTCGCAAGGTCGGTGAGCCAGCCGCCGCCGAGCGTGCGATCAAGCAGGTCGGCGAGTTCCGGATTGGCGAGCGCCAGGAAGCGGCGCGGCGTGACGCCGTTGGTCTTGTTGCTGAAACGCTCGGGCCACAACTCAAAAAAGTCCTTGAGCACGCTGGCCTTGAGCAGGTCTGAGTGCAGTGCGGCAACGCCATTGACGGCATGGCTGCCAACCGTCGCCAGATTGGCCATGCGCACCCGCTTGTCGCCTTCCTCGCTGATCAGCGACATGCGCGCGACGCGCGCTTCGTCGCCCGGGAAGCGCGCGCGAACCTCATCGAGGAAGCGCTGGTTGATCTCGTAGATGATTTCCAGGTGGCGCGGCAGCATTTCGCCGAACAGCGGCAGCGGCCAGGTTTCCAGTGCCTCGGGCAACAGCGTGTGGTTGGTGTAGGCGAAAGCGGCCTGGGCAATGGCCCAGGCATCGTCCCAGTTGAGTTGCCGCTCATCAACGAGCAGACGCATCAGTTCGGCGACGCCGATCGACGGGTGCGTGTCGTTGAGCTGGACGGCGAATGCTTCGGCGAACCGCTCGACCGCGACGCCGGCCAGGTCGAGGATGTGCAGCATGTCCTGCAGCGAACAGGAGACGAAGAAATACTGCTGGGCGAGCCGCAGGCGCTTACCGATCGCCGGCTCGTCGTTCGGATAGAGCACCTTGGTGATCGTCTCCGAGATCAGCTTGTCCTCGACGGCCTGATAGTAATCGCCGGTATTGAAAGCCTGGAAATCGAACGACTCGACGGCTTCGGCGCTCCACAAGCGCAGCGTGTTGCAGTTGGCGACGTCATAGCCCTGGATCGGCGTGTCGTAGGCGCTGCCCTTGACCACCCGGAGCGGTACCCAGCGGATGCGGTCGCCGCCCTCAGCATCGCGATAGTGCTCGGTATGGCCGCCAAAATTGACGTAATAGGCGATCTCGGGCTTGGCGACCTCCCACGGATTGCCGTAGCGCAGCCACTTGTCGGTGACTTCGGCCTGCCAGCCGTCGCGGATCTCCTGCTGAAAGATGCCGAACTCGTAGCGGATGCCGTAGCCGACGGCGGGCATCTGCAAGCTGGCCAGCGAGTCGAGATAACACGCCGCCAGTCGTCCCAGGCCGCCGTTGCCGAGCCCCGGTTCGGCTTCGCACGACAGAACCAGCTCGAAGTCTTGCCCGAGTTCGAGCAGCGCGCTGCGGACCTCTTCTTCGATGCCGAGGTTGAGCAGGTTGTTGCCCAGTTGCGGCCCGATCAGGAACTCGGCCGACAGATAGCAGGCGACCTTGCGGCCCATCTTGAAACAGCTCTCGGTGGTCCTGATCCAGCGCCGCTGCATGCGGTCGCGTATCGCCAGCGCGAGCGCCCGGTAGTAGTCGTTGGGCGTGGCGACGGCGGCCAGGCGGCCCAGCGAGTAGTGCAGGTGATCGACGATGGCCTGCTTGAGGGAAGCGCTATCCATTGCGGTGCGGACATCCGCGTTGGTGGCATGGGTGGTGTCAGGTAGCGAACTCTTGTTCGGTGCCACGAAGATTTTGCGTGTCATTTTGGTTTTTCTCCTCTGCGCGTTGGTTTTAACTTTGACCAGCGTTCATGATGCTGCCAAAAATTCCCAAAAGCCAGTTGAACAGGCCGTTGCTCAGGGCCGTCGCGTGAAACGATCTGATGGTTTGTCCGATTGTCGGCGATCGATCAAGAGTGCTCGTCAACGGGATGGTTTCGTTGTACAGTGGCCCCCGCTTCGCGGTGCATATTCAGCGGCTTCAAGCCGCCACGGTAAAAAATGAAGTGCAGCCTAAGGCCATGTTCTTAAAGTGGGACAAACTATAATGGCGATGTTTTAATAGTACTTTCGTCGTCTGTTTTACGCACCTATTGGGCAATCATGATCTCGCCAGTCAAATCCGACCGAGCAAGCCTGCGCCGCGCCCGTGAACTGATGCTGGAGCGCGGGGAGGTGCCGCTCGGTTATCTGGTCAGCACCTTGCTGGCCAAATCCTGGCGCCGTAGCGTCGACGCCGGACTCGCCCCCGAGGGCCGGCTGCCCGACGCCTGCCGTCTCGACGCCGCCGAACTGGCACGCGCCACCGAACGCCAGCGCGATCTGATCGCCAATGCCCGGCCGGTGATGGAGTATCTGCACGCCCAGACGCGTGAATCGGGCAGCATGGTGATCCTGGCCGACGACCGCGGCGTGCTGCTGCAGGCGCTTGGCGATCCAGACTTCCTGAGCCGCGCCGACCGCGTGGCGCTGGCCCCCGGCGCGTCCTGGCTCGAACGTCATCGGGGCACCAACGCCATCGGCACGGCGCTGGCCGAGGCGCGTCCGCTGGTGGTGCACGGTGGCGAGCATTTCCTTGAGCGCAACGGCTTCCTGTCGTGCGCGTCGGTCCCGCTGTCCGGACCCGACGGTCGTCTGCTCGGTGTGCTCGACATTTCGGGCGACGAACGCCAGCACCATCCGCACACCTTCGGTCTGGTGCGCGCTGCCGCGCAGATGGTCGAGAATCGTTTGTTCGACTCGCATCACGCCAGGAACCTGCGCATTCGCTTTCACGCCATGGCCGAAGGCATCGGCACCTTCGCCGAAGGCATCGCGGCGCTCACCGACGACGGCTGGATCATCGGCGCCAACCCGGCCGGGTTGGCGCTGCTCGGCCTGTCTGCCGGCGACCTGAAAGTTACGCCGCTCGAGCGGATTCTCCAGCTGCGTCTCAACGATCTCTTCGACTGGAACCGCCGTCGCCCCGGCGAGCCGATGCTGGTCGCGCGAGCCGACGGCAACCGACTGTTCGTCCGCCTTGAACCGGCGCTGGCAGGGCGCAATACGGCCCCCTCGGTCAGCGTGCCGGCTGGCGTGCGTCCACGTAGCGCGCTCGACGCCCTCGACACCGGCGACGAACGCCTGGCAGCGGCGATCGAGAAGGCGCACAAGCTGATCGGCAAACCGATCGCCTTGCTGCTGCAAGGCGAGTCAGGCGTCGGCAAGGAGAGCTTTGCACGCGCCTTTCACGCTTCCGGTCCGCGTCAGGACGGCCCGTTCGTCGCGGTCAATCTGGCCGCGTTGCAGGATAGCCTGATCGAAGCCGAATTGTTCGGCTACGCGCCGACGCTTTGCCGCGAAGGGGCGCTGGGACGCATTCGCGAGGCGCATGGTGGCACGCTCTTTCTCGATGAGATCGAGACCATGCCGCGGGCGATTCAAGCGCGTTTCCTCAAGGTCATGCAGGACCGCCGGACGACGCCGATCGGCGGCGAGCCGGAAGCGGCTGATTTCGTGTTGATCTCGGCGACGCACTGCAATCTGAAGACCCATATCGAGGAGGGGAGCTTCGACGCCGACCTTTACTACCGGATCAACGGCCTGACGCTGCAGCTTCTGCCGCTGCGCGAACGCAAGGATTTTCCCGCCATCGTTGCCCGCCTGCTGCAGGAGCTGGCGCCCGATCGCGGCGTCAGTCTGGAGCCGGCGGTTGCCACCGCCTTCGCCGAGTATTCATGGCCCGGCAATTTGCGCCAACTGAGCAACGCGCTGCGCGCGGCTTGCGTGCTGCTCGACGAGGGCGAGTCCCGCGTCGGCTGGCAGCACCTGTCCGATGACCTGGCCGAGGAACTGCGTTGGCAGGTCAGGCAAGCGCCGAGCGTCGACGGCGGTGCGACGGAAAATCTGCGTGAGCTTTCACAAACGACGATTGCCCGCGCCATCGCGCTGAGCCACGGCAATATGTCGGAAGCCGCGCGGCGTCTGGGAATCAGCCGCAACACGCTGTACCGGCGTCTGAATGCAAAAAGCTGACGACCGCGTCAACCTAAACAAAGGCCCGTGGGGCATAGCGCCACGGGCCGGATCCTTCTCAGCTCAGCAGCCGCGCGTGCGCTGGTGCTGATCAGGTGCTTTCCTACTTCAGCGCCGCGGCGCCGGCCAGGGCCACCTCGTTGTCGTCTTCGACGCTGCTGCCGCTGACGCCGACGGCGCCGATGATGTTGCCGTCCTTGTCCTTGAGCGGAATGCCGCCGGGGAAGGTGATCAAGCCGTTATTCGAGAACTCGATGTGGTACAAGGGCTTGCCCGGTTGCGCGAGTTCGCCGAGCGTTGCGGTCGGCATGTTGAAGAGGCGCGCTGTTTTGGCTTTCTTGATCGAGATGTCGATGCTGCCGAGGAAGGCGCCGTCCATGCGGACAAAGGCCTTGAGGTTGGCCCCGGCGTCGACCACCGCGATATCCATCAGGGTCCCTTGTTTGACCGCTTTGGCGCGTGCCGCCGAAACGATCGCCATGGCCTGCTCCAGCGTGATGTCGCCGCCGCCCGCGGCGACCGCCGAGGTGGTGATTCCGAAGGCGCTGAGAAAGCACATCATGAACGCCAGTAGTGCTGATTTCATACCGATTCTCCTTGATCTGTCTTGCAAAGGCCGTTGGACACTAAGTGCAGCTGCCCGTTGGCGCTGGATTTTCTGATCTTCAAGCGGTAGTGCCGGAAATTTTCGCGCAGTGGGTCGATGGCCTCCTTTTGTTCGGTTGGGAAACGCTGCGCGCAGTATTGCGAGTCGCCCAAGCAGCCAGCAATGCAAACCGGGCGTTTGAACAAAGCGCTGTGTCAATTCGTGACACGGCCGATTTTTCGCTCGCACAGGGCTCGCCAATCCGGTGCAAAGTCGAGTACAAAGACACTTGTTCGTCGTGGCGACCCGGGCGCATTCCCGGAATCGTCGCCAGACGCTTTTCTCCTTGCTCGTGAGGACTCTGCCAAGTGAATGACCAGCAATTGCTGCGCTACAGCCGCCATATCCTGCTCGACCAAATCGGCATCGAAGGGCAGCAGCGCCTGCTTGATGCTCACGTGCTGATCATCGGCATGGGCGGCCTGGGGTCGCCCGCCGCGCTTTATCTGGCGGCCAGCGGCGTCGGCAGGCTGACGCTGTGCGACGACGATACGGTCGATTTGAGCAACCTGCAGCGCCAGATCATCCATCGCACCGCGACGGTCGGCCAACGCAAAGTGGATTCGGCGAAAGCTGCCGTGCACGAAATCAACCCCGAGGTCGACTGCCGGGCTCTGCCGCAGCGCGTCGACGCGCTGCAGCTCTCCGAGTTGGTCGATCAAGCCGACGTCGTGCTCGATTGCTGCGACAACTTTGCGACGCGCTACGCCGTCAATCGCGCCTGTCTCGCGCAGCGCAAGCCGCTGGTTTCCGGGGCGGCGATCCTGACGCACGGCCAGCTGGCGGTATTCGACTTTCGCCGTGCCGATAGCCCGTGCTACAACTGCCTGTTTGCCGAAGAGAGCGAGGCGCCTGAATTGCGCTGCGCGACGACTGGCGTCTTCGCGCCGCTGGTCGGCATCATCGGCACGATGCAGGCGGCCGAGGCGATCAAGTTGCTGGTCGGAATAGAGCGCGGACTTACCGGCAAGCTGCTCTTTGTCGACGCGCTCGACATGAACTTCATGCGCAGCGAGCTGTGCAAGGATCCGTCGTGCAGCGCGTGCGGCGAACCGTCCGGCGAGACTGTTGTCCGATGAAGCTGGCTTGACGGTGCCGCCGAAATTTACGCGAGAGGTGTTGCTGAAATGAACGAACTGACCCATTTTTCCGAAGCCGGCCGCGCGCGAATGGTCGATGTTTCGGAAAAGACCAACACGAGTCGCGTGGCGATTGCCAGCGGCGTGCTGCGCATGCAGCCGGCGACGCTTGAGCGGATCCGTGCCGGCGGGATCGCCAAGGGCGACGTGCTGACCGTCGCCGATGTCGGCGCGGTGATGGCCGCCAAGCACACGCCGGACATCATCCCGATGTGTCATTCGCTGGCGCTTTCCGGCGTCGACGTCGCCTTCAGCGAGATCGATGCCGATGACGACGGCCGCGTCGGCATTCGCGTTGTCACCACGACGACTTGCGTCGGCCAGACCGGCGTCGAGATGGAAGCGCTGTGCGCGGCGAGCGTCGCGTTGCTCACCATCTACGACATGTGCAAGGCGATCGACCGCGGCATGATCATCGAAGGTGTTCAGCTTGACGAAAAGCGCGGCGGCAAGAGTGGGATCTGGAAACGCGGAGACGCCAAGTGATCAAGGTCCTGTTTTTCGGGCCGGTCGCCGAGCGCGCCGGCTGCAATTCGCTGGCCGTCGAGCACCGCGCCGGGCTGCGCTTGCAGCAGCTGCGCGACGAGCTCGCCGCGCAATACGCGCCGGCCTTCGCGCTGGTCTGCTTCGTTGCGGTCAACGGCGCGCAGGTGCACGATCTCGCGCAGCCAGTTGCCGACGGCAGCGAAGTGGCGTTCATGGCCAAGTTTTCGGGAGGTTAGGATGAGCGCTGCGGTCAGAATCCAGGTCGAAGATTTTTCTCAGGACGACGAGATTAACGCGTTGCGCGGGAGTTCCAAGCGCATCGGCGGAATCGCCACCTTCCTCGGTTGTGCGCGCGATTTCTCCGAAGGGCGCGAGGTTTCGGAGATTTCCTTCGAGGCTTACGGCAGCATGGCGCTCGCGGAAATGAACGCGCTGCGCAGCGAGGCGATCGAGAAGTTCGCGCTGCTCGACGCGCGCCTCGTCCATCGCGTCGGCACGGTCAAGGGCGGCGACAACATCGTCTTCATCGCCGCCGGCGCCGAGCATCGCGCCGCAGCCTTCGACGCTTGCCGTTGGCTGATCGACGAGCTCAAGGCGAGGGTGCCGATCTGGAAAAAAGAAATTACCCCCGAGGGGGACTCGTGGGTCGTTCCGCATCCGTAAAGCAGACAGGGGGAAGCATGGAGAATCTCAAGGCAAGCGGAGCGCAGCGCGTCATTTTTGCGACGATCGGTCGGCTCGGCGTCGAAACAGTGACGCTCGAAGCGTCCCTGGGACGCGTCCTGGCCGAGGACATTCACGCCAACCGCGACCTGCCGCCGTACGACGTCTCGGCGATGGACGGCTTTGCGCTGCGCGCTGCGGACAGCGTCGCCATTCCGGCGAGGCTGCTGATTACCGAAGACATCAACGCCGGCGACCTGCCGCAGCGTGCGGTCAATTCCGGTCAGTGCGCGCGGATCATGACCGGCGCGCCGATGCCGCCGGGCGCCGACGGCGTGATCAAGGTCGAGGACACCGACGAGCCGGTTCCCGGCAGCGTAGAGCTCAAGGTCGCCATCGCCGTCGGCAATTTCGTTCGTCCGCGCGGCGAGAGCATGCACTTGGGCGACCGCGTTCTCGCCGCAGGGACGACGATCACGCCGGGTGTCGTCGGCGTGCTGGCGACGGTCAAGGCGACGCGCTTTGCCGTTTATCGCCGGCCGCGCGTGGCGATCCTGTCGACCGGCGACGAACTCGAAGGCCTCAACGATCCGGTCGATCCGAACAAGATTCCCGACTCCAATACCTACGCGCTGATGGCGCAGCTGCAATCGCTCGGCGTCGAGCCGGTGATCCTCGGCATCGCGCGCGACGATCAGGTCGAACTCGAAAGCTATCTGCAGCGCGGGCTCGAATATGACGTGCTGCTGGTCTCCGGCGGCAGCTCGGCGGGCGTTCGTGATTACGTTCGCTCAAGCATCGAAAAGCTCGGCGTGGACATCAAATTCTGGCGCGTCGCGACGCGGCCCGGACATCCGCTGGCTTTTGGCGTGACCGACACGACGGTCTTTTTCGGCCTGCCGGGTTACCCGGTGTCGAGCATGGTCTGCATGGAGCAGTTCGTCATTCCCGCGCTACGGCGCATGATGGCCGAGCAGCACCCGTACCGGCGCACGTTGAACGCGCGGCTGGCGAGCGCGTTCAAGACCAACCCCGGGCGCACCGAGTTCGTCCGCGTGCAATTGACGCAGGAAGATGGCGAGTTCGTCGCCCGACCGACCGGCAGTCAAAGCAGCGTCGTGCTGCTGTCGATGGCCAAGGCCGACGGCTTCATGGTCGTTCCCGCCGCGTGCCCGGGACTTTCTGCCGGCGCTACGGTCACCGTGCAGCTCTTCGATAGCGCGGCCTGGCAGGATCATATGGGTTTTGAGGAGTAGACATGAGCAATGCACGAATCGGCATCCTGACCATCTCCGACCGCGCCAGCCGCGGCGACTATGAAGACAAAGGCGGCCCGGCGCTGCACGCCTGGTTGGCGCGCGTGCTCGTCAGCCCCTGGGAGGCGGTGGCGCGCGTGATTCCCGACGAGCAGCCGCTGATCGAGGCGGCGCTGATCGAGCTTGGCGATGTCGTCGGCTGCAGCCTGATCGTCACCACCGGCGGTACCGGCCCGGCGGCGCGCGACGTGACGCCGGAAGCGACCGAAGCGGTCTGCGCAAAGATGATGCCGGGCTTCGGCGAGCTGATGCGCAGCGCCTCGCTCAAAGTCGTTCCGACCGCGATCCTGTCGCGCCAGACCGCTGGTATCCGCGGCAAGTGCCTGATCGTCAATCTGCCGGGCAAACCGTCGGCGATCGACGACTGCCTCGACGCCGTATTCCCAGCGATACCGTACTGCATCGACCTGATCGGCGGTGCCTATCTCGAAACCGATCCGGAGCAATGCAAGGCCTTTCGTCCAGCGCACGCGGCCAAGCGCTGATTGCCGAGCTGGGATTGGATTGATGACGGAGAAAAACGATGTCAGCCTGCATCGAACTGCATGCCTTCATGGGCCTTGCCGACCTCTTTCGTGAGCGGCAGTGGTCGAATCCGCACGACTTCGCGCTCGACCACGAAACATCGGGCGCCGAACTGCTCGACGCGCTCGATATCCCGCGCTCAGGCGTCGAAGTGATCTTCGTCAATCGCCGCGCGATCGCCGCCGACTGCGCGGTGATCCGTCCGGGCGATCGCGTCGCGCTGGTGCCGCCCGGCGTCCCTGGGCCGCACCGCGTACTGCTCGGTTTCAAGAACCGCTGATCAAACGGCGGTTTTTGCCAGACGTAACGCCTCACGCTTGATCTTCGCTTGGGGCGCTAAGCAGAGCATTGATAAGCGGCCAGTTGCGATCACTCTGTAGGACTGCTTGATAGTAAGCAGTCAGTTGGAGCGGCTGATTCCGCGGCGAACAAATCGACCGCTTCTTGAGTACTGCGCCGTTACGTTTTCCCGGTAGCTCAGCTGGCCATTGACGAAAACGTGTTTGACGCCTTCGCTGATCAGGCAGGGGGCGGCGAAGGTCGCCCGATCACGAATGGTCTCGGCGTCAAAAACGACGATGTCGGCGTAATTGCCTTCTGCGATTAGGCCGCGCTCCGGCAGCCCGAACTGTGCGGCAGGCAGACCGGTCATCTTGAAGACCGCACTTTCGAGGCGCAGCAGTCCGACCTCTCGGCAGTAGTGGCCGAGCACGCGCGGAAAGGTTCCCCACAACCTTGGGTGCGGGCGAGTATCGTGCGGCAGGCCGTCGGAGCCGATCATCGTTCGCGGATGCGCCAGCACCCGCCTAACGTCTTCTTCGTGCATCTGGAAGTAGCAGGCACCGCCCGGCTGCAGACGCAGACACGCCTGATTTTGACTGACCCCCCAGAGCCGCGCGATATCGGCGAGCAGTCGCCCGGCCATCTCGGGAAAGGGCTCGGACTGGGTGATCAGGATGTCGATCGCGGGATCGACCAGATCCTCGCGCAGCACCGTCGATCCCGCGGTATAGGGATAAACGTCGAGCCCGATCGGTTGGCGTGTCGCCAGCCGGTCCATCAGCGCCAGGGTCTGTTGCGTACGCCCCCAGTTGGCTGGGCCGGCGCACTTGTGATGCGAGAGTATCAGCGGCAGGCCGGCGCGGCGTGCCGTTCGCGCGGCTTCTTCCATGGCGGCGATGATGCCTTCGAGTTCATCACGAATGTGCGTCGCATAGACGCCACCGGCCTGCGCGACGGCCGACGTGATGGCGACCAGCTCCGGCTCGTCGGCGGCGAACGCGGCCCGGTAGAAAACGCCGGACGACAGGCCTAGCGCGCCGTCGGCCATGGCCTGGCGCATCGTCTGCGCCATGACTTCGCGTTGTGCCGAGCTGGCCGCCCGGTCGAAATCCTGCATTGCTGCAGCGCGCAGACTGGTATGGCCGATCAGCGCGGCGACATTGACCGCGGGCTGAACAGTATCGACCGCGTCGGCGTAAGCGGCGAGGCTTCCGTAGCAGAAGTGGTCAGTGCCGAGCAGTCCGAGCGGTTCGATCGGGCTGGCGGTGACCAGAGGCGCCAGGGAGATTCCGCAGTTGCCGGTGATCACGGTGGTTACCCCTTGCGAAATCTTCGAACGCATCTGTGGCGCGGCGAGAACGATGGCGTCGTCGTGGGTGTGCACGTCGATGAATCCCGGCGCGATCACCAGTCCCGAACAATCGATGACGTCGTGCGCCGCCGCAGCGTCGATATTGCCGATCTGCACGATGCGCTCGCCGTCGATCAGGACATCGGCCGGATAACCGGCCGCTCCCGATCCATCGACGATCAGTCCGCCGTGCAGCAAGGTAGTTGTACTCATTGGTGTATTACTCCTGTTCCCGTTCGGCCTTAGTCCAGGCCATAGTCATGGCGATGTGCGCCTCACTGTCGATGCCGTGCTCCTCGAGCACGCTACGAAACTTGCGTAGCCGTTCGGCGGCCCGCGAACCGAGGCGCTGGCCGACCAGTACGGTGAGAATCTCGACGGCCAACAAATGGGCGATATAGGCCTCGGTGCCGACGCGCATCACCGCGTCCTCGGGCACCGAAGTGCCCAGAACGATGTCGGCTTCCTTGGCCAGCGGAGTGTTGGGCTGGGTCAGCGCGATTACGGTGGCACCCTGCGAGCGCGCGAAGCGCGTCGCTTCGAGCAGCGTCGGCATGCGTCCGACGTGCGAGACGGCGACCGCGACGCCCTTGTTGCCCAGAGTGCACGCCGAGATCAGTTGCTGGTGCGCGTCGAAATAGGCGTTTGAATGAACGCCAAGGCGGAACAGGCGGGCCTGCAGATCGGTGGCGATGAAGGTCGAGGTGGCTCCCGCCGAGTAGCAGTCGACGCGCTCGGCGGCGGCGATCACCTCGGCTGCGCGCTGCAGCGCCGCGACGTCGAGTTGACGCTCGAGCGCCGACATCGAGGCGGTCGCCGAACGCACGATCTTGCCGACGATTTCTGCGGGGGAGTCTTCGGAGCTCACGCTGCGGTGCAGGTATGAGCCGCCGAGCGCGATGTCCTGCGCCAGCGCAACCATGAACTCGCGCACGTTGGAAAAACCGAAGGTGCGGCAGGTTCGAACGATGGTCGGCATTGAAACGCCGGCGCCTTGCGCCAGTTGCTCGACGGTCGCGCCGACCGCGCCCTGCGGGTCCTGGGCGATCAGGTCCACAACCCGCTGTTGGGCCGCGGGCAAGTTCGGATAGTGTTCGCGCAGTTGTTGCAGCAGGCTGTTCATGGCGATCAGAAGCGGGTCGTGACCGCGGCGCAGACGGCGTAGTTGTCGTCGACGACCGGTAGCCAGCGCCATTTGTCGAAGGTCGTGCACGGATGCGAGATGCCCAGGCCGATCAGGTCGCCGACCTCCGGACCGGCCTGGCCGACGGGATAGTGCAGATAGGCATGCTGATCGTTGAGCGCGGTGAGTTGCCAAGCGTCGGGGATGGCGCGCGGAAGCGGCTCGCCAGCGACCTGGTGGAATCTCGCGATGGGCAGTTCGAGATCGTAGGAAATGTCGCGCTTGCCGCAGGACAGGATGACGAGCCCCGGCTCCGGGCACGACTGGACCATCGCCCAGACCTCGATCGCCGGCAACAGGCTGTCGCTGCGTCCGATGCGTTCCTCGACGCGTTGCAGCAGGCGCTTGTACGAGCCGTCGTCGTGGGTGACGTAGCAGCCCGAACGCAGAATGCCGGTCACTGGCCGCGACAGCGCTGGCAGCAGTCCGTCGGTGACCAGATCGAAGAGCGCCGAGCCGCCAGCGGTCATCAGGATCTGGCCGCCCGAAAAATAACCGCGCTGGTCGCATTGGCTGGCCGCTTCGACGACGCGCTGCATCAGCGCGTCGACTGCGCGGCGGTCGTGTTCCGACTCGCCTTTGGCGACGCTGCCTTCGTAGCATTCGATGCCGCCGAGCGCCAACGCTGTGCTGGACTTGATGCGCACGGCGAGCTGCAGCGCTTCGCCGAGCGTGCGGCAGCCGGTGCGCTTGCCGTCGATGCCGATCTCGAGCAGACAGTCGAAGCGAGTGTTCGAGCGGCGGCGCTGCCGCCAGCTCTCGATGCGCTCGACCTGGGCGATCGAATCGACGAGAAACCAGACCTTGAGTTGCGGATCGGCCGCGAGCATTTGCGCCAGACCGTCGAGGTCGGCGTCGCAGACGACCTGGTTGGCGATCAGCGCGCGCTTGATTCCGCTCTCGAGACCGACACTCAGCTGGTAGACGGTGGCGAACGACAAGCCCCAGGCGCCGGCGTCGATCTGCCGCTGGTAGATCTCGGGCGACATCGTCGTCTTGCCGTGCGGGGCGATTCGCAGTCCGCGTTCGCGCGCAAAGTCCTGCATCCAGGCGATGTTGTGACGCATGGCTGAGTCCTTGAGGATGGCGATCGGAAACGGCAGGTCGCCGGCCATGACGTTCCAGTGACGGTCAGCGATCTCGTCGATCGGGCAAGGTGCGGCGGCGGGCGGAAAGCCCTTGTAGCGACGGTCGAGAATTGTTGTGGCGCTCATGTTGGTGTTCCTTTGCTTGGCAACAGATTGAGTTCGTCGCGCAGACAGGCTTTCCAGTGTCCTGGCGCGACTTCAACGAGCGGCGGCGCCTGCTCGGCGCAGGCCGGCAGGGCGTGCGCGCAGCGGGTACGGAAGACGCAGCCGGACGGTGGATTGGCCGGGCTCGGAATATCCCCGATCAGCAGCGGACGCTCGGCGTTGCGCTGCGCCGGATCGGGGATCGGCGCGGCGGCGAACAGCGCCTGGGTGTAGGGGTGCCGCGGGCGATTATAAAGCGCGCGGGTCGGCGCGACTTCCATGATCTTGCCCAGGTAAAGGACGATCACGCGATCGCAGAGGAATTCGACGACGTCGAGGTCGTGCGAAATGAAGAGCATGGTCAGGCCGAAGCGTTCCTTGAGGTCGCCCAGCAGATTGACGACCTGCGCCTGGATCGAGACGTCGAGCGCCGACAACGGCTCGTCGGCGACGATGAAATCGGGTTCGACGGCCAGCGCTCGGGCGACGCCGATGCGCTGGCGCTGGCCGCCCGAAAACTCATGCGGGTAACGTTCGGCATACTCGGCGCGCAGGCCGACCAGCTCGAGTAGTTCGGCGATACGTGGCGTGCGGGCATTGCCCTTGGCCAGACCGTGGGTGTCGAGCGCTTCGCCAAGAATCTGGCGGATTCGCATGCGCGGATTGAGGCTGGCGTAGGGATCCTGGAAGATGATCTGCAGGCGCGAACGCAACGGCCGCATCTGGCGCTGCGAGAGCTTGGCGAGGTCGTGGCCGGCGTAATGGATCTGCCCGTCGGTCGGGTCAAGCAGGCGGATCAGCATGCGCCCGATGGTGCTTTTCCCTGAACCCGATTCGCCGACCAGCCCCAGCGTCTCGCCCCGGCGGATCGAAAAACTGACGCCATCGACGGCGCGCACCGGGTGCGCGCCGCCGCCGAAAAATTTGCGCAGTCCGTGCGCTTCGATCAGGACCTCGTTGTCGCTCATTGCTTACTTCCTTGCTCGGCCAAGATGCAGCGCAGCTTGCCGGAGGCGGTGTCGGCCAGCAGCGGCATGGCCAGGTCGCACGCTTCCTGGTGCTGCGGACAGCGCGGCGCGAAGGCGCAACCGGGCGGCGGTTCGAAGGGGCTGCAGACCTGGCCGGCGATTGCCTGCAAGCGCGGCCGCGTTGTTCCGGCGGCGGCGCCACGCGCGGCCAGCGCGGGCAGGCAGGCAAGCAGCCCGCGGGTATAGGGATGGCGCGGCGCGGCGAAAAGCTCGTCGACCGGCGCCGACTCGACGATGCGCCCGGCGTACATCACCGCGACCTGGTCGGCGTACTGCGCGACGACGCAGAGGTTGTGCGTAATGAATAGCACGCTCATCCCGGTCTCGCGCTGCAGGCGCTGGATCAGCGCCAGGATCTGCGCCTGGATGGTGACGTCGAGCGCCGTAGTCGGTTCGTCGGCGATCAGCAGCGTCGGGTTGCAGGCCATCGCCAGCGCGATCATGACACGCTGGCGCATGCCGCCCGAGAGCTGGTGCGGATACTCGGCAAGACGTCTTGCGGCGGCCGGGATCTCGACCAGGTCGAGCATGCGCTTGGCGTGCTGCAGCGCTTGGCTGCGGTCCATCCCGAGATGCAGGCGCGCCGATTCGGCGATCTGTTCGCCGACGGTCAACACCGGGTTGAGGCTGGTCATCGGCTCCTGGAAAATCATCGCCAGTTCGTTACCGCGCAGGCGGCGGTGCGCGCCCTCGGCAAGGCTCAAGAGGTCTACGCGGCGTCCGTCGCGGCAGGTGAATATGGCCTGGCCGCCGACCTGCGCTTGCGAGCCCTTGCCATGCAGCGCCATCAGTCCGAGGCTGGTCACCGACTTGCCTGATCCCGACTCGCCGACCAGCGCCAGCGTGGCGCCGGCGGCGATGTCGAAAGAGACGTCGGCGACGCTCTGGACGCGGCCGCGATCGGTCATGAACGAGGTCGAGAGCTGGCGCACCGAAAGGCGCGGCGTGGCCGGAATGGCGGGCTGGTTTGTGTCGAAGGGTTGCGCGCTCATGTAGTTTCCCTGAGTTTCGGATCGAGCAGGTCACGCACGCCATCGCCGACGATCTGCAGGCACAGCGCCGTCAGGATGATCGCGACACCGGGAAAGACGATGGTCCAGAAGGCCTGGTCGGCGTACTGCAAGCTCGCCGCGATCATCGTTCCCCAGGTCGGAATGTCGGGCGGCACGCCAACGCCGAGGAAGGACAGCCCGGCTTCGGCGAGGATCGCGTAAGCGAAGATGAAGGTCAGTTGTACCAATACAGGTGACATCAGGTTGGGCAGGATGTGCGCGTAGAGGATGCGCGGCGTGCCGACGCCGATCGCGCGCGCAGCGTCGACGAACAGCAGTTCGCGAATCACCAGCGTCGAGGCTCGCACCACCCGGGCGACGCGCGGCGTGTAGACGATCACCAGCGCCAGTACGACGTTCCACAGCGAGGCCCCAAGAATGGAGACCAGCGAGATGCCGAGCAGGATATCGGGGAAGGACATCATGGCGTCGACGATGCGCATGATCGGCGCATCGAGCCGGCGGAAGAACCCGGCCAGCAGACCGAGAACGGTTCCGGCGACGACGCTCAAGCAGGCCGTTGCGACGCCGATCAGGATCGAATAGCGGCCGCCCCAGACGATGCGCATCGCAAGGTCGCGCCCGAGTTCGTCGGTACCCGCCCAGTGCGCCGCCGATGGCGCGCGCAGGCGATCGAGCACGGCGATGGCGTTGGGATCGACGTCCGAGAGCAGCGGAAAAATGAGCGCCAGCGCGGCGATGGACAGCAGCAGCAGCGCGGCAATCAGTACCACGCGACGGTGGAATAGCCTTTTGAGCAAAGCGGTCAGTGGATTCATTTCACACCCGGATGCGCGGGTCGACCAGCATATAGACCAGGTCGATCAGCAGGTTGATCAGCACGTAGATCGCGGCGATCACCAGCAAGGCGCCCTGGATCACCGGGTAATCACGACGCAGTACCGCGCGCACCACCAGATTGCCGACGCCGGGCAGGTTGAACACCGTCTCGGTGACCACCGCGCCGCCGATCATCAGTGCGGTGGTCAGGCCGACGACGGTGACGATAGGCACCAGCGCGTTGCGCAGCACGTGCTTGAGAATAACCACTCGCTCGGAAAGGCCTTTGGAGCGCGCGGTGCGCACGTAGTCTTCGTTGAGAATGTCGAGCACCGAGGCGCGAGTGAAACGGATGATCAGCGCTGAATTGAGCACGCCCAACACCACCGCCGGCAGCACCAAGTGGTGCAGCCGTTCGAGCAGCGACACCCCCGGGTTGCCGTAGCCCGATGCCGGAAACCAGCCGAGCTTGACGGCGAAGATCTGGATCAGGATCAGCCCCATCCAGAAGCTCGGGACGCTGGCGCCGAGCATCGCCACCGCGCTCAATATCTGGTCGACCAGGCGGCCGCGCCAAACCGCGGCGATGAGGCCGCAGGGAATGCCGATCAGCGCCGCGATGGCCACCGCGAACAGCGCCAGAAAGGACGTCGGCTCGGCGCGTTCGGCCAGCGCCTGGGTCACCGGGCGCTGCAGAAAAATCGAGTTGCCGAGATTGCCCTGAGCGACCTCCTTGACCCAGTAGCTGAACTGGGTCAGCAGCGGCTGGTCGAGGCCGTACTGCACGCGCACCTGGGCGATGTCCTCGGCACTCGCCTGGTCGCCGAGCAGCAAGGCAATCGGGTCGCCGGAAGCCAGCCGGGTCAGGGCGAAAACCATGACCGCGACGAGCAGCAGCACGCACAGCGTGCCGCCCAAGCGCTTGAGTAAGAAACGAAACATGGGGCTTAAGTCCGCAATGGCGGGCGCCTAGCGTTTTGAGCCGGGCGCGACCGCGGTGAAGTGATGGCTTATCGGCTTACTTGCCGGCGACCTTGGCATTCCAGAAGAAGGGCCAGGCAGACGGGGTGTAGCCCTGCAGACGCTGGGCGCGCGCCGAAAGGCTGTTGAACTTGCCCACGTTGATGTACGGCACTTCGTCATAGACCACCTGCTGGACCTTGGCCCACAACGCGCCGCGCTTGACCGGGTCCATCTCCTTATTGAACTCGGTCAGCACCGCCAGTTTGGCCGGACTGCTCCACCAGCCCGGCGCGCCGTCGCTCAGCTGTGGCGGCGAGAGCATCGGCTCAGGGAACTGGCCGGAGTGCGTGACGTAGATGTCCCACAGTCTGGGATCGTTGCGCCGCTGGACCAGCGTCGCCCAGTCGACGACCTGCAGTTCGACCTTCATTCCCGCGCGCTTGAGTTCCTCGGCCATCACCAGCGCCATGTTGTAGTGGAACTCGTACTGGCGGC
>Ga0316604_10000196_pt1 | contig 92277 bp, 83 predicted proteins | sample OWC_soil_day20_C_FD_207650 | JGI IMG/M metagenome (GOLD analysis project Ga0316604, IMG submission 207650) | Wetland soil microbial communities from Old Woman Creek delta, Ohio, United States - OWC_soil_day20_CT | ecosystem: Environmental > Terrestrial > Soil > Wetlands | place: USA: Ohio... | reverse complement strand
CAATACTCGTCTGAAATACAAAATAAGCAACTACTGAAATCGCTAACCATCCTACAATGCCACTTACATCTGCTGCCTGTTTCCAAATGATCAACATAGCCAAAATAACGACAATTGGCAACAGAGTTAATACTAATATTTCCATTTTAATCCCCTTCCTACTTTTCCTACAATACTACTAACACCTATAGAATAAAAAACTCCCGTCCCTTAATTAAATAAGGGACGGGAGTATATTCCCGCGATACCACCCTTGTAGAGCCACTAAACCAACATGGTTATCGACTCCTCCTCTGCAGAGTACGAGTAAGACACAAACTTACCGATACCCTCTTCCCAATAACGGTGGAAGTTCCGGCCACGCCTACCAAGTTCAAAATTATAATATTTGAACCCTTCAGCTAGCAACTCTGAGGTGTACTTCACGATTCAACTCCAGTCCGGGCTTTCACCAACTGCCGGCTCTCTGCGCTGTAATTGAAGGCTACTCTCCTCTTCACAGTCTTTTGGATAGTTACATTCTCAATTGTAATACTACTTTTATCTTATGCATTTTTTCAGGCAAAAGTAATATATTGAGTATAATATAACAGTACAGATGTGTTTTGTCAAGCTTCCTTTTTTCAATAAACTTACAGAAATCACTTTCTGATTAGCGTATTTTTCGAACCGTTTCCCTAGGTTCCTCAATTCTCATATAATGGTCTAGACTATATTTACCTGGACCAATAAAGGCCGCACCGAAAAAGCTTATCCCATCCTCCAGTGACTGCGATGCTTTCTGCAGACCTGTACCACCAATCATTTGACTGGTAAAAGCTACTATCATATTGCTAACTAGAAGCAAGCAGGCTGGACGATAAAATAAACCAAGCGCAAATAATAGACCACCACCAAACTCAGCGAAGCTGGACATAAATCCCCAAAAAACTGGGGCAAAATCAATCCCAAAAGTCGCCATCGCCTTGCCGAGGCCTGCCCATTTTGCAGTTCCACCGATAATTTTAGGCCAGCCATGCCACATAAACATTCCCCCTAAACCTAGACGGAACATAAGTAAGGCCAGGTCTTGGTACCGAGAAAGTACTTGCACAAAATACCGTAATAATTGTTTCAACTAAATCACACCCTCTAACTTATCAGCCGAAAATTAATGATTAAGCACCCCTACAAGGCTCTTCCGCAATTCTGCTTTCAATAGCTATCTCTATGTTTAAAGCTATCACACTCTGTTTGCGTGTGATAGTCGACACTATCTCCACTAACCTGAATAGTATCTAAACTGCAAAGTTTGTTATCATTATATGTGCAGGTCTCAACCGAACATTTTAAACAATCACAAGAACCAGAACTCAATACATTGTTGGTCAACTCCGAATAATGAAGCTTGTTCAAAAAGGAACCACAGCAAGTATGACCTTTCTCAACAGCTGAATTGCCAACTATATCAACACAATTAGCATAACATACACCAGAATCATTATGTGAACACTTAGTTACCTCGCAGTTAATCTTCGCCATTTTACCATCCCCTTTTATTTGAAATATCTATCAAGCAAGCCCTTAAAGGCGCATCCATGCCTAGCTTCATCTTTACACATTTCATGAACGGTATCATGGATAGCATCTAAATTATGCTGTTTTGCTAATGCAGCCAACTGCTTTTTGCCATCACAAGCTCCATATTCTGCCTCGACTCTTGCACTTAGATTGGCTTTTGTATCAGCTACCACAACCTCGCCTAAGAGTTCAGCAAACTTTGCAGCATGCTCAGCTTCCTCAAACGCAATCCGCTTATAGGCTTCTGCCACCTCGGGATATCCTTGCCGGTCTGCTTGACGTGACATGGCCAGATACATGCCTACTTCCGTACATTCACCCATAAAATTAGCACGTAAACCATCTAGCATCTCTACCGGTAAATCTTTTACAGTCCCAATCCGGTGTTCATCTGCCCACACCAGCTCTCCTGTCATTTCTTTAAACTTATCATTGCCGGCTTTACAAACCGGGCATTTCTCAGGAGGCTCTTCTCCTTGATGAACATACCCGCAAACAGTGCAAACAAATTTTTTCATTGAATTTCCTCCGTCTTATCCAGAATGAAGTCAACCCTTACGAATATAGTATTGGGATTTTTTTTATAACAATACCTTGAATTATTCAAAACCGGCATTCATCCTGCGAAGAAAGGCTACCTGACTTGACGTAAATCGGACAGGCTTGAACACGGAAAACCGATAAATGCCGGCCAAAATAAAAAGCACCCACCAACGAACATACGCCCCCTACCGCCAATGTATAAACTACACCTATCTGGCTTGTCAAAAAGCCAGCAAGTAAACTCCCTATCGGTCCAATTCCCATCAATATCATCGTGTAAAAACTCATCACCCTGCCTCGCATTGAATCATCCACCATACATTGCAATAAGGTATTGCTGCCGACAACCTGGATCAAAAACCCAGTGCCAAGGATAAACATCAGTACAGCAGCTAACCACAGGCTCGCAGACAACATAAATCCAATAAGCGCAATTCCGATAGTAGTGGCAGCAACAACCAATAATTTTTCTAAGCCCTGAAATTCCGACCTGGCAGCAATAGCAAGAGCTGCCAACAGCGAACCACAACCAGAAACCGCCATCAAAAAGCCCAGCGTCCCTGCACTGGCACCTAAATTTTTCGAAACAAACACTGGCAACAATACTGTATAGGGCATGGCGGTCAGACTAATAATTCCCAACAATACTAGGATGTTGCGTAGTGGCAGTTGCTTAAAGGTATATGCATAACCTTCTTTAAAATGCTCAAGCATATTGTTATGAGACTGTATGCTACTTACCAATTTCATTCGTAAAGTAACGAGCGATATAAGAGAAATACAGTAGCTAATAACATTAAGCAGAAAACAATAGCCTTCACCAATCAAGGGAATAAGAATACCTGCTATCGATGGTCCCAGCAGTCTCGCCATATTATAAGTAACTGAATTTAAAGCAATAGCATTTTGCCGTTCTTCCTGGGTGTCCATCATCTCCACCGAAATAGCATGACGTGCTGGCACGTCAAAAGCATTAACACAACCCAAAAACAGACTTAAACCCAAAATGTGCTCAATCCCAATCATGTTGTATAAAGTAAGCCAAGTTAAAAGTGATGCCTGAATCAGACTAAGAAGCTGAGTAACAATAAGCACCCTGCGTTTCCCCAATCGATCAAGCCACACACCAGCAAAGGGTGCCAACACAAAGTTTGGAATCTGGCCCATGAAAGCCACCCACCCCAACATAAGCGCTGAGTCAGTAAGACGATAACTTAGCCAGCTTAAGGCGATATTTTGCATCCATGTTCCAATAACCGACAATCCTTGACCTGTAAAAAAAATCCGGTAGTTGCGATTATAAAGCGCCTTAAAGATGTTTGCCATATTCCTTCCCTCCCTAAATACAGTTTTCGCTCTAAAAAGGGATTATCCTACCAAATTAAGCAGAACCATTATTGTAGCTTTGTGGTACAATAATATCATTACATTCAGGAGGCAAGCTATGACAGACCTATCGCTTTTAAAAGACCAGCTATACACCCTTTATTCTAAAAATCCTTTTGTTACGTTACTGCAAATGGAAATTGTTACATTGGAGGTTGGCAAAGCCACCTTATCCATGCCAGTAAAAAACGAACATACCAACTTCTATAATGCAGCACACGGCGGTGCGCTGTCTTCCCTGGCCGATACCGCCATGGGGATGGCCTGTACCACTACTGGCAAAAAAGTGGTCACCCTTGATATGAATTTGAATTATATTCAAAATATCCCCTGTCAGGAAACACTCACTGCTATTGGAACACTAATCCACAATGGTAGTAGAACTATGGTTGCAACAACAGATATTTTTAACAGTACAAATCAGTTAGTTGTTACCGCCAGAGCCACTTTTTTTGTAACAGGCACATTTTTCTAAAAATAATTTGAGAATTGATAAAGGCCCTGCAATCCCGATTGCAGGCCTTTATCAGTTAAATAAGTTTACACAAAATAATCGCTAATTCCGCGCGCTACCGCTCGCGCCATATCTGTCTGCCAAGCTGAGTCGGCCAGTTTTTTAGCTTCCTCCGGATTAGAAATAAAGGCCATCTCTAAGAGCACTGCAGGTGCATCCGTATAGCGCAATATATAGAAATTCTCTTCTTTATCCGGATCACCATCGTCCCAGTCAGCCCTGAGCTGTAGATCTGGAAAAGTGCCTGTTACCTGGTTAATGATGCAAGTAGCTAAACGATCTCCGGCTGTTTCTCCTGCAGTTGTATAAATCTCAACTCCATTGGCTTGTTTACTGGCCGCTGAATTACAATGAAGTGAAACTACCAGATCAGCGCCCCAATTATTAGCCAATTCACAGCGATATTCCAAACTATCAGTCTCTACCTGTTCTTCCTCTGTTCTAGTCATCAGCACCTGATAGCCAACAGCTACCAAATATTTTTTCACCTGACTAGCAATAACTAAATTTACCGTCGCCTCCTGTAACCCTGTTTTGCCATTGACTGCACCGGGATCAGTACTCCCGCCCGCATGGCCGGGATCAAGACATATCTTGGCCATTCCTGCCCCTCCTTTGTCATTCATTCTAATATATTCAATAAACCGCTATTTTTAAACTATTTTTAAACATAATTATTTTATATTAAATCCTTTACTTTTCCCTAATTTGCTAGTATAATAAGAATTGCCCCTATAGGCCCGAGGAATTTTCCATTAGTCCTTCTCATTTAGAGAAGCCCAATGAGTAAATCTTCTAAAGCTAAGAGCAGGGTAATCTTTATGAGGAGGTCATATAACATGGCCGAAGACAAAACATTAACATGCCGCGATTGCGGTGCTGAGTTCGTATTCTCAGCTTCAGAACAAGATTTTTTTGCAGAAAAAGGGTTCACTAACGAACCTGGTCGTTGCCCGGATTGCCGCGCAGCTCGTAAACAACAAAACCGTGGTGGTTTTGGTGGTGGTCGCAGCTCTAACTTCCAACAACGCGAAATGCATGACGTTACCTGTGCTGCTTGTGGTTGCCAAACCCAAGTACCTTTCCGTCCAAGCAGCGATCGTCCTGTTTATTGCAGAGACTGCTTTAGCCAACAAAACAACAGACGTTACTAGGATTCAAACTCTCTTGCGGTTAGCAAGGGAGTTTCCTTATTTTATAGCCAAAAGAGCAAGATTACGGGATTGAGCATCCCTGGTCTTGCTCGTTTTTTGTCACTTAACTTATTTGATTGCTTTACTAAAATTTTTCATCAGCAGTACTTCGCTGCCTTGAGTATTGTAGATTATTTGATCACAAAACATTTGCATCATCATAACCCCCCGGCCTCGCTCTGACAAGCCCACTTGATCAAACTCCTTGTCCATGTCCTTTGCGCCACGGGTGTTTATCTGTTTAGTGCTAAAACCTGTACCGTTATCTTTTACTCTTACAACTATTCTGCTGCCTGCCCGCTTCATTTTCACTTGAACGCGATCACCTGATACTATCCCATTGTTAACAGCTTCATTAATAGCAACCTCGAACAGGACAGTACTCGCGCACGCCGGCGCATTTTCCTCAAGGAACTCAGCTATCATGACTTGCGCTTTGGCAAGGTCGGCCGGGCTTTCGATGCCGCATATGCTTGTGTTAGTGTTTTTTTCCACTATTTCGATACAAACAACAGAATAGTCATCAGTCAGTTCCGGCTTACAAGCTATCTCTTTAAACCAGCTTATATATTCACCAAAATTTTTTTGTCTACTTACTCCGAATAGTTCGAGCAAATCGGAGGCACCATCACTCATCATACAATATACTTCACCTGGTTGAAAAGACATTACCTTAGTTTGTACTTCGGCCTTATCAAACATTCCCAGATAACCACTAAATACAGGCACGAGTTCACACTTAGCCGGTTTTGCTGCCAAAAAAAAATGTATCCCGCCAGTTATAACCTTAAGTAAGTAGGAGGTAAAGTCAAATTCAAAATACATTAGCCCCGCAAACGATTCTTCATATAAGTACAGCAGCATACTCTTATTTATCTGCTGAAAATCCTCTTCATCAATCTCCTGGCCGCCAAGCAATCGATCATCTAACAACATCTTGACCGTAGCCGTCTGCAATGCTGTAGCCATACCATGGCCACTCACGTCAACAAGGTATCCGCGCAGTTTTTGCTGATTGTCAAACCACCGATAGTTTATTAAATCACCACTGACAGTATTATACGGCAAAAAAATCTGCTTAACCCGTACCTTGGCACAACTAAAGGGTGCCGGCAGCGAATCAGCTTGCACCCGTGCTGCCAGCGCGAGTTCGCGCTGGGTTTGCTCATCTCGCTGATGAAGCTGCTCCTCAATACATTTCCTGTCAGTGATATCAACAAGCGTAACGGCTCGCTGTTTATTGCTGTCTACACCAGTATGAATAGGGTAGGATCGCAGCCAAGCCCAACGTACATCACCGTCTGCCCGTAAAAATCGAAACTCATCACTTGTTTCATCCATACACTGCCTGCTTTGGATAAGATTGCACCGTACTCTTTCGCGATCATCTGGATAAATAATTATCTCTAGGATTAACTGGGGATTGTCTAAACAGTTCTGAATCGAATGCCCTGTTATCCTTTCAAACGCAGGACTGATATACAGAATTTTTTCTTCCTCCATGATCATGAGAACCTCATTGATGTTTTCCGCAACCCGTCGGAACCGTTCTTCACTTTCCCATAGCTTGGCCTCAATTCTTTTCTTATCTGTCACATCAATTAAAACCACTAGTTGGGCCGGTTGACCACCTAGCGTTATTTTCGCGGTTCTAATAAGACCATTGCGAATTTCCCCTGATTTGTTGATAAATTCTATGTCATAAGCAGCAGGTTGTTCTCCTCTGGAAATATTTATCACACTTTGTTTGACACGTGTCAATGATGCTTTCGTAAGATATGACTTTATCTGACTGCCAATAATTGAACTGCGCTCATATCCAAATGCCTTCGCACCAACATCATTGATAAATTTTATAATCCCCTTATGATAAATTAGTACAATTTCCGGAGCATTATTAATAATGGCAGCATATCTCTCTTGGCTTTCCTTTAATTGCCGCTCAAGCCTTTTCCGGGCGGTAATGTCGCGAGAAATTCCTAGAAGCCCAGCAATCTTGCCATTATTATCAAAAAAAGGGCTTTTTATGGTTTCAAAATCACTTACAGTTCCATCAACCAAAACCATTTTTTCTTCGTCTTTGGCCATTCTGCCGGTTGCTAGTACCTCCCAATCATGTGTTAAGCAGCCTTGTGCAAAATTCAGATCTTTAACAATATCCAAAATAGTTTTGCCAACAGCTTCTTTTTCCTCAGCTACTCCGTAAAGCTGATGCAAAGCTGCCTTATTACAGCCTAATAAGTTGCTATTCACATCTTTATAAAAGATAAAATCAGGGATGGTATCAATCATGGTTTTCAAAAATTCTTTTTGCCGATTTAGTTCGATTTCGAGATTTTTCCTGCGCGATATTCTCCGGGCAAAACCAATTGTGCCACTAACCTCGCCGTCCACCCCCACTACTGGCACAATATACGTATCATACCAGGCGCTGCCTGTTTTAGTTTCATAAAGTTGATCAGCACTTTGTGGTGATTTTGACTCGACTACCTTGCTTTCCATTTCATAAAACTGACGCAACATATTTTCCGGGAAAATATCAACATCCTTTTTCCCTATTATTTTAATGCCTTTTCTAATGCCGAAATCCTCAAAAAGTCTGTTAATTACCAGATAGCGTCCATTCATGTCTTTCATCCAAGCCATACTTGGCATATTATCCAATAATAATTGCATCTGTGCTAATCGATTACTTATCACAGCATATTCGCTCCCTACATCAACTATATACAGCGTGTTAAGACTTTTGCAGGTAGGTGGTGTGTTGGCAATTAATTCTAATCAATATGAAAAACCTTATCAAGCCTCGTCCGTTTTAATATCTCAGCCGCCATCCCATGAACACCAGTCAGCACAAGCTTACCATTCTTATCCAGGGTATGTTTATGAATAGTTACTAATACACCTAAGCCAGAACTATCAATATATTCGAGCCGCGAAAGATCCATGGTAATAGTGTTAACCCCCCGCTCAATTGCTGCTAGAAGTTCATCGCGTATTATTCCCGCATCATGTGCATATATTTTTCCTTCTAATGACACGCTCGCCTTATTGCCATTAATTGTAAGCAAATGTTCCATTTTTTTAGCCTCCTGCCGCCACTACATTATACTTTGAATTTGTTAATTAGGTTTTGTAAATTTTGCGCCATAGCGCTGGTCTGTTCAGAGCTTGCTGCGATTGTTTCAATGGTTGCGCTAGTTTCTTCCGTAGCGGCTGAAACCTGTTGAGCATCCCGCTCGGTTCGTTCAATGTCTTCAGCCACAACCTCAATCAATTTGACAATTTTATCAGATGAGGCAATTTCATCATCGGTAACCTTGGCAATTCCATCGATATCACTTACTGTTTCGGCAACAGCTGCTAATATATTATCAAGTGACTTATCTGCTTTATCCACCGACTGAACGCCTATTTCCACCTCAGCCAGGCTATGTTTCATCGCCATTACCGCGCTATCTGTGTTCTCGATAATCTTACTAATCAGCTGGGTAATATTATCTGCTTCCGTATTGGATTGCTCAGCCAGTTTTCTGACCTCATCGGCTACAACAGCAAATCCTCGGCCTGCTTCACCGGCCCGGGCAGCTTCAATCGCAGCATTGAGCGCTAAAAGATTGGTTTGCTTAGCAATACCAGTAATAGTTTCACTAATAATCCCAATACGCTGGGAGTATTCATTTAAAAGCGTAATTACTTTTTCTGCTTCCCTCGTCTTTGTATGAATAGTGTCCATACTGTTCTTTACTTCGGTAACAACAGCCTTACCACCTCTGGCCGCTTCCACCGTGACCTGGGAATTGGTGGTAGCAGATGCTGCCTTATCTTTAGCAATTTGGATAAGAGATGACAGCTGTATTAAAATTTGAGCCGTATCTGTACTGGAAGCAGAAGCATCTTCCATGGATTGCGCTACATCCTGAACCTCTTGTGCAATGCTTGCTGACGCCGACGAGACCTCAGTTGCTGATGCTGCCATTTCCTCTGATGCCGCCGCCAATTCAACTGCGCTGCTTTTCACCGCCTTAATGACCTCAAGTTGAGCGGCCATCATAGTGTTAAAGGAGTGGCATAACTGTCCAGTTTCATCCTGCGACCTTACAACCGCGGTTACTGTCATAGTACCGTTACTAGCCTCCTCCATCAAATCCCGCAACTCGTGTATTGGTCTAGTAATTTTGCGGGCAGCCAGCACACCAATAATCATCCCCACTAGGATTGCCATACCTGCAGCTGTTATTGCCACTAATTTGGTATGCTTGGCATTATTCACTGTAGCCGTAACGGCTTGATCAATGCTGTCTTTTTGAACTTTTTTTGCCTCATTAATCTTAGCAAGGAGTTCATTGGCTGCGGGAGCTAATTCGTTAACAAGCCCCTGCCTTGCGGCCTCTTTATTTCCCTGCTGGACAAAGGCTATGACCTTGGTCTCAGCCACCTTGGAATACTTATCATCCAAGGTTTTAACTTCGGTTAGCAGACGCCGTGCCGCATCGGTATGAGCCTGGCTGATCATTTCTTCTTCTAGTTTGCTATTTGCTTCTGTCACTCGCTTAAATTCGGCAAGATAATGATTGTCCCCATATATAAAATAAGCTCGGGCATTGGCAGTTTTTGCCATAGCATTAAAAGCAATCTCGTTCACCTTCTCCAATTGGGGAATATCTTGATTGCCTAAACCAGTAATCTGCTGCTCAGATTCACCACTTAATTGAATAGTATACATAAACCCGGCACCTGCAACTAAAATAACTAATAAAAAATACGCTATCATTTTTTTTGCTAATGTTACATTCATTGATTTCCTGATTCCCCATGGAATCAGTCCCCCCTTTTATGTTTACACTTGCTATTTGTAAATTATACCACTCATTCTAGCAGCAAACCACCAACTTTGTTGTTTTTTGTAGAATATTGGGCTGAATTCTCAAAAAAAAAAAAAATGCAAACAGCCTTGAAAGGCTGCTTACCATTTTACTTTCTGCTATTCTAATTCTTAATTTGATTCTTACTCCAAGAAACGCGACTCACGCCTCCTTATTTCCACAAAGTATAAAAGCAAAACAAATTGAGCAATAGCAGCATAGGTATGCCTATGACAAAACTCTTATGCAAGGTTTTATGACGATAAACATACATTCCCAGAAGTACACCTGCCGCCCCGAACAATACTGCTATCCCGAAGAATGTTCTCTCGCGAACCCTTCTTGCTCCTTTGCGAGCAAAATGCTTATCAGCCCCAACGATTAAAAATGCAACTAGGTTCCAAATACCATACAATACCAGCCAAATCGGCACATCTGAGTTAACAAAATCAAACACCATTAGATAAGCTTGGTGGGCAAACTATTCACTCTAACTTCATTTGGAATAACAATCTTATCTATACTATTAAATTTAGAAAAGACCACAGTAGTAGACAGCCTAATATTGCTAAATACTCCCTGAATAATCGATTTTTGTTCGGCAGTTACCGCCTTATCATTAGCAATATTATTACCAATCGCAGCTAAAATTCCCGACATATCCATATCACTTTTGACAATAGTAGCCGTTTCTTTGTTAATCGTCACCTGGTATGTAAAATCACCTAAATTCTTAAAAAGTTCATCGGCGAAGCTTACTTTTTTCATATTGGTAGAATTCATAGCCTGTTCAAAATTGTCCTTTAAATAACTGCCATCCATGGTAACCGCAAAGACCGCAACATCAGCAGTCTCCTCGACTGGAATCACGCTAGTAATGGCTTTGGAATAGTTAGTATATTCATCAAGCGGGTTATAATGAGGTATAGACTGTTTCTCCCACTGACCATGCGTATTGGAGTATATCGCAAATTGCCCTTTAGCTTCTTCGATATATTGCACAATCTTTTGCTCATTTTTAGAAGCAGCATCACCTAGAGTAATGGTCATAACATTTTTGGCCACCATCGGTTTTACTTGCGCATCACATTCACCGTTCATAACCATGTTCATGGTTTGACCTAGGAAAGACATGGAACCGGTAGTTTCCAATGTCATGTGGTAACTTTTAAGTGCAAGCAAATTCTCATAGGCCTTAACCACAAGTTCCTTGTGATCGTCATTTATTGTCGCCATAGCACTACCGACACTGCAAACAGAAAATAGCATCGTCATTAGACAAACCATTATTATTTTTGATGAAAATTTTATTCTACTCATCTAATCGCTCCTTTTCTGGTAAACCTGGGAAATTAAAAATTTTATTCTAATTTTATCTTTTTCTACCACCAAAAAGAAATATCCTCCATTCCAAAAATAATGCTGCATGATAAAACAAAAGAATTTATTATCCTAAAGACTATACTAATTACCAATTCGTATGTTAGAATTCTGTTGAGAGACTTAATCAAGCCACCTTTTTTTGTGGCCTATTAATGGCGGTGGAATCGACGAATGTGGAGAAAACAATCTGTTTGGATTATTCCTTTGCTTGTTATTCATTTATTTTTTCTTTGTGCCGTAACAGAGGCCGCACCCGCGAAAAAATCCACTAGTTTGCCACCATCGCGTACAGCGGCAAAAGTACCGGTTAAGCAACATTCTGCACCCCCTGTAAGAATCGGTGATCCGAAAATAAAACACTTACAACAACTGCTAGCTAATACAGGCTTCTATCCTGGTTCAATGACCGGCGTGTTAGATGTTTCTACTAAAGAAGCCATTACCCTGGCACAAAAAACCTGGAAATTGAAACAGACTGGCAAGTATGATCAAAAATTAGTTGGCGTCCTGACACAAGAAGCCAAAATAAAGCCAAAGAACTATCGCAAAAAACTTGTTATGAAGGCAACTGCCTATACTTCTCAGGATCCAGGTTGTGGCAATTTAACTAAGCGTGAACACCTATTGCGCAAGGGACTTGTCGCAGTTGATCCCAAAGTAGTTCCCCTGGGAACCCGCTTGTACATAGAGGGCTATGGCTACGCCATTGCAGACGACATTGGCAGCGCCATTAAGGGTGCCACCATTGATTTAGCTTATGAAACTCGCAATGAAGCCTTTAGATTTGGCCGCAAAACTATAACAGTTTTTGTACTATAATAAACCAAGAAGAAGAGGCTATGCTGGAACATTTTCTGCATAGCCTCTTTTTGAATCTCTAAGACTCCCGCTTCTACCTGTACCCTGACAGGCACAGGTAGAAGCGGGAGTCTTAGAGAACTTGGTCATTGGATAAACATTACTGTGGCACAACAACAATCTTTACTGGTAAATTCGATGCACCTGGCGGACTGAAGGTGAACGAAAGCGGGTCACCGCTTTCAAAAGTACCTAAGAAAGCAAAATCTTGCTGTTTATTCCCCCCGAAATACAGCCTATCACGTGGTGTTGCCAGCGGGCTCCAGTATACCGCTGGATGGTTTATCTTTATCGCACCGGCATAGTTCCCACCCATTGGCACCAGATAACATGCCATTCTACTGCCTTTTTTAGAAGGAAGTAAAACTTGATAGACAACACCATAGTTTCCATAATTAACAACTGCACTACCATCGGTAGCATCAATTCCCCGCAAATAAGCATCCACTCGATTGTCAGCTAATGTGATGCCTATTGCTCCATCACTACTAGGGTTATAGATATCAACAGGAGAAATTTCGCGGTTTGGTCCCTCAAAGGTACCCCGTAAATGACATTGATCTGCAGGTAGTATCTTTAGGTTTTTGGAAAATTTTATACTATCTTCATTCACCGGCAACATCATAACCTTAACCGTAATCGGATTATCGACCGAAAAATCATAAATACCATTGATCAGCATATTCGGCATCATCATAGACTCAATGCTTGCCGCCAAAGGCATCACGCCACCTGGTTGAATATTTATCTGGTAAGAAGCGCTTTTATTTTCAGAAAAATACTGAGCCTGGGTTTCTTTCCCCACCACCATCCAGTTATATCCCGGTCCACCAAGACTCGCTTGGCTGACAGTAACATGTGCTGTTTTATTCCCCTTATTTTCTAATAGTATTGCCATCTTTTTAACGTCACTTGATGCGTTGACATGGTAAAAGAAAAGACGCACCTTCCCTTCTACCTTGTCCTGATACAAAATACCATCATTTTCAACCATCTCCGGACTATCAGAGAATAGCAGCTTCCCACCTGTTGAACTAGTTTTTACGTCCAACTCTGGCAGATAATCGACATTTAGATTATTAGGCCCAAAGGCGGCAACCGCAGCCCCGCTTCCAAAATTTCCCAGTATCATTATAAGCCAAACCAGCATCAATACTTGTTTCATAGTGTCCCCCTACATGGATAATATCAAAAAAACAAACAACTCCTTTAAATTCTGCTAAACTATAAAATATCCTGCAATAATTTGTATTTTTAAGTCAGATACTAATAAAACTAAAAAACCACGATTCCTTCCTACAATTGCAGGTGAATCGTGGTTTTACCATTTATACTTTTCAAAACATCATTCCTGTCATACAGGCTTTCCTTTTAAATAATTAATGGGAACATACTCAGTATAGGCCTGAACGTGCCCTGCATATACCTCTTCAAAGTCAACAATAAAAAGTCCCGGGTTTTTCTCCAAATCAAGCTCAACAAGCTTATTAACTTCAGTACCATCCTCGCTGGAAATAATGCGAACTACGGGAGTATTTTTGCTTTTTATACCAACACCCAGAATCAAGCCGCTTTGCCTATTATTAAGCCGTACGGTTCTACCCATCGGATAAATAGCCACATTTTGGTTGAATTTATCGACAATCTCCGGGTTAAAATACTCTCCTGCCGCCTTGTTTAAAATGGCAGCCGCATAATATACCGGGGTAGGACGGCGATGCGGCATTCCCGCGATCAAGCGATCATACACATCGGCAATACTAATAATTTGCGCATACTCGGAAATAGTATCTCCCGCAAGCCCCATAGGATAACCGCTGCCATTCCAACGTTCATGATGTTGAAAACAGGCATTGACAATATCAATCGATAAGTTCTCATTTTGCCGCAAAATCTCCAATGAATAAAAAGGATGCTGCTTATATTCCTCCATACCTTCATTAGTTACATAATTAGGATACTGCAGCGCTAAGTTTCTGGAAAATTTAACTTTGCCAACATCGTGAAACATAGCCGCCAAGCCCAATTCATACAGCTGTTTATTATCATAGCCTTTAGCAAGACCGGTCATAACCGATAAAATGCACGTATTTACTGCATGTGAAAACATATATTCTTCTTTACGGCGTATATCCAAAAGATGAATCATATTTTCCGGTTTCTGGTCAAGCTGGTTGACCAAATCGCTGACAATATTTTTTATTCGGTCAAGCTGTACCCCCTTACCGACACGAAAGTGATTAATGACCTCCCGAGCAGCCGTCATTGCTTGCTGCCGCTGCTTAGGTTCATTGCGATCTTCTGCTATTTTCTCCGCAGGCTCTGAAAATTCTGGTTCTCCAACAAATAAAGAGATAATCCCTTTATGACGAAGATACTGAATGTATCTTTCTTTTATTTCTATGCCCTCATGCAGTAAAACGGTACCATCGGTTGCCATGAGTGGCTTTGATAGATACATACCTGGCTTTATTTCATCTAATGATATGCTCTGCATTGAACTCCCCCTAACAATAAGCATGTTATCCCTATTATATATATCGATAATAGTGCAAAAATACTTAAAGCTGAACAGCCACAAAATACGACAGCAAGACATACTGCCAGTTCTCGTGTCTATATTGTATGCATGCAAATCCAATCTGACCTCAAAATACAGCAACGCCAGGTTTTGAAAAGAAAACAACATCGTTTTACCGCCAAAACGGTTAAACGATGTTGCTAAACACAGACCTGGTATCCTAATTATTCTGCTTAAGAACTGCTCAACGTCATTCGACGTTGTAATAAGCGAGCATAGGTTGATAGTGCATAATTTAATACGAAATAAGTGATGGCAATCATCCCAAAGAGAGTAAACACCTGAGCTGTCGTACCATATTTACCCATAATTATCATACCTTTACCTGTCAGTTCTTCAATACCGACAGCCCAAACAAATGACGTATCTTTAATAACTGTTGTCCCCTGCGAAACAAGGGGTGGAATCATATTTTTCAGCGCCTGAGGCAACACAATATACCGAAGAACCTGGATATAATTCAAACCTTGAGATTTCCCCGCCTCCCATTGTCCACATGGAATAGAGTTCAAACCGCCTCGAACTATTTCTGCAACAATAGCCGAGGTAAATACAGTCATAGCAGCAATCCCTGCTTGCACTGGCGGTAAATTGGTCAAAAACCTAAATCCAAGAATGAATAATAAGGTTGGAGTATTTCGCACTATTTCCACATATACGGCTGCAATTGGCGAAAAAAAGCGCTGACCTGAAAACCGAGCTACACCCAAACCAATTCCCAACACTAGACTAAGCACGATAGAAGCAATAGAAATTTCTAGCGTAATTAGCAATCCGTCAGCTAAAAACAGGAGAATTTCAGGCTTAAAAAGATCACTAATCATGCATTCACCTCCGCCTTCTGCTCCAGTTTTCTAGCATAGGTAGCTAAGGGTAGGCACAAAATTATATAGAGTACCCCTGTCGCAACATAGGCGGGTCCGTAGTACAGGTTAGTAGATGACCAAGAATCAGCCTGATACATAAGTTCCCCCCCTGCCACCATAGCCAATACAGAGGTATTTTTTATCAGACTTACTGCTTGATTTGTCATCGGAGGAAGAGCCATCCGTTTCGCCTGTGGAAGAATAATATGGCGCATAGCACTCCAGAAGGAAAAGCCTTGTGAATATGCGGCCTCAAGCTGCCCCCGCGGAACAGCTTGGATGCCAGCACGTACAGCCTCGGAAATATATGCTCCATGATAAATGCCTACCCCTAATACACCTACCGCGAAGATAGGCAGCATAACACCAAGGTGAGGCAACCCATGATAAAGAAAAAATACTTGAATTACCAGCGGGGTATTTTGAATGCTTTCTACATACACCCGCGTAATCACTTGAAAAGACTTAAGCTTAGAACTGCCTAATACACCAAACAGAACACCTAACGCCAAGGCCAACACGAGAGCAAAAAACGATACCAGCACCGTATTAGCAAAACCTTCTCCAAATACGGCCCAATCGTGAGCTAATGCGACCCACTTATAGTCCGCAAAAGGTCCGTTCACTATTTAATACCCCACTTTTGAATTAATTTATCTAATTCGCCATTCTTTTTCATTTCAGCAATCACTTCATCTACGGTCTTAGCCAATGCGGTGTTAGATTTTTTAGAAGCCACACCATACTCCTGAGGCGCAAACCGATCGTTTAAGATGGTAGTGCTGTCATCAAGATAACCAGCTAAGATTGAGCCGTCAACTGAGAATACATCTGCACGGCCTGAGTCTAGAGCAGTCTTAATTTCCGGATAAGTACCAAACTCCAAGAACTGAACCTTAACGCCAGCCTTATCGGCTTCTTCCTGCAGTGCCTTACGACTAGTCGCGCTTTGCGCCACACCGATTTTCTTCCCATTCATATCTTTAACAGACTGAATACCTGAACTTTTCTTTACCATCATGGCAACGCCATCTTTAAAGTATGGCTCGGAAAAATTGTAACTTTGTTTGCGTTCATCAGTAATAGTAAATGTGGCAATTACCAAATCTATTTCACCATTATCAAGCAAAGGGCCGCGTGTCTTAGCAGTTACACCTTGAACATCAAGCTTAGCAGAGTCACCGAGAATTTTTTTAGCAACAGCCCGGGCAATATCAATTTCTAAGCCGTCAATCTTATTTGTTTGAGGATCTTTAAAACCGAACTTTGGTACATCAACCTTAACACCAACTTTTAGTACTCCGCGGTCTTTAATCGCTTTCATATCAGCTGCAACATCACCCTGCGCACTTTGTGCCGGCTTATTGGAGCCACAGCCCACTACCATAAGCCCAACTATCATTACTATACATAATAAAAATGCACTAAAACGTTTCATACTCACCATTCCTCTTTTATAATTTTTTAGTTATCAATGGGAACGAAGAATCTTGCTCAAAAATAACTTAGTCCTATCATTCTCCGGATTAACAAAAAAGTGCTCTGGTGTACCTTCTTCCACGATTCGGCCTGCGTCCATAAAGATCACACGATCAGCAACCTGCCGGGCAAATCCCATTTCATGAGTTACTACTACCATGGTAATGCCTTCTTTTGCTAAATCCACCATAACGTCCAGTACTTCTTGTATCATCTCAGGATCAAGCGCCGAGGTCGGTTCGTCAAAAAGCATGACCCGAGGTTTCATCGTAAGAGCACGAGCGATTGCTACCCGTTGCTGCTGTCCACCTGACAATTGAGCTGGATAAGCATTCGCTTTTTCCTTAAGCCCAACCCGGTCTAAAAAAGCCAGTCCTGTTTCCTCAGCCTCAGCCTTAGGCACTTTTTTTATTAATATTGGGGCCAATGTTAGATTTTCCAAGACTGTCTTATGAGGATAGAGATTAAATTGCTGAAAAACCATCGCAACTGATTCTCGCACTTTGGCTACATTTGCTTTAGGCGCTGTCAATTCTACCCCATCGACAAAAATTTTGCCGCTTGACGGTGTTTCAAGGAGGTTCATGGAGCGAATTAGTGTACTCTTACCAGAGCCACTTGGCCCAATCACTACAACTTTTTCACCTGCAGCCACCTTCAAATCAATGTCCTTAAGAACATGATTTGTGCCGAAATGTTTCTGTACCCCTTCCAGTGTAATCAAGTTTCCCCCTCCTCTCTTAAACCAAATAAAAAACACCTGTCTCTAAATAGAGAACAGGCGTCTTTGCCATCAAATATAATGTTAACCATGATTAATATTATGTAGATAGTATAATTGAAACAAAACGTGCTGTCAATATAATTGAGGTTGTTCAATCTTTTTGCCAGCTACATACCTTGCAACAATATTTTGATGATCGCCAATATAAATGAATCGGCTCAACCGCTCTTCTACCGAATGCTGATTGTAGTCGGAGACCTCCAAACAGCTGTCATCAATTACTAATGCATCAAATTCATACCCCTCTTCAAAGCTTCCCACTTTACCAAAGAAGCTTCCCCCACCTTTTGTCGCCAGGTAAAAGGCTTCCGGTATGGTAAAAAAGTTTTCTTGCTTACCAGTTTCCAACCATTTCAATTTCGAAACTTGCGCAACCATCGCCATAACCTTTGCTATAGATATCTCATGCCCGCCAGATATATCAGATCCCAAACCTACCGCAACGCCTTTATCAATTAACTTTCTGATAGGAGCTATCCCGCTGGATAGGTTGTTATTAGAATAGGGACAATGGGCAACATATACTTTGTTTTTTGCCATTAACTCCATCTCTGAATCATCATTATAGATACAGTGAGCCATTATGGTTGGTTGTTGTCCAAATAGTCCGAATTTATGATATACACTGGCATAGTTTTGGCATTCAGGATGCAACTCTTTAACCCAGGCAATTTCACCAGTATTTTCCGATAAATGAGACTGAACCGGCAAATCATACTTTTTCGCCAGCTTGGCAATCCCGTTCATTAATTCTGGTGTACATGTAGGTACAAATCTTGGCGTTATAATTGGTTTCACCAGTTCATACCTGTTAACAGTATTTTTAACAAATTCTTCCGTATCGGCAAGTGATTGCTTCGTTGTCTCAAGTAGAATGTCGGGAGAATTCCTATCCATATTTACTTTACCAACATAGCCGCCAAGACCCGCAGATGCCAGTAGTTCCATTAATTTGGCTGTTGCTTCTTTATGAATAGTACCAAATAGTGCCACACGAGTTGTACCCCACTTCCAAAGTTCGGTTACAACCTTTTTATAAACCGCTTCAGCATAGTCTATATTTTTATATTTTGCTTCTTCGGGAAAGGTATATCTTTCCAGCCAGGGAAGCAATTCAAGATCAAGCCCCACACCTCTGTTAACAAACTGCGGCGCATGGAAATGCAAATCGACAAACCCAGGAATAATTAGAGCATTCCCATAATCAAATACACCTACATTTTTATATTCTGCCGGAAGTACCCCATAAGTCCTTTTAACCTTGTTCCCTTCGATAACCATAAAGCTATTTGCTAAAATTGTGAGTTGTCCAAAAGTTGGAGTAAAAACTATATTACCCTTTATGATTTTTAGGTCATTTTCCATACATCATCCTACCTATTCCTTTCATAATTACAATACACCACTAGCTTGCCATCTATTTCATATATAGATGAACAGCGAAAATGATGGCTAACACATACATCAACGGATGTATTTCCTTAGTTCTGCCAGTAACTAGTTTAAGCAAAGTAAATGTGATGAAGCCGAACGCCATACCTTCAACAATACTGCAAGTTAATGGCATTAGAATAATCGTTAGAAATGCTGGTAATGCGTTGGTGAAGTCAGTAAAATCAATGTGGACAATTTCACCTATCATTAAAGCGCCTATGATAATTAAGATCGGTGATGTAGCCGCTCCTGGAACTAAACCTGCTAACGGCGTTAAGAATAAAGTAGCTAAGAATAACAGTCCGGTAGTAACTGAGGTTAACCCTGATTTACCGCCTGCAGCAACACCGGCAGCGCTTTCTATATAAGAAGTTACTGTACAGGAACCGAAAAATCCTCCCACCATAGTGGCGACAGATCCCGCCAATAAAGCTTTATTAATATCAGGTAAATTATTATTTTCATCAAGTAACCCAGCCTTACCGGAAATCGCAATCAATGTTCCAATATTATCAAACAAATCGACAATAGTAATCGTAAAAATAATTGATACCAAACCATACCCTACTGCAGCCACAATATCTAATTGACCAATCGTATCAATTGGCAGAGGCGGCACAAAAGAAATTATGTCACTCATGCTAGTTGGCAGCTTAGTAACTCCCATAAACATACCAATGATTGTCGTCACAAAGATTCCCAATAAGAAAGCACCCTTTATATTTTTCGCCATTAATAAACTAGTTATGATTAAGCCGATTACAGCTAATAAGACGTTAGGCTGCTTCAAACTTCCTAACGTTAGAATCGTACCTGCCGCTGGAACTATTATTCCTGCACCTTTAAAACCAATAAAGGCAATAAACAAGCCCAAACCAACACCAATGGCCGATTTTAAAAGGGTTGGAATAGCCTCAATCACCGCCTTTGTTATATTTGTTATCGCCAAAATAAAGAACAGCACCCCTGAAATAAAAACCGCACCTAAAGCCGTTTGCCAGCTTAATCCCATACTGCCAACCATAATAAAGGTGAAAACAGCGCCAAGTCCCAGACCTGATCCCATAGCAATCGGTAAATTAGCGTAGATACCCATAAGTAATGTTGCAAAAGCAGTGGAAAGAATTGTCGCAGCAGTTGCACTGGCTGGCGGCATTCCAGCCGCAATTAAAAATTGACCCGGAATTACAAAAATCAAATACGACATCGCAATAAATGTAGTTAACCCAGCTATGATTTCTGTTTTCAGCGTCGTTCCTCTTTGGGATAATTTAAAATAGCGGTCTAAAAAACCATTTTCAGCACATTTTTTTTGCGTTGCTGTCTCCAACATTATAACACTCTCCTCATAATTATTTTTACCTGCGCCTGCAAACTCCTTCACTGCGGAATATATATAAATAAAATAACCTGACTATGAAAAATAGGTACAACAAAGCCCCTATTCTTATAGTCAGGTTATTTACGGCAACCTGGTAGAAACTATTGACCCATATTGTCAATAATATACAAGAATCCTTTATTTTTTTAAATTAACTACTCAGCAAGCACTGCTATCATCCGGTTACACTACACCCTGTCCTAGCGAAACGGTTTGCGAAAGAGAAACTGACCCTGCGGGGTATCAATACATGTTTTTCCATTTTCCACCACTTGCTGTCCCCTGAGAAATACATGAACGGCCTGCCCCTGCTGTTTCATTCCTTCATAGGGACTGTAGTCCACCTTCTGAGCCTGAGAGGCAGCACTAATTGTAACCTGACGGCGCTCGTCCCAAATCACCAAATCCGCATCACTGCCTGGAGCTATCGTTCCTTTCTTTGGAAAAAGACCAAAGAGTTTTGCCGGCTGGGTTGCTACTTTGTCAACAAACTGGGTAAGGCTAATTTTCCCAGCCTTGACACCATAGGTATATAAGAGCCCCAACCGGTGCTCCACGCCGGGAGCACCATTGGGTATCTTGCTAAAGTCCTCGCTTCCCACTTCTTTCTGTCCATGGAAGTTAAAGGAGCAATGGTCGGTAGCGACAGTATCCAAAATACCGGTTTTCAGCCCGTTCCATAAATACTCTTGGTTTTCCTTCGCCCTGAGCGGCGGCGAGATGACGTATTTTGCACAGCTAAAGGTGGTGTCCTGATACACACTATCATCCAGCACTAGGTATTGGGGACAAGTTTCAGCAAACACCCGGACACCCCGGGCCTTGGCCTGCGCTACTGTCTCCAGGGATTCCCGGCAACTTAAATGGACAACCAACACGGGAGCATCAGCCATCTCAGCCAGTACCGTCAGCCGATTCACCGCTTCCTGTTCCACCCGTGGCGGTCGGGATAAGTGATGATAAGCTGGTGCAGTTTTGCCTTGCCGGCGAAACTGCCTGACCAGATTATCAACAATATCGCCGTTTTCACAATGGACGCAGGTTAGAATACCCCAGTCCCGACTACGTTCCAACACTTGAAATAAGGTGCTGTCATCTACTTGCATTACATTTTTATAAGCCATATACAGCTTTACGGAGGCCACCCCAGCCTCCTGGCCAAGCCAGGGTATTTCCCGGGAAACTTGCTCATTCCAATCGGTAATAGCCATATGAAAACCATAGTCTGAGTAACATTTTCCGTCTGCGCGCTGATGCCAGTTTTCCAGGCCTTGTTGTAACGTTTCACCTTTAAACTGAGTAGCATAATCAATCACTGTAGTGGTGCCACCGAGGATGGCAGCCTTGGTGCCACTGGCAAAATCATCAGCAGTAGACATGGTACCTACCGGCAAATCAAAGTGGGTATGAGCATCAATACCTCCAGGAAATATATAGCAACCTTCTGCCGTTAGCACTGTATCGCCAGCTTGCGTCACTTGACTGCCAACGGCGTCAATAATCTCGCCTTGGATGCGAATATCGGCTTGATAACAAGCAGTATCTGTGACGATAGTTCCACCACACAAAACAATTCCCATAAAAGTGCCCCCTTACAGCAGCTATACGTTATCTTCCATCAAATGACTACCCGTTGGCGGTAGCTCCTTTTTCTGCTGTAACATCATGCGCAGCTTCCTTACCGTTTAACAGGAGATTTAAGACAATAGCGGCCAAGCTGCCAGCCGTAATACCACTGTGAAGAATAACCTGCAGCCAGCCAGGGAATCCCTGATAAAAGTTAGGTACCGCTAAGGTAATCATCCCAATACCAATACTGATGCCTACCACCATAATATTGTGGGTTCCATCAAAGTTAACTTTCGATAAGGTCTTAATACCGCTGGCTGCTACCATACCAAACATAACAATGCCTGCTCCCCCTAGTACAGGATTGGGTATGGCAGCAATCACCGCGGCCAGCTTAGGCATCAAACCCAGGGCAATTAAAATTACGCCGGAAGCTGCCACCACAAACCGGCTTTTCACCCTGGTTAATCCAACCAACCCGACGTTTTGAGCAAAAGCAGTATAGGGGAAACTATTCAAAATGCCGCCAAGTATGGTCGAGAAACCATCAGCCCGCAAACATCTGGCCAAATCTTCTTTATGAATAGGCTTTTCAATAATTTCACCAATGGCAATACAGTCCCCGGTGGTTTCTGTCATAACTACTAGCATAACCAGCACCATCGCTGCGATGGACGCAATATCAAAGGTTGGCAAGCCAAACCAGAAGGGAGTGGTAATACCAATCCAGCCAGCAGTCCCTACCTGGTTAAAGTTGACCATTCCAAAGGGAACAGCAACAAGAGTTCCGCAGATTAAACCTAAGAGAACAGCAATGTTACTCATAAAGCCGGTAAAATATTTATAGAAGAACAGCACTAGCATCATAACTACAAACGCAAGTCCAATGTACTCTGGGCTGGCATAATCTTTAGCGGCTGGATTGCCGCCTGCTGCCCACCTGACAGCAACTGGCATCAAGGTAACTCCAATAATGGTTATAATGGTCCCCGTAACTACTGGCGGGAAAAAGCGAATTAATCGGCTAAAATAGGGAGCTACTAGATAGGTAACCAACCCGGCCACAATAATGGATCCATAGATGGCCGTCATACCATGGGTTTTACCAATAATAATCATAGGGGTAACAGCCGCAAAGGTAACGCCTTGAATCATCGGAATCCGAATACCCATATTACCAAAACCCAACGTTTGAATCAAAGTGGCAATACCACAGGTAAATAAATCGGCATTAATTAGAAAAATCAATTGTTCTTGGCTTAAGCCAATGGCATTGGCAATAATGAGCGGAACAGCAACCGCACCGGCATACATTGCCAAAACATGCTGCAGACCATAAATAAATAACTGTCCGGTTGGTAGCATTTCATCAACTGGATGACGTGTATTCTCTGTCATTTTAGCATCACCTCGTAATATTTTCATTGTGTTCACCTTAACACAACGTTCTGCTTACTTCATACAGATACAGACACAAGTTGAAAAGTCGCAACATCTACCAGACCTTCATCTGTTAGTTTTAAGGCTGGAATGACCGGTAGACTTAAAAAAGCTAACGTCATAAAGGGATCATATTCCTCCTTTACCCCCAGATTGCGGGCGATTTTGTGAAGCTCTGCCAGTTTTTCCTGTACCTCGCCGATATCCTGGTCAGTCATAAGCCCGGCCAACGGCAAGGATAGAGTACCGAGAATTTTTCCTTCACCAGCAATTACCAACCCGCCCTGAATATGTTCAATTTCTTTTACGGCCAGCATAATGGCTTCGTCGTCGGTTCCCACGACCACCAGATTGTGAGAATCATGAGCAATGGTTGAAGCTATAGCCCCCTGTTTTAGCCCTAGACCTTGCAATAATCCCACACCTACTTTGCCAGAGCCCTTATGCCGCTCCCATACCACCATTTTCATAATATCCCTGCTAGTGTCGGGAACAAATTCTCCCTGAATCACCGGCATCGGCAGTTCTAAAGCAATGGTTACCAACTGGTGTGGCACTAAACCAATCACTCTGGCGATGGGCGAACAGGCGGGAAGCCGGAGCTTCTCCCGGTTGAGTTCTCCCAGGTTCAGCGTATTACGCACCCCCTTGTCGTCCACAAAGAAATTCATAAACAGTGATTTCCCATTTTCCGCCGCCAACTGTCCGTCTTTAAAGACCATAACAGGATGCCAATCTTCGAGATTGGCAAACACTAGCAAGTCAGCCCGATATCCGGGAGCAACCGCACCCAAATCACCAAGCCGAAAATAATTAGCCGCATTTATGGTAGCCATTTGCAGCACCCACGCCAAATCTGTACCTGCAGCTACAGCTAACTTAACCATATGGTTGATGTGCCCTTGTTCAATTAAATCCTCCGGATGACGGTCGTCGGTAGCAAACAGACAGCGTCCTACCGTGTACTGATTTACTGCTGGCAACAGCTTAAGCAAATTATGGGCCGCTGAACCTTCCCTGAGCATAACATGCATACCTTGCGCCAGCCGTTCTGTTGCTTCTTCTGCAGTAACACATTCATGATCAGAACAAATCCCGGCAGCAATATAACCAGTTAACTCTTTTCCTGTTAAGCCAGGGGCATGGCCGTCAACCAGCTTACCCTGGGCCAGACGAATTTTCTCGAATGCAGTTTCAGATTTATGGATTACTCCGGGATAATCCATCATTTCTCCTAAACCCAGTACCCGAGGATGGTGAATAAACTCGGCTAGTTCCTTTGCCGTCAGTGTAGCGCCCGAATTCTCCAACTGAGTAGCCGGTACACAAGAAGGCAACATGATATACACGTTTAAGGCCAGCTGTTCGGTGGCATTCAACATATAGCGAAGCCCTTCCACTCCTGCCACATTGGCAATTTCGTGGGGATCAGCAATAACCGTTGTCGTGCCACTCGGAACTACGGTACAGGCAAATTGTGCAGGACTTACCATAGCACTCTCGATATGAACATGGCCGTCAATAAAGCCTGGTGTAATGTATTTTCCTGTTACATCTATTTCCTTACGGCCACTATACTCGCCAACCCCGGCAATATAGCCTTTGACAATGGCCACATCCCCCTTAGCAAACTGGCCTGTAAATACATTAAATACATTGGCATTTTTCAGCACCAAATCAGCAGCCAATCGTCCTAAAGCCGTATCTACCAATTCCTGTACCCGCTTCACGCTACACCCCCTTACAAATCCATCTTATTGATGGCATTTCCCGCAGCATTCATGGTCTTGCTCGGCCTTGTCGTCCAAAGCTTTTTCTGCAGCTTTTATAATATTGTGATATCCTGTACAACGGCACATATGGCCGGAAAGTTCCCTTTTTATTGCCTGCTTTGTATAAGACTTTTTGCTTTCCACCAAGGCAGTGGTAGTCATAACCAAGCCGGGAGTACAAAACCCGCACTGTACAGCAGCTTCCTCTAAAAAAGCCTCCTGCACCTTCGACAGTTTTCCCTCTTTGGCTTCTCCTTCCACGGTACGGATTTCCTTACCATCAGCCCATACAGCCAAATAAATGCAGGTATCAAAAGGTTCCCCGTCAATAAGTACTGTACAGGCACCGCATTCCCCAACTGAACAGCCTTTTTTAACCCCAGTCAAAGCCAGGCGGTTGCGCAACACATCCAATAAGGATTCCCGCACATCCACTTCCAGCATGTGTTCTTTCCCGTTGACTGTAAAAGCAATTCTGCGTGTCATCATTTTGCTTCACCCCCGGCCTTACGAAAAGCTTCCATAAAAGCCCGTTTACTTAGTTCTGCTACTAACTGTAGGCGAAATTCTTTGGAGGCACGCCAGGAGGTTCTGGGATTAACCTCCGTAATAGCGGTTTTCCCGATTTCCTCCAGTAATTTCTCGTCAACCAGCCGGCCTTTAGCCATTTCTTCTGTTTTGCTGCAACGCATAGGAGTCGGTCCTGCCACTCCTAATGCCAGGCGAAAATCTTCTACCTGATCTTTATTAAACTTGCAAACGGCCACACAGCCTAAGGTTGCAATGTCCATGGCGTTACGCATGGCGTATTTTATATAGTGGCCGCTAAATCCCTCGTAGTTTTCCTTGGTAACCAAGATAGCGGTCAGGATTTCTCCATGGGCCAAGGCCACTTTTCCCGGCCCTTGGTAAAATTCATGAATGGAAATCACCCGTTCGCCGTAAGAACCTTGAATTTGCAGCTTGGCATTAAAGGCAAACAAGGTGGCAGCACTGTCAGCCGAAGTCACTCCGTTGCAAACATTCCCGCCGATGGTACCGATATTACGTACCTGGGGTCCGCCTACCATAGCTACCGCTTCTCCTAACACGGGAATAAACTGCTGAATAATCGGGCTTTTTGTTATATTTGTAAAACTTGTGCCAGCACCAATGGCAATGGTTCCATCGTTCTCAAGGGTTACCCCCTTTAACTCAGGTATGCCGTGAATGCTTACCAGTTCAGCCGCCGGCATCCTGCCTTCATGAAGCTTGATTAGTACATCACTGCCGCCGGAAATAATGACAGCTTTCGGATTGGCCTGCAGTAAGGCTATGGCTTCCTCCACCGTATACGTTTCTTCATATTTGTCAATATCATACATCCCCGTCACCACCCTTTTTAAATATGACCGGCTGTGGGAAAAATGTGCTCAGGAACATCTTTGTAGGTTACAACAGCTTCTACACCTGGCAACGCTTTGGCCTTGCTTACATCTATATTTTTCACCCAGCCATTGGCAATGGTACTGCGGAAAACCTTGGCATGCAGCATATTCTTTTCATAAATATCATCCACATATTGAGCATTGCCGGTTACCTTGGCAATGCCATCAACTCGCGGAAAACTTTTGCCTACACTCATTTTTTCTCCCCTTTCCGGATAAATAACTTAACTGTGTTCGATATACAACGAATTAGTGCTTGGCAGCGCCTGCATTTTGGGGAATCGTGAAGAAAACCTTGATTGGATTTTCTATCCAATCAGTTTGTTCACCAACGCATTAGCCTGAGCTGTAATTTTTTCTTCATCAATAGTGCAAAGTCTGCCGTCTTTTACAACCACTTTTCCGTTAATAATGGTATAGGCTGCCGGCCGAAATACGCCTACTGTCGCGAGCAAGGATTTGGGATCAAACTGTGCTCCCACATATTCCAGGGTATTCCCATTTATCATAAATAAGTCGGCGGCTTTGCCTACCTCCAAACTGCCAATATCATCCCGTCCCAAAAGTGTCGCACTACCCGTTGTAGCCAACTTTAAAATATCATAGCCGGTCGGTGCCTGAGCACTGGCATGTAAGCGATGCAGTAAAAAGGCTGTTCGAATTTCCCCCAAAAGATTAGATCCGTCATTGCTGGCACTACCATCTACCGCCAGTCCTACCGGCACGCCTAGTTCCAGCATCCGGGGAATTTGAGCAATACCGGAGGACAGCTTTTGATTAGAAACCGGGCAATGGGCCACACCGGTTTTGGTAGCTGCCAGCAGTTTTAATTCTGCTTCATTAAAATGAATGCCATGAGCAAACCATACATCAGAGCCCACCCAATTCAGACTTTCCATATAAGCAAGCGGCCTGAGATTAAACTTTTGTTGGCAATACTCTTCTTCGTCCTTGGTTTCTGCCAGATGGGTATGGAGCCGTACTTTTTTCGCTCTGGCCAAGGCTGCTGTTTCCTTCATCAGATCGCTGGTAACACTGAACGGAGAACAGGGGGCTAGTGCCACCTGCCGCATGGAGTACCGGCTGTTATCGTGGTATTCAGCTACCAGACGTTCACTGTCTTTTAAAATCTCATCCACTGTCTGAACTAACTCATCAGGTGGCAGCCCGCCACTGCTTTTGCCTCTGGACATGCTGCCCCGCGAGGCATGAAAACGTATCCCTAACTGCCCTGCTGCCGCAAATTGCTGATCAATAAACTGCTGAGAGTTCAATTTGGGAAACACATAATGATGGTCAAAGCAAGTAGTACAGCCATATTTCATCAGCTCGCCCATGCCTACAATCGCGCTATAATAGACAATCTCCGGAGTCAAGCCCCGCCATATTTCGTACAAGGCACACAGCCAGGGAAACAATTCCAGATTTTGCACCTGCGGCAAATTTCGGGTAAAGGTTTGGTATAAATGGTGATGTGTATTAATCAGACCAGGATAAACAAACATTCCTGCAGCGTCAATGACTTCTGCCGCCACCGGACTGTCTGGCCCTAGATATTCAATCCGATTATCACGAATAAAAATATTCTGGCTTGCTAATACCCGGTCTTCCTTATCCAGTGTTACAATAGCTTTGGCATTTTTTATTAACATAGTAGTCATACTATTATCTTCCCCCCTGGCATACTGTCAGACCTTACAGCTTTTCTAACACACACGAACATCTTTTCGTTATTGTTTTTCTATATATATTATTGTTGCAAAAAGCGTGCCAAAATTTTCTGTCATATTGAAATAGCTTGTGTCAAACAGGTAACCAGACCGTACATACCCCTGTAAGCCTAGTTCAATTTGAATTTACTATATTTATTTTTTCTGTAAAATTCTAAAAAGCCTGTCAATTTTTTCTGAAACTTATGAATTATTTTTATCAAAGTGATATTTTTTTTCGTTTTGATAAAAATCACTGCTTAAAACCAGCCCATTTTTGTTCTCTCCCTTATAAAATCAAGCTTTCCCTTTCTGTTTGTTCTGCGCAAATTCGCTTACTCTTATCAAAATGATAATTTATAAAAAATACATTCTTTCTATCTCGTGGCAGAGCAACAAGGTAGCAAGAATGTATTAAAATCTTATTCTGTAGATTATATTTATTCCATTTCATGTAATTTTCGGTACAAAGTCGCAATGCCAATTCCTAGCTGCCTGGCAGCAGCCAATTTTCCCTGGGTTGTATCCTCAAATTGCTGAAGAACCTGTACGATATGTTCCTGTTCTACCTGACGCAAGGATTTGAGTTCACCTGCCTGCTGTTCATTCGCTTGAACAGTCTGTCTGTCAAAAAAGTTGCGCGGCAGGGTATCCCTTGTCAACCAACCATCCTCATCTGCCATATTAATCATAAACTCAATCGTATTTTCAAGTTCCCGGATATTGCCAGGCCAGCTGTATTGCATTAATAATCCCATGGTTTCCTTGTCAATATCACGAATATTTTTGCTAAATAAGCCGCCGTATTTTTCCATCATAGAATCCACCAGCGGCTTAATATCCTCCACACGGTTACGCAGTGGCGGTACCTCCAGGGGAATTACATTTAACCGGTAATATAAATCCTCCCGGAATTTTTTTTCCTTGATAAGCTCTTTCAAATCTTTGTTGGTAGCAGCAATAACTCGTACATCCAGCGATAGCAGTTGATTAGATCCAATACGCACCAACTTGCGTTCCTGGAGCACCCGCAGCAGCTTGACTTGTAAGTATAGAGGCATATCACCAATTTCGTCCAGGAAGATAACCCCGCGATTAGCGAGTTCGAATTTCCCGATTTTCCCCCGGGGATCGGCGCCGGTAAAAGCTCCTTTTACATAACCAAATAGCTCGCTTTCCAGCAATGTATCCGGAATGGCCGCACAGTTAATGGCAATAAATGGCCGATCACTACGGTTGCCAATAGTATGAATGGCCCTGGCAACAACCTCCTTTCCTGTACCACTTTCTCCGGTTATAAGCACAGTAGAGGTGGAGTCGGCAATTTTCGTCAGCTTTCCCTTAAGCTGCTTTGTTACTAAAGAGCAGCCGACAATATTATCCAAAGTAACTGGTATTGCTACCTTGGTTAAATCATAAATACCGGATTTTACGTTTTTTATTTCATCGAAGATAAAAATCCGATCATAGGAAGACAAACCTGACGATACAGATAATAAATGGCCCATAAGAAAATAGGTAGTATGGTCAATGACTACCTTATATTCCTCGACTCCCAGCATAGAGTCGCTGGTTGCAACCATGGCAATTGGTTTATCATGCCAATCAGCAGTAAGATGGAGTTGTTTACGTGCACTGTCATTAATCTGGACAATTTTGCTACTGTCGTCCAGCACCAGCACCCCTTTGTCAACATTGTCAATAACTTGCAACAACACTTCCATCATGCGCTGATTACGTTCACTTTCTTGCCGTTCATTCGCCTTGACGCTGATAAAGTCAGCAATCTGCTCCAGAAACAGCTGGTAAAAGTTTAAATCCTGTAACAGTTGCTTCTTTTGTGCTTCCTCAAAGCAAATCAGACCGATAACTCCAATTATCTCCTCTCCCAAAGTAATGGGAGTACATAATTCCAGTTTTTCCTCACAGCATCCCTGTTTGGGACAGATACTACAAAGTTCATGCTTTCCGGGCTCTTCAATAAACTGGGATTTTCCAGTAGCCAACACATGTTTATAGACAAATCCCTCCTGGGACATATCTTCATTAATGCTCTTGTCATAGATGCCAGTACCAGCAATGCGGAATAAGTTCGTATCCACAATTTCCACATCGACACGAATAACATGAGCAATAATTTTGGCATATTGACTAACTGCATCTTGAATTTCCTGTAAAATTGATTTTTCCATTTTCTTTGGTCCCACTTGCCTTTACTGATTTATGGCTGCAACCTGATCCACAACTGGCCTATGGTTTCTAAAAAGTGTATCCTCCGGCCACCTGCCCAGCATGAACAGGGCCTCCAATACACCACCACCCACCGACCGAGCTTTATCTGATATGGTATAGCAATGCTCGGGTACACCGCGGGGATCAATATCACCCACCTTTAACCCTGCCGTTACAGCAAGACCATCCCGGAGCAAACCACGCAACACACCGGAAATAGCAGCCCGCACCGGCAATCCGTTTACCTGGGCCACAATATCGCCAGCTTTTACCTGCTGGGCAATCCGGCATATTGAATGAAAAACACCTTGACAGGGTGCCCGTAAAATACGTTCTTGTGTATAGCCGCCAATTTCGCCGGGGATACCGGTATCAGGTAAAGCCTGTCCCTTAGTAATGACCTGACCTAGATAATGGCCGCGTTTGGTTTCCACTACAGCATGCACATTCACTCCAGCTGTAAAACCAGGTCCTACGCCAATGACCACTGGTGCATCCCCTATTTGGGTTCCTAGATTTCGTTTAGCTAAAATAGCGTCTACTACCCCCCAGGGCCTATACATCTCAACAACTGTGGCCTCTGCGTCAATAACCACAGCAATTTTTCCCTCGCTTACTATTTGCGCAGCCTTATTGATCTCAGTTTTTACCGCCATTACCCCTTCTACTACTGTTGCTCCGTTAAAGACTGCTTCTGCAAAAGACACCGTCCGTCGAATCACTGTAGGTTGGGCTAACTCGGTCATAATGATCTGAAAACCGCTGCGAAATAACCGGTGAGCAATCCCTGTTGCCAAGTCACCTGCACCTTTTATTACGATTAATCGGTTCATAACCTCCTCCAAATCCGCCCTCTCGACGATATTACATAATAGAAATTCGCTTGCATTTGCTTTTTCACCTTCATATTGCTGTGAATATTGCTCATTATTCTCTATATTTTTCAGTCTATCAGAATTTATAAGTTTTAAGAGTCGCGGAGGCATTATAAAACAAGGGGTGTCAAGTACAAAACCCGGCACAGGCGACCGTCATACAACGCTTCGCCGCTGGCGCTTAACCTTCGCTTATGCATAACGGCCGCCTGTGCCTCCGTACCGTTTACGCCCGTCTTGAGGAAAGAGACGATGATTTTGTCTTGTTAACTCAACTCTCCTAAGATAGTAACGCCACTTCCTTGCCTTAAAGAAATTGTGCCCCCATAAGGTGGTGGTACTCCGGCAACTCCCGTACTTCCCGGCCTTTGCCGGAAAAAGCGTTCCGTAGGAGAAAAGTTGGGCGGTATTCCGTTAAAAAATCCGTACTGTTTGAGCGTAGCGAGTTTACGGATTTTAGGAATATCGCCCGGCTTTTCAGCTTTTGGAGGCTTAGGGCCTAGACCTTTTGTTACTTTTGGGGCAATGCCAAAAGTAAAACCCCTCTCCTTGTATTCCATTGACTCAACGTAAGACAAAGGACCGCGTTAGCGGTTTTTCCTATACAGCCAAAGCAGTGAGCCAGAGATTTCCAACTCACTGCCACACGATACTTTGTTTCATGAACTTACCATAGAAATACCAATTGAACCTACTTTATGGCAGCTTATCCATGTTATCCCACAGGCGCTTGGCGGCCTTACGGGCTTTATCGTAAATAGGACTGACGTCCAAAGCAAACTGTCTGTTTTCCAGCACAACTTTGCCGTTGATGATAACCGTAGTCACGTCACGGGAATCCATGCCAAAAACAATGTGACCGCCAATGTTGCTAGGCACAAGCGGCGTGGGGGCCTGGTAATCAAGCACAGTCAAATCAGCTTTGTAGCCGGGAGCCACACGGCCGAAATCAGCAGCAAAGTAACGCTTCAATATCTCGTTACCGTTGTACAGAAACTTCAGGTAACTGTCAGGCCACATCGAGCCAGCAACATCTTTATGTTTAAAGTAAGCAAATTTCATTTCTTCCCACATATCGCTGCCCATGCCGTCAGTTCCCAATACCAGGTTTTTGTACAGCGACAGTTTGGTGCTGTAACCAACATTGTTGTTCATGTTGGAGCGGGCGTTGTGCGCCAGGAAAGCATCCTTGGCGTTGATAATTTCAATATCCTGGTCTGACAGGTGTACGCCATGCACCAGGAGCGCCTTGTCGTTAATCAAATCATAGTCATTAAGCCGGACAATCAGATCTTTGCCATACAGATGGTGACTATGGGACACATCATAACGGTCTTCGGCCACATGCACATGTACGCCGCGCCCAGTTGCGCGCACGGCATCAGCCATCAGTTTGAGGGCCGCGTCAGGCATAGTAACCGGTGCATGGCCGCCAATCATAGCCTCCACCAAGTGATTGCCGTTCGTTGCCTGTTTATCACTTTCGCACAATTTGGCAAAATCAACATTTTCCTGAACTCCGGCTTCGACTTCTTTCAATCCCTCGTTACGGTCGGTGGTCTCATAGCAGGTAATACCGCGCAGCCCGGTTTCTTCAAAGGCTTGCTTGAGGGTTTTGAGCGAGCCTTTGAGAAAGGCTGGTGAGGCATGGTGGTCAATAACCGAAGTGGTCCCGCAGCGAATGGCTTCCAGCGAGCATACCATGCCACTGTAATAGAGGATTTCTTCGTCAATGGCCAGGTCAAGCCGCCACCAGAGGTTTTTGAGTACCGAAATAAAGTCAGGGCTGGGAGCAATAGTGGCGGTTATACCCCGGGACAAACCGGAATAAAAATGGTTGTGGCTGCAGACAAGGCCTGGCATAACAAGCTTCCCTTGCATATCCAGCACGCGGTCGGCCTGATAATTGGCCGCAATACCTGCGCCGACGGCAGCGATTTTGCTGCCGTCAATAACAATATCAACGCTGGATTGTATGGAAGCCGGGTGAAATTCAACAACTGTGGCGTTCTTTAGTACTAACACAATGTCCCCCCCCCCTATTCATCCACAGGACCGAACAGCGCCGGCCGATTGGTGTGCAGATAATTAAATACTTGGGCCATCCTGTCAAAGGCTTCATTGCCTGTTGCCTCAAGCTGGCCGTTTACCAAACGGTGGGTAGTAACCGCACTGTTAACGCGAACCGTCACTGCCTCGTCTTCTACTAAGAAACCACTATTTTGGCTATGGTCAAAGTCGTCACGCCGGCTAAATAGGGTAAGCTTATCCGTGAACGGACGACCTTCCCACGGACAGAAGCTGGCGCAGTTTCCACATTCGTTACAAAAGGCATCCAGGTGGATAATCTGGTTATAGTTATCGAAGCCATCGCCTATGCGTACAGCCAGGTTAGCGCGGTTGGGGCAGACTTCCACACATTTGTTGCAAACATAGTTACACTCTAAGCAGCGGCTGAATTCTCGATCTCCTATAGCCACTTCGACTTTACCCTGACCTTCGGCAGTCAGCAGAGAAGCCGTTTTCAGGCCAATTTTCTTGGCAGTAATTTCTTGGGCCTGTTCACCTGTAGCTTTACCAGTCTTGCCAACTTTAACTTCAAAACCAGCTATTTCTTTTTGGCAGATGGCGTCCGCTGCTTTGCGGCCTTCGGCAATACATTTTACGATAGAAGAAGCACCTTGACAGGCATCACCTGCTAAGTACACATTCTCTTGATTCGTTACTTGCTGACCTTGGGTGGTAATCCCCAGTTTGGCAAGCAACTCTGTATTGATATCTTCGCCAATTGAGATGATGATGGTATCGACTTTAACGGTCTTATACTCACCGGTAGGTTCCGGCTGACGTCGACCGCTGGCATCCGGTCTGCCAAGCTGCATGACCTGACAGACAAGATTACCCTGGTCATCTATTTTTTCCGGGTTAACCAGGAAGTTAAAATCAACATTGTCAGCAACAGCCAGTTCATATTCGGCACGGTTGGCAGGCATTTCGTTGATGGAGCGGCGATACACAATAGCACTTGTTTTCACACCTTTTATCCGCAAAGCTGTACGGCTGGCATCCATTGCCGTATTACCGGCACCAATTGTCACAACAGTTTTACCTAAGTTCAGAGCGGCCACATCTTTATTAAATTGAGCCAGGAATTTCAGCGCCGGAATGATTTGAGGTGTTTTACCACCTTCAATTTTAAGGTTAAACGGTTTTTCGGCGCCTGCACCTACGGCTACAATTACGTACTTATAGCCTTTTTGCTTCAGGTCTGCCGGGGTAAGGTCCGGACTAGAGTTAAAGACAAACGCAACACCATTTTCTTTGATAAAGTTGATATCACCCTCAATAGTTTCGCGACTAATACGGAAATTAGGAATGACGTGCTGCACAGTGCCACCCGCACTTGCGCGGGTTTCGTACACTGTTACACTAAAGCCGTGGCGAACTAAGAAGTAAGCTGAGGCCAGGCCAGCCGGGCCTGCGCCCATAACAGCTATCTTGATACCATTTTTAATTTGCGGTAATTTATAGTTTTTGCGATACTCATCCCAGCCTTGTTCAACAGCCAAACGCTTGACTTCGCGAATATGCACACAGCCTTCATAATCGAGACGGGTACAATTATGCTGACAAACATGATCGCAGATGGTACCTGTAATGCCAGGCAAGGCATTCTTTTCATAGATGAGCGCCAATGCCTCGGCATAGCGTTTTTGGTCTACCAGTCGAATGTATTCAGGAATATCTTGGTTAATGGGACAAGCCGTTTTACAAGGGGCAGCGGCACAGTCATATAGCGGCAGCGGGCTCTTGATAGCCGCTTTTGCATAGCCACGGAAATCCTTTTGTGAGTAATCGGCGCTCAGGGCTTTGTGGGCTAATGCTTGCAGTTTAGCAACATCAATCTTGTCATATTCCCAGCCCGCAGCTGTTTCCAGTTTAGTGGCAATAGCAGACATCCGGGCATAACCGCCTGGTTTGAGCATTTCGGTAGCCATGGTAATAGGCTTAATCCCTGTGGCAAATACATCTAATACATTGTGTTCAGTAATCCCACCGGAGAATGAAATAGGCATTTTTCCATTGAACTCTGCCGATATTTTTGCAGCTAGGTTAACAGATAGCGGGAATAAGGCCCGGCCTGACATATACATTTCGCCACCAGGTAGTTTCCCTTTAAAGTTGACTGATCCCAGCGTGTTCGTCAACTTAACACCAAAGAAGCGACCATGCTCGTCTGCCAGCTTTTTCAGCCTTGTCAGCATGGGGATAGCGTCCGTATAGTGCAAGTCATGGTCAAAAGATTCTTCTGACAACTCAACATAATCAAATCCGGTACTATCAAGGATGGAACGCACGCCTTGATAAGTCAGCAGTGTCGGATTAAGTTTAACATACATATCGATTTTCTTTTCGGTCAGCATATATACGCAAATTCTCTCAATTTCAGCAGGTGGACAGCCATGCATGGTAGATAGGGTAATCGACTGGCAGACATTGCCTGAAATGCGTTTAGATAAGCCTTTGAGCCCAGGCAGACGGCTTTCTAACCCTGTGCCTTTAAGAAAACTGCCATCAGCAATGAGGTCTTCTACTTCTGCCAGACATTGTTTAAAGTACGGATGCTTAGAGGCATCCATCAAGTTATTCAGATAAGCGTCCATGCGCGGCGACTGGATACCTTCCAGGTTGTAACCTGCGCTCATGTTGAATATAAAGGAGCGTTTGCCGCTTTTATTAAGTCCCAGCGTTTCTTCTACAACATGAAGTAACACCCAGGCCTTGATATATTCTTCATAGGCTTTTTCTACTGTGTATTCGCTTGACCACTCGGTGTTAAAGCCTTCATCCTCGGCATCAATACAAGGTTTAGCAACAGGCGGTTCCTGTTCCTGCACTGTCTTGAGCTCAATAAAGCGGGCACCGGCCAGGTAGGAAACAGCAATATTCTGGGCTAATTGGGTGTGAGGACCAGCAGCCGGACCTACGGCTGTCTCGATGGTTTCACCAAACAGAGAAAAAGTCTTAGCGGTTTGCTTATGAAAAAAATGGCTGGCCGGATAGCCGAAGATGGTATACTCTGCTGCATATTCCTCGAAAATCCGTGCAATAAGTGTAAGCAGGGGAACAGGTCTCATCAAGTCGCCCATTATTCATTCCTCCCGTTATTCTATTTATGTTTTTCGGCTATATGGTGTATGCGCAAGCGGCAGGTCTGGACGTATCTTGCCATCAAGCCGGAGATAAGCGCCGGCAACGGCCGGAGCCGTGGGGACAGAAGTAATTTCGCCTACGCCTTTGGCACCATACGCCAATTCGGCTTGGTTCTTTTCCACGATTATACTTTCTATTTTAGGAATACTGCTGGCCCGGAACAAACCTAGCGTTCCGAATTTGACCTGCGGTATGCCAGCCTTAAGTGGTAAGTTTTCGGTCAAAGCATAGCCTAAGCCCATGACCACGCCGCCTTCAATTTGCCCCTCGACCCCCAGCGGGTTAATAGCTTTGCCAACATCATGGGCGGCGACTACTTTGACTAACTTGCCAGCGTCATCAAGAATAACTACCTGACTGGCGTAACCATAAGCAACATGGCTGACCGGATTCGGTTTGTCACATCCCATAGGATCAGTTACACCTGAGTATTCTCCATAAAATTCGCGGCCTTCCAGGTCAGACAGTGAGGCTGTTGCCAGCGCTTCTTGGAGCTTAAGCGCCGCCTGGCGAGTGGCCTCACCGGTGAATACTGTCTGACGGGAGGCTGTGGTGGTACCGGAATCGGGAGTAAGGTAGGTGTCAGGCGCAACAGCCGCGATTTGCGAAGATTCAAGTCCTGTTGTTTCACATAAAATCTGGGTCATAACAGTGACTAAGCCCTGTCCTATGCAGGCAGCCCCAGTAAGAATCACGACCTTGCCATTTTCGATTTTTAGCTTGACTCGGCCTATATCAGGCAGCCCCACACCGATACCGGCATTTTTCATAGCACAGGCAATCCCGGCATAAGGACTGGATTCAAAAGCGCCCTTAACAGCCAGCAAGGTTTCTTTGAGAGCTGTGCCTTGGTCGGCAATTTGGCCGTTGGGCAAAGCTCTGCCTGGTTCGATGGCATTACGCCAGCGTATCTCCCATTGGGAAATACCCACTTTTTCTGCCAGCATGTTGATGTTATTTTCCATGGGAAAACAAGACTGCGTTACACCGAAGCCCCGGAAAGCTCCGGCTGGCGGATTATTGGTATAGACGCCTAAACCAACAATATCCACATTGGGAATTTGGTATGGCCCGGCGGCGTGGGTACAGGCCCGTTGCAGTACCGGCCCGCCGAGCGAGGCATAGGCTCCGGTATCGGCAATAAGTTCAGCTTTCATGGCAGTAATGATCCCATTTTCATCACATGCGGTCGTAAATTCCATTTCCATGGCATGACGCTTAGGATGAACATTAATACTTTCCTGACGGCTTAGAGTATTTTTGACCGGTTTTTTAGTATGCCAGGCGAGCAAGGCGGCATGATGTTGTACCGATAGATCTTCTTTGCCACCAAAGCCACCGCCCACCATTTTACTAATAATGCGTACTTCATTTTCTTCTACACCCAGAAGCGAAACAATGCCATGGTGATCATCATATACATTCTGACTGGCAGTGTACACCGTTAAAGTACCGTCAATATTGGGGACTGCCAGAGCGCTCTCCGGTTCGAGAAAAGCATGTTCAGTAGCCGGAGTGGTATAACGCTGGGTTACAACATATTTGGCCGCAGCAATGGCTTCCTCAACATTACCACGTTTAAGTACTGTTCTGGCTAATAGATTGCCTTTAGGGTGAAGCTGGGGGGCATCCTCGGCCAGCGCTTGGCGGGGCACAAGCAGCGGCATTAACTCTTCATAATCTACCTTTATTAATTTAATAGCCTCTTTTGCTATTTTTTTGCTTGTGGCTGCTACAGCAGCTAGTGCATCGCCGATATAGCGGGTTTCTTCCCCCTCGGCAATAAAGGCTGGCCAGTCGGGAATAATATGACCCTGATTACGGCGTCCGGGAATATCCTTCGCAGTAATTACAGCTTCGACCCCAGACAGTGCCTGAGCAACTGTGGTATCAATTTTTTTAATGAAGGCGCGGGCGCTGGGTGCGCGCAGAATGGCGGCGTACAGCATTCCTTCCACAACCATATCATCAACATATTCGGCAGTACCTAAGGTTTTATCTTTAGCATCAACCCGCGGCATTCTGTCGCCTACTTTATAAGTAATATCACCTGACGGCATGAATCCTTCGCGTAGAGCTTTAGCCGCCTTCAGCACAGCTTGCTCAATTTTAACATAACCGGTACAGCGGCAAATATTGCCATGCAGCGCTTTTTTCACTTCATCATAAGTAGGATCATGGGTTTTATCAAGTAAAGCTTTCGCACTGATAACCATGCCAGGAATGCAGAAACCGCACTGCACAGCACCTGCTGTGGCAAACGCCCAGCTATAGATGTCTTTTTCCTGTTTAGACAAGCCTTCAACAGTCAGCACTGTTTTGCCGCTGATTTTGGCGGTTGTCAACACACAGGCCCGCGTAGCCTTGCCTTCCAGCAGTACCATACATGCACCGCAGGCCCCTTCGGCGCAGCCGTTTTTTACGGAAGTGAGACGGGCATAGTCTCTTAAATATTCTAACAGATTTATATCATGACCAACATCGACCTGCTGGCCGTTCAGCACAAATTTATACACACTCAGCCCTCCTGTTTAGGAAAGGTTTGCGTTTACTTTTTTATATTACCCAGAAGGTAAAAACTGCAGAGATACTACTGGAGCATCTCTGCCGTCTGTTACCGATACACGTGCGTTCCGGTTTTTCCGGCTACCGCCTCTTCTAGGGACTCAGGATTAGTGATAATAGCCTTGCTTCCGCCATTTTCCAGGAAGCTGATCACTGCCTGAATCTTAGGCAGCATACTACCAGGCGCAAAGTGATTTTGTTTTACATATTCTTTTAACTCGGTCAGCGTCACCTTATCTAACGCCTGCTCGTCAGGTTTACCATAATTCAAATAAACCTTGGGGACGCCTGTGGAAATGATCAATTCATCTGCTTTAATTTGCACAGCCAGCAGGCTGGAAGCAAAGTCTTTGTCAATAACGGCATCCACACCTTTAAAACTGCCATCCCCCTGCCGGATAACCGGAATACCACCGCCGCCCACAGCAATCATACAGTAGCCTTCCCGCACCAATTTACTAATAACATCTTTCTCTACAATCTCCTGAGGCTGTGGTGAAGCAACCACCCGGCGATACCCCCGCCCCGAGTCATTGACTAGTACCCAATCCGGATTATTCTTTTGAAGCTTTTCCGCCTGCTCCGGTGTGAAAAAAGAGCCAATAGGTTTTGTGGGCTTTGTAAAGGCTGGGTCATCAGCAGCTACTACTACCTGCGTTACCAGGGTTACAGCTGATTTGTCCATACCTCTTTTCTTAAACTCATTATCCATAGCCTGTTGAATTTGATAACCGAGTGCCCCTTGAGTATCCGCACCACAGGCTACCAATGGTACACTATGCATACCTGCCATTTCACAGGCAATTTCCGACCTTCGGAGAATAAAGCCTACCTGTGGTCCATTGCCATGAGTAATAATGGCATCATAACCTTGTTCGATCATGCCAACAATGTGCTTAGCGGTCTCACAGACAGCATCATATTGGTCTTCTACCGTCTGGCGCATGTTATCTCGAATTAAGGAGTTGCCCCCAATGGCGATAACAGCTAACTTGGCCATGCTTATCTGCCACCCATTAATAATGTCATAACGGCTTTAGCTGTATGCAAACGATTTTCAGCTTCATCATACACGACAGAATGCGGTCCATCGATAACCGAATCTTCGACTTCGTTGTTACGGTCAGCCGGCAATGCATGCATATACAGCACGTTTTTATCAGCAGTCGCCATTTTGGCTTCCGTACATTTCCAAGATTTTTGAGCTTTTAGCTTGTCATCCACTACCGCAACCGCACCAGAAGCAGCCACGCCAGTTTGGTCGGTTACCCAGTTGCCCCAGTTTTTCGGAATAACGATATGAGCACCTTCGTAGGCTTCCGCTTCATTATCGGTAACAGTAACACTGCCGCCGTATTTTTCCGCGTTGGCTTTAGCCTGGGCAATCACCCAATCAGGCAGTTCCCAGCCCTTGGGATGCGCCAGAACAACGTCCATTCCATAGCGCGGGAAAAGCAATACTTGAGATACAGGTACCGATATCGGTTTTTTGTGGCTTTCGGCATAAGCCCAGATAATGGATACCTTTACCCGTTTTAAGTCGCCGATTTTTTCTTTCATGGTCATAAGGTCAGCCAAAGCCTGGAACGGATGATAGAGGTCGCATTGCAGGTTCATAATAGGTTTTGTTGACCATTTGGCCATTTCGGTAAGGTATTTGTTGCCATAACCCCAATTGCAGTACCGGCAAGCAATGGCATGCCCGAAGCGGGACAGGATGATGGCCGTATCTTTGGCGCTTTCACCATGAGCAATCTGCATGCTGCTGGAATCCAGGAATCCAGCATGACCGCCCAATTGGGCAAAACCGGCCTCCATCGAGTTCCTGGTACGGGTAGATTGTTCAAAGAACATAAGAAACATGGATTGATGTAACAAATAAGGTGTTGGCGTTCCCATAGCAAACTTTTTCTTTAGATCTAATGAAACCTCCAGCATGGTATCTACTTCTTCTTTAGTGAAATCTTCCAGATTGATAAAATGTCTTCCTCTAAAAATAGTTTGCATTCTAATTTCCTCCAATATTTTTCATTTTATATATGTAGTATAACCTAATTACTATAACTCGCGGGTAGTATAGACTTTATACTAAGTTTTCCGTGTGATCTGTCATTTTGTCTGCATATTCTTTAGCATAAATCAACGGAATGGCCGCATACATAGCCGCACAGTTTACCAGTTCTTTTTTCCAGGTGCGTTCGTTAGGCGCATGCGCTTGATCTTCGTGACCAGGACCAAAGCCGATGCAAGGAATACCAAAGCGCCCCATAATGGAAACACCGTTAGTGGAGAAGGTCCATTTGTCGACTTTTGGTTCTTCTTTGAATAAGCCTTTATAGGCATCCACTAAGGTATGGCATACCGGATGTTCATTTTCGATAAGCCAAGTCGGGAAATAGCACTCAGTCGGATAGACTAAACCAGTATAAGCCGGTCTTTCATAGGTGTACATACTTACTTCAGCATTAGCGGCTTTTACGGAAGGAAGGTTTTTAATCTGCTGCAAGGCATATTCGCCTGTTTCGCCAGCTGTTAACCGTCTATCAATAGAAATCCAACAGCTATCGGCTACGGCGCAGCGTGAAGGCGAGGTGTGGAAGATTTCCGAAACTGTCAGGCTGCCTTTTCCCAGAAAATCATGATCCATTAAATTTTCATGTAGTGCTTTTAAATCGCTTAAAATAGGGCCCATTTTATAGATAGCATTGTCACCCCGTTCCGGTGCTGAACCATGGCAGCTTACCCCGGTTGTCTTTACCCGGATTTCCATCCGGCCACGTTGCCCTCGGTAGATTTTACCATCTGTTGGTTCGGTGCTTACCACAAACTCAGGACGCAGCTTGTCTTCCTGGATAATATACTGCCAGCACAGACCGTCACAGTCTTCTTCCTGTACTGAACCAACCACCACTAGGGTATATTCACCTTCTAAGCCAAGGTCTTTTATGATTTTTCCGGCATATACCATAGAAGCCATCCCGCCCTCCTGGTCGCTGGCACCCCGACCGATGATGATTTCCTCATCTTCATGGCCTTTGTAGGGATCATACTTCCAGTTTTCCGGGTTGCCGATCCCTACTGTGTCAATATGAGCATCCATGGCGATAAGGTGTTTTCCATGGCCAATATAGCCGAGAATATTGCCCATCGGGTCGATTTCCACCTTGTCAAAGCCTACTTTTTCCATTTCTTCTTTTATCCGCAGTACAACTTTTTCTTCCTGACAACTTTCGCTGGGAATAGCAATCATATCGCGTAAAAATTTGCTGATTTCGGGTTCATACTTTTTTGCAAGTTCTATTATTTGTTCAAATTTTACTTTCAAAATACTAGCCCCTTTCGCTTGTTTGATTATATATTTATCCTCCCTGCCAACAGGAAGGGTAGGGAGGCCTTTATCTAGCCGGAACAGGATATTCTCCATTCCAGGTAATACTGCGATATTTCATCGGGTCGGTATCGCCTTCGGTGCTGAACAGAAGGATTCTTGAGTTTTCATTTAAACCTAGTTTAGCTTTGGCTTCCGCCATATCCGGGTTAGTCATAAGTTCTGCCACCAAACCGGCAGTAACCGCTCCCGATTCACCGGAAATCACTCTGGCATCTTTACCTACCGGATTACCTAATAGCCGCATTCCTTTCGCAGACACCCAGTCAGGGCAGGAAGCAAACATATAGCTGTAATCCCTAAGCACATTCCAGCCAATTGTATTCGGCTCACCACAGGCTAAACCTGCCATAATGGTGGTCAAATCCCCGGTAACAATTCTTGGCTTACCATCATTAGCCAAGGCTGATTTATATAAACAGTCAGCCTGATCGGATTCTACAATCACCGTTATTGGACGTTCACCTTTACAGGCTGAAGCAAAGAAGCCCTGCACCGCACCGGCCAACGACCCTACCCCTGCCTGAACAAACACATGGGTTGGTTTTTCCACGCCTATGGCCTGCAGTTGCTCCAAAGCTTCCAAGGCCATCGTGCCATAACCCTGCATAATCCAGGCAGGAATCTCTTCATAGCCCTCCCAAGCCGTATCCTGAACAACCACCCAGCCATACTTTTTAGCATTTTCTGTTGCCAGGCGTACCGCATCATCATAGTTCAGATCTGTTATCGAAACCTCGGCACCTTCAGCCCGGATATTTTCCAACCGGGTAAGCGAAGAACCCTTCGGCATATATACTACAGATTTTTGCTGTAAGCGGTTGGCTGTCCACGCAACTCCCCGGCCATGATTACCATCAGTAGCTGTAGTAAAGGTGATTTCTCCCAGTTGTTGGCGAATTTCAGCTGATGTCAGCCGTGCATAGTCCAGTTCACTAATATCTTTACCCAGGCGTTGCGCTAAGTACTTAGCCATTGCAAAAGAACCACCCAGTACCTTGAAGGCATTTAAGCCAAAACGATAGGATTCATCTTTTACATACACACCAGCTACGCCCAAGTAACCAGCCAGTTCATTCAACTGGCACAGTGGGGTTGTGCTGTATTCCGGGAAGCTTTTATGGAATTGCCTCACCTTGCCAATTTCCTGACGGCTCAAAAAATCAATAGAATCCTTTTCTTGGTTCTCCATCATTTGATTTTTAACCCATTTAATTTTCTGGTCCATTATTAGTACCTCACTTCTGGTTTTATAATTTCAGTCACTAATTATTTAAGCAAAAATCATGCCAATCTTACCTGTTACGTAGAATTTTTGTTCCAGTTGGTTCAGCTGTTCCCACGCACGCCATAGAGTCTGATGAATTTAACTTCGTTATTTTTCCTTGTCTCTAAATATTCTAATAATCCTGTCTATTTTCTTCTAGAATTATCCAGTTCTTCTTTATCAAAATGATAAATTTATCATTTTGATAAAACGTACCTGTTACCCCTTTCTTTGTTTCTTATTATGAATAAAGTGCTCTTTCCGCTTTCTGGTAAGCCTGTATTAATACACTATTGATTTATCAAATTGAGAAAGATGGCTACCGCAAATATGTTGAGGTAACCATCTTTCTTTGTTTGCGATTATATTTAATTCTTAGTTTGACTTTATCCTTGAATTTTTTCAAAATTATAGTTGAAGGTCGATTTTGTTTTCCAATTTCTCCAAACATCTCCCGGCGGGCTTATGGTAAATATCGCTTCATAAGTACAACCAGGTTCAATCCAGACTGCTATGGGTGTCGCATCTCTTTCGGTTAATGTTATGACATTGCCATCAATCAGCGTAAAGGTGATGTTGGGCTGAAACCAGTTTATTTGGTTAACGACTCTATCGGCTCGATTGTTAGTAAAATATCCTCCAATATAAAGCAAGCCATCATCAACGTTTACACTTGTCGTTTTCCAATCCAGATCAGCTGCATAAGCAGTACTCCCCAACACACCTATAAGCAGCAAGCATAATACAGTAATAATCTTCAAATTTCTTTTCATTGCGCTCCACCTCTTTTTCAGTATTTATTAGCCTCAAAGAATATAGCAGCCAGCACCTCCCTCCATAAAATTTCTCTCTACTTGATCCCATTAACCAAGATAACACCTGCAATAATCATCAGACCACTAGCACAACTAACACTAGCCGCAATAAACAGTGTTAACCTATTTTGCTGTTTTATGCCATAAACAATGCCTACCAACCCTACTAAAAAATACAGCACACAAAAATCTAATCTTGTAAACAAACTCAAATCCACGAAAACCTGCTCCTTTGCCTAAGTTGTTTACTTAGTAACTGGCAAACACCTGAACTCCATAGAGCGAACCATTTTTCCCTGGATATAAACCCAAGCCAACATGAGTGTAGCCGGTATTAAGGATATTGGCACGGTGTCCAGGGCTATTCATCCAAGCCTCTTCCAACTTCTCTACAGAGTAATTGTAGGCGATATTTTCACCAGCTGACTTATAAGTAATACCATTCGCCTCAAGGCGGTCAAAAGGCGATTGCCCTTGTAGATTAGTGTGATTAAAATAATTGTTCGCTACCATATCGGCTGCATGGTTCCGAGCCACTTCTGTCAGCCTCGCGTCAGCAACAAGCCGCGGCAAGCCTTGCTTGGTTCTGTCATTATTCAACAATTCAATCCCGAGCAGCTCGTTCTTGGTAATGCCAGCGGTTGGACTTGTCGTTTGCGTTTTCCCTGTAGCTTGCGGTTCATCGCCCCATATTAAGTGCGCACCATTAACACACATACCAAACTTGGAAAAATTTACCTGACGGCGATTGGAACCCTCCGGACATGTCTCGCCATCATAATAATGAAACTTATTATTAATTATCGTCCGACGAACCGCACCTTCCTCACCATCACCATTCCACACCGAACTATATATATAGGCATGCGAAGGACTTGAACTGCTAAAATTATATTCTTTAGAAGCACCGGCCGGCACAGTGTACCAGCCTCGGCATAACCACTTGTTGGTACTATCTTCATGGTATAGAATTGAAAAAGATTTGGCTTTGTCGTAGTTATTAGTAATTGTAAGTTTGAACGCCTCCGCCTGAGGTAGAGCAGTAAGTGTTACTGCTGTAATAACAAGCAGGCTCATTAGCACCTTACCGATAGCCCTTGTAAGAGCTTTCATAAACTATCCCTCGCTTTACTTTGCTTATTTATGATGTTGTTGGCGTATTTTTGCCAATTCAGCACCTATACCGGAATAAGCATAGTTATATTTAGTCTCCCCTGACAGACCTTGGTAGGTAGTAATCAAATTAAGCGTTGCCTGCTTATAAATATTGGCTTTTGCTGATAAACTTGCACTTGCGGCGCCTGTACCAAAGCTTCTGTGCTTAGGATCGTTATCCCGATCAGACCAGTTGATCCATTCCACAGAACCGGCAGCAACAGCTACCTTCTCATAGGCCGCTACATAAGTGTCAATGCGGCCTTTATCTTCATCAAATTTATATTGCTGCTTAATGCCAGCAGCTACATTGTCCATTTCCGCTTTCCAGGCTTGCATGTACTGTTCTGATACATAATTCAATTCTGCTGTAGCCACCGCCTGTGTAAAATCGTTGACAAATGCCTGATCAATAGGATTATCCGCATTGTCCATTGCCATAGCCGTGTTGGTAAAGCTCACAACCAATAAGCAAAGCATCCCCACTAAAACAACTATTTGTTTTCTTGCCATTGTCTCACTTCTCCTATTCTAATCCGGATCTTAATCTGCAATATGAAACTTGGTTATGAAGTTCTGCATAGTGATTCTGGCTTTCTGATAACTTATCTCTTTTTCATCAACCTCTGCCTGGCTGACCTTGCCGGATGCATTCCGCTCAAGCGCCAATTCGTATTCTAGCTTACGAATCTCATACTCCTGTTTGCAAAGGGTTCCCTCTACAGACTTTACCCAGTTATAGAAACCGATAGTCTGCATGTCTATACCTAAGTTACCCACTTGCTGTTTTTCTTCCGGAGATATTCTATCTGCCGTAAGCTTCGTTAACTCATGAAAACTCTTTAGCCACTCGTTGATATATTGAACCCCTGTTAATGCGTCAGCAAGACTAAACCGATCATTCTCCAACTTGTCTACCGGCTGCCCATTGTCGGCATATGCATAGGGAAGGTTTACCGCCAGACATACAGCCAATAATGTGATGAATATTTTTATCTTGTTCATATACTACCTCCAACTTTGAATTACTTCACCTTATTTAATTATAATGAGGTTTTACTATTTTAGTAACTATCCGAAAGTATATTTTTTCTGAGTATTAGAGACAACGTGTCTAAAAATTTCCGTCTTACCCTAAAAGACTGTCGCATTAGCGATATAACTTATCGCTGGCAACAGCTTTTTTTTCATAAGAAATATGTAAATTATTGCTCCGTCCGGATTCCATTGAATTGTAAATTTTACAAAAACTCTATTTTATCTGTCGCACCCCTCGGTTAAGCACTTACGATTTACCAAAAATGAACGGTAAAGCAAAAGGGTCAACCGCCTATTTTTTAGACGGTTAACCCTTTTAGCCTGCAATCTATAACATAATCCGTTTCAAATGGTTGAACTAACCCATTTTACATTACAATTTCTGCAAGCTCTTCTTCCGGCTCCTTTATGCCATCAAATACTTCTTGGTCAAATTCATTTTCAGATTTGCTGACAACAGTCGTACAAACCGCATCCCCAAATACATTCACTACCGTCTTGAACATATCCGTAAACCTATCGATACCGACGATTATTGCGACTGCATCAAGCGGGAATCCGACTGACTGCAGTACCGTCACAAGCGTTACCATGACAACCCCGGGCATACCCGGTGACCCTATGGTTCCTAATGTTGATGCAATGACAATTGTAACAATCATCTCCCATTAGAATACCCTCTCAATCCAGGGAGTGTTGCGTACTTGAGCAATTGTCTGAGCCGACAGCCGCTCATAAGACAGCATGACAATGGGTATGTCAGGCTGGGCTTCTTTTAGTGCTTTCTCCAATTCAAAAGAAGTCATATCACTAATGCGAAACATAGTAATTATGAGATGAAACGTTCGTTCCTCCAGTGCAGTGAGCGCTTCCTCCAAGCTGACAACCCGCTGAATACGAGGAATAAGGGAAATATTAAGATCCGCGAACTGATTATATATCTGTTCAGATAATTGACCATCCTCTTCAAGCACAAACCCGTCGTACAAAGTGGATACCAGGAGTATTTCTGTAACCCGGAACTTCATTAAATCGTGAATACTCGAAAAGCGGGCCTTTAAATCGACGAACCGTTTCATAAAATTCCCCTCCTAACTATCGTGATAAAAAAAGACGGTGCTGTTGTTACATAGAAATCAAATCTACGCGCCAACAGCGCCGTCCCCTTTGTCTCAGCCGAACAGTCCCTGCGTCGCACAGTCCTGCAAGCCCCCTGAGGCTTATGGTAAGAAAACCGCTAGCGCGGCCTTTTAATCTTCAGCCAAAAAATAGTAATGCTATAGTCCACGATACCGTTATTCCTTTGCGTACTTTGAGTACTTTGCGGTAACAATCCTTAAAATGGGATGGGCTTGGCTTTTGGCTAGTTCTTTGGATTTGCACATATCAGATATTTGGTCAATCGAATACAAGGTGAGGGCCTTTTACTTTTGGCATTGCCCCAAAAGTAACAAAAGGTCTAGGCCCCAAGCCTCCAAAAGCTGAAAAGCCATGCGATATTCCTAAAATCCGTAAACTCGCTACGCTCAGACAGTACGGATTTCTTAACGGAATACCGCCCGGCTTTCTCCTGCGGAACGCTTTTTCCGGCAAAGGCCAAGGGGTTACGGAGTTACGAGGGTTGCCAGACGTAAACAGTATGGCCACCTGACAACCCTTGTTTTATAAGGCATCCACGACTCCTCAAACTTATACTTTCTTATCTTATAAAGAAAACACGGCTTGCGCCGAGGCTTTGGCGAAAGTGAAAGCCGATGTTGCCCTTATCCTATTCTTAAGAAAGTTATACTTTCTGTTAGGGTAAGAAAATTCCTTCGGGATCGATTACCTGATAGAGTAATTCAACTTGTTTTTTAGTGGGTGGCAGTGTTTGCCCTGAAACACGGGATACATTGAGTTTAAAACCCACGTTATCAATAACATCCTGTACAGTAAAGCCGGGATGCACAGTATCTAAATACATTTCGCCGGTTTCATCAAAACGAAATACCGCCATATCGGTGATTACAGTAGATACTCCGCCTTTAAAATAAGACTTGTAGACTTCTTGCTTGGTCACCCATTCACCTGAGGGCCATTTTTTTACCCGCCAGCCAGGTGAAGTAACATAATCAACCTGTTCTTTAAACCGGCGTTTTTCCTGTACCATGATAAACACCGTTCTTTTCGCATACGAACAGATATCCGAATTGCCGCCGCTGCCAGTAAAACGCTTTTTCGGATGATTATAGTCGCCAAGCACGGTACAGTTTACATTACCATATTTATCAATTTCCGCACCGCCTAAGAAACCGAGATCAACCGTACCGGAATGTAGTTGCCCATAGAAGGCCTCAAACAAACCTGCGGCTTTGGACGCTTGGTAGGTGCAGCGGGCATCACCCACCGAAGTGGGCGTATGTAAAGGCCTGCCGTCAATACTACCCGCTTCATAAATACATACGGCATTAGGGGCGTGTTCCTGCTGAGCCAGCGTGATGGCCAGCATGGGCAATCCGGTACCTGCGAAAACAACATCACCATCATTTACTTCTCTGGCAGCAGCTGCCGCCAATAAATCGATCGGTTTAAACTCGCCAGGTTTGCAGTATTCGCTTGCATGGCTCACCTATCTTGTCCCCCTTTTGACCCTAGATGAATAGCCTGAAATTTTACTGGCCCGTAATTCTTCCAGTCGTCTGACTCCCAGCTTTTCCAAATAGTCTTCATGACTCTTAACACCAAAGATCCATTTTTCCGCAAACTCGTCAAATGCTTTCTGCTCCCGAATTTTGTTAAAGGCTTTTAGGAAGTCGGCATCAGCATCATAGTAAAATTGGGAACCTGTTGGATGAGCCGCCCAGGGACATTCTACAATATAGTCAATCTCATATCCCGAGGCCAAGTTTGCCGCCGGATCTCGTCGCAGATAGCTGTCTGGCACGATTTCTTCGCAGATGACAATTACGGTCTTGGAAGCTTTGATAACTTCGGCATCACTATAGCTTTGCGAGAGGATTCTCACAGTACCTTCATCCCCGACTATCGGCGCATACACCAAAGCCACGTCTGGGTTTACTGCCGGCAGCAGCGCACATTCTCCCCGGTTAAAGAACGGGTCATCAGCCATAATGTATTTCTTGGCAGGAATATTGCGATGCCTGCCATCCCGCAAGCCGGCTTTGGCTAATTGGTCATACTCAGGATTGAAAATATCGGTACCCATGGCTAAGGCACAGGGGAAGAACGGCAACCCTAATGCTCCGGCCATCAATCGTCCCACCGTATGTCCGTGGCTGTAATCATCTACCAGAATTTCCCCACTGATTTGCTTGCGGGCTAAATTCTCGCCGATTTTCCCCAGCATCTCCTGGCCCATCCAGGCTCCTTCCCAGATTTTTACGCAGCCTGCACCGACTAATAAATCACTATGAAAACCACCCTGCACTTCAAATAAATGCAGGTCTTTTTTCCTCTGACGTATCAACTCATAACAGAGCGCTACTGGGCGTCGCCAGATGGTAAAACCACTAAAGGTTATCTGGTCACCATCCTGCACCAACGCAGCAGCCTCGGCTAGATTAATTTTTTTCGGTTGGCTCACTTCAAGTCCTCCTCCATGTTACTGTTGGCATCACCCTTTGCACATTATACAACGCGGTAAAGATTTTTGCAGTTGGTGGTGTGTTGGCTATTTTACGTACGTAATAACCTGAGGAGTTATGCTCAAATATTGTGGACCTGTTTCAGTCATAACAAAGCTATTCTCTGTACCAATAGCCCCTTCAGGAAAAACAAATTTAGGTTCAAGTGCAAAAGTCATTCCCGGTACTATCGGCGTCTTCATGCCTTTCGCCAATATCGGCCATTCATCTAATTCCAGACCAATGCCATGACCAACAAATTTGACCTGGTCTTCCTTATAACCCATAAAATGATCCTGATACCCCAGTTCTGCTGCTAGCTTTACGGCCAACAGATAAGGTTCTTCGGCCAAAGTTCCTGGCTTAATGCTTTTTACAATTTCCCTTTCAATCAGCAAGGCAGCTTCATAAGCCTTAACCAATTTTTGGGAAAGTTCACCAATACAGAATATCCTGGTTTGATCACCAGTATAGCCTTTAACGATGGAAGTATAGTCAATATAAACAACCTCATTGCGGTTTATCCTTTTCCAGCCGGCCCCTGCCGGCTGAGCGGCATTAGGGCCCTGACCACCCACCGGCCCGTCGAAATAGTTGGGATAAAAACCGCTATCGCCGGTACACACAGTACCATAGAAAAAGTCCTGACTGAAGGCCCGCATCCTGCAGGGACCAGCATAACCGCGTTTGCGCATTTCAGCCTCAAATAAGGCGGCTAATTCCAATTCTGACATTCCCTCTCGTAAAAAAGAAGGCACTGCCAGGAACGCCTGGTCAATAACACCTAAGGCTCCACGCATTAGTTCAATTTCATATGTTGACTTAACAGCACGAATTTCTTTGATGTCAGGCGAAATATCAATAAACTCCGTAGTGGAAAAAATCTTTTGATAGGTCTTATATATATTGAAAGGCACTACATCTAATTCCAGACCGATTCTACCAACATCATTATACCCATGCGCTGCCAGAATTTCCGGAATTTGCTTGGGATTCTTGATGGCGACAATATTTTTTAATGGTGACTCTTGCTGACCACGTGTTAGACTCTTCTTCACCATAAGTACCGGCTGACCGCTGGTCGGGATAAACAAGTACGAGTTTTGCATCGTACCTGTAAAGTAAAATAAATCACTTTGCATTAAAATTAAGGCTCCATTGGCGGCTTGTTCAACTAGCTTTTGCTGGAATTTACTAATTCTGGATTCAATTTCGACTGTCGGTGTTAATTCCATGATGAACTTCCTTTCCTCTATATTCTATGTGCAACGCGTTAACACTCTGCATTTTTTTATTACTTCTTCACATACCTTTGCGCTACTTGCTCAGCCAGTGTGTAGGGATCAATTTCCTTATTAACTAGTTTCTCCACCATAGATTCCATTTCCCCACCATCATTCAATTCCTGTAAGATAGGTTGAAGAATACTGCCCCATAAGGCTTCATTAAGTTCAGCTGTGGTTTTGCGACGCAAACGATTAGATAAAAGCTTACTTTTTACTAAATATTGATAGTGTTCCTCTATCTTATCACACAAAAGATTCACACTCTCAGCAAATTTGAGGGGTTCTGCTATGCTCTCGACCTTCATAACCGGGATTGTCCATTGCTCGCTTGAGGCAGTATCGCCATTACGGGATAAAGAAGCAATATTTAATAACTCCTGATACAGTTTATTTGCACCGTCTCTGTCAGCTTTATTGATAACAAAGATATCGGCTATTTCCATCAAGCCTGCTTTAATAGCCTGGACGTCATCCCCCATCCCTGGTACAAGAACAACAACAACAGTATGAGCATGATTGATGATATCAACCTCTTGCTGGCCAACACCGCAGGTTTCGACAATTACCTTTTCTTTACCTGACGCTTCCACTACATGGATGGCTTCTCCAACAGCCTTAGACAGTCCGCCCATTGAGCCTCTAGTAGCCAAGCTGCGGACAAACACGCCACTGTCCTCGGCATGGCGCAACATACGAATCCGATCTCCCAATATAGCCCCGCCCGTAAAAGGGCTTGTCGGGTCAACTGCCAACACTCCCACAGTTTTTTCTTTTTTGCGGTAAGCTGCAATCAATTCATCAATCAGTGTACTTTTGCCAGCACCGGGGGCACCGGTAATGCCCACAATATGAGAATTACCGGTTGCAGTAAACAACTCTTTGATGGCCACATAGGTATCTGGTATTTGGTCTTCCAAATTTCTTATCAGACGGGAGGCAGCGCGAATATCGCCTGCCAGCACTCTTTTGCTTAATTCTTCCATCTTATTCACGCCTCAGGCTTTACATTGGTATTAATCCACTCGACAATAGCGTCCAGCTTGGTCCCTGGAGTAAATATCGCCTTCAGCCCAGCCTCATACAAGGCCGGCATATCTTGTTCGGGAATAATGCCCCCGCCAATAACGATAATATCTTCGGCATCTCTTTCCTGCAGCAGTCTGGCTACTTCGGGAAACAGGTATTTGTGTGCTCCTGACAAACAGCTTAACCCTACTAAATCAACATCTTCTTGAATAGCAATGGCTGCTATTTGTTCAGATGTTTGATGACAGCCTGTATAAATAACTTCAAAACCGGCATCACGGAAGCATCTGGCTAACACCTTTGCCCCCCGGTCATGTCCGTCAAGACCCGGTTTTGCTAATAAAACGCGAATTTTTCTCATCTTACTTGCCTCCTAAAGGGTGTTTTAGAATATTCCGGGGTCACGGTATTCTCCGTAAACCTCGCGATAGACATCACAAATTTCCTGAACAGTAGCATAGCTTTTAACAGCTTCAATGCAGTAAGGCATAACATTATCGCCTTTTTTGCAGGCACCAGCAAGGTCTTTCAGACATTCCTTAACCTTACGATTGTCCCGTTTTCTCTTAACCTCAGCTAACCGCTTGAGCTGCTGTTCTTCCACAGCCTCATCGATGGCGACCATCGGAATATCTACCTTTTCGTTGGCTTCCACATACTTATTAACGCCAATCATTGTTTTTTCCTGAGCATCAATTTGCCGTTGGAACTTATAGGCAGCATCCGAAATTTCCATTTGCGGATAGCCTTTTTCGATGGCAGCAATCATGCCGCCCATATCGTCAATCTTATGGATATATTCCCAGGCTTTTTCTTCCATTTCATTGGTAAGTGATTCCACAAAGTACGAGCCGGCTAAGGGGTCAATTGTGTTGGCAACACCTGTTTCTTCGGCCAGAATTTGTTGGGTTCTTACGGCAATCTGCACAGCATGTTCGGACGGCAGGCATAAGACCTCGTCCAGCGAGTTGGTATGTAGCGACTGGGTTCCGCCTAAGACAGCAGCCAACGCTTCGACAGCTGTTCTGATAACATTGTTATAGGGCTGCTGGGCAGTCAGTGAGCAGCCAGCTGTCTGGGTGTGAAACCGCATCCAGCACGAGCGCGGGTCTTTAGCGCCAAAGCGGTCACGCATAACCTTGGCCCAAATGCGGCGTGCAGCCCTCAGCTTGGCAATTTCCTCAAAGAAGTCAATATGGGAGTTGAAAAAGAAGGACAATCTGGACGCAAATTGATCGACCTGCAAACCTTTGCGGTTGATGGCGTCCTCAACATATTCAATACCATCCCGCAATGTAAAGGCCAATTCCTGAGCAGCTGTTGAGCCAGCTTCGCGGATGTGGTAGCCACTAATACTGATGGTGTTCCATTTGGGTACATACTTAGTACCAAACTCAATGGTATCACTAATAAGCTTTACCGAAGGCTCCGGCGGACACATAAGGGTTTTTTGCGCAATAAATTCTTTTAATATGTCATTCTGGATGGTACCACTTATTGTGTTAAGGGGTACACCCTGCCTCTCGGCTGCGGCGCAGTACATAGCCCATAACACAGTTGCCGGCGGATTAATAGTCATGGAAGTGCTAATCTTGTCTAAGGGAATCCCCTTGATAAGGTCATTGAAATCATCTAAGGTATCAATGGCTACCCCGCATTTGCCACATTCCCCTCTGGCTTTAGGTGAATCAGTATCATAGCCCATCAAGGTCGGAAAATCAAAAGCAGTACTCAGACCAGTCTGTCCGGTTGACAATAGATAATGCCAGCGCTCATTGGTTTCGACAGCGGTGCCCATACCTGAGAACATACGAAAGGTCCAATACTTACCCCGGTAACCAGTAGGTTGATTGCCCCGCAAAAAAGGAAATTGCCCCGGATAGGCGATATCGTTTGCAAAATCCATATTCTTAACATCATCAGGGCCATAAATTCTCTTTATATCCAAATCTGAAACCGTGGTCCAGTTTTCTTTTTGATCCGCATGTTTAGCGACAGAACGTTTAACTTCATCCTCCCACTTTTTCCGCAGTGGATCATTTTGGTCTAATAATTCTTTAGTAAACAATGGTGGTTCCCCCTATGCTTAATATTCTATGCCTGCTCGTTCCTTGACACCAGCATAGTAATGGTGTTTAATTCCCCTTACTTCACTTACCATATCAGCCATGTCCTTAACTTTGTCCGAGGCATACCGCCCAGTTAATACCAAATCGACTTCAGGCGGCTTACTTATGATTAAATCCAAGACAGCTTGCTCGGAAATCAAATGGAAATCAGTAGCAACATTGATCTCATCCAGAATAACCATATCATAGTTCTTACTATGAATAACCTCTTTTGCCTTTTCTAAACCTTGTGTGGCAAGAGCAACATCTTGCTGTGTTGGCTTGTCCCGCATGACGAAACTATCCAGACCTGCTTGAATAATTGTAATATCTGGCAAATATCGTTCCACCGCTAAAACTTCACCGTATTTCCGCCCTTTCATGAACTGGATAATACAAACCTTATAGCCTTGTCCGACAGCACGTAATGCCTGCCCAAACGCAGCTGTTGTTTTGCCCTTGCCGTCACCGGTAATTACCATTACTAGGCCACGTTTCGCCACAGCTATTTTCTCTGCTGCACTGTTAATACTTTCACCCTCTTCCGTAAAACACTTCTCGCTCTAAGAAATTGCCCCAAATTAATTAATTCTCTTCCTACCGCCTATCTCCTCCCGCTCTGGAAGATTTACCACTGGCATCCAGTCAACAATCTGTTACCACTTCTTGCTTACTTTCACTGCCTTAGTCTTTCCATCTGAATAAAGAAAACACCGCTTACCAATATAGTAAACAGTGTTTAGCCTGATAGTCTCACTCAAAAAAATTGTCCTTTGGCTACATTAAAGAACCAGCCTCGCGGCACCTTTATTTTTGAAAAATCAATCAACATCCTTGTCTGAATGAGTTTATCTTGATCATCATACTCCTTGGTTAGAACTTTGACTGCCTTTTCCGGTTGCACATGCTTGCCTTCCACATCCATATAGCTAACTTCTTTTCGAACACTAGTAAAGGGTTGGTTTACGTTATCCATAGCTAACCCTCCTCGTCAGACTGTATTAATTTTAAGCTGACTTAGCGTCTCAGACTCGCTAATGATTATTGGGGCATATTTCTTTCCTGTCGTTTGCTGTTATCCATCGGCTTTCACTACCAAAACAACAAAGCAGCAAACTAATCCGTATCGGCAGTTAACCCGCTATAGATTCAACTCCTTTATTTATCGAATTGTAATATATCCGAACATTCGGATATATTACAATTTCATTATAACATTCCCTTAAAAAGGGAAAAATCCCCCAAATGGGGGATTTCAGATTACTCATCAGAAATTTTTTTTATACTATGCGCTAATAATTCAGTCCTTGACCGTGCATTCGTTTTAGCAAACAAATTTTTCAGGTGCGTTTTTACCGTTTCCGAACCAATAAACAAGCGCTCGCCTATTTCTTTATTTGGTAGCCCTTGAGCAAGAAGAAGCAAAATTTCCGACTCGCGTGTAGTAAATGATGATATTGTCGGCTTTATACTTAACTCTTGCTGCTTTTTTTCTCTCTGTTTAGCATTTTCCTCATCTTTAAGCTTTGCAAAAATATACTGCATATGTTCACCTAACATTTTGAGCAGTTGCATCTCACCATCATCGAAATCACGTTGTTTTTGTGTACGATGAAGCGTGATGTCAGCCAACACATTCCCACTGTACATCAAGTGAACTACTGCCAAGTAATTGTTGTAGTTTTGATAGTATTCGCAATAATAATTAAATAACGCGCCCTCTATCTCGCTATGATAAAGACAATCAAATAATTGCAAACTCGGCTCAACCGAAAAAAAAACACCATTTTCATAAGGGATAATGCGACGAATAAGGGACATGGATTCGGTAATAAAAGTTGCTTGACTGTCGCATTGATGTAACCGTAATACAACTTCATTAAATTTATGGAGTTTTCGCTGTGATATATACATTTTTCTTAGATTCCATCGCCATAAAGCCCGCACAAATCCTCAGACTCAGTTAATTTGTCCAGATCAAAGGGTGTTCCCTGATAAACATAGTAGTTAAGCCAGTTGGAAAACAGTAAATTGGCCGCGCTTCGCCAGCGTACCACTGGTTGCTGCTGCGGATCATCGTTAGGATAATAATTAGCCGGTACATTAATCGGCAGCCCTTGCGAAACATCGCGGTCATATTCTGCTTTGAGCGTCAAGGGATCATATTCGGAGTGACCAGTGATAAAAAAGTGCCGGTATTTTTTATCCATAACGGCATAAATGCCTGATTCTGCTGATTCTGAGAGTATCGATAATTGCGATACCTTCTCGATATCTTCCCGCCGCACTTCGGTATGGCGGGAGTGCGGAACGTAAAAAATGTCGTCAAAACCACGAAACAGCATTTTTTCCTTCCTATTTACCGTATGAGGGAATACCCCAAACATCTTCTGCTGCAAATCATATTTAGGAATACCATAGTGGTGATACAAGGCTGCTTGTGCTCCCCAACAGATATGGAACGTCGAATACACATTTTTCCTGCTCCAATCCATAATTTCGCACAACTCATTCCAATAGACGACTTCTTCAAAAGGAATTTGTTCTATTGGTGCTCCAGTGATAATCATCCCATCATATTTGCGGTTTTTCACTTCATCAAACGTCTCATAAAATTTAACCAAATGCTCATGTGCCGTATGCTTAGGTTCATATGTGGCTGTATACAGGAAATCAAATTCCACCTGCAGCGGAGAATTACCAAGCAACCGAAGCAATTGCGTCTCTGTGACTATTTTGGTAGGCATCAGATTTAACAATAATATTCGAAGCGGACGTATGTCTTGCGAATAGGCACGTTTTTCATCCATTGCGAAAATATTTTCTTTCTCAAGAATGTTTACAGCAGGTAAATTATTGGGGATTTTTATTGGCATAATATTCCGCTCCTTTGCGCTAATTTTTCAACTATTATATTAACTAATATTATACTGTTTGGATTTAATTTGCAATAAACAACATGTATTATGCGCCGCTCCATTTATACTACAATATATAACAACATATGCATTAAATTCTACCACAAAATTAGCACAAGATATATAAGAACCCTGCGTTCCTGCCTGAAAGCAGGAACGCAGGGTTCTCTGTAAATATCCGCTAATTATTATTCGAATTTCCTATTATTGCTAGGACAAGTCCAGCAATCGTCTCTAAATTTCTGTCATGTCTTTCTCTTTCTCGTTCCTGCCGTTCGTGCCATTCCTGCTCACTTTCATGGTCATGACGCCTCATTTCACGCTCATGTCGTTCATTTTCTTCTTGGATTCTTTTCTCCCGATCCTGATCTTGGTAATGCCTGTCATCACCTTGTTCCTGACTTGGCGGCTCAGGCTGCCTCTGTGCAGCTTCGATTACGGAAACCCCTAAACCACATTGCAGCAAACCTACCATGGAGTAAATAATTACTTTCTTAGCCATTTTGTTCATTATGTGTTACTCTCCTCTACCTTTATCTGCATTGTCTATAGTTCTATCATACATAGCTTTTTTTTGAATTTAATTAGAAAACTATGGATATCGAGAAAAAAAGTTCCAACAGTCTTCAAACTAAGAAATCAATTTGTCGTTCCAGACTTTTTCCTGACTTTTCGCCAGTTAGTAAACTTCTCGGTTACCCGTTCCACCACGACAAACAGTACAGGAATTAAGAATATACCCAGGGTAGTCGCGGCAAGCATACCGCCCACAACCGCTGTTCCCATCGAATTTCTTGCGCCGGCACCGGCACCGGTGGCTATGGCCAGCGGAATGCAGCCAATAATAAAGGCTAGTGATGTCATGAGGATAGGACGCAACCGAATTTTAGCGGCTTCAATGGCGGCCTGCACCGGGTTCATGCCCTGGTCAACCCTGACTTTGGCAAACTCCACAATTAGTATGGCGTTTTTGGCAGCCAGGCCAATGAGCATAACTAAACCAATCTGCATATACACACTATTCTCCAAATTAGTCAAATACTGGAATAAGAAAGCTCCGAAAATACCGGTTGGAACCGAAAGCAGCACGACAAAAGGAACACTCCAACTTTCATACAAGGCAGCCAAACACAAGAATACAAACACAATCGCCAATCCAAACACAATGGCGGTCCGCGAGCCAGCCTGTTTTTCCTCACGGCTTTGTCCTGACCACTCATAAGTATAACCATCCGATAAGGTTTGCTTGGCCACTTCCTCAAGTGCCGTCATGGCCTGCCCGGAACTGTAGCCGGAAGCTTGTGAACCGCTGATTTGAACGGCTTTAACCCCGTTAAACCGGTTAATAATGGTTGGAGCGTTAATCTTTTTGGGTTTAATCAAGGTATTCAGCGGCACCATGACGTCATTGGAACTTTTTACATATAGATACCTGGTTGCAGTTGCATCACCACGAAAGGTATTTTCGGCCTGCACCGTAACCTTGTAGGAGCGGCCAAATTTATTAAAATCATTTACCTGACTGCCACCCAGAAAGACCTGCAGGGCAGTAAACACATCATCAACATCTACGCCCAATTGTTGGGTTTTTTCCCGGTCTACCTCAAATTCATAACTGGGAGTATCGGCTTTAAAGGTAGACATAACAGACGCAATTTCCGGCCGTTCTTTGGCTGCCGCCACAAACTTTTGTGCTATATTGTCCAAATCAGTCAGCGAACCGCCGCTCCGGTCCTGTAGCATCAGCGTAAAACCGCCAACCGTTCCCAGGCCCGGTAAACTCGGTGGTGTAAAGGCAATGACCGTACCTTCCGGATATTGGGCACCTTTCATGAAGGTCTGGGCAACCAGAGCATTTAGCTGCGTTTCAGGCTTTTGCCGCTTATCCCAGGATTCCAGGGAAGTAAACATGGCACCGGCATTGGACTTGGTACCACCACCCATAATATCCATGCCTGCCAGCGACATGCTATTGATAACTCCGGGCATCTCGCGAACCTGAGCGGCAAATTGATCGACCACCTCTTCGGTCCGGTTCAGACTGGATGCTTCCGGCAGAGTGATGGAGGTTATAAAATACCCCTGGTCTTCGTTGGGTACAAAAGAAGAAGGCACCAGCTTATAAAGTCCTCCGGTCAAAATAAGCAATATCACCAGTAACACCAGACACAACCGGGCTTTCGGAATAATGCTGCCCAGACTGCCGCCATAGCGTTCAATGTTTCTTTCAAACCAATTGTTGAATCTGGTAAAAAACTTGGCTAACACGCCCTGATGCACCTCGGAATTATGTGGTTTGAGCAGCATAACACACAATGCCGGAGTAAGCGATAAGGCAACAATGGCCGACAAAGCCATGGACACCACGATAGTTAAGGCAAACTGCTTGTACAAAATGCCTGTGGTACCACTTAAAAACGCAACAGGCAGAAATACCGATGCCAGCACAAACGCAATGGCAACTACCGGCCCGGATACCTCGCTCATGGCCTTTTTCGTAGCTTCACGCGGCGACAGACCAGAATAACGCATATGATGCTCGACCGCCTCAATAACGACAATGGCGTCATCGACAACCAAACCGATGGCCAGCACCAACGCAAACAGCGTAAGGGTATTAATGGTAAAACCCATCACACTAAAGGCGCCAAAGGTACCTACCAGTGATACCGGAATAGCCAGTACCGGAATTAGCGTAGCCCGCCAGCTCTGCAGAAATACAAATACCACCAGGACAACCAGCAGTAATGCCTCGCCAAAGGTTTTTACCACTTCTTTCATGGATTCGCGTACAAATTCGGTATTATCAACAACAACTTTGTATTCCATATCCCCTGGATAATTCTTTGACGCTTTTTCCAGTACGGTTTTTACATTACTGATGGTTTCGAGCGCATTGGCATCACTTGTCAGCTTAATGGCAAAACCGGCTGCCACATGACCATTCATCAAAGATTGAAAATTATACTCCTTACTGCCTAGTTCCACCCGAGCAATGTCCTTGATGCGCACAAAGGAACCGTCTGACTTAGAACGTACAATAATGTTTTCAAACTCTTTCTGATCGGTAAGACGGCCTTTTACCTTAGCCGTATACTGAAACTGCTGCTGCGAAACCGCCGGCATATTGCCGAAAGAACCGGCCGCAGCCTGGACATTTTGCGATTCAATCGCCGCAGTCACTTCACTGACGGCAATCCCGAGCTGCGCCATTTTTTCCGGCTGCAGCCAAATCCGCATACTGTAATCCGAACCGAAAGCCGTTACCTCGCCAACACCGCTGACCCTTTTAATATCATCCACCATGTAAATACTGCCATAGTTTTTCAGGAAATTGGCATCAAACTGGTCGCTGGGCGACCACAGTGTAAAAATCAGCGACATATCCTGTGAGGATTTCCGGGTTGTAACCCCGTAGGTTTGCACTGTTCCCGGTAAAGAAGCATTAGCCTGAGACACCCGGTTTTGGGTTTGTACAGATGCCGTATCGGAATTTTTTTCGGTTTCAAACTGCACGTTCAATGAATACGAACCTGAATCAGTACTGGTCGAAGACATATACACCATGTTTTCAACGCCATTTACCTGTTCTTCAATAATTTGGGCAACCGTTTGGTCGACAACATCGGCATTCGCACCCTGATAAGTTGTGCTTACCGAAATGGTCGGCGGTGAAATCTGCGGGTACTGCGCTACCGGCAGGGTAAACGCAGCCGTTATCCCTAATAATGTAATAACAATGGAAAGAACAATGGCAAATACCGGGCGGTTAATAAAAAAATTAGCCATCTGAGCGCCCCCTACTGCTTAACCGGCGTCTGTGCGTCCGGTTGTACCATGGCTACCTGCAAAGCAGTTCCCTGTTTTACCTTGTCAATACCTTCGACCACAATCCGGTCTGTGGCAGTCAGGCCTTCTTCCACCAGCCACATATCGCCGATTTTATTGCCAAGCTTGACCTGTCTGCTTTCGGCTTTGTTATCATCAGTTACCACAATAACAAAGGTATTATCAAGCACTTGCTTAACGGCTTTTTGCGGAATGAGGAACGCGCCTTTGCGTACATCTTCCTGGACAACTACCCGGGCAAACATCCCTGGCAACAGGAAATTTTGCGGATTATCAAAACTGGCTTTGAGCGTAATCGTGCCGGTTGTATCGCTAACCCCTCTGTCGATTTGCTCTACCTGACCTATAAATGGATATTCCTTGCCGTCACTTAGCATCAGTTGCAGGTGGTCTTTAAAACTGGCAGGTAATGAGCCATTACCACTGCGAATATATTGCAGATACTCAGTTTCGCTCATACTAAACTGCACCCAAACCGGATTTATTGAAGACACTGTAGCCATTGTTGTCGAACCGGCTACCACATAATAACCGAGACTTACATCATTTACGTCAATGCGCCCATCCACCGGCGAAACAATTAATGTATCCTGCTCGTCCTCAATGGCCTGTTGCAAACTGGCCTGATTAACCTCAATCGTAGCCGCTTCTTCTTCGGCCTGAGATATATAAGCATCTAACGTTTGCTGGGAAACCCCTTTTAAAGCTGCCAATTTTTGATAACGTTCTACGTCTTTTTGTGTATTGTTAAGGGTTGCCTGTGATTTAACCAGCGTAGCTCTTGCCGAATTAATTGCTGACCGGTATTGCTTATTATCAATGCGAAACAACGGCTGGCCTTTATAGACAGTATCACCACCATTTACCATCTTCTCCACAATATTACCGGATACTTTTGACATGATTTTTATTTCACTTTTTGCTTTTACCTGCCCTACAAATTCCCGGCTGATCGGCGTATCACGCGTTACTACTTGCATAGCCTTTACCGCTACGGTCTGAGAGGCATTAACCGGTTGTGTTTTGGACAACATTCCGCTGCGTACAACAACAATGCCGAACAAAACAACTACAACAAACAATCCAATATACAGTTGCTTAGACCCCTTGATACTCACTTGTCATTCCTCCATTTTCACTGTTATTGCACCGGCAAACCCATCGCCTGTTCCAGTTTCGCTTTGTTTGTATTAAAATCATACAATGCCTGGATATAATCCTTTTTAGCAGAATCCAGTGATAATACCGCGTCACGCAAATCAAGATTGGTTCCAATCCCCACCTCATAACGGGCTTTCTGAATCATTAAACTTTCTTCAGCATAGTCTACAGATACCTTATTGGCATCAATCTGTTTTTCCGCCTCATGCATACTCAAATAATATTGACGCACATTCAGCAAAATTGTATCGCGCTCTTGCCTGGACTTATCCATTACCATATCCACATTATGCCGGGCTTGCTTAACCTTGGAATCGGTTACACCGGCATCAAATACATTGATCGATGTAGTTAATTTCAACAGCCAATTGCTGTTTTTGGATCCTGGTAAATGGCTGTCATACCAGTCCTGTTCAGCTGTCAAGTCGACAGTTGGCCGATGACCGCTTTTAGCAATATCTACATCATACTGAGCATTGGTGATTTTAGCTTCATATTGGGCCAACTCCGGTCGATGGCCCTCAGCATAGGTAAGACATTCTTCCAGCGTCTGAGGGTATTTTATGTAAGCAAAATTATCTTTGATCGTAACTTCAGTGGTATGTGGCAAGCCAATGTCATTGTTTAGTGCGGCTACCGCATTCGTATAATTGTTTTGCGCCTTAACTAAATCATTCTGGGCTCCGGCCAAATCCACCTGACTTGACAATACATCAGTCTTAGCCACCATACCTAAGTCAAATTTATCCTTAACCAGCTTCAGGTGTTCTTCATAATTATTGACCGTTTCCTGATTCACCTGTACTTCATTAAGGTATTCCACCACAGTAAGATAGTCGGAAATTACCGTCAGTCTAAGCTGCTGTTTGGCCGCATCAATATCCAGTTCTGCCACCTTAAGATCAAGTTTGGCCTGTTCAATCTTACCTTCCAGTTTACCACCAGAATATAAAGGTAGCGTAAGCGCAATCTGATTATCAAAATTAGTCGTATATTCATATGTAGATGTTTCGGTTTCCGCCGGCGGAGTGTTATACCGCTTATCGGTATGGGTTAAATCAATGGAAAGCCCTTTGTTTTTCTTGGCTTCCTTCATGGCCCAATAGTACTTTTCTCTGGACGATTGGACATATTTGATGTCATAGTTATTTTTTAAAGCCAGGGCAACACAGTCTTCGACCGATAGTTCCACCGCCGTGGCAGACACCGGATGGACTACTGTCATCAGCATGATAATCGGGATAATTATCCAAAAGTATCGCTGGTATCTTCTCACACTAAAACCTCCTAAAAATCATTGTGTTTGAGAGCTATTCGTCCGTTTTGACATTTTACTAACCATCCCCCCAAAAGGCACTAAATTAATAATGCAATCATAATTGGAAACGTTTTTACTTCCTTATTGTTAGATTGACTTAAAGAAACTCTCATGCTGCAAATACCCTTAAAAATTGCAGTTTTTTTGGATTTGTCATATTATTTATGCTATAATTTATTATAAATATTTATTTACTATAAATTATTTATGATAGTAAATAAATATTTACTATATGGCATGCTTCTTATTGTCAAACCAATATTTCTATTATACATCGCCTTTTTTTGAATTTGCTTAGAAAAATATGGACATCCCGAAAAAAGTTCTAATCAATATTGCATTCACCTTCTAGTAGTTACCTTCTTGTAAATACAAAAATAAGGAGTGAATTCGTTGAGTCATCATAAAACCGCCGAAATGCTATTTCATCTAATGCCTCTTCTTGATAGAAAGTTTATAAGGCCTGTCGCCCACCATTTCAAACCACAGCTTACTCCAATTTATCTTCATGCCTTATCAATAGTACGAGAAAAAAAAGCTACTATGACCGAACTTTCCAATGAAATACTCCTGTCCAAGCAGCAAATGACACCGATTATTGACAAATTAGTCACCGAAGGCTTTGTCCAGAGAGAATACGATGCTATTGACCGAAGAATTATAAGAATAAGCATAACCTCGTCTGGCTTACAGTTATGTGAGCATGCAAAAGAACAAACAATCAAGATACTACAGCATAAACTTGAGTGTTTGAATGAAAAAGATTTGATCTCTTTAAATAATGTTATTAATGAATTATCGCGAATTGCTCATAAAATGCCTTAATCTTTTTGTAATTCGAGTAATAAGATATTAAAAAGCTCTGCTTTCCTGTCCTAAGGCAGGAAAGCAGAGCCCTCTGTAAATAACCAACTAGTTATCATCCGCATTAGATGATCTAGACAGAACAAGTTTGGAAATCGTTTTTAACTTTTTGTCATGTTTTTCATTTTCCTGCGCCTGGCGTTCATGCCATTCCTGCTCGCTTTCGTTGTCACGACGACGCATTTCGCGCTCATGCCGTTCGTTTTCTGCTTGGATTCTGTTATCTCGCTCCTGCTCCTCCTGCTGCTGCCTGTCATTGCCTTGCTCCTGGCGCGGCGGCTCAGAATGTTTTTGCGCCGCTTCACTTGCGGAAACACCCAACCCAAGTTGCAGTAAACCTACCATCGAGTAAGCAATTATTTTCTTTGTCATCGTATTCATATGTAATACTCTCCTCTACTCAATTAAGAGTTATCTATTTGTTGATAATTCTACCACAGTTTTAAAAAAATCAAAACTGATACCATAAGAAAAGACTTGGCTTGTGCCAAGTCCTCCGGACGACGGCAGAAGCCTTAGTCGTTCTTATGTCAACAGATTTTTTTTATAAATTCTGGTAGACTAAGAAAAATGATATCAGTTTGCCTGTATTCTATTAGGCCTGTATCCTGTTCACTAGGCGGCTTTAGAGAATACTGCCTTGACGACATCGCCAGCAATTCTGGCATAGAGAGCAAACGTCTCGAAACTTTCTCGCAAATCATCTACTGTATCAGTAAACTCGCCCGGCAGGGCTCGCACAGCCCTATTCGTTTGGTCAGTAGTTTCTTTTAAACTTACGGTAAGCTCATTAATATTGATAAGCGTCTCTTTGAACAGTAACACGGTTTCACCAATATCAGTTTGATGTGTATCCAAAATACCGCGCACCAAGCCGAGCATACCAAACACTCGCCGCAAAACCGCGATTAAATATCCACCAATAACGACAAGCACCACGAACAGGATAAAAAAGCCTACATCGTATAACGAGATATACAAACTGTCCCCTTCTTTCTGCAGCTAAATTAACAAGTGGCCGAGCATTTGCTGCCCGGCCATCCATCCCTTTTGCGTGGAAATAAAGTTATTGCGGAACTTCCTCATTTACAGCAACATCTGATGATTTTATCCGTCCGGCAATTTCCTTCTTAGCCTCTGCAACTTTTTCTTTAGTTTTTTCGACAACTTCTTTAGCTTTCTCAGGTAGTTCTTTAGCGGCCTCAACAATATCGGCCCGAGTTTCTTTGCCAGATTTAGGTGCCAGTAATACGCCAGCGGCGGCTCCAACTGTCACACCAATGGCGGCACCAATCGCTACATTTTGCAGGACTTTTTTCTGTTTCTTTTGCTTACGTTCTTTTTTCCCTTTTTCGATTAAATCCATAATCGACATGTATACCACCTCCGGTAATATTAGGTAATTACTATATTTTCTTACTTTCGACAAAAATTCCAAAAACACCTGCTACCCTTTTTATCAAAAACAAAAAATCTGCAAATTGGCAGATTTTTTTGTTAATTAAGAATTGTATGCTATTAAAGTAATTGTCATTTTCTAGTACCAAGGATATAATAAATTTAAACAGTGTTTAATTTATTATGTGATTCTTAAAATTACTGCAACGTTTTTGTTTAGTAATGGGAGAGAGGAAACAAAATGGATAAAACTCTGCGTATTGGTATTGATATTGGTTCAACAACAATAAAAATGGTTATTCTTAATGAGCAAAACAACATTATCTTCCAGCAATATCTCAGGCACTTCTCTGATATAACAACTGCTTTTCAGGTTGTGGCAACCAAGGCTCAGCATATCCTGCGGCAAACCCTAGCATCTGTTATGCTTACAGGTTCAGCAGGTATTGGCATTGCCAAGATGCTTGAACTGCCATTTGTCCAGGAGGTAATCGCCTCCACCACTGCAGTTAAGTATCTTATCCCAAATACCAACACCGCCATTGAGCTTGGTGGGGAAGATGCGAAAATTACCTATTTTGACAACACCCTGGAACAACGAATGAACGGTGTCTGTGCCGGTGGCACTGGTGCTTTTATTGATCATATGGCAGCCCTCTTAGCTACTGATCCCTTAGGGTTAAATACACTTGCACAAAACTATCGCACACTCTATCCAATTGCTTCCCGTTGCGGTGTATTTGCCAAAACCGATGTGCAGGCACTGATGAATGAAGGTGTTTCTAAAGAAGATATTGCCGCTTCGGTTCTGCAGGCGGTAGTAAATCAAACCATTAGCAGTTTATCGCAAGGACGGGTGATTAGCGGCAAAGTAGCTTTTCTAGGTGGCCCTTTGTATTTTTTATCAGAACTGAGAAAGCGATTTATAGAAACCTTAGGCTTAACGCCTGACCAAGTATTGCATCCGGACTGTTCGCAATATTTTGTAGCGATTGGTGCCGCCCTGGCCTTGCATGAAGAGCCTGTTTCCTACGAACGCTTACGTGCAAAATCCCCCCATTTGTTTAAATTGCGTCTAGAGAATGACAACCCATTATCTCCCCTGTTTGCTACCAAAGAAGTGTATCAGCAATTTGCTGCCAGGCACGCAAACTGTGCTGTTAAACGAGCAAATTTAACTAGTTATGCCGGCAAAACCTATTTAGGAATTGATGCCGGCTCAACGACAACTAAGCTCGCGCTTATCAGTGAAAACGGCAGCTTATTGTATTCCTATTATGGCAGTAACAAGGGGAAGCCGTTAGAGACGATAATTGCGGCACTTAACGATATGTATCAGCGACTGAATGGCAATACCCAGATTGCTTATTCGGCAGTTACCGGGTATGGTGAACAATTCATTAAGGCTGCTTTACAGGTGGACATTGGCGAAGTCGAGACTGTAGCCCATCTCAGAGCGGCAAAGCATTTTTTGCCTGATGTTACTTTTGTGCTGGATATTGGCGGACAGGATATGAAAAGCTTTTTTGTGCGAGATGGCTTCATTACTTCTATCATGCTCAACGAAGCTTGTTCTGCCGGTTGCGGCTCGTTTATTGAAACCTTTTCCCAAGCTCTGAATATGACAGCAGCCGAATTTTCACAGCTTGCCCTCCAAGCAGAAAAACCAGTTGATCTCGGTAGTCGCTGTACGGTTTTTATGAACTCCAAGGTCAAGCAGGCTCAAAAAGAAGGGGCCACAGTTGGTGACATTTCGGCGGGAATTGCCATCTCCATAATAAAGAATGCCTTGTTTAAGGTCATTCGTTTGAAAAACAGGGACGAATTAGGCACCAACATTGTAGTCCAGGGCGGTACTTTTTATAATGACGCGGTTCTGCGGGCTATGGAGCAAACCATCGGTCGGGAAGTCATCCGCCCGGACATAGCCGGTCTTATGGGTGCCTTCGGCGCAGCATTGCTTGCCCAGGAACGGTGTGACTCAACTACAGCCACTACACTGCTAGCGGCGGCTGAGCTTGCTGGTTTTTCCACTCATACCTCCAATCACCGCTGTCAAGGTTGCGGTAACCAGTGCCTAATTACTACACAGCGCTTTCCCAATGGACAAAAATATCATGCTGGCAACCGCTGCGAACGTGGCGTTGGCAAGGCTAAAGCAAACGATAACTTGCCTAATCTTTATGCCTATAAATACCAACGACTGTTTCAGTATCAACCTTTGCCTGAGTCACTGGCGCGGCGCGGAACTATCGGTATTCCCCTGGTACTTAATATGTATGAGGATTACCCATTTTGGTTTACCTTCTTTACCAAGCTTGGTTACCAGGTCATTCTGTCTGGCCGCTCTTCCCGCCAGCTATATGAGCTGGGCATGGGAACCATTCCCTCTGACTCCATTTGCTACCCGGCCAAGCTTGCTCATGGCCATATCAGCCAGTTACTCAAAAAAGGAATAAAAAAAATATTTTATCCTTGCATCCCTTACAACCTTCAAGAAGACCTAACAGCCGACAATTGCTATAACTGCCCGATTGTTACGTCTTATCCAGAAAACATCAAGTCTAATATGGATGCCTTTCGCGACAAAGACATAGTATTTCTTCATCCCTTTTTGCCGCTCAATAATCGTGACCGCTTAATTAATAGGCTAATGCAAGAACTAGCGTCAGAACAGATTGCCCGGTTTGAGCTTGCTCTAGCAGTCGATGCGGCCTATAACGAACTTGACCAGTATAAAGCTGCTATCCGTGCAAAAGGTCAAGCTGCACTTACCTACATGGCTAACAACAATTGTAAGGGAGTTGTTTTGGCTGGCAGACCTTATCATATTGATCCCGAGATTAATCATGGGTTGCCTGAACTCATCCAGTCCTTTGGGCTGGCTGTATTGTCTGAAGACGCCATCCGACATTTAGTACCAATACCCAGACCGCTCCGAGTTGTTGATCAATGGACCTATCATTCACGTTTATATGCAGCAGCCAGCTTTGTTGCCAGCCAGCCTAATCTGGAATTAATCCAAATTAACTCATTTGGCTGCGGTCTTGATGCCATTGTTATTGACCAGGTAAAAGAAATTCTTGAAGCTCACCACCGCATATTCACAGTGGTTAAACTGGATGAAATCAATAATCTCGGCGCCGCCAGAATCAGGATACGGTCCCTGCTGGCAGCTCTACAGGAGAAGGGGCGAATTTTTCTTGCCCACCAGTCAGAAGAACAGGCAGCCACCTGCCCACCGGCCTTTACCGACGAAATGAAACAACGCCATACAATCCTGGCACCACAACTGTCTCCTATTCATTTTCAATTTTTAGAACCCGGATTCCAAAAAGCCGGTTATCAACTAGTAGTACTTCCCGCCCCCAATCAAACCGCCATTGATGAAGGATTGCAATTTGTTAATAATGATGCCTGTTACCCTACTATTATTGTAGTAGGACAATTATTACAGACCTTGAAATCCGGGAAATATGACTTAGCTACTACGTCAGTTATATTGGCTCAAACTGGCGGCGGTTGCCGGGCAACCAATTATGTAGCTATTGCCCGTAAAGCTTTGCAAGATGCCGGCATGCCTCAGGTCCCGGTGCTCACTTTGGGCGGACCGTCTGGCTTGTCTCTGACTTTTTCCTTGTTAGAAAGCCTGATCATTAGTATTATTTATGGTGACCTGTTGATGCGGGTACTATACCGGGTACGACCCTATGAAAAATCCCCTGGTTCGGCGCAAAAGCTGTGCGATATTTGGTCTGCGAAGTGCAGGCAGGACATGCAAATTGATACTAAACACAACTTTAAAAATAATATATTTGGCATTGTCAGGGATTTTGACATACTTGAACTTGATGAACAGCAAACTAAGCCACGTGTCGGCCTGGTTGGTGAAATCCTGGTAAAATATCATCCAACTGCAAACAATAATCTTGTGACTCTGTTAGAAAAAGAGGGCGCTGAAGCCGTTGTGCCTGATCTGTTGGACTTTTTCTTGTACTGCGCTTATGACAACAAGGTGCACTACGATCTGCTAGCAGGCCGTTTGATGAACAAAATAAAAGGCGCACTCTTTATCAAGGTTGTTGAATTTTATCGCCGGCACCTCCGCCAAGCGCTAAAAAGCAGCAAGCGTTTTACGCCACCACTTAGCATAGAACATATTGCCAAATTGGCATCAAAGCATCTATCCTTGGGAAATCTCACAGGGGAAGGCTGGTTGCTGACTGGCGAGATGGTCGAGCTCATTAACAGCGAAGTACATAATATTGTATGTTTGCAACCGTTTGCCTGCTTACCAAATCATATTACTGGCAAAGGTATGATCCACGAATTGCGATACAGTTACCCTGATGTCAATATTGTTCCTATCGATTATGACCCTGGGACCAGTGAGGTTAACCAGCTTAACCGGATAAAATTAATGCTGGCTGTAGCCAAAACAAGAATTAAACAAGGTGTACGCTAACGAGGTGAAACCATTGACAATAAACTCACAAACTAAACCAACACCTAAAGAGAAAATTCTGGATGCCACCTTGAAGCTTATTGGTGCAAATGGCATCCATCATACTACCTGTCGAAAAATTGCAGCCTTGGCAGATGTTAATTTAGCCGCCATAAACTACTATTTTGGTTCTAAAGACATGGTTATTAACGAAGCTTTAAAAACCTTTACCAGTACGTTGATGAGTTCTTTTAATTATCTTGATGACTTTGAGACACCACCAGAGGAAAGGATTAGAAATTTTCTTAGAAGCTATGCCGATTATACCCTGGAATATCCGGATTTTTTCCGCAATTTCATAGAGCAAGTATTGCATGAATCATCTGCGTCATTTGAGTATATTGAGTTTATAAAGCAAACAGGCTTACATAAGTTAAAAGGTTCTGTGCGGGAAATCACCCGGGCAAACGTAGCTGAAACTGAATTAACAATGAAGATCTTCCAAATGTTCAGCAGTTTGGAATTTCCGATATTAGTGGGAGACAAAATGAAAATCCTGGCACAGTTTGATTACTCTGACCAGGACTTTCGCTACAAATATCTCGACTTAGTGTTAAAATCCCTATTAACTCCGTAACGCGTCAGCTGCATATTGCTATATTTACCAAGAGTTTTGATCTAAAAATCCGAAATACTATAATTAAATACAGCTGAGGAGGTGAAAATAATGGGAAAGAATTCCGTTAAGCGTAAGCAATTGCGACTCAAATGCAAACATCGCGCCGCCGCTTTAATGGGCGCCGCAATCATGACAGGCGCAGTATTGTCTGGTATCCCCATCACTAAGGCCCTGGCTGCTGAAGCACCCTCAAATCCGCCTCCTGTAAAAACCGAACAGGCGCTACAGCATACTAAAGATTCGCGCCCACCAGGACATGGTTGGCATCAACACAAGTATAGCTGGCCAAGTGCTGACGAAAACCAAGGCTGGTATCAAGACGGCAAGATTTATTATCGGAGTGACAATAACCGTAATGAATATTCCTATTCCATCAGTAATCCTGTGGATTATGTGAAAACCGATGCCGCCAGCTATGGCTTTGATTCTTCCCGTGATTCTTTTTCTCTGCTTACCATGTCCAATCGCAGGGCGCTCGTTGAAGTACGCAAACAAGACACTGGCGCACTATATAATGTACTCTTAGAACGCACCTACGGTGGCGAATGGACAATCATTAGTGTTCGTGACTTATAAACTTGACTGCAATTTCCGAAACCATGAGCCGCTTCACAAGCTGACATAGATTTTAACAAATAGTAAAGCCACCCTAACAACTAGAAGGGTGGCTTTATCCTGCAATTAACCTAACTAATTGGGGACGATTATTGACTTGAATTAGCTTCTACCTCTCTTTCATCGGGCGCGAAGCTCAGAATTTTTTACTTCTTTTTCAACTAGTGGAGACATCTGCTCCCGTGCCTTATAATTTTTTAAAAATTCTATAGCCTGATCTAATTCATCAGGACTAATACTGGCATCCACAGCTTTATTCACTATGACAAAATAGCTATAATATTTTTCATCATGTAGCATTGCTTTGAATTTTTCTTCAGCCCCGATTTCCTCCAATGTTTTCAGGTCATCGTACAAGAAAAACTCTATCGGAGTGTTGAGTTCTCTTGCCAAAATCACTATTTTATCACGACTTAACTGCCTGCGATTATTTTCAATATGTGATATGTACGACTGAGTTACATTCAAAATTTTAGCTAGTTGTTCAGTGGTAAGAGAAAATCTATTACGGATATATCGTACCTTATCACCAAACTTCATCCGTTGCTTTCCTCCTAATATCTCTTATATTCCACGCCCTAGTTTTTTTAGTGCACTATCCACCTGTACTTCAACTTCATTCATTGTATGACCGAAAACCAAAACGTTTACATCTAGTTCTACACAATCTAAACTAACACCACTGGCATTAGGCCAGCATTTTGAAGGAATTACATTCACGTTATCCAAAGTGGTAAGCGACAAAAAAAGATAATGTTCTACCGCTAGTTCCGATAATTTGGCTAGCAGTTTGATATGCCCCAAAATAGTCCCGTAACGGGACATTGTCCTGCCAATTGACATCATAAATTCTCGCAATAAAATTTCCATTTGCACGGTTGTCAGAGACTTTTCAAAAAAAACGCAATAGTGTCGGCTAAAAATGGTAGCTTCACTATTCACAGCAAACGACCTCCTCAAGTACGGCCAAGGATAAATCCTTGGCTGCGCTGATAATCACAACCTTCATGTGTTCATCAATTTCGTGCAACTCTCTTTCAATTTTCTCTATAGCTTCACCAACAAGATCAACTTTATTAAGAATAATGAGATCACTGCCGGTTATCTGTCCAAGAACAAGCGGCTTTAACATGGCGATCAACTCTGACCATCGTCCACGATCAACGATAGTTATAGTTTTAAAAGCTGAGTAAACTTTACTATATTTTTTCAGCGACATGGCCGTCTTTGAGGGATATGCGAGACCTGTCATTTCAATTATCACCCAGTCCGGGTTCATTGTCTCATTAATTTCATCAATGGTACTTATTAGGTCACTGGTAATCTGACAGCAAACACAGCCACCAAATAACGACTTTACTTGCAAACCACTATTAGCAAAAAGTTTGTCATCAACTCCCGCTGCACCAATCTCATTTTCAATAATGACTACCTTTTCCTGGCGTATGGTAGTTAGGTATTTGGCTATCTGTAAAATAGTCGTAGTCTTACCAGATCCTAAAAAACCGCCAAAGAGCAAAATACGCATAGGTTTCTCCTCCCATAGACTCGCGGAATCTGACAGAAAGTAAGATTACCTGGCTTTCCAATACCAAGTTGCTCTAAGACTCCCACTTGGTGGTAAGTGGGAGTCTAGAGCTATTTCCTGGAAGTTGTTTGACTAAACTTCAGATGGGGAGGGGTTGAAACCCCACCTGAAACTAAGTCTTACTTTATACTGTAAAGGGGCTATCTCCATGTATTGGAGACAACCCCCTCACATCTATACGGCTACCAGATAAAAGCATCCCGGCGATGAGCCTCCAGATAGTTGCAACAAAAATTATCCCGGCCAGCCAGTGTTTCAGCTGTAACAATACTAGCCATCATAGCCTTATCCAGCGGGTTAATAATTAATCCATCCAATCCTTTGGCAATCCCCATAACCGCGAACATTTGATTCATAAATTTACGGTTAGGTAATCCGTAAGAAATGTTTGATAAGCCACAGATAGTATGAACTCCCGGAAATTTAGTGGTAATAGCCTGGATAGCATCTATAAACTCAATTCCGAAAGAATCATTAGTCGCTACTGGTTGAACCAAGGCATCTACATAGATATTATCCAACGGTATTTTGTTTTGAACCAAACTATTAATTAACTTATCCGCAATTCTTAATCTAGCTTCCGTGGTTTCAGGCATTCCCTCATCACTCATGCATAAAGCAACAACTTTGAGATCAGTTCCGGCAACAACCGGCAATAACGCATCATATCGATCTTTTTCCAAAGAAATTGAATTGACCATCGCTGTTCCCTTATGAACAGCAAGCGCCTGCTCTACACACTTCGGATCTGGGCTATCAATACAACAGGGCGCATCTACCGCTTCTTGCACTGTTGTTACAAGCCATTTAAGATACTCTGCCTCTTTGCCTACAAAGATACCAGCATTAACGTCAATATAGTTTGCTCCCGCTTCCAGCTGGTCTTTGGCTATTTTTTGAATAGCTGCAGCATCTTTGCCTTCAATAGCCGCCGCGATGGCTTTGCGACTGGAGTTAATTAACTCACCAACAACTATCATGTTTATCCTCCTTCTGCTACGTTTTCAGCTTTTTCAGCTGATTTCTGATAATGGTTCAAACAAGCATTCGTTATTTAAGGCCGTATTCAGAAGGAATAAAGGTAGATAGATCTAACTCGCCTTTAATTTCATGCCAGAATTTTTCTTCGTCATCAGGAATAGCTGCCACTTGGCTATCCATAATATCCAGCCAATTTTTCTCGCGTTCAGCAATAAAGACCTCTTTAGTGTCAACAGCTTTTCTGATAGCATCAATAGCCAATTTAGCACCAGCTTTGGTTCTCAAGAAAGGAGTTTTAGCTTTAACCAATTCTTTACTAATTTCGAAGGCAACATCAGGACGAAGTACATAAGCTTGAGGATCAAATGGGGAATCGGATTCAGCAAGTAAGTCTCTGAAGGTAATACCATAGCCTTTTTTCTTAGCCAAATTCATCAGGCGGCAGTCATAAATCAGTTGTTCAATACCAACAACAGGGCCGATATCTGATAAGAGACGAACTGGAGTGATAGATTCATTACTCCACAAGTCGCATACAGCAGCGGCAACATTACCAACAGCACTTAAATGAGCACCAGCTGCTGATTTTCCTTCCATAGCGATAGGTGTACCAGCAATAGCTTTAACGTATACGCCTTCATAACCACAGTCCTTATTCGGACCAACGGCACCGGCTTCATAAGCTGCAAGGCCCCTAGCCACGCTGGCTACCCGTACTACCGCAGCAAATACATTCGGAATAAATCCTTTGTGGGCTAAAACCATCGCGGTATTAGCAAAACCGCAAGCGGTATCGCCAGATGCTATCGAACCATTTTCATTGGCTATCCGCACGATATGTTCCCAAATGAATTTCATATCCCGGCAGCCCATAATGCCTAAAGCAAAAATCACTTTAGTCAAATCGGCATTTACAAGAGCGTCATCATGGATTTCTTTACCGCCAGTTGTTTCGATGGCCAGGAAATCTGCGCCAGCTTTAGCTGAACCTTCAAATGTTTTAAGAACATTATCAAAAATTTCTCCACTGCGCATCATTGGCGGACGTTTAAATTCGCGTACATCGCCTGGGGTAGCACGTAAAGCGGTTTTCATGCCATGTTTAGCTTCAAATTCAGCCATTGCATTGTGAAGAATGCTGGTGACTTCTATGCCCCATTCAGGTACAAGAGTCATTTCTGGCAACATTTCAAATTCCACAACAATTCCGGGTGCATACAATTCGTGGGCTCTTTTTAATACTCCGTTAATCATTTCGGTATATATTTCTTTGACCTCTGGCATAGTGGCTGCAGTAAGTTCCATGGGTGGTAATGTAAAGTTAAGTTCCGGATAAACTTCACCGCCGCCGATAACCATGCCATTTTTGCATTTAACAGGATTAGGTGCGCAACCATATACAAAATCGTTTAACGAATTATACGCTATTTTGTCAAAAGTCTTTGCCATCCCGATATACCCCCTCATAAATTTTAGTATTTATTGAGCCAGCAATTTTTTAGCAACATCAACTGCTACAACAGCATCGTCTGCATAGCAATCGGCATTTATACTCTTAGCATAAGCTTCGCTGACAGGAGCTCCACCAATCATGAATTTATACTGGCCACGTACACCGGCTTTTTCGAATTCCTTGATTACACTATCCATATAAGGCATTGTTGTAGTTAGCAATGCTGAAAGACAAATCATGTCGGCGCCAACCTCTTTGGCCTTGTCTAAAAATGCCTGGGCCGATACATCAATACCCAAGTCGTACATTTCAATACCAGCGCCTTTGAGCATCATACGGACTAAATTTTTCCCGATATCATGTAAGTCGCCTTTAACAGTACCAATAACTGCCTTACCAATAGGTTTGACGCCAGTAGCGGTTAAAACTGGTTCCAATACCTGCATCCCTTGATTCATTGCTTTTGCGGCCATCAACATTTCAGGTACATAGATTTCATTATTTTTGAACTTTTCCCCGATTACCGCCATAGCCTCAATTAATCCGGCATTCAATATTTCACTAGGAGATACCTTTTGTGCTAAGCCCTCAGATACCATTTCTTTAACCTTGGCACCATTCCCTTTTTGTACGTAGAGTGAAAGCTGTTGTAAATCCATTTTTCTTCCTCCTCGTGTTTTATAGTTTTTGTTTTTGATTACCTATTACCACATATTCCCTTTGACTGATTTCATTATAGCACTGTTCTTATTCTGAAAATTCGCTTCATTACTGCTCTTTTGAGTACAATCCGTGCATCGTCCACTACGTGAAGAAAAAGACTTATATAGATCCTTTTTCACGTACACTTTACTAACTTCAGCTAATTAAAACAAAAAACAAAACAGCTACCCTAATCATTAAAGGTTAGCTGTTTACATTTTTTGTAATATTTGGGTTTATGTAGCTAATTTTCGTCGCAGCACTATTTTATTTAGATTATTTTCCAGAAAGCTTTTAGCATCTTTAGCACATCTAAAATAACAATCGGCACCAATTCCCCGGGCAAAGACTTCATCCAGTGGAGCGCCGCCTACGGCAACAATTAGGCCTTTGCGCATACCGGCCTCATCTAGCGCGTTAATCACCTTTTTCATGCCAGGCATAGTCGTAGTCAACAACGCAGCCATCATCAATATCTCAGCATTGTTTTTTTCTACAGCCTGGAGGAATCGGTGCGGAGTTACATCAATTCCCAAATCAACAATATGGGCACCTGTACTCATTACGGTTAGCTTTACCAGATTTTTCCCAATATCATGCAAGTCTCCTGCTACCGTGCCGATTACAATAGTACCGTTCGGGCGCTTTACTTTGTACTTCAACTGCGGTTCCACAACAGACAGGCCGGCATGCATCGCCCGCGAAGACATCAATACCTCAGGCACGATAACCCGGCGGTGACTATATTTATCGGCAACCTGGTCCATCCCCCAAATAAGTCCCTTTTCAAGAATAGCCAGCGAAGGATAGCCTTGCGCCAACGCTTTACGGCATAGTTCCATCACGGCTTCCGCCTCACCAGTCTTGACCTTTTCAGCTATTTCGGCATAAATCATGACCATCCCTCCAGTTAAGACAAGCTGTTACGATAAATCAACGGCGCAACACCAATGTGTTTTGAAAAAACCTTGGCAAAATAACTTTGGCTTTGAAAACCGACCGCCTGGGAGACTTGAGCAACGCTAAACTCCGGCTTCTTCATAAGTTCAACAGCTTGCTCTACCCGCACTCTGGTAATATAGTCATTAACAGTACAGTTAAGTTCTTGGCGAAACAACCGTGAGAGGTGCGAAGGACTAATAAATAGTTGTGCGGCCACATCGTCAATTTTAATCGGCCGTGAATAGTTTTCCAGAATAAAACCTTTAGCCTCATTCACCAATCCATAATGTTTCTTATCCTCAAGTGACACACTGCTGTTCAACAATACGGTAACCAATTTTTGCATGTGTAAAAAGAAATCCTCCATACGCTGGCAATCATTAAGCTTTTCATTGAATTTGTCTAGTACTACCATCACTAGTTCTGCTTCAGCGCCACCTTCTACAGCAGCCCGGGAAGTCAATGTCGCTAATTCACTAATGCGCATTTTTATCGTCGTCAGCTCGCCGGTAGCTTTTACAAAAAGCTTGGTTAACAGCGTATGCAGATTCTTTTCAGCCCGTGGTTTATCACCAAGCCGAATATAGCGAAGAAAGCTCCGCTCGCGATGTAAATAGGTTCCATAATCATCGCCTTCCTTTGTTGCGGAGGTTTTCTGCAGTTTACGGTCTTCCAATTCCTTATGGATACGCTGCTGCATCTTATAAGTCTCAACATTCTCCAAAACGCGCAAATCCCGCTTCATCAGCTGATTGACAGTAACGTACAAAACATCAGCCGCCGCTTGAAAACGTACTGGAGAAATGATATCCAGTTGTCCTACCTTCTTTTCCATTTCTGAAAAATCATCCACTTCCGGGTTCAATTCGCGAAGTTCTTGATAGAAAAAACGATCGGGTTTCCATAACAGCACCTGACTGCAAATAATACTCCCCAATGAAATACCACGTAAACTGATAGGTACTGCCCAAATAACCAGTCCAGCACGGCAGCGAAAAAAATACGGTTCTTCCCACTTGGATGCTTCCTGTGTAGCCTGCTTATAAGAAGCCCGGCATTTGGCTATCCCACTAGACTTGCTGCGGATATAGCGGCAAAAGCCGCAACGCTCAGCAGTATCAAAAAGCCCAAAAGATTCTCCGTTTTTATTTACTATTGCCACATGTAGACCGGTTGCTTTGGAAAAATTATCCAATATCTCTTCAAGATATTGGAGGTCAGCTAAATTCCTGTTGACCATCAGTTTCCAACACCCCAATCTAAAAAAATACGACTACACTGCCCACCTGGCAGGACACTATATCTTACAAGGTTCTATGTACATGCTATCCATGAAATACATACTAAAGGTAGCGCTTCCTCCCAACTCTACGTGCTCAATAGTATCAGCCTGCCGTCGCAAGTTAGTAAACGCTCGTTGGTCAAGCAAAGCCTTCACCGCTCCGGCATGGGCAGCATTTCCTGCCGTCTTCAATTTATGTAAGCTCAATTGTGGAATAAGTCCGATATCCACCGTGCTTGCTAAGTTGAGATGGGTAGCAAAGGTTCCCGCCAATACTATTGAATCTAAATCCGCCACACCCAGTCCCGCAATTTCCAATAGCGTCCGAATACCGGCACAAACTGCACCTTTCGCCAATTGCAGTTGGCTGATATCACGCTGAGTTAAAACGATATCATCACCGCCTGGATTATAGGCTAAGACAAACTCCCGGTTCTGCTGACCATCGCGAATACGCTTTAACAGTTCGGGCACCAGCTCAGCTTGCACCTCCGGATCACTAGGGTCATTGATGGTTCCTGATTGACTGATGATCCCGGCCTTACGCATTTGCTGCACTGCTTCAATGAGTCCTGACCCGCAAATACCAGTGGCCGCTCCATCACCTATGACCGCGAGCGACACGCCCTGTTCATCAATAGCCACCCGCTCAATAGCGCCAGGCTGAGCCCGCATGCCATACGTAATTCCCGCCCCTTCAAAGGCAGGACCGGCAGCGGTGGAACACGCCCACATTTTTTTCCCGTCTTGTAAATACAATTCGCAGTTTGTACCGATATCTATCAGCAAATGGCGCCCTGTCGCCAGGAGCTCCTCTGACCCCAGAATAGCGCCCAACGTATCCCCGCCAACAAACCCTCCTACATTGGGAAACATGATGACTTTAGCTTGTGGGTGTAAATCAAGCCCAACCTCGGTAGCATCAAACTCTAAATCCGCATTACAAACCGACACAAAAGGAGAAAGCGCCAAATAAGAGACATCAAGACCTAGAAACAAATGATGCATTGTAGTGTTGCCCACCACAACCGCCTTGTAAATTTGGTTGCTCGCAATCTCTGCTGCAGTACACACTTTGTTTAATAAACCATTAATGGTACCGGTAACCGCCTCCTGTAGTAAATTACGGTTACTCGCCCCCTTATTGGCAAATTCAATACGTGAAATGACATCAGCTCCATAACGTGTCTGGCCATTCTCTGCCGCCGCCAACTTGACCATAGCGCCAGTCTCTAAATTATACAATGCAACAGCGATATTGGTTGTACCAATATCAATCGCCACACCATAAACAGGTACTTGCTCCGTCCCTGGTAGAACAGTCAGAATTTGCTGTTCCCACACAACAGCCGTAACAGCAAAATTTTCTTGTCTTAGTAACGGAGCCAGGGTTTGCAACTGTGACAACCCAATTTTTAAGTCAGTAAGCGAGCAAGTCTCCTGCAATTTTGCCAACAGTCGGTTCCAGTCACCCCGCTCATCGGCAAGTGTTGGTTGATCCAGGTTAAGCTGCACCTGGCTTAAACCGCAATACTCGCTGCTTGCCTGCTCAATAAACAAGAGTCCTTCCTTCCTATCAACATTACCAGTAGCGCCGCAGACCACCGCCATTCCTAACTGGGGCTGAACCAGGCAAGCAAGCCGAACTCCAGTAGCAAGCTCCCCTGCACTAAGTTTTTGATATTCGAGTTCTGATGGCTCTGGCGCGCCACTTAGTATTCGTACTTTACATTTCCCACAAGACCCCTGCCCATTGCAAATATTAGTTACGGGTTGGTTATAGCGAAGTAAGGTCGCCATTAGGCTTTCGCCTTCTTTCACAACCAACGATTCAGAATTGACTTTAATCTGCATAACTGTTCCCCTCCTCCAATATTATTGGTGTGCCAGGAGCCACACAGATAACATCCGTCTGCTGCTTCCTGGTAAGAACTGCGTTCAATAATGCAAGATCCCCCACTATCTCGCTGACCTTCCAGGCAAAAAATTCAGCAATCTGCTTAACCCTCTGCCTGCATTGCTCCAGTTTTTTCTCCTCACAACTTGTTCTGATAAACACGGCTTCCCGGTACATGCCATAGAGAGTTTCAATCAGGTATTTCGCAGCAGCTTCCCCGTAGATATCAACATATTCCAGATATTCCGCATAAGGATCCCGCGCATATTCCAGCCAGCCCTGACTAAAATAGTAGACTGCTGGATTCTCCTCAGACAGTTCTTGCCGCCGTAAATCGGAACCTAGCAATAAGCTAATACAATCATGGGCCTTAGGTAATACCAAAGGCACCCTGGCAGATACCAGCCCCGCTACAGCATGAGAACATCTCCCATAAGTTAGAATAATCAAGTCATAATCTTGGGACGCATCAATTCTACGCTGTAGTTCCTTATGCAATTGTTCTGGAAATGCATGTAAGGCAAAGTCTAAAAAATCACAGTCAACTGGGGAGGAAACTCCCAGCTCTAGCACTTCATTCTTAGTAGAAAGACAGCCGATCAGCTTGATTCGCACATTATCCCCCATCAACTGTTCTAAAAATTGAAATAGTCAAAAATTACATACTATAATTCAATAATATCTACATTTACTTTTAATGTCAAAGGTTTGTTGTATGTATATATTTTTCTAAGAAATACAAAAGGACGATTATTGATTTGAATATGTATATCCAAATCAATAATCGTCCTCTATATTTACTGCTTATTTCAGTGTTTTTTCTTATTAAACTCTTCAATCAAGTACTCATTGAGAATTCTTATATAGGTACCTTTCATGCCTAGCGACTTGGACTCAATCACGCCTGCGCTCTCAAGTTTTCTCAAGGCATTGACAATGACCGACCTGGTGATTCCAGCCCTGTCAGCAATTTTGCTGGCCACAATCAAGTTCTCATTGCCATCAAGTTCACTCAAAATATTCATTGCCGCTTCAAGCTCAGAATAAGAAAGTGTACTTAAAGCCACCTGTACAGTAGTTCGCTTGCGGGTCTCATCCTCTAATCGGTCAACCCGGCCCCGAAGTAATTCCATACCAAGCATTGTGGCACCATACTCGGCCAGCACAAGATCATTTTCAGTAAATTCCTCATAAAACTTTGCAATAAGTAAAGAGCCCAGACGTTTACCAATTCCAACAACAGGCACTACCAGTGTGTACTTTTCACCATCAACAGGACATTTTATTTGTTCATTAAACACACAGCAACCGCTCTTAAGTCGAATATTGCAGGTAGTTTCACGTACACTTCTCAGTGTTTTCATATATTCTTCGGGAAACGACCCTTGCTCTAATACGTCTTCCAGCATGATTCCACATTCAAATTCTTTATGCAAAGCATAACCGATAATTGCACCTTTTTTCCCAATAAGATAAACATTAGCTGCCATACACCTGCTGAGGAGCTTAGTAACCTCACTATAATTCACTTTTTCGGTTTTTTGTAACAGTTGATTTATTTCTCGTGTCTGTTTTATCAATGTTGGCACTGTAAAATCCCACCTTCCCATAATTTTCCACCTATATTGCGACAAAAACATAGACCATCTTTTGCAGACAATCTATGTTTCTTACTTGAAATTTCCGAATAAAAATCCTAATTTGCATAGCAATAGCAATCCATGACCCTGCAAATTCACCTTTAATTAATCTGTCAACTCTCAAGTACTAACATTATGTCTATACATCATCATTATACCATAATTTTCTCGCAAATTCCAAGTGGTAATACAATTTTTATATTTTTTATGGAAAAATTGTATTCATGTGCTAAACTTCTTCTCTATTGATGATTTCATGAAACAAGCGGGCTTCTTCTTGTGATACATTGGAGTGTGCAAAATCAGATCGTACACAATCCTTAAGCAAGATTTCGTTATAATTGTTGCACCCGTATGCTACGCTTGTGCTTATTATTTCTTGGCGCAATGCTTTGGCAGGCTCAATAGCTCCTGGCGGAGTTGTCCGGTCTTTTATAACCACATCAAGAAATTCGGCACGCATTGCGTGATGCATTTCCGCAACAATGGCCGCATCGAGGATTTTGTAACAAATACTTTTCGGAATACAGATATACGTCCGACAACTTGCTGGTCGCTCTTGGTAAATAAGACATCGCGACAAACCATTCAAATGACGGCATTTCTTGTTCCCGGCGACCATGAAAACCTCTAGTTTATTTTCGCCTGCGTTAACAAACAATTTGGGAATTATGCGTTCAACCTTTCCTTTGGATATCTTTTTAGCACTGATACTGTCCATATTGATTTTAAATCTGCCTTTGCAGCAATTTTGCTTGCATTCATCACATGGCAATGGATTCTCAGTGAAAAACTCATCAACACCATCGAAAAAATCTTGCACGGTAGATTTATTGTTTAATCCACTAATATCTACTTCATTTTCTTGGTTAAAGAATAACTTCAGTCTAACCATTCCTTTCTATACTATGTCCAAAAGTCAAAGTTCTAATCGCCCTCGCTAACTAATCTGTCAATACTATACACATAATATTTCTTCACTATTCCAGGTAACTCCTTGTTAGGCATTCTTTTTCTAGCAAAATGAACTCCGCTATGCACCGCCCATACTAAAAGTAGGGCAGGTCGATAGCTGGAAATGTACTAATCTTGGGGTGGCAAATAACCATATCCACATGACAATTACACTGATTTTTTCCTAAATTATAGCTGTCGCCAAGAGCAAAATGCACGGTGCCAGCTGCTTTTTCATCAACTGAAATATTATGCATGCTTTGCTGATAAGCTGGATTAAACCCTAGTGCAAACTCACCAATCATGTTAATCGCTGGCTCAAACGGTGCAATATATTTTCGAAACTCTGACGAGCACTCCATAAGCTGCCCCTGCTCAAACACCAGTCTTTGTGGCTTAGCTGGCAGCCACGAGCGAGTAATTGTACCATCAATTACCAAAATTCCATTGAACGATTCTTCAATCGGGCAGGTATAAATTTCGCCATCTGGCAGTTGCGCCAAATGATTGCTGCTGCAAATACCGTCAGCAGCAATCCATTGCCGTCCGGTAACGCCAAAGGAAATATCGGTACCTAGCGCTGAGGTAATATGGATTGTATCCACCCCTTCCAGCGCTTTTTTTATTTGTGCTAACTGCAACGCCAGCTCTCGATAGTTCGTCTTGCCCCAAAAAGCATCTGACAAATAACTTTTTTGCCAGTCAAATAAGCTCAGTATTCGACATCCCCGCTGAAGCATGCGAATGCGTTCCAATTTACATTTTTCATACCCTGGCTTATCAGGTTCATATACCTCGATAACATGACTCACACTATCACACCATTGCTGGTCTGCAAGTGATGTTGTTCCTGTATTTACCACATACACTTGATAGGGCAGCAGCTGGGCTATGGCCTCTGCCAAGTCTTGCTTTAATTGATAACACACCGCTACCCCGGTGACAGGACCGCCCTCGTTCAGTGAATTAATTAAATTCTGTCGCAATACATTCATAATAATAGTCCTCCATCTATTTTACCGATTTGTAAGTAAAAGCGCTCGTCACAAAGAACGAGCGCTAATTTTCCTTTATTTTGCTGCTTCCAGGCTGATACCATAGTACGGCATATCACCCCAGCCATTCCAAGCCACTTTAAAGTTCTTCACTCTTGGTTGAACCACAAATAGATGTTCTGGTGAAAAAAGTGGTAACCAAGCAGCATCATTAATGACAATCTGATTTTCCATTTCTTGATACAGCTTATAACGTTCTTCCTGATTGGTCATTTTCCGTGCTTGTTCCAACTGGCCAGCTACTGTTTCATTTTTATAGTTATAGGAGCGTGTTACCGAATTACGGGGCGCAAAAAATGTATAAATGAAATTATCCGGATCATTAAAATCAGCCGACCATATATCCATATACATTGGCAACTGGCCTTGTTTCCTGGTAGATAATAATGAGGCTCTATCCATTTGCTTAATTTCTACAGTAATGCCAACTTGCTTCAGCATCGCCTGGACGGCTTCATTGACACGGAGTGTCTCCGGCCGGTCTGACGCGCTTGCAATCACCATACTAAAACCATCGGGATATCCCGCATCCGCCAACAATTGTTTGGCTTTTTGCGGATCATACGCAATTTGCGAAGCATTCGGATTATAGCCTAGCAAACCTGGCGGCATAATGGTATTCACTAATTTCCCTTTGCCAAAATACAGTTTATCAAGCAGCTCCTGCCGATTAATCGCCATTTGAAAAGCCTTTCTGACGCGTACATCATCAAAAGGTTTGATATTTTGATTCATACTATAATAATAGAGACCTACTCTTGGACCTTTAACAATTTGATTTTTCCATTTATCACTGCCCTCAAAATAAGGAATCTGCGTTCTGGCCAAATCACAGTTAAATACATCTAGTTCGCCTGTTTCAAATAGCATTTTTTGCGTATCCGCATCTGGCACAATTTTTATGATAATCCCGTCCAGAGCTGCTTTCCCGCCCCAATACTGGTCATAGGCAACCATTGTAATATGATCGTTAACTTTCCACTCTTTGATTTTAAACGGCCCTGTACCCACCGTTTTTTCGGGCTCTAACCCAAACTGTGTTCCTGCCGCTTCGGTAGCTTTGCGGTTATAAATCGACGCTGCCGGTGTAGCTAGATTGGCTAAAAATGGGGCAAACGGCTGGGCTAAGGTAATTTCAACAGTATATTTATCGACAGCTTTTATGCCAGCAGTAGAATCGGCTTTACCTTCCATCCGTTCTTTTGCACCGGCAATCATATCAAAAAAATCGGTATTTAAGGCTTTGGTTTTCGGATTGAGCATCCGGTCGACGGTATATACTACATCATCAGCGGTAAGTTCTTCACCATTATGAAACTTAACCCCTTGCCGCAGGTGAAACGTATATACTTTGCCATCAGCAGAAATATCCCATTTTTCTGCCAGCCCCGGGACCATTTCTGATACCCCTGGTGCACTCGTTTTTATTTCCACCAGTCGTTCAAAGATATTTAGCGGCAAATTATATTCTTCCGTATTCATCTGAGTATCGGCAGTCCCCGGATCATTTATGGCAGCCACTCTTAGTGTGTTTTTGCTAGTGGATTTATTCATGAGTGAACAACCTGTCATAAATACAAACGAAAAACATAAAACAATAGCGATCGCGATCATTTTTTTACAGTAACTCACTAAAACCCCTCCCTAAAATTTCTAAATAGACATCTATAAAACCCTTAACCTAAGTGCCTTTTTGTTTAGGTTAGAGAAAAATGACAAGCACATTTTCTCCCGCCATAGTCCGCCAACTTTGGTTCCTCTACCCGACAAATTTCTTGTACATAGGGACAACGAGTGTGAAATCTACAACCCGGCGGCGGATTCATGGGACTAGGCACCTCCCCTTCCAACAGCAGTCTTGCCCGATTGCGCAGCTTAGGGTTTGGCACTGGTGCCGCATTCATCAAAAATGATGTATACGGATGCAGTGGCTGCTCAAATATCTCTTCACAATTCCCTAGTTCGACAACTTTCCCTAAAAACATCACACACACACGGTCAGCCATATAACGTACCACACTCAAATTATGAGAGATAAAAAAGTAAGTCAACCCAAACTGGGCCTGCAAATCTTTGAGCAAATTGAGAATTTGTGATTGGATCGAAACATCAAGCGCCGATACTGGCTCATCACAAATCAACAATTCCGGATTTAACGCCAACGCTCTGGCGATACCAATGCGCTGCCGTTGTCCGCCGCTAAATTGGTGGGGATACCGATTCATAAATTCTTGTCTTAATCCCACCAGGTTCATTAATTGTTCGACCCTAATTTCCTTGTTTTTACCTGTGGCCAGCTGATGTGTTGTCAACGGCTCGCCAATAATATCGACAACCTTCATCCGCGGATTGAGACAGGCATACGGATCCTGAAAAATAAATTGCACCTGTTTTTTGAACTGTTTCGCTGCCTCAGCTCGTAGATTAAAGATATTTTCACCTTTATAAAGAACTTCTCCCTCTGTTGGCTGCAATAGATTAATCAATAATCGCGCCAACGTACTTTTACCGCAGCCTGATTCACCTACCAAGGCCAACGTTTCATGTTGAACTATTTCTAAATCAACATTATCTACAGCCTTAACAATATTTTTCTGTTTACTCAACCAACCGCCTGTATCAAAAAAGTATTTTTTTAAATTCTTGCTTTGAATAAGTATATCGCCCACAGTAAGCACTCCCTAACCACGATACTTTAAGCAGCGAACCAAATGTCCCTGGCCAACGTCCACCAAGTCTGGTTCTTGTTCCGCACAGATAGCCGAGGCAGATTCGCAGCGTGGAAAAAACCTACAGCCTTTGGGCAACTGCAGCAAGTTTGGCAACATACCTGGTATGTTGTAAAGCCGCTCGCCGTTTTTCCGGAGGGTAGGCAGCGCTTTTAGCAAACCGGCTGTATAAGGATGCAAACAATTGTCAAACAGTTCAAAGACATTGGCCTGTTCTACAATTTTTCCTGCATACATAATTGTAACATCATCACAAACCTCGGCCACAACTCCCATATCATGGGTAATCAGCACAATTGCGGAATCAAGTTCGGCCTGCAATTTTTTCATCAATTGCAAAATTTGGGCCTGCACAGTAACATCAAGAGCTGTAGTTGGTTCATCCGCTATTAACAGCTTCGGCCTGCAGCAAAGCGCCATCGCAATCATCACTCGCTGGCGCAAGCCGCCAGAAAGTTGATGGGGATACGTGTCCAGTCGCTTTTGTGGCTCTGGTATACCAACTAACTTGAACATTTCAAGAGCTTTTTCTTTCGCCTCAGCTTTACCTAGCTGTTGATGGAGGATTGCTGCTTCCATCACCTGTTTACCCACTGTATAAACAGGGTTTAACGAGGTCATTGGCTCTTGAAAAATCATTGACATCTCATTGCCTCTGACTTGGCACATTTCTTTTTCGGTCAAATTCACTAAATTTTTCCCATCAAGAACAATACTGCCAGCTACAATTTTCCCTGCCGGAGCAGGTACCAAGCCCATGAGGGACAACGCCGTCATGCTCTTACCACAACCAGATTCGCCGACAATACCAACGATACGTCCTTTTTTTACCGTAAAGCTTACATCATCAACCGCAGGAATTACACCTTTTTTGGTAAAAAAATAGGTTTTAAGGCCTGTTACTGCTAGCATCGTATCCTTTTCAGCTATAGCTGTACCACTTATCTTGTGCCCATCAATCACTGCACTATCTTCTGCCATGATAATTGCCCCCAAACGCTTACTGTTTTAGATATGGATCCAGAGCGTCTCGCAACCCGTCTCCCAGGAAGTTAAAAGCCAATGCCACAAGTAATATCGCGACCCCTGGTACAATGGCTATCCATGGAGCCATAAACAAAAATTCCTTTCCTGATGAAGCCATGAGACCCCAGCTGGCCATAGGCGGTTGTGCGCCCACACCCAAAAAGCTCAAGGTTGCTTCTGCCATAATAGCCTCAGGAATACCCAAGGTAAACAGCACCAGCAAAGAAGGAATACAATTAGGCAACAGATGCCGTACCAGTATCACCCAATTCTTTACACCCATTATTTTAGCTGCTTCGACAAATTCTTTTTCTTTTAATACCAGTGTTTGCGATCTGACGACCCTGGCTGTTCCCGCCCAGTTGACCAGGCTTATGGCAATGAAGATGTTCAGCAGACTTGCCCCTAATGTATACATTACCACCATCGCCAACAGCAACGAAGGAAATGCCATAACAACATCGGCTGTTCTCATAATAATATAATCAGTCTTCTTGCCATAATAACCGGCTATCAGTCCCAGCATTGTACCGATCACCATGGAGATTATTGTTGGCACCAAACCAATCACTAACGATATTCTCGATCCATAGATAATTCTACTTAAAATATCACGGCCAAACATATCTGTACCCAGTAAATATTGGGCAGAAGGCTTCTGAAATTGCTGACTCATATCCACATGGTAAGGATCGTATGGAGCTATATAGGGAGCCAACACAGCGGCGCTAATAAACAGCAATAATACTATGCAACCAGCTAAAGCACTTTTATTTTGCTGTAATGATTGAAATAATTCTGTCAAAAACGATTCCTCAACATATTGGGGTTGCTCTATTGCCTGTAATTGCGATTCCATGTGTTCACCCTCATTTGTTTTTAATGCGTGGATCTAAGAAAAAGTACATCATATCAGCTGCTAGATTACCTAAGATAACCAAAATGGTAGTAAAAAGGATGGAGCCCTGTAATAGCGGCAAATCTCTAGTTTGAATGGCATTAACCGCAATACGCCCTATTCCCGGAATGCTAAAAATAGTCTCAGTTATAACTGATCCCGAAAGCATGGAAGCCACTTGGATTGCCATAACTGTGACTACCGGTAAAAATGAATTTTTGAGCGCATGGTTAAAAAGAACAGCAATCGCTGACAAGCCTTTGGCTCTAGCTGTTCGAATATAATCATTACCCATAACCTCCAGCAAGCTGGAACGAGTTAGACGGGCAATCGTCCCCGCTGCCCCCCACCCCAAGACTACTGCAGGCATAATAAGACAAAGTATATTATCAAAGCCCGAAACAGGCAGCCAGCCCAGTGTAAAGGCAAAAATGTACTGCAATAAAAGGCCTGACCAAAAGACAGGCATCGATACACCGAGCAACGCACTACCCATAAAAAAATAATCAATAACAGAATATTTTTTAACAACAGACAATATTCCTGCCGGAACTCCTACCACCCAGGAAAAAATCATAGCCGCTGTTGCCAATACTAAGGTATTAGGAAAAGCATCCCATAGTAACGTAGCAACAGGCCTGTTCATTTTATAAGAAACACCAAAATCGCCATGCAGTGCATCCCATATAAAATTAAAATACTGTATATATATTGGTTCATCCAAATGCATTTGCGCCCGCACCCGCGCTATAGTATCTGGATCAACATGGTCATTCATCATCAAGGTCACCGGGTCACCAGGAACAATATGTAAAAGTATAAAAATAAGTAATGTTACTCCTAATAATATTGGAATGGAACTGATAATACGCTTAATAATGAATAGTACCACTTAGTAATCCTCCCACCAAAGAGCAAATAGATTCAAATTGCAACAGCAAAAAATAAAAACACCGTGTATTCGCATCTACTACTATTCGAACTTTCACGGCGTCTTTGCCTAATTTTTAATTTATAATCACACTTTTTACATGCATCAATTTACCATGTAAGATTATACCATGGTGTCCAACTTGAGTCAAACAAACTCGTAACATTGTCAGGGCATGTTCATGAAAATCCTCCTTTCTAGGGCTGAAAACCTAAGGATATCATACAATCGTTTGAAAGGGTTACTTTTTTTGAAAACTTTTCACTGTCCAATAAAGTAATCCGTTTGAAAAATTCGTCCGCCTTAGGAAAAAACATCCAAACTCGTTCATGGCCATATTGGAGATCTCATATAACAAAAGTATCAAAAAGATATTTTGTCCGTGCATTCCCCAAAACATAAATACGATCTGGGAGCCAGTAAAGTAAACATATTGAACCACATCAAATTGATGCTCTCTATTGCTGGCACTAGTTTATTTTTCACAGGCTGCTTTCCAAAAAATAACACATAAATACCAGAGTATTTATAATACTAGATAATGGGAGAGTACCAAGCGGAGAGGAGCGCCATGAAACACTTGAGAAACCCTTGTCATTTTAAAAAACTATCGGCTCAAATACCGGCAGCTTCACTCGCCAACACCAAGGAAAACCTGAACGCGCTTAACCAGTTGACCACCGAAAGTAACGCAATTGCCGAAGAGCTAAACCAAATCTCCCAACAACTCATGTCGCCTGGTTTGGGTGAGGCCAACTATAAAAACATCCGTGTTTTTTCAACTGCTGATCAAAACTTCGGATTCATAACCAGTATTCTGGGAAAGAGTATCGGGTTGATTACAGGGAAATATGATATTTTAGAAGGAAAAGCACAAGCCGGGGTAGCTTATATCGAAAGTATCACTAATCAAGAACTGGTAAGCCACCAAATACTAGAGCCTCTTCTTAAGGGGAAAGCTGATGTAAACACCACTTTTGATACTATACTTACGCTGATACAGGCAAAATTCATAGCTGTACCCAATGTAAAGACCACCAACCGTATGGAGCAGGTTATAGAAAACCTGTTAATTGGGAATACGGCACTGTTTATCAATGGGATAAATACAGCTCTCATTATTGATAGCCGCAAAATTGAAAAACGCTCACTAGAAAAACCTGATAATGAAGGCACAGTACTGTCAAGCCTGGAAGCCTTTATTGAAGATATAGAAATAAACTGCAGTATGATTATTAAAAGACTGCCAATACCTAACCTGCATTTCGAACTATTTTCAGTGGGAATACTCTCAAAAACAAAAGTAAAATTGATATGGATTGAAGGTATAGCAAATGCCGGCATTGTTGCCGAAGCCCGCAGGCGCATACAAAAGATAGATATTGATACTGTTGACGGTATCGGTATTTTGTCAGAGCTTATTGAAGATACACCCCTATCCATATTCCCAAAATTTCAACAAACTCAACGCCCGGATCTTGTCGCCAAAGCGTTAGCGAATGGGCAATTTGCTGTGCTTTGCAATAACAGTCCCTTTGCCTTTTTAGCCCCGATAGCATTTTGGGACAATTTTAAATCAATGGATGATTACGCCGAACTGACTATTACTGCCTGCTA